>WLWE01000563.1_pt1 | contig 31486 bp, 25 predicted proteins | sample 6718301 | NCBI WGS metagenome assembly WLWE01 (sample SAMN12718691, study PRJNA515312) | sponge metagenome | isolation source: marine sponge | host: Mycale hentscheli | place: New Zealand: South Island, Marlborough, Capsize Point | collected 2003-05-01
CCGTTACCTATGCAAATGATGCGACCGCAGCTGCATACGGAGAATTCTGGGTGGGTTCCGGACGAGATGACACGAGCCTCATCCTCCTGACACTTGGTACAGGAGTTGGTGGTGGCATCATCATTCACGACATGACAATTGAAGGGGCACACAGCCATGGGTCGGAGTGCGGACACATAATTGTCGACTCCTCACCCACTGCTCGTATGTGTCCATGTGGGCAACCAGGTCATCTTGAAGCCTATGCAAGTGCCACGGCACTCAAAGCAAGAGCCTCTGAGCGAATTCGTGATGGTGGTGTCGGAACTCTTGCAGATGCTGTTAACCAGGGAGAACCCTTAACACCCATTCTGATAGGAAATCATGCTGAACAAGGAGATCAACTGGCAATGAGCCTCGTCATGGAAACGGCTGATTGGCTTGCTATCGGGATTGTGACACTCATGCATACTATTGATCCATCAGCTATCATCCTAGGAGGAGCAATGACGTTCGGCAGGGATGAACACCCCGTTGGACGAGCATTTCTTGATCGTATCGACACGTGTGTCCGCCGCCATACATTTCCAACACTCGCAAAGCAGACAGCTCTTCGATTCGCTACGCTTGGTGGTAATGCAGGCTCTATTGGTGCAGCCGGCCTCGGTCGACTCATGTGGAAACAACAGAACTCTCAAACACACGCCTAGACGCCCTCATCATCTCACGGAAAGATTTCCTGAATGCCGTTCGACTGCAAGCATATTCGCAACTTTTCAATCGTTGCTCACATCGATCACGGCAAAAGTACGCTGGCCGACCGATTACTGGAAAACACTGGCACAGTTGAAAAACGTCAGCTGAAGACACAAATGCTCGATGACATGGAGCTTGAGCGGCAGCGAGGCATCACCATCAAAGCTCGAGCTGTTCGTATGGAATACCGTCACAATGGGGAGTTATACGAACTCAACCTGATTGATACGCCAGGCCACGTCGACTTTCACTACGAGGTCTCCCGCTCTCTCGCCTGCTGTGAGGGAGCTGTTTTGCTCGTGGACGCATTCCAAGGTGTTGAAGCTCAAACAGTAGCCAACGCCTATGCCGCCATCAATGAAGATCTCGAAATTGTTCCTGTCATTAATAAGGTTGATCTTGTTCATGCACGAGTTGATGAAGTGCTATTTGAGATGGAACAGTCTCTCGCCATTGAGTCCGATGAAGTCATTCGTGCAAGTGCAAAAACTGGTATTGGTATCAACGACTTGTTAGCTGCCATCATTGATCGGATACCACCGCCGCAGGGTGATCCTGACAAAGTATTACAAGCACTGATTTTTGATAGCCACTATGACAGCTATCGCGGTGTTATTACCTATGTGCGAATCATCGATGGTACGGTGACCAAGGGCCAAAAGATTCGCTTTCTGAAAACCGGTGTCACCCATGAAGTCCTTGATCTTGGACAGTTTGTACCGCAGCGTCGATCATGCGACCAACTTACTGCCGGCCAAGTGGGGTATCTGGTCTGTAATATCAAAGATGTTGAGCATGTGCATATTGGCGACACACTGACAGTCCCAGGCAAGGATGGAGCCACTGCCGTTGCTGGCTACAAACCGCCACAACGAATGGTTTACTGTGGCCTCTATCCATCTGAAGGCGAGAACTTTGAGGAGTTGCGAGAGTCTCTTGAACGGCTGGCAATCAATGATCCTTCATTTGAGTTTCAGCCTGAGAGTAGCGAGGCACTTGGCTTTGGTTTTCGCTGTGGTTTCCTTGGCCTTCTGCATATGGAAATCATTCAGCAGCGACTCGAGCAGGAAGCAGACCTCGACCTCGTTCAGACTGCACCCAACGTGACGTATCAGCTTCTTTTAAAAAATGGTGAGACACTGGAAATAAGAAATCCTCAAGATGTTCCTGATACGGGGCAAATTGAAGAGTTTCGCCAGCCGATTGTTCGGTGCAATTTTCTTGTCCCGGTAGAATTTATTGGTCCCGTCATGCAGTTGTGCAGTGATCGGCGTGGAGTATTCTTGAAAACTGAATACCTTTCGCCAACACGAGCCATGCTTTCATTTGATCTTCCTCTTGGTGAAGTGATCTACGATCTCCATGACAAAATTAAGAGCGTGACCCGTGGATACGGCACACTCGACTATGAACTACAGGGATACTTTCCTGCTGATCTTGCCAGACTCGATATTCTTGTTGGTGGCAAAAAGGTTGACGCTCTTTCGATCATCTGTGACCGCAGAGATGCTGACCGGCGAGGGCGAGCCATTGTCAAGAAACTGCGTGGTGAGATTGATCGTCACATGTTTGAGGTCGCCTTGCAGGCTGCAATTGGCACCAAGATAATTGCACGAGAAACAATTTCTGCACTACGCAAAAATGTTACGGCAAAGTGTTATGGCGGTGACATCTCTCGAAAGAAAAAGCTCTGGGCAAAACAAAAAGAGGGCAAGAAGCGGATGAAGAGTATCGGCTCAGTCGATATTCCTCAGAAGGCCTTTATGGCGGTTCTTGAAACCGGTGCCGAGCGGCAGTGACATCGAGGCGTCTCACTTCTATCTATCTTTCGAGACATGCCGTCGCTGGCAGATATCTTGAAGAACCCCTCTTCTGCTCTCATGGTTGCCACACATTCCTACAGTGGCTTACCGCTTTCGTTCTCAAATATCGGCTTACCGCCAACGACGGAACGGCTCATATATTCGCAATGTTAACAACAGTTCACTGGCTGCATAATTTGTGGCGTATGAGAACGGTCCGGATGGGGCAGATCCAGTAGCTGTCATGTCGCCAAGTGAAAAGAATCGGTACCCAAGATCAACAGCAAAGTGATTTGAGACATTATAAATAAGTCCACCACCAGCTTGCCAAGCAAAATTCGAAACATTGTCGTTACTTGTAAATGTTGGCGGTAATCCTGCAAAACCACTATTAATCACAGATCGATACCCACCGGCACCAATGCCACCACCAGCGTACAGATTGAAGTCTCCAACGACTTCATAGTCCCGCCATACATTCACCATCGTCGACCAACCATCACGGGCAGCAGTTGTGGCACTGGTTCCACCACTAACCAAAGTAGAAGAGATTTGGTCGCGTCCACGGCCTTCAAATTCGAAACGCCATGCACCATTGTCACGGAGAGATCGCATGCCCACAGTGCCACCACCTGTAAAGAGAGATTGGTTTGGTACCGTGGTTGGCTGACCCGGTTCTTTGGTAAGTGTTCCAAAGTCTGCACCAACAATGCCGCCAAGATAGAATTGGCGACAGTTCTCGCCAGTATCGCAGCATGAAAGAAATGAGTCGCATTCATTCGCTGCTCGTACAGAATCGATGGCAGTGGATCCGAGCAGGTACAGCATACAAAAAGTGATCGTCCAGCATTGCTTGAACAACTGGTTACGTCCGAAAAAGTTGGCTCGTATAGTATTTAAATGCACGTATCTCATGGTATCCCTACTCCACAAATGAACACTTGCAATCGTATAAACAAGAACAATTGCCTTAATTCGGAGTATCGACACAAACGGAAGCTGGAAGAGCCTTAAGAAATTGACCTCTTAAACTCCAGCTATTCGGAAAAGTCTTAGAAACATCCGCTACGTCTACAAATGGGATGTTCAGCGACCTAAAACTGCCATTGTCAGCCGTAGAGAATCAGAACGACTGATTTGAGGCGTTGCTCAGTTCCTCGAGGGCATAATCAATCGATTGAAGTAAAGGTCACGCACCTTGCCTATTTCCACTTTGGCAATGTTTTTCCATCGCCGACTGCTCGAGATTTTCTATGCAATCGCAAAGGCTTTGGTTGAAAACGTAGGAAGCTACCCAATCCGCATACTTTTCCATCCTGCAGCATTGGCAGCAGCGATATCCAGCCGAGGATCATCTCCGACAAGAAGAAGTTGATCTGGCTCTTTCTGCAGTCGTGACTCCACTGCATGAAAGAACTGTGGGGCCGGTTTCCTCCAACCAAGTTCGGATGATGCAAAAATTTTCTCAATGCGAATGAGGGGTTCGATATGTTTTGCAAGAGGAAGCAATCGTTCATCAAAATTACTGGCTACTGCCACATCAATTCCAGACTCACGAACAGTCTCAAGAAGACGACAACCCTGTTGAACCGGTCGCCACGAAGAAGGCTTACCAAAATGAATCCACAAGTCTTCAAAAATTTTGTCTGCAGCCGGTGAGTCTTCAAAGACATCACAGACTATCTGCTGCCACCGTTCGTACTCCCGGCTTCTACTTGTTGAAAAGGCCAGTGTATTTTGAGCATCCAGAGACTCTTGCTTCTCCCATGCGACAGAAAATCGCTTGGATATTTCATTTGACGAGAGAGTCACTCCAAACTTCTCAGAGGATTTTTTGTATGCCTCTGAAACTGACGGTGCTGGTTCCAAAAGTGTTCCTACAACGTCGAATACAACAGTGTCGACACCAGTAATAAGATCATGGGGGAGACTGGGGGGAATTGCGACTGTCATGTTGAACTCCGACGATTTCGAACTTCTTTAACAATAGACGCCGTGCTTTCACCCGGGTATGGGAAAACCTTTTTGGCTCATGAAATGCAGGCAGAAACCTCAACTCTCATGCACGAAAGTTTTTTATCGTCGTGCAATCAGACCGAGGTCGAGCCCAAAGACAAAGAGCATAAGTGAGAGCAAGAGAACTAATCCAATGTACGACAAAGCCGCCACAACGTTTTCACTTGGCGGCTTGCCGCGAACAAGTTCATACATCAGAAAGACCATATGCCCACCATCAAGAACTGGTATGGGCAAGAAATTGATCACGGCAAGATTTGCACTCAACATCGTCAGGAACAGTAATAATCGCCCGAGGCCTTCCTCGGCAGACTTTCCAGCCTGTTTCGCAATTTCAATCGGCCCACCAAGAAGGCGAGGGCTAATCTGATTACTCGTAATCTTTTGCAAGAATCGATAGACCATCGACAGATCTTCACCCGTTTTGGAAAGACCTTGTGTCAACGCAGCACCGATGGAACGTGCTTTGACAAGACGGTACACCGGGCGGAATACCAAGCCGCGATCAACAGTAAAATCAATGGTTGAATCAATTGGATTCAGTTCAACATCTCTGGCGAGTCCATCTGATGATTTTACTGTTAATTGCAGACGAGTATCTTGCGGTGACTGCTGAACCATCGCCATGACAAATGGCCAGCTCTGTGATTCTTCTGATAGTTCAACTCCCGGGTCATCCTCATCAATAGATTCATCTTTTTTTGCAAATCGTGCTCGAGTCACAAACTCACCATCTTTGATGCCTGCCCGAGCAGCTGGAGAGCCAGGCACGATCTTTGCAATCTCCGACCCGATATTAAAGGCAATACCAAGGCTTGAAACAGCCACTGGACTTTGGGGCCATCGTGCCTGCTCAATCCATGTCACGTCTCGTGGCGTGACTTCGATTGTTTCAGTAACAAGTTCACCAGAAGCATTATGAACAGCATCGCTACGAAGAACGCCCAACAAGACGACCTCACCGGATCGCTTCCTGAGCCGGTCATCGATCGTCAAAGGATTACCCAATGATTCGCCATCAATAGAAACAATTCTGTCTCCTGCTTTCAGCTTGGCTGCAGATGCCGGAGAATCCGCTTGGACACTCGCAATCGATCCTGCCACCATCACCAAACCAGTTTCACGTCGAGGCTGAGCAGGGACTGAAATAGTTAGATTCTTATCTTGACGCTGCACCGAAATTGAAACGGGAGTCTCTGCCTTATCAGCAAGAGATGCAATCAGCTCGGCATAGCTTGAGATAGATTTACCATCAACTGCCGTGATGGTGTCTCCTGGTTCAAAAGCAGGATTCGCTCGTGAAGCAGCACCAGGAAGCCCGGGTTCCAAGCTTTCGGGTAACGTTACTGAAAATGGACTTGTCACACCGACTGTCGGAATTCCCAGGTCTGTATCTGGGTGCAGCGTCAGTGTCCGCTCACTCCCATCAGCGGGTCGACGCACTGTGAAATCTATTCCTTTTGCCGGATCACCCAGCGTCACACCTTTCTGCAGATCGGTAAAAACTGGTTCGGTTTTTGATCCTATGGCAACAATCTCATCACCAGTACGTAATCCAGCTCGCCACGCTGCACCACCAGGCCGAACACTCGAGACTTCACAAGTCAGTTCTTGTACACCAAGGCCAAATGCCCACGCTGCAAGTAAGACGGCAAAGATCACATTCATGATTACGCCAGCCGAAATGATTGCCATTCGTTCAGGTACCGACTGGGCAGGATAACTGCGTGGGTCCCACGCAGGGTGTGGATCAGAAGTTGGCTCTGGTGGCAAATCACCTGACTCAATAATATCTTTCGCCCGCTGGGCTTCGCGAGCTGCGGCCGCAGGATTGTCATCCTGCCCAAGCATCTTGACGTATCCACCAAGAGGCAGAATACCGATTCCATATTCAGTCTCACCCCATGTAAACTTGCCAAGATTCCAGCCGTTAATATCAAAGCCAATATAAAACTTCTCGCACTTGACCCCACAGGCTTTCGCAACAAGAAAATGTCCGAGTTCATGGACAAAAATGACAAAGCCAAGACCAATTGCAACCTGCAAAATCACAAGCCAGCTTGCTGGCTGAAGAATCCACATTCCTATCATCCCACCAGGTGAAATGACAGCACTCGGCGACATCAACACATCCACGTTTGGACTTCCTTTCTGGCCCAGGCATCAAGCCTGAGTATGTCTTCGAGTGTCGGGTCACCAATAAATGGATGTTCCGACACTGCTCGCTCACACAATTCAGCAATCTGTGGAAACTTCACCACTCCGTTGAGGAAAGCTTGGACTGCCTCCTCGTTTACAGCATTCAATACCACACCAGCAGTACCACCTCGAGCCGCAACATCATAGCCGAGACGAACTGCTGGAAAACGTTCGAGGTCGGGGGGGATCAATTCTAGTTGCTGTGCAACACCAAAATCGAACCGCCGAGCCGGACCATCGTACCTTTCTGGATACGCAAGTGCATACTGGATTGGAAGTTTCATGTCTGGTGGTCCAATCTGGGCAATGACCGAACCGTCAACAAATTCAACAAAAGAATGAATAATTGACTGTGGATGGACAACGACACCCAGCTGGTCCGCCCGGAGATCGAAGAGCCAGCGGGCCTCAATCAATTCAAGTGCCTTGTTCATCATCGTTGCCGAATCAATGGTAATCTTCGGCCCCATTGACCAGGTTGGGTGCTTAAGCGCTTGCTCTGGCGTTACCTCAGATATCTGTTCTTTGGTATGAGTTCGGAAAGGCCCGCCACTGGCAGTCAGTACGACTCGTTGCAATTCATGACGACGTCCACTCCGCAACGCCTGATGGATTGCAGAATGCTCACTATCGATCGGCACAATCGTCGCACCAGAACGTGCTGCCAACTGTGTTACTAAAGGCCCTGCTGTCACCAGCGTTTCTTTATTGGCAAGCGCTACCGTCTTCCCAGCAGCGAGTGCTGACCAGGTACTGCGCAAACCGGCAGCCCCGACAATAGCTGAAACAACACGGTCAACTTCTGGAGCAGCGAGTAGTTCTTCAAGACGCTCTGGACCAATGACAAGTTCTGTTCCTTTTGGGAAAGCACCCGGTCCAAGTGATTCTGCAGCAGTCGAATCGGTCACTACGACCCAGCGAGGCCGACATGCTTGAGCCTGTTCAACCAGAACATCAATGCTACGGTGACCACACAACAGATGCGCCTTGAAACGACCTTCCGAGGCAGCGATGACTTCAAGAGTATTCTTACCAATACTTCCGGTTGAACCCAGAACCGCAACACGAAGAGGAACGGCATCTGAGGACATTTGAAGATCAATCGATTGCTCACGCACGACTTCCGCACCCGAAACGGCCATTGAAGTGGCAGAAGCCACAGTGCGGTCGGGTAACATCATGGACGGGTCAATCTGGGAAACTATAGAAAACATGTCAAAATACGCGGAAATCTAGTTTACGCGCTCCGGTCGCCGGATGCCATGCACGTCATTTGTCGCAGGCTTCTTTCGAGCCTACGATAGAGGGATTGCGGTGCTGCCTCTCAAAATAAAGAAACGATTGCGACATTTCGTCTATGAATCAAAAAAATAATGAAAAAGATCCTGGACGGCGTTCTGGTGATCGGAAGCAGGCTTTCGGTGGCTCAAATCTCATCTGGTCCCTGATTGCCGTGGCAGTCGCTGGTCTTTTTGCAGCCAGCCTCTTCAGCACTGGCCAGGAAGTTCAATTGAGCTACACCGACCTCGAGCGGCTTATTCGAGCTGCGGGTGAAGAAGAAGATCAGTCGGGCTCACCACGATTCGTAGAGGTTATTACAGGCGAAACAGCAAAAGGGTCTCCACTGGTTTCACGATTCTGCTCTATCGATGATGTGGTTATCGGTGCATTTGAGGTGACTGGAACACTGCGAAAGGTTCCTTTACCCGGAGGCAATGGACGAGGTGGTCTGCGACCTATTGATGATGGCCGATTGACGAATAGTGGTAACGCACAAGGTGAACAGCTGCGATTTCGGACTGCCAAACTCCCAAGTGAGAACTCTGAGGGACAGCTATCGAAGATACTCGATCTCAATAAAGTTGATTATCGGTATGAGGATCCACCAAGTCCTTGGCGAAACTGGATGCCAATGTTGGTGTTGACCGGATTACTGGCGTTGGGATTCTTTCTCATGGTGCGTCGCCTTGGTGGAGCCGGCAGCCCAATGGCATTTGGTCGCAGCCGAGGAAAAATGTATGCCCAAGAAGATCTCGGGATCAGTTTCGATGATGTCGCCGGGATAGACGAAGCCGTTGATGAACTTCGCGAAGTGGTTGAATTTCTTCGGAGCCCTGAAAAATATCAGGTTCTTGGTGGCCATATTCCGAAGGGTGTTTTGTTAGTAGGACCTCCTGGGACAGGAAAGACTCTTCTCGCAAAAGCGATTGCGGGTGAAGCCGGTGTGCCCTTCTTTGGACTTTCCGGGAGTGACTTTGTTGAAATGTTTGTTGGTGTCGGAGCTGCCCGTGTCCGTGACATGTTTCAACAGGCCGCGCAAAAGAGCCCATGCATCATTTTCATTGATGAGCTTGATGCTTTAGGAAAAACCCGAGGCTCAAGTGTGGTTGGCGGTCATGATGAGAGAGAGCAGACGCTCAATGCGTTGCTTGTTGAAATGGATGGGTTTGGCAGCAACTCCGGCGTCATTGTGATGGCAGCTACAAACCGACCGGAAACACTTGATCCGGCACTCCTCCGACCAGGAAGGTTTGATCGACATGTTCTCGTCGACCGACCTGATGTCCGTGGACGTGAGGCTATTCTCAAGGTGCATGTCCTCAATGTGAAGCTTGATCCTAAAGTGAATATTGAGCAGGTGGCACGAATTACCTCAGGTTTTTGTGGTGCAGACCTCGCCAACCTTGTGAATGAGGCCGCTTTGTTGGCCGCTCGCAACAACAAGAAGTCTGTGGGCATGGTGGAGTTCAACGAGGCTGTCGAACGTGGCACTGCAGGCCTTGAAAAAAAGAAGCGAGTGATCCACGAAGATGAAAAGAAACGAGTGGCGTATCACGAAGCAGCACATGCCTTAGTTGCATATTCTCTTCCGAATACTGACCCGATACATAAGGTGTCAATTATACCCCGAGGCCTCGCCGCTTTAGGCTACACCATGCAGCGGCCAGAAGATGATCGGTACCTCCTCACACAAAGTGAACTTGAAAGCAGAATTCATGTGCTCCTCGCTGGCACGATTGCAGAAGAAATGGTTTATGACGACATCTCAACAGGAGCCCAGAATGACTTGGAGCGAGCGAGTGAAATTGCGCGTTCAATGGTAATGGACTACGGCATGAGTCAACTCGGCAGAGTAAACTATCGTGAAAGCCAGCGGTCACCATTTCTTACTGGTGGAGGCGCCGACTTTGGCGCAACCCGCAGCCATAGTGAGGAGACAGCTCGCGAAATCGATGAGGAGGTTCGCCGGATAATCGATACGTCGATTGTTCAGGTTCGTCAGATTCTCCAAACCCGTCGTACATCACTTGAATCAATTACGAGTCGCTTGATCGAAGCTGAAGTAATTGATGGCAGTGACCTCCAAGATATTATTGAAACAACGAATGGGAAACCGCAACTCGTACCAGGCACAACAGCTGAACGCCGCGCTGGTGCAACACAAACACCATCTGACAGAGAGAACGAACCGCCGGCTGATGCTGCAAATCAGTAGTCTTGCTCCCTGAATTATCATCACAGTCGTTCTAGGTTGCCCAAGGCGAGTGGGTTCTCTAGCCAAGTTCCCGAGTGGGTCGATGATTCTACAGAGGCGATAGCGAGGGGCTCATCGCGCAGGAGTAAGATTCCGGTTTCAGGCACCATCATGTGGAAAAGTATATTTCTGGCGATTGGTATATTCGCTACGCTGCTAGGCATTGAACTGCTGTTCATCGATTCTGCCGTTGTTGTACCACTAGCAGGTGGGATGGGGCGTACGATCACAGCACCTGAATGGGCGCCGTGGCTACTCATCTCTGGTGGAGCCATCACAATTTTAAATTTGTGTACACTTCCCAGTGGTTTGATTAAGGAATAAGACCGCTGTCTGGCTTTCCAAACAGGCTTCACGCAATGCCCCTGAATGTCTCTCGTGTACAATGATTCGTACCAAAAAGCATCCGGACCGAGACACTATTCTCTTCGATGGTGAGTGTCGCTTCTGTCAACGGCAAATTGCAATTCTGCGCCGGCTCGATTTACGACAACGGTTCATTTACAAGTCTCTCCACGAGCCGAGTGTAGCCGCTGATTTCCCCGAACTTTCAATTGAACAACTCCAAGAACAGATGTTCGTAATCGACACACATGGAAATGCTCGCGGTGGTGCAACTGCTGTTCGCTATCTATCTCGTAAACTGCCACTCCTCTGGCCACTCGCTCTTCTTCTACACATTCCAGGCTCACTGCCACTCTGGAATTGGCTGTATGCATATGTTGCAAAACGAAGGCTTTGGATCGCTGGGCGATGTGATACGACAAGCTGCCAAATACATCAGAAGTAGTCGGCTTTACTCTTTGTTCTGGACGCCAAAAAACATGAGGTGCTGCCATGGCAACTCATCGAATTCACGTTCGAGAACAAAACCATTTGGCTCAAGTTCTTTTTTGACTTGTGACTTTGTCATCTTGTGGAGCGGCTTGATTGGTACCGTAGCGTCTTCCCCACGAAACTCGGCTAAAACAATTTGGCCACCATCTGAAAGGCTCTCTCGGATACGATTGAGCATTTTTTCAGGATGGGAGAACTCGTGGTAGACATCAACACAAAATACGAGATCGACGTCTCCCTTGGGCAACCGAGGGTCAATAAATGTCCCCAGAATTGGTTTAATATTAAAGAGCTTTTCCTGTCGTGCTCGTGTGACGAGAAGTCGAAGCATTTGAGGCTGGATATCAACAGCGTACACTGTTCCTTCGGGGCCAACACGTCTGGCTAGTTCAAGTGTATAAAATCCATTTCCACACCCAAGATCACAGATGGTTTGACCTGGCTGGATTTGAAGTGCTTCAAGAAGTAGTCGACAATCTTCTTCGCGTTGGCGGCTTTCCCGAACAAGCCATGGGGCTCCCGTATAATGCATCGTTTGGGCGATCTCTCGACCCATATATCGTGTTCGAGGCGGTGGAATTTCAACAGAACGATCAATCCTGAGATCAATAGTCAGTGGGCGTCCCGACGGACGTTCTGATTTTTTTGAAGGGGATACATCATCCGCAGACTGTGATAGTGCACAAAGACAGACTGCACAAATGACTGTTTGAAAAGCTATTCGCACATGAAAGGCCAGTGAATGAGACATCTGCAAAGTCTACAGGCAATAGAGTGAAAAGCGATACAGTCAGGCAACGCGATAGCGGGGTTTTTCCAACAATGGTACTCCAGCAACGTCGTAACAACTCACAATTGAAATACCACAACGACTCGCATAAGCGGTGATCTGCTCCCGATCGACAAGGATTGTCTTACCGGCCTCGATCACAAGCACCTTGCCTCCTGACGCTCGAATTGATTGGAGTGTCCCGATACCAATCGTCGGCATGTCAAATCGTTCATCTTGCTGAGGCTTTGCAACCTTCACTACGGTCATGCCACCAGAACGGCAAAGCCGACCTGCCCGCCGAATGCACTCATCAGTGCCCTCGATAGCTTCCAGTGCCATTGGAGCCTGGTTCTTTACAACTACTGTCTGGCCGATATCAAGACGTCCAAGTTCTTTCGCAAGCCGCCATCCAAAAACCACATCAGCCATCCGACGTTTTGAGAGTGGCTTGCCCGCTAGCACACCTTCAGTTGCCAAAAGTTCAGGAGCAAAATCTGTTGCTGGACAAATACGAATTTCTGACTTCTCAAAGGCTACGGCAATTGCTCCAAGAAGCGCATCGTCACGGTTGTCTTTGCTTCGAGTTACAAAATGTGGCCAGAATGTCTTGAGCCCTTTCCAGTCGGGAAGATGTCGAATCCATCCGAATCGACGAAACAGTTGCTTCTTGTGAATTTTTCCTGCCATCGTCGCACGACGCACGCCATTCTGATGAAAGAAGTCGATGGCTTTTCCAATTTCAGCAACACCTACTTCTCCGTAGACATCCGCTATGTCTTCGAGTGATTCTTCTGCGTGATACCGGATTGTTAAAATCGCAACTCGGCCACCACGTCGCTGAATCGCTTCAGCAGTAGCAATTGGAAACCGTCCCCAGCCAGCAAGAATACCGACCAGTTCTCCGTCGAGTGATGGCAGTTTGTTCACGTCCTCGGACAAGGCTTTCATTGTGCTATCAACTACTCTTTATCTAGCGATTTCAAACCGCGCATTGAGGACACTTGTTCCTCTCCAATTGACCCTAAGCCGCTTTCGAGGAAGACTCTTCTGTTGCCAATTGAGACGTCTGTTCCAATTCTTCAACCCGTTTCAGCAGGCGCTTCACTTGCTTTCTCATCTCGGGAAGCTTCGACATTGAAGCAAGTTGCAGCTTGCGTTGTCTCAGATCAATAGCCGGTTCACCAAGTACCGTTTGCTTTGGTGGAACATCATTGGAGACGCCTGATCGTGCACCAAGTACTGCGCCATCACCAATGTGAATATGATCACGCAGACCACATTGACCTGCCATGATTACCCATTCACCAGTCGTCGTACTTCCTGCCACACCCACTTGGGAACAGATCATATTATGACGACCTATTCGGCAGTTATGAGCAATCATGACCAGATTGTCTATCTTGGTGCCGCTGCCAATTACTGTTGGCCCGTATGTTCCACGATCAATAGTTGTTCCAGCACCAACTTCAACATGATCGCCTAATTCAACCCAGCCAAGTTGAGCGGAAAGCTCTAGACCCTTTGCATCTGGCTTATACCCAAATCCAAATGCTCCCAAAACGGCATTGGCGTGAATAATACAGTCTCGACCAACAAGGGTATCCTCATAAAGAACTGCATTTGCAAAGACCGTTGTTCCGGTACCAATTCGGCAGCCCGCACCAATTCGAGCTCCTGCATGAATAACAACTCCTTCGGCAAGTTCAACATCTTGACCTATGAGAGCCAAAGGATGGACTTCAACATCACCAGCAAGTCGGGCCGAGGAATCTATGACTGCTTGAGGACTCACACCTTGACGGTGTCGAGTGCGTGGAGGGCGAAAATGTTGAATAATTGTTGCAAAAGCTTTATGAACATCTTCAACCTCAATGATTGGTCGATCCTGCATCCCAGTACCTACCGGAACAACAGCAGCCGCTGCTAGGCTTTTGGCCAAACTTGGCAACCGCTCAGCAGAGTCAATGAGTGTTATGGCGTCTGTGGTTGCCGTCTCCAAAGTCGATGCTGCTACTATGTGCTCTTGAAAGTCAAGCGCATCGGGTATGACAAGCTGACCTTCGACCAGCTTTGCAAGCTTAGAAAGAGACTCAGACATCAAACAACCTCCCTGACCAAACCCAAAACAAAAGAACCACCAAGCGGCTGTGGATTGGGAGATTAGGAGTCCTGCTGGAGGGACGCAAGGTCGGCCAAATCTGGCTTATATGCCACCCAGAATTGCCACAACATGCCCACAGAGAGAGCCATTCTGAATGACCAGAGGATAGTTCGTATCCAGTTTGAATTGACGAGAAAACGGAGAGTTTGAGCATCCCAGCCGGTTGAAAGCTGCAGATGACAAGGCACTTGAAGAAAAAATGTGCTTGCCCAAATGCCCAAAAGAGCCGTCATGCCAACGATAGGGAAAAGTGGATGCACACCCGGCGGCCGATGCACAAGTAACCAAACAGCAACAATACCTTCAATCAGCATGGGAGGAATAACCACCGGCCCAGTGCGGTCACGGTGGGCCACCTCCCACCTGCCGAACTCATCGTGAGGCCACCCTTCCATTAAAGGATAATGCACAACCTGAACAAACCAGATGAGTCCAGCCATGAAACTGGTTGCAAGCACCTGAAGGAGGAGAGCTCGAGCACCCGGAACGAAACTTTTCATCATGTTCCTATCGGAGCAAGCACTTCAACGGCATTTCCAGCAGGGTCAGCAACGTAGCAACTCCGCGTGCCATCTCGATGTACTTTCAGTTGGCCGAAGGCTTCCGCCTGCGGATGGATAAAACCAATATGTGGTGGGTGCTGATCTGGAATCACTAGTGCCAGCCGGGTGTTTCCAAATTCAAGGAGTGCCCAGGTCTCATCCTGATATTCAATATCGCAGCGAAAGTGTTTCGTATACCAGTCAACTGCCTTTGCGACATTACTGACGGCAATCGCAACATGATGAATCACATCGAGTGGCGAATGAGGATCTACAGCAGGTAATTCACTTGATTTTAAAGGAGTGGCCATTTGATTTCTTTGAGCACAGGGCATGTCTGAAACACCCATATTGTACATGTGACCGAAAGATTCGGAGGAATAAGCAGAGCGTATGCCGAGTTAGTTCTTGGCCTTTAGATCGGCAAGGCCCCCATCGACTCCCAGAATCTGACCTGTTACCCAAGAATTTTTTGGATCAAGGAACCAGCAAACAGCACTCGAAACATCTTCTGGTTCACCAATCCGCCCGAGGGGATGCATTGAGACGGAAGCTTTTTCGGCCAGCTCACTTGATAAGAGGCCTGCAGCCAGGGGCGTTCGAACAAGACCAGGCGCCACACAATTAAACCGTATCTTGGCACGTGCATAGGTCGCAGCCGCCGAACGCGTAAGCCCTACGACACCGGCTTTCGCTGCTGCAACTGCCTCGTGATTCGCAAGACCGATCCTACCAGCAGCACTCGACAGCAGAACAACTGATCCGCCTGAACTTCGTAGAAGTCGCCCAGCAGTGCGAACGCAGTGAAACGCGGTTGTTAAATTTGCCGCGATTGTTGCATGCCATTCATCTGAACTCGTAAGGTGTCCAGGTTTTAGAAGAATTGATCCGACGCAATTAACGATACCCGTTAAACCCTGCAGATTCTCCACGGCCTTGTCACCGCATGCGTCAACTGATGCTGCGTCTGTTGCTTCGAGAGTATCCCAATCACAGTTCAACTCCGAGCCACGTTCCTGCAGACTTTGAGAATTACGACCCGCGAGGAAAACCTTCCCTCCGGAATCCACAACTTCTCTTGCCACTGCTGAGCCGATGCCACCGGCACCAATGATTAAAACTTTCTGCACGTGATGTACTCCAACAAGGGTTTATTTCAGTTGAAGACTTCAGTTTACAGCCAGTCGCCGATAGTTCGTTCAAGATTTGCTTCTTCCGCCATGGTTCGTAACTTTGCGATCGCCCGAGTTTGTATTTGGCGGATTCTTTCTTTGCAGACTCCCATTTCTGTCCCGAGTTGCCGAAAAGTTTTCGGCTTATCACCATCGAAACCAAATCGAGCCAGCACAATTTGCTGCTCCCGGGTCTCGAGGGAGTGCAGAAACTTCGAGAAGAGTGTTTTGAGATAACGGACTTGATCAGGAGAACATGATTCGTGATCCGAAACTTCCTCAGCTCGATCCTTCACCGGCTCATCATCAGAGGCAAAACGATTGCGGTACTGGCGGCTTTTATGAGAAATTCGGAAAAAGTGTCTCTGGATAGCGTAGGTCGCATATGTACTGAATCGATTACCCAACGCGAAGTTAAACTTTTCAACGGAACGCATCAAGGCAACATTTCCTTCGCTGATAAGCTCATCGAAAGAGTGGCTTGGCTCATTAAATTTTTTAGCAATTGAGACAACCAGGCGAAGGTTGGACGTGATAAGAATTGCTTTCACAGTCTCTGCCTCTGCAAGAATTCCCTCGATTTGCTTCATCTGCTTCATTGTTGCTCGTTTTGGATCAAGACGACTCCGCTTTTGAAGTGCCTGAAACTTCAACCAATTCATTCTGCGAAAATAGAATTGCTCTTCATCCTTCGACAGTAGCCGCGTTTGGTACAAGCTGGCCAAATATGGTGAAAGAGAACGACCCGACGCTGCCTTCTTATCCGAGGAGAAGCCTTCTAATGGAATCTTCGCATCTGCTGGTGGTGAGTTGGCGAGAAGATCTGCGTCTTTTTCAAGGAAGACGTCCCCTCCGATATATTCAATGTCTCTATCAAAAAGAGCAATCCTTTTCTTCGAAAGAATTGTTTTTCTTCTTTTCTCAGATGGTGAGAGACCCAGGATCTTCTTTGGCTCACTCGGACTCGAGGCAATTCTCGAATTTCTCTGCGATAGTTTTTGTGACTTTGGGATTTGGCGGTTTGGATCGGCGAGGGCAATCACGATGAGTTCCTTTCTCACGAGTCCCAGAAGGGACTGTCGGCATTACGAAACCTGCTATCGTTTAAAACCGTACAATCCACGAATTACTAACTGATATTTTGGGAAATGCGTAAAAAAGCATTAATTTGTTAGAAAACGCTTCTCTCAACCACTTTTAATCGACGTTTTCCCTCTTCTGAAGGTCACCACACCATGTGTCGAAATCTTGCTCTTGTTCTGGGTGATCAGCTCGATCAATCAAGCGCTGTCTTTGATGGCTTCGATACAGATCAAGACGTCATTTGGATGGCGGAAGTGGCTGAAGAGTCGACACATGTCTGGACACACAAAGCTCGGATCGTCCTTTTTCTCTCCGCAATGAGGCATTTCCGGGATCACTTGATAAATGATGGATTCACGGTTGACTACCAGGAAATAAGTGAAAAGAAGAAACCCCAGGAACCGATGTCCCTTGCTGCGGCACTCAAAGCAAGCCTGAGTCGATTCAAAAAAAAGGGCTCGAAACCAGAACGCCTCATTTGTGTCGAGCCAGGTGAGTGGCGAGTTCGAGCGGCATTAGAAGAGGCTGCAAAAAATGCAGGCATCCCATTGGAAGTACGTCCTGATCGTCACTTCTTTACCACAGTTGATGATTTCTCTGAACATGCGGCAGGGCGAAAACAGCTACGGCTTGAATTTTTCTATCGTCCACTGCGTGAACGCTTTAACGTTTTAATGGATGATGGTGAACCAGTAGGCGGACAGTGGAATTATGACGCAGAGAATCGTGGAAGTTTTGGGAAATCTGGACCAGAAAAACTAAGACCACCAAAACGATTCAAGCCAGATGCGTTAACACGTACTGTTATTGATCTTGTATCAAAGCGATTTCAGAAACATCCCGGTTCACTTGAACAATTTGATTGGCCTGTCACAAAAAAAGACGCGCGTGCCGCACTTCGAGATTTTATTGCCTATCGCTTGTCACATTTTGGAGTCTATCAAGATGCAATATGGACGGGTGAACCATGGCTCTATCACTCACGTCTCTCGGTCGCTCTGAACCTGAAACTTCTTAACCCCCGTGATGTTATTGCTGCTGCTGAAAATGCATACCGAGAAGGGTCTGCTCCTTTAGCAGCCACTGAGGGATTCATCCGACAGATTCTCGGCTGGCGAGAATATGTTCGTGGTATCTATTGGCGATTTATGCCGGAATATGCACAACGAAATACACTCGGAGCAGATCAGCCATTGCCAGGCTTTTATTGGACCGGTGAGACAGACATGAATTGCTTGAAAGATGCACTTGGACAGACGCTCGAATACGGATACGCACATCACATTCAACGTCTCATGGTCACCGGTCTATTTGCGATGATGTATGGAGTCAAGCCAGAAGACATCCATAAATGGTATCTCGCAGTCTATGTTGATGCGGTCGAGTGGGTGGAGCTACCAAACACAATCGGCATGAGTCAGTTTGCCGACGGTGGTGTTATGGCATCAAAGCCTTACTGTGCAACGGGGGCTTACATTGATCGGATGAGTAATGCATGTAAGACATGTCGGTACAAACCAAAAGTGGCCCATGGCCCTGACGCCTGTCCCTTTACGACACTTTACTGGGATTTTCTTGCCCGCCATGAGAAGCTCTTGAAAAAGAATCCTCGCATGTCAATGCAGTTGCGGAATCTTGGACGCAAGGACACAAGTGATCTCAAAAAGATTCGGCGTCAGGCGGAAAAGTTGAGAACTTCCTGAGTCGGCTTTATCCCGCTGGATTTATAAGCCAGTCTTGTCTGACTCTGTTACTTCCCAAACCATTTGCCTGTCTACGGCATAGGCTTGGAGATGCTGCCGAAGATCTCGTGTTCTGCCACGCGTGTATTGAAACGTCGCCACTCCATCATGAATCGTACTGACTAATGTATCTTGCCCTGATCCTGCCCACTGAAAAAGAAGAACTCTGTGCGTCTCAAAACTCATTTGTTTTTCAATATTTTCTGCTTGTTGCAGACCCAGAAGTCCCACAACCTCCTTCTTAGAGTCTGCTGAATGTGGCACGAGCACATTCCCACGTCTTTTTATAGCGGGTGGACCTTTCACTACGAGAGGCTGGACCAGCTTGTCTCCAGATGCAAGAACCAGCAAGGAAAGCAGCACACCAAAGCCAATCACTCCATTCTGGATTCCCATCGTATTATTCTCCAAAGTCTCTTTTTTGTCTGACGATTCCCACCACACAAGCACCACTTGATACCACATGGATGCTTTGGCGCGTCTATCTATGCCCTTTCAAGAACAATGCGATAGTGAAAGTCACTGTCCCGCTCTCGGAGGACTTCTGCAATCATCAATTTTTGTTCTGCATCTGCTTTACGCTGAAGTAGACGATCTGTTTCGTTGAGCGGGTGACCAGGGAAATACATCTGTGTTATGAGTTCAACAAAGCCTCGTTTCATCACCTTGAAATGGATATGAGGTGGGCGTTCCCAGCCAGGTCCGGCAGGATAGCTACCCGGCATGACCGTGTGGAAACGAAAACCACCTGCCATGCCACTTGGCACAATAGCCCACCCTTGAAAATCCTGATCACGTGGAGCAGGGTTTGGATCATGGGGGTGGTTGTAACGACCTTCGGCATTTGCCTGCCAGATTTCAACTGTTGCATCTTCCACTGGACTCCCTGCAGAATCATAAATCTCTCCCGTAATCCATATATCTTTTCCTTTCGCAGGACCTGCACGTCCCGTGACGTGCGTCAGATCAAAATCTTTGTCTTTTTGTGGCATAACCGGATAAAAAGGCCCTTCAATTTCATGAGGAGTCGTTCGATCCTCTGCCACTGCATGAGATGGATACAACCAACTGGCAAATCCGCCAAAAAAACCACTGGCTATGAATTGGCGTCTCTTATGATTATCCATATGGTCACTTCCTCCCTGAGTTGTCGTGTAGAACTGTGACGGAATATCAACCTTCTACCCAGGCTGTGGATTTTCTTTTATATATGTTTGCGCCCGTAATACATCCGGCGCGTGAGCTAATAACACGTCAGCAGAAATGACTTCTTTTGCATAAAGGTCGATAAAAGACTGGGTAAGAGTCACCATGCCTTCTCGCCGCTGGGTTTGCATGATTGAGTCCAATTGAAAACTTTTATGTTCACGAATGAGATTACGAGCAGCATTATTCAATCGCAGTATTTCAAATGCTGCAACACTGCCTTCACTTTTTTTACCAACAAGAGACTGCGCGATAAAGCTATTTGAGACATTCGCTATTTGCGAACGAACTTGATCCTGCTCATCTTCTGGAAACGTGGAAATAATTCGCTCTGGAATATCTGCGACACTCGCGGAATGAACCGTTGCGAACACGAGATGCCCAGTTTCGGCAGCCTGCATGGCCGCCTGGATCGTTTCTGTGTCTCGCATTTCACCAACAAGAATTACATCGGGGTCTTGCCGTAGTGCCGTCCGCAAGCCATCTGAGAATGAATCGAAATGAGCATTTTTTTCACGATGCGTGAAGACTGAGTGGTGTGGTGTGTGGACAAACTCAATCGGATCTTCGAGTGTCAGAATATGCTTTTGTTGATTCTGATTAATGTAATCAATCATTGCAGCAATGGTTGTCGACTTCCCGCTACCAGTCACACCTGAAACGATAACCATACCAGTGTTTTCGAGAGATATTTTTTCGAAAATCTCAGGCATTCCAAATCCTTTGACTGTTGGAATATCCTCAGGAACAATTCGGCAAACCACCTTAAAGCCCTCAAGGCACTTTGCAAAACTTGCCCGAAGACGGCAGGCTTTTTTGGTCCCCGTTCCTTTTACCTGGTAGCCACGATCAACAGCCCCATGCTCATCAAGTTGCCTCGAAGAGCGATCATCGAGAAGGAGACTCTTTAGATCTTCGATCTGCTGGGATGAAACCTTTGGCAAGTTAATCTGTCGGATAGCACCATCAATTCTAAATTGGGGTTCATCACCAGTCTGAAAATGCATATCAGAGGCACGGTGAAGAATTGCCTTCTGGACAAATTCATCGAGATCAAAAAGTTTTGACATACTTCCAACTCCAAACTCTAAATACTTTTTCGAATAGTCTCTATTCTTGCTTCCGCATAGTGTTGCTGAAAACAATGTATACGAGAACGGAACAGGGTGATGTTCCAAAGGCTCAAATTCTCGATTGCGGCCGCAAGCACGTGCTTTCTTCGCAGATGTTCCGGAATTGCACACCATTGACTGGCTCGCTAAGGTCTCACACACATTCCATGACCCACCTGTGGTTTTACCGTGCTACCCCATCATTTGCGTCTTCAAGTCTCGTTCTGGTGCTGCCTCATGGCGAGCACAATTTCGGCACAAGAAGTCGTTTGGGTGCAGCCTGTTGATTCGGCACCATATGAAACACCTTTGAACAATACGGCAAATCAATGGACGCCGTATCGGGATGCCAGTCAACGAATTGATCTCCTCCCACCGGTCGACTTTAATCTTGAGCAGGATACATTCGCCAGCGAACCGATTGCTGATCTGGACCCGATTGAGCCAGGGTCCAGTCGACGGAAGAAGCCTAGCTTTGGTCGAGGGGCTCCTTTGAGCATGGGCGGTTTCTGGGCGCCAAACACACCGGTTGTCAATCAACCAGCAAACCTGCAAATGAATGCACAGTTTGCCCGAGTGGCTATGCCTCTTGGTATTCCAAAAGAAGGAAAACCGCTCTGGTTAGCGATTGCCAAGTTTGGGCGACTCGAGCTGGCAACAAATGCAATCCTGCCTGATTCAGCGGAACCTGTGCCAAGTCAATTCTGGCTGGTTGAAACCGGCGTCACTCACATTCGTCCTCTTGCCTCTGGCAGTACCGTTGGTGGTACGTTCCTCTTTGGTTCGGCGAGTGACAAGCCTTTTCATGCTGGTCGTGATCTGACACTCATGTCAATTCTCTTTGCAACCGTACCAGCACGAAACCAGCGTGACGACTGGAGCTTTAGCCTCTTCTATTCACCAACATCTCAGTTGCCGTACCCTCTCCCAGGAATCGCTTACGTGTGGAAGCCCGATGAGACACTTGAGGCAAAAATTGGTTTGCCAGCTGGAATTGAATGGCGTCCAAATGATGACTGGGAGGTTACGTTCAACTACTTCCCACTCGTGAATGTAAATGCCATGGTGCGTCGACGTTTAGCTGACAAACTGTGGTTATTTGGTGGCTATCGCACTGATACGCAGATTTATTTTTTGGCTGATCGGCTGATTGAAAAAGAACGTTTCTATGTGTTCGACCAGCGTGCCGGCATTGGGCTTGATCAACAAATTGGAGCTGGCTTCAGCCTTGAGTTCCTCGCCTCCTACCTCTTTGACCGTGAACTTTTTCAAGGGACAAGCTTCACTTCTGGCCGTACTGATGTCATAGAGTTTGACCCTGGTCTTGGCCTCTCTCTGCAACTTCTGTGGAGAAGATAACGACTACTCGTAATCCCACTTGGTAATCCAAGGATCTGCAAATTGCCGTTGCATTGATTTAAGCTTTTCTTTGTATCTGAGAAGCACTGCTGCCTGATTTGGATCATCAGCAAGATTCACGGCCTCCTCTGGGTCTTCTGCAATGTGGTACAGCTCAAACCTTGGGCGGTGGATATATTCTTGGACGGTTTTCGTTCCGTAAGGAGCGTCGAGGCTCCGCCGATACTGAGACTGCCAGCTACTGGCTGCCCAGAGATCAGAAGCAAAAGGGTAGGGAAGTGGATGTGCAATATTCCAGATGAGCTTCCAGTCATGATCCCGTATGGCTCTCATGGGATAATACATCTGAATTTCATGGAATGTATGGGATGCAAAATGTGCATCGTGAATTGTCATGTCCGTGTCGGATAGAATTGGGATCCAGGATCGTCCGTGATACGCTTCGACACCTTTTCGAGGGCCATGATTTTCGTTCGCAGCGTACGGTTTATCTTTCCAGTATTCATTTGGTGCCACCCAGTGCTTTGGACGCTGCTTTTGATCGTCAAGCTCACCTGCGAAATCAAGTAATGACGGCGCGATGTCTGTGTGATTGACAATACTCTGAGTTCGTACTCCTCGATCTTTTGAATACGGATCACGAACAACAAAAGGAACACGAAGACCAGGCTCGTAGACTGTTGTTTTACCACCAGAGAACGCCATGCCATGATCACTGGTAAAGAGAATGAGTGTTTTGTCGAAGAGATCTGCTTCTTTCAAAATCTCAACAAGTCGTGCAAGCCCCTGATCAATGCGAGCACACGACTGGTAGTACTGAGCAAGCTCGCTGCGAGTTTCTGCCGTATCGGGCAAGAAAGATGGAATCTGCATGTCCTCAGATTCAAAAAAGACTTCCTTAATTCCTTTATGACTGCCTCGATTTTTTATGTTTCCGAAAAGATCTGGTTTCAGTTCTAAGGAAGAGTCTTCATCACGCCCACCTCCACGATGGGGATCACTGGTTGCAAAATAGAGAAAGAATGGCTTCTCACTTTTTGAATTAATAACTTCAGCAGAAGCATCTGCCATCTGAACTGCATTACGTGGGTTTCCCTTGAGTACGGTTTCGAAGTGATACACCTCCTCCGGCGCGACGTGGTACTTCCCAATACGAGCTGTTCGGTACTTTGCTCGTGCTAATGCTCGAGGAAGTGACAGGCTGACCACGTCATACCAGCTTGCAAACTTATGAAAGGCATGCTGGTGGCCATACTGACCATTGGTGTGATTATGTAATCCAGACAGGATGACGGAACGGCTTGCTGAACAACTTGCTGTTGTTGCGAATGCATTGTCGAACACAACCCCATCCGCCGCCATGGAATCGATAGCTGGAGTCACAGCAACACGGTCACCGTAACAACCCAAGGTTGGTGATTCATCATCTGTCACAAAGACAATGATGTTTCGTTCAGCTGCCCGGCTGGATTGCACACAAATAATCGTTGAAATAACAGCAAAGAGAATGACACGCATGGATCCTTCTGGTTGAAAAATTCGACTTGGTGTCTGCGTGTTCATGTTCATAAGAGAGGCTCCAAACGAAGGTGTTGAACGATCCACTAAATTACCTATGTTCACGATCTCCAAAAAGTATGCCTGAAAAATACCGCTAGAAACCTGAAACTGTGGGCTGAGGAGGAATTGCTTCGTTTCCGTAATTTCCCCTACAGTACGGGAAATTCTTTGTTTTCCCAAACGTGAGAACCGATGACCGCCTACTCGCTTACCCATTTGCGACAGCTTGAAGCTGAAAGCATTCACATCATTCGTGAAGTCGCTGCTGAGTTTGACAACCCTGTCATGCTTTACTCAATCGGCAAGGATTCAGCCGTTATGGTTCGATTGGCCGAGAAGGCGTTCTATCCAGCCAAGCCACCATTTCCGCTTATGCATGTCGACACCACCTGGAAGTTCCAGGAGATGTATCAGTTGCGAGACAATTACATTGCAAAAGAATTGGGATTCAAACTCATTGTTCATGTCAATGAAGAAGGTCGGGCACAGGGAGTCAACCCTTTTACACACGGCAGTAAAGTCCATACTGACATCATGAAGACGCAGGCTTTACGGCAGGCACTTGATACCCATCGTTTTGATGCGGCCTTCGGTGGAGCTCGGCGTGATGAAGAAAAGAGCCGTGCCAAAGAAAGAGTCTTTTCTTTCCGTGATGATTTTCATCGCTGGGATCCAAAAAACCAACGACCTGAATTATGGAATCTTTACAACACAAAGGTAAAGAAAAACGAAAGTATTCGAGTCTTCCCAATTTCCAACTGGACTGAACTCGATGTATGGCAGTACATCCATCTTGAGCAGATACCGATAGTACCACTCTATTTTGCAAAAGAACGACCCATTGTCTGGCGAGAAGGTGTCATGATCATGGTCGATGACGATCGAATGCAATTGGAACCAAATGAAAAACCAGAAATGCGAAGAGTTCGCTTTCGTACCCTCGGCTGCTACCCACTGTCTGGCGCCGTTGACTCAACAGCCACGACGCTTCCTGAGATCATTCAGGAGATGCTACTGACCACATTCTCAGAGCGACAAGGCAGGCTCATCGATAGCGACGAGGCCGGCTCAATGGAGAAGAAAAAGAGAGAGGGATATTTTTAGTCTATGTCTCACCAATCATCGCTTATTGCAACCGACATTGATGAATACCTTACGCAACACGAACACAAAGAACTTCTGCGGTTCATTACCTGCGGCAGCGTAGATGACGGTAAAAGCACACTCATCGGTCGGCTCTTCTATGAATCCAAAATGATTTATGAAGATCAGCTTACCGCTATAAAAAAGGATACCACGCGTTACGGAACAACTGGTGAAGAAGTCGACCTGGCACTCTTTACTGATGGGCTTGAGGATGAGCGACAACAGGGAATCACGATCGATGTTGCATACCGTTATTTCTCAACCGAAAAACGTAAATTCATCATAGCTGACACGCCGGGGCATGAGCAGTACACCCGAAACATGGCCACTGGTGCATCCACTGCTGATCTTGCCATTATCTTAATTGACGCGCGACACGGCGTTCTTCCGCAAACCAAACGTCACTCTTTTATTGTGTCACTTCTTGGCATCAAACACATCATTGTGGCAATCAACAAAATGGATATTGTTGACTACAGTCAAGATACGTTTGAATCCATCCGTCGAGACTATGTTGACTTTGCTGCGCGACTTGAATTGCCTGATGTGCACTTCATGCCAATCTCTGCACTCAAAGGTGACAATGTCGTAACAAACAGTGAAAAAATGTCATGGCATGAGGGCCCACCGCTCATGCATCTTCTCGAAACGGTCTACATCGGTTCTGACCGCAACATGGAGGACTTTCGATTTCCTGTGCAATATGTCACACGACCAAACCTTGACTTTCGTGGCTTTGCTGGGACTGTTGCATCAGGAATTATTCGTAAGGGTGATGAAATTATCACCTTACCGTCTCGTAAGAAAAGTCGTATTCAATCAATTGTGACTTTTGACGGTGAACGTGATGAGGCATTTGCTCCCCAGTCAGTAACCCTCACGCTTGAAGATGAAATTGACTCTAGTCGTGGTGACATGATTGTCCGAGTGGGGAATCTCCCAAAGGTTGATCAGAAATTTGAAGCCATGCTTGTCTGGATGGATGAAACGGCACTTATCCCAGGGAAAGAATATCTTTTCAAACAGACCGGAAAAGTCACACCAGGTCGAGTAAGTTCCATCAAGTATCGAGTCGATATCAATACACTGCACCGCGAACCTGCACCGACGTTAGCACTCAATGAGATTGGTCGCTGTGGGGTGACTCTTGCTGTTCCAATTGCTCATGACTCATATCGCCGTAATCGCACAACTGGCTCCTTTATCATTATTGACCGGCTGACAAACGGAACTGTCGGCGCAGGCATGATCCTTGATCGAGAACCAGAAGAAGGCGCTGCCCACTGGGACGATGAGCCAGCAACTGAGGGCCTCACGGTCTCTTCCAGTGAAGTGACCATTGAAGAACGCCAGGCTCGTTTTGGACAAAATCCAGTTACACTCCTCATTACGGGCCTCACCGGTTCAGGAAAAACCACAGTTGCTCAGGCACTTGAGCGCAAACTTTTCGATGCTGGTCGTGCCATTATGGTTCTCGATGGACAAGCCATGCGACTTGGAATAAGTCGGGATCTTGGCTTCTCAGCGAGCGAAAGGAGTGAAAACCTTCGACGATCTGTAGAGGTCGCAAAAATTGCAAATGATGCCGGCTTCATCGTCGTTGCAGCTTTTGTTGCACCCGATGAGCAGTCGAGACAGAAAGCCGCCGAACTTGTTGGGGCAGAACGGTTTCTCACCATCCACCTCTCAGCACCAGTGGAAGTCTGTCGGGCTCGTGATGAGAAGGGACAGTACGCGAAAGCAGATGCAGGTGAACTGGGTAATTTCCCTGGTGTATCTGCACCGTATGAAACTCCATCAGAAGCAGATCTTGTGCTTCCTACTGACGAGCTTCCAGTCAGTCGATGTGTGGATGCAATCATCGAACTCCTCGAGACCAAGGGTGTTCTGGGGTGAGTAACGGACTGGACGGAGGAAAAAAACGTGGGGGCTCGATTCGTATAGGAATTCTGACAGTCTCAGACCGGGCCAGCCGTGGTGAATATGCTGACGAAGGTGGGCCAGCGGTTCAAAATTATCTTCGTGAGGTACTTTCTGTTTCCTGGGAACCTGAAGTTCAAATTGTTTCAGATGAAGTCGATTGTGTTGCTGCAGCTATCGAAGACATGTCCAGCCATGGATGCTGTCTTATTATCACAACAGGCGGTACCGGACCCGCGCCACGTGATATCACGCCTGAGGCAACTGAGCGTGTGTGTTCAAAAATGTTACCTGGGTTTGGTGAACTGATGCGGCAGGTATCACTTCAATATGTGCCCACCGCAATTCTTTCTCGACAAACCGCAGGTGTGTGTGGTGGTGCTCTGGTCGTTAATCTCCCAGGCCGCCCCAAAAGTATTTGTGAATGCCTTGATGCAGTTTTCCCTGCAATTCCCTACTGCATTGATCTCATTCAGACAGGAAAGCCCCAACCACCTTACCTGGAAACAGACCCAACTCGAATGCAGTCATTTCGCCCACAAGGCAAATAGTTCTGACTGTTCTTGTCAGAGATGGGCTTTCAGTACTATCTCTTGGCATTCTCTTTTTAAGAATCCATTGCCGGCGATATGCCAACGAACGTGAGACGGCCAGGAAGCACTCGGATTGTCACCGGCAACTCACCACCCGGGTCACCATCAAGCTGATAGGGGACTGGCTCATCAGATTCAATGGAAATTTGTGTTACTTGCTCCACATGTGTGTCACGCCAGGCTCGATGCCAGCCAAAAAGAACACCAACAAAATACCGAAGCCCATTCCACCAACGACCCCCACGAAAACAGCACAGATCGAGTCGTCCATCAGCACAATCACCCTCCGCAACAAATCGAAGCCCAAGTGCATATCGCGGCACATTGAAGATAAATGCCCAGCGTGTATGAATCGCCTTTTCATTTCCTTCAGTTCGGACACGAATCTTCGGAAATTGATATCCACCAAGTGCTTGTAAAATCGGTCGAATCCAGGTTGTATGGTCAATGTGACCGGTTCGTCGAGCACTGAGAAGCCGCACGACTTCTGCATCAAAGCCGACCGAAGCGACCGCTAGAAAAAGCTGTCCGTTCGCTTCACCAGCATCGAGCGCGAATGTTTTAGAACTGTCTATCTTGTCCATGAGTCGACTGATATCACAATCAAAACCGAGTTGCTTCGCGAGAACATTTTCTGTCCCAAGTGGAAGAATCGCCAGCGGGGTTGTAGAAGCCGAACAATTCGCAACAAAGCCAATTGTTCCATCACCACCTGCACATATAACGCATGTGATTTTTCCCTCGGTTGTACTACCGTCAATATCCAACAGGTCCTGAATTTTTTTTCGGTCGCTTTCTTGTTCAACAAGATAGCCTCGTGCAATAAGTCCAGCTTTCAAATCACTGAGGAGCGATTGCTTGTCTCGTGCACCTGCGTTTGGATTCTCAGCTATTACTATTTTTTTATTCATAACCGATTCAAATCACTCTCATTCAAACGTGGTCGCCGTACACCAGCAATCAGTTCCCGCACCTAAGCAGGTTGCGAATGAAATCATCTAGTTCTTTTGAAAGACACCGTGCTTCAGATTGTAACCATATATGCTTGATACATTTTTTTGAGAACAATACCATCAGCGGCAGTGGTTACACCGTTCTTCAATGACCCACTCGTAGCTAGGAACTTTTCGTATCACTTCAGTCGTTACCGAAATTGTTTTTTTATCACTTTCGCCCACGTTGGTTTCCAAAGCGGATACCAAAAACATCCACATTCATCACTTCCTTGCTTTTCTCCACAGAGACAAGCTGGGCCCGGTATGATCACGTCTTCACACTTCGTATGAATACATATTTTTTTTACCTCTTTCATAATTGGTTTCGCAACGGGCATGCGACGAATACATTGACAACTTCCACAGAGATCACAATGACCATCATGGTTATTTGGCCTGTCCTTCTTTTCATCAGCACATACGCTGCTAAAAGAAATGCATAAAATAATGAATATGATTCTTTGCATGATGACTCCTAGAACTCGGCTTGAAATCGTGCACCAAAAATATCGAAGGGAACGGGTCCTGTAATCGTCGGAGGAAGTAAGGCTGTAGTTTGTGCCGTATACGATGGCATGCTATGAATCCAATTGAATTGCACACGCATTGAACGGTTCCACCACCAATTGAGCGCTACCGTTGACTGGTTGAGAACACCAAACTGCGGATTAGGTGCTAAAATTGCATCTGGGTCTGGGAGATAGTTCGCTGGGTCATAGTCACGATTTGTAAGATCAACATATGACCATCGAAACGCAAGTTCCCAAGCACCCCAACCGCGGATACGTCCTTTGCGGCCTGTCCCGAAAAATGGCGTAAAAGGATTCACGTTGTAATCAAAAACACCGGCTTGCTTAAGATATTTTGCGTGTTCTCCGGTGAGAAAATACCCGCACTGCATGTATGCGCCGGACTGGAGAAGAAGTGGTCCAACTGCTTGTTGTACGGGCTCTAACATGACTTCGCTTTGAAAATTGAACTGGCCACGATTGAACGCAAGTTCAAGATGATAAAGGCTAAAATGTGTTGCCTTAAAACGACCCGTATCAAGCACTACTGGTGTTCCAGCCGCAGTAATCTTTCCACCTGCTGATATGTCTCCGACAAAAAACTCTGGAAACGTATGAGATCGATAACTCTTTGCAAAAGTTCCAGATGAGTCAGAATCACCCCGATTTGAGCGTAGATGAATCCCGTTCCAACATGGAGGAAATATCTCCCGTCAGAGGGTTCATCATAATGAACAAGGTGCGTAATTCTTGATGCAAAAGTAACTCCACCTTGATTGCTAATCTGTGTTCCGGTCTGATTGTCGCCAAACGTACTATAGTTGCTTTGGGCACCATTTTTATAAAAGGTAAGTCCAGTTCCATAGACGCTATATGCCCAACTCGTACGCTCATCATCACTGATCCCATACGCCATAATGCCAACACGGCGGAAAGGGTCAAGAGCCATAAATGGAGCTGACCGTTCAAGAAAGTTCAGGTGTCGAACACTTGTCCAACTATCCATGGTACCGGGTTGCCTGAACTGACCGATACGGATTGTTCCTAGATACGGAAGCTCTGACTGCTCACCCCAAACATCAAGAAAGCTGGGTTTCCCTGATTGACCAAAATTCATTTCAATACTGAATGCATTTGTCTCTGTAACTTTTCCAATTGCCTGTAGACGGGCTCTTCGGAAACCAACACCGTTTAGCATGTCTCCAAAATAAGCACGTGCGAGAGTATTCTGGCTGTAGATTCCGCTATCGAGTTGAAAGAAACCACTGAGTCGCACAATTGGCAAGCTCTCGCCACCACCCTCAAGAGCATCAAGTCGGGTCATGAGATTACCGACCTGATTGGGGTCCAGTACGGTATCGTTCGGATCAGAGAGTCCACCAAATTGTTGACCCGCACCACGTTGAATATTTCCAGGTTGGTCTGGTGCAAGAATTGTCTGGCTGTCGCTTGGTTCCACCAGACTCTCTGGTTCACTCGGTTCCTGAGGCAGTGGTGCCGGTATTTCCTCAGGCTGAAGTTGAACAGATTCGAATTGCGTTTCGCGAATGATACTTGCCGGGAACTGATCGTCTGGTGGTAAAGCAAGCGTGTTGGACGACAAGAAAGAGAACAGAAGAAGTGCGCACACTGCTCCACAGAGTTTTGCGAAAAGACGTTCTCTCTTTCCCGGTCGTATCACAACTGGGCTCTCCACGACTAGCGCTCGAGGCATCTCACATGAGCACACTGCCTCAAGAATGATGTTTATGCTTTTTTTATCGGCATAAACGTTAAAACTACGCTACTTTGTCAGCCGTAGTCTGATCTTTGTCTGCTTGAAACGGGAGAAACTGGTGATGTTTGGTAGCTTCGCGGCATTCGGGCTCATGACAAGAAAAGTAAACAGCTTCCCCAGATCACCCATTTCGACGAGTTGATCTGCGGAAGCTGTTTTAGAACGCTGGCGAGTAAGATCTTGATCGAGGGCTTATTATCGCACTCGCACAGACCTCGACACACGACCAAAATTATCAACAAGGATAAGGTCCGTCTGAGAGATTGAACGAACTGCAGGCGTAAGCGTCTGATTCGTGAGACCAACTCGTGACGAGGCTGTTACGTGTGTAATCAACCGACCATTCGATATCATCCATGTACCACTGGAAATCGGAGTCGGTACAAATACTGATTGAAAGTTTCGAAGCATCTGATAATACCGATAGGTCTGAAACGTTCCATCGACGTTGTACGTAATGTCAACCGATCCTTCAGTATCTGTCATACGCCACGTTCCAACAGCCATTTCCCGAACCTCAGCGTCAGTCAGTACACGTGATGTCACACCGCCACCTGGCACGACAGCCGGAGGAGGCGCTGGCTTAGCACTCTGCCACTGGCTCATATCAGGGGGATTATCATGAACTGGCTTAGGAGCAGGTCGTGGGGCACCCTTTGGGGTTGCTGAGTTATTGGGCTCATATTTTTCCAGCACGACGAGAGCTCGTGCAG
>WLWE01000567.1_pt1 | contig 31378 bp, 27 predicted proteins | sample 6718301 | NCBI WGS metagenome assembly WLWE01 (sample SAMN12718691, study PRJNA515312) | sponge metagenome | isolation source: marine sponge | host: Mycale hentscheli | place: New Zealand: South Island, Marlborough, Capsize Point | collected 2003-05-01
TGTTGGGTTGTCTCGCTGTTCCCGCCTACCTCGCATACAAGGGTGAAAAACCTATCAATGTGATGGTGGTTTTCTTTGGGTTGATTGTTCTTCCCTGGGTAATAACTGGCGGAAGTCTGTATTTTTCCGTGTGGTTGCGAGGTGGTTCATCGAAAGGGAGTGTCGGTGCAGGTATTGCATTTCTGGTTTCTCGCTTGTCACCGGAATGGAGAGCTAGCTGGAGTGATTTGAGAAGAATTCTTAGGGAACATGGAAAACGGATTGCTAGTATTTCATCTGGGTTGTTTTTTGGATTCACTCAGCAGGTTGCTTGTGGGTTTGGTATCGGTGCATTACTCAGCATTCTTTTTCATGTAACAGTTTTTGATCTTGCCTTTGGCTGGGAAAGCACCCTGAGTATTGGTGCGGAGTTCATGTGTTACTTTACGAACGTCATTTCAGCGCCGTGGGCCTGGTTGTGGACAGCAAGTGTTCCCAGTCTTGAGCAGGTTCGTGAGAGCCGGTTCTCATATCTCGCAGGCATGGAAGCAGCAAGTGTAAACGCTACACGGTCGTGGTGGCCGTTTATTGTCGGAAGTCTGATGTTCTATGTCGTCATTCCACGTTTTCTTCTTGTTGTATATGCCAGCTGGAAAACCTCGAGGCGATTGTCCACACTCGACTTCTCTCGTACCCAAGACATTGCCCTGATTCGACGTCTCAGTGGCCCCTTGTTTCAAACAGAAGAACCTTCACAGACCGGGTTTCTCGGAGAGGGTGCGGAGGTGCAACCGCCATCATTCCCCATCGATGGCGAGTGGAACCTGTTGCTTGGTGAGGGACTTCTTCATGGTGATGAAGACGTTTGCGCACAGGTGGAGACTGCATTGCGTGGGAAAATAAAATTTCTTGCCCATATTGAAGTTGACTATGCCGATGGGAATGAGCATGTCTTGAAGTCATTACTGAAATCAAAAGATGGTGTGGTTATTGCGATACCGGCAGAGATCAATCCTGTCGACGCCATAGCGGTGACACTTCAAACTTTTTTGCACGCAGCACCATCAAAAGACAATGTCATCATTCTCTTCGGGCCGGAGATGCGGCTGAGTCTATGGAGACGGTGGCTTCGCGAAAAACAGCTTGGATTCGACCTGCTTGGGGTGAAAGAATAATGGATAGGCCGACCTTTGCCCTCGTGGGCGCTGTCAATCATGGCAAGTCGAGCATTGCCGCAACACTCGTTGAGCGTGGCAATATTGGTGTGAGTGCCGACCCTGGCATGACACAGGTGTGCCAAAAGATTGAGCATCATTCAAGTCAGTTTATTCTGTGGGATACCCCAGGATTTCAAGATCCACGAACGATGTTGGCCGAGGTTGGCTCGCAGCTATCAGAATCGAGAGATCCGCTTACTGAGCTTCGACAATTCTGTGAAAAGTATTCCGCGTCTGATCAGTTCGAAGCAGAGCGCGAGGTGTGTCAAGTTCTTTGTGAAGAACCTGCAGTTCTGTATGTCATCGATTCGTCAAAGCCACTCCGGAAAATTCACGAGGCCGAGATGGAGTTGCTTATGCTGACCGGCCTGCCCAGGCTTGCCATATTGAATCCTACGGCCGATCCGGTTCATGAATCAGAGTGGCGGGCGAAGCTTGGCCAGCGATTTGGAGCCGTTGCGACATTCAATGCGCATCAAGCACGGGCAAAAGATCGTGTTGCACTTGTACGTACACTGGCAACAGTTGTTGATAAATGGCGTGACAAGCTATCTCAGATTGCAGATGAAATTGAAAATGACTGGTCGCATCGTGTCAATGAGTCGGCACACAGTATTGTGCAATTACTCTCAAAGAGTATTGGGCATACCCGCACTGTTGCGGTCGCGCCTGGTGAGAATAGGGAGCCACTGATCGATGCTGCGAAAAAAAAGTTTCATTCAGATCTGCAGGAAAAGGAACGGCTTCTACACAGCACGCTCCAGTCTCTGTTTCTTCATGAAAAAGTTGGGTTAGCTGAGAAGGTTGAACTCACGTACCTCAGCGATCTTTTTAGTAGCGAGACATGGCAAGTATTTGGACTGCCATGGTGGGCTTTACTCTCTGGTGGTGTCTCAGTTGGAGCCATGGTTGGGGGTACCACTGGTGCAAAGATCGGAGCTGGTGGTGAGGTTGCCATGCCTTCGGGTATACCGCTGACTCTTGGAGCCTTGACGGGAGTTGTGGTTGGTGGTGTTGGTGGGGGCGTCGGCGCTATGTATTGGGGTAAGTCAGTTGCGCAGCCGGCTGTCACTGAGGGTGATTCGCAATCAGTGCTCACCGCATTACCGCAATCTTTCTATCGCAGTACATTTGGCTACTTGGCTCAGACTGGAACAACAATAACCATCGGCCCGATACAGGGAAAGAACTTTGCCTATGTTCTTCTTGATAGAGCAATAGGACTTGTGATGCATCTCGCGAACAGAACGCATGCAGCTGGTGGCAGAGAAACTCTTCATGCGGCCGATATCAAACAGGACTTAGATGCCCGGAATGCTTCTACTGATCACTGGCCGAAAAGCCTGAGCACATGCTGTGAGGTTTTTCTTGAAAAAACAAGAAAAAAGACAGTGACGGAAGCTGATTTTCATGCTCTCGAAGACAGGCTTACTCGACATATCAAGCAGGTACTTTCAGGCTAAGAGCGTGTCTCGGAACCGTCTTTCGTAGTGATGAAGAATGGTTTTATCAGGGTATATGCTTTCCTACAGCACGCCGTACACTGCCGCGATGCAGACGACAAAAACAAGACCAAGGACCCCGATGATCGTTTCCTGTACGGTCCAGGTTTTGAGCGTCTCTCCAACCGACAGCCCCAGGAATTTCCCAACGAGCCAGAAGCCCGAATCGTTCACATGGCTGGCTACGGATGCACCTGATGCGATAGCAATTGTCACCAGGGCGGCAAACGGCTCTGGTTGCCCGGAAGCCGTAACAAGTGGTGCGACCAAACCAGCAGCCGTAATCATTGCTACAGTGGCAGAGCCTTGTAATACACGGATGATAACAGCCACCAACCAGGCGAGTACAACAGTTGGAACTGATGCTGATGTTAACGAGGAGGCAACGGCATCACCGGCACCTGAATCGATCAGCACTTGCTTGAAAACACCACCCGCGCCCGTGACAAGGAGGATCACACCAGCCGGCTCAAGTGCCCGTTCAGCAATTCGCTGTACCTCCTGTGCTGGCATGCCAAGCCTCTTTCCAAGGAAATAAAATGCTGCGAGTGTAGCAATGAGAAGTGCCGTAAAAGGATGGCCGACAAGCATCAGCCAGAGTGCAGTCGGAGACTCTTTTCCAAGAGCACCTCGTGCGGCTGTTTCACTGACGATCAAAATCAGTGGTAATACGAGAAGAGCGACAACAATGGCGAGATGGGGAGACTTCCGCTGAGAAACGTTCGTGTCAGGTGAGACATCAAGTGAAACGTTACCAGAGGCGACCTTTGACAAAACTTTTGATGCGAAGATTGCCGTGATGATTAATGTTGGGAGTCCTGCGGCAATGCCAACAGTAATGACCCAGCCGAGATCTGCACCAAGTAGATTGGCAACTGCCGTAGGACCGGGCGTTGGAGGAACAAAGGCGTGCGTCACAGCCATGCCAACAAGCATGGGCAGAGCAAATCGCGTCACGGGTTGTCCAGTGCGTTTTCCGGCCGCGACAGCAAGTGGCAGGAGCATCACAAGGGCCACGTCAAGAAAAACAGGAATGCAGACAAGGAACCCCACGAGTCCTAAAGCCAGTGCCGCCTGCTGTGGGCCAAACACTTTTACGAGACGATCAGCAAGTTTCTCCGCACCACCAGACTGTTCAAGCATCATGCCAAAGATAGACCCAAGTCCCACGACAACTGCAACAAAGCCCAGCGTGTTTCCCATGCCGGAGGTCATTGAATCGATTACGGTTTCTGGAGACATGCCTGCTGCGAGGCCAACCCCAATGGAAGCTGTGAGTAGCGCGACGAACGGATGAATTTTCAGCCACATGACAGCTGTGATCAGCGCAGCGATGCCGAATGCGACGACAGCAACGAGATACCATGATTCCATTTTTTTGTTTCCCCTGCCAGATTGTGATGGGTCCTCCCATTGATCACCACAGGAGCGTACCATGTTGAGCACTATGAAAGCACTCCTCCTGACAGCGCCCAGTTCTCTCACGCTCACTGATATTGAAACTCCCGAGCCAGGCACTGGTGAGGTGCGGGTGCGAATCGCTGCATGTGGAATCTGTGGCAGCGATGTACATGGTTACACAGGATCAACTGGCCGTCGGATTCCTCCGCTTGTGATGGGCCACGAGGCTGCGGGTACCATTGACGCTGTTGGCCAGAACGTGTCCGACGAGATGATGGGTCAGCGAGTTGCGATCGACTCTACCGTTTTCTGTGGCGAATGTGAATTCTGTCAAAATGGACAAGAGAACCTATGCACACACCGTCAGGTGCTCGGTGTTTCGTGTGATGCCTATCGTCGACAGGGCTGTTTCGCAGAATATGCAATTGTTCCTGAGAGGTGCGTCTATCGATTACCAGACCAGATGGGTTTTGTCGCTGCGTCATTACTTGAACCACTTACGATTGGCTTGCAGGCAGTCCGGCTTGGCAGCGCAGGGCCAGCAACACGATCGGCTCTTGTTATCGGTGCTGGCACGATTGGGCTTGCAATCATTGTTGCCCTCAAATCATACGGCGTTCAACGGATCGCGGCAGTCGACCTCGATGCAAGCCGGCTGAAAGAAGCCAGGGAATTCGGTGCCGACGCTGTGTTTGAAGCAGATCAAACAACAGCGAAGCAACTTGCGGAGTGGGGGGCGTCTTCTGCTGATACCGATGGCGCGGATCTTGTCCTTGAGGCAGTCGGTGCAGCGGCTTCTGTGGAGACGGCCATTCACGCCGTCACTCGTGGCGGCACTGTCGTGCTCGTTGGAAATGTCTCACCAGCCGTTGAACTTCCTCTGCAAACGGTTGTCACTCGGCAGATTCGGTTGCAGGGCTCATGCGCTTCAGCGGGGTGTTACCCGGAAGCAATTGAACTGGCAGCCTCCGGTGCGGTTGATCTGCCACGGTTTGTGAGTCGAGTAGTACCGCTTGAGGATGGAACCGATTGGTTTAAGCGGCTGCATAATCGCGAGCCGGGCATTCTCAAGGTCGTGCTGCAGCCATCAGGAAATATTGAAGGAGAAGCCAATGTCACTTTTTGATCTTTCAGGCCAACGTGCACTTGTTTCAGGAGCAAGCCGGGGGCTTGGGCTGCAAATGGCTGGAGCTCTTGCTCGGGCTGGTGCTGATCTGGTAATCACGGCCCGCGATGTGGCATCTCTTGAAGAGCCCCGTCGACAGCTTGAGTCGTATGGAAACACAGTTGAGGTTGTCGCGCTAGACCTGCAACACGAGAAAAGTATTCATGCTGCTGTCGAAACGGCAACAGCGACTGGGCATCTGGATATCCTTGTAAATAATGCAGGGTGCAATATTCGCAAGCCAGCAATGGACGTCCGTTGGCAAGACTGGAACACCATTTTGGATACCAACTTGCGTGGCATGTTCTTTATGACCCAACGTGTTGCCGAATCAATGCTGACACGACAGCGTGGCCGCGTGATCAATATTGGCAGTGTGACAAGCGTGTTTGGATATGCCGGTCTCGGTCCGTACTGCGCGAGTCGTGGCGGTGTGAAGCAACTGACAATGAGTATGGCAGATGAGTTCGGCCCACATGGCATTACTGTGAACTGCCTTGCACCAGGTTGGTTTCGGACAGCGCAGAACGATGTTCTCTATCAGGATAAAGAATGGCTTGAATACTTGGTTGACCGCATTCCGCTGCGGCGGCCGGGTAAAGCGGAAGATCTTGATGGTGCCGTGGTGTTCCTTGCGTCTGATGCGAGCAGTTATGTTACCGGTCAGACGCTGTTGGTGGATGGTGGGATTTCTACGGGTGCCACCAGGGCGATGCCACAGTCTGCGTCGTAGCTTCAGAATAAGATTGGCTATAGACGTCAGGTGAAGGCTTGTACTGGCTGAATATAGACCGATTGGTGCGGATGTACCGACTGCATGTAGTCAAAGATTCCAGTGATCGACGCACGAAAGGTGGAACAGATCATTTGCAGAAGGTAGCCTGAATGGTTCGGTCTTATTGTTGATCAATGAGCGACTCCTGTCATGTCAATAGCTTTCAAAATAAAAACTCTCGTCTTCACGATCGTATTCTTCACGTTTGGCGTGCAATGCAATCGTGTGTTTGGTGAAGAGACACAAGCACAAGTCACGACTGCACATCGGATAGATAGAGCACGACCACCACAGGAATTGCCCCCACCTCCGCCGCAGCCTCATCCACTTGTTCCGGCAATGCAGCTGGCAGGTGAGTCGTACGTTTTTCTGCGAGATCATGTTTCCGATTACGCATGCAGAATAGTCAAGCGGGAACGAATCGATGGCCGGCTGAAGCCAATGGAGTTTATGGATGCCAAAGTTCGGCATCAGAAAATACTTGATGGCCGTCAGGTGCAGCGACCGTCGCTTTACCTTCACTTCGTTGGGCCTGAAGAGATGGCTGATCGAGAAGTGCTGTGGGTTGAAGGAACAAACGGTGGAAAGATGGTCGTGCGTCGAGGTGGTACACGTTTTGAATATCTGACACTTGACCTTGACCCAGCTGGCGATGCCGCACTGCAGTACAGCCGTTATCCGGCGAGTGAAAGTGGCATGATCGATATGGTACGAAAGCTCATTGATGTAGGTACTGCTGATATGCAGTATGGTGAATGTGAAGTGCAGATATTTGATGATGTGAAAGTTGATGGCCGACCATGCAAGTGTGTACAGGTCATGCACCCACGTCAACGTTCTGAGTTTCTTTTTCACATCGTACGAATATTTATCGCTGGCGATGTGCCGATTCCAGTTCGCTATGAAGCATATAGTTGGCCAGCAAGCGATTCAGAGGAGCCTCCTCTTATCGAAGAATATACATTTCAAGACATTCGTCTGAATGTTGGGTTCTCCGACGCTGAGTTCCAGCGAAACTATCGGGACTATAAATTCCGTCCCAATTGAAATGGATTCAGATGATGCCTTCGGTGGAGTTGCCAAGTACATTTTGCAAAGAACTCAAGCTAATTAACGGAGTCGCCGTAACTGCCTTGCGGCAAGGATGGCGTCAACTTTTCCTGGCGGACGTGCTTTTTAAACTACTCACATTTGTTGTCCTTGTACCGCTTGCGGTCGGGCTACTTCATGGCCTTTTGTGGTTGAGCGGACGGGGCACCCTGACAGACACAGATGTTTTGTTTTTTCTGCTCACGCCAGAGGGAGCGGTTGGCATGTGTCTGGTAGGGGCTGTCTGGTTCAGCATTACTGCCCTTGAACAGGCGACGCTTCTCACGCTACTTGTTGCCGAAGAAGATAAAAAAGGGGATGTCTGGGCAGCGACGTGTTGGGCTCTTCGCCAAAGCGTTAAGGTACTCCAGGTGATGTTTCGAATCATATGCTGGGTAGTGGTTGTGAGTGCTCCTTGTGTGATCTGTGCGGTTCTGGTTGCTCAGTACTTACTGGGAAAACATGACATCAACTTCTACCTCACTGAAAGGCCACCTGAATTTCTTGTAGCTGTTGGTGTTGGTGGACTCCTTGTGGCTGGGTTGGCTGCACTTTTACTCAGGCTCTTTTCCGGCTGGTGTTTGGCTCTCCCACTCATTGTCTTCGAGGGATCCAGTCCACGGGATTCACTTGCAATGAGCTGGAGACGGCTTGCTGGGAGACACTGGATTGTTGTCACACTCCTTGGCGCGTGGATCACGGCTGTATCTATCGCGACTACGGCCAGTACGGCGTGCGTTGTATTTGTAGCTGCGGAACTTGTGCCGATGGTTAGCCAGACCCTACCCGGTGCCATTTTTGCTGTTGGGCTTACAACGCTTGTCTGGGCAGGGACCAATTTTATTATTCAGGTAGTCTCGGCTGCCGCATTATCTTGCCTTCTCTACAGCGTTTGGGAGACATATGACGGGCGTGTCGGCGCCAGCCAGCGGTTCCATTTTGAAAGTATGTCAAGCGGCCGGGTTGGGGTTCAATGGACTATTGGGACAATCACGCTGATGGCCTGTGCCTGTGCCGTGGTGGCTGTTCTGGTTGGTTCTGTAGCAACAGCAAACATTCCCTTTGACAACACCATTGACATCATTGGGCATCGGGGTGCGGGAGGCGTTGCACCTGAAAATACTCGTGCAGCAATCGAACGAGCAATAAGTGCTGGTGCGCAATGGGTCGAGATTGATGTACAGGAAACTGCCGATGGAGAGGTCGTTGTCATCCACGACAGTGACCTTATGAAAATTGCCGGAGTGGATCTGAAAGTATGGGATGCAACTATTGAGGAAATTACAGCAGTCGATATTGGAAGTTCGTTTGATCCTGAGTTTCACGACGAGCGGGTGCCAACTCTCGGAGAGATATTGGCTCTCTGCAAGGGAAAAATTGGGATAATCATTGAGTTGAAATCATATGGACATGGTCAGATGCTCGAGCAACGGGTGGTTGATCTCGTGGAAGCCTCAGGGAGTGTCGAGGAAGTGCAATGTATGTCTTTGAAAGCAGGGATTGTTGCCCGGTTGAAAAAACTGCGGCCGCAATGGCGGGTTGGACTGCTGCTTTCACTGGCGGTCGGGGATGTGCGAAGCATTGAGGCAGACTTTCTCGCTGTAAACGCCCGGTTTGCAACGAGTCATATGGTTCAAGAAGCCCACAACGCAAATAAACTGTTGTATGCATGGACACTCAATGACCCGGTGTCAGTATCCAAAATGGTGGGGCGTGGGGTGGATGGTGTCATTACTGACTATCCTGACATGGCAAAGAGCGTCCTTGTTCAACGGGCCGATCTAAGCTTCGTGCAACGGCTGCTTGTTGAGCTTGCAGAGACTCTTGGCGTGCAGGCGAGTATTGCTCAGCAGTAGAACCAGATTTCGTACAACCTATTCAGGAGGTTCGCCATTGAGTGTCGAACGGATGCTCTCCCGGGCCCCACGCCAGCGGGTTTTGACGGTACGAACTGAGCACCCTACTAGATCGGCAATCGTTTTCTGGTCAGCAGCGAGATACCAGACTAATTGAAAAACTTCTTTCTGTTCAGCCGGGAGTATTTCAACAGCTTGATGAAAGCGTGTCCAGCGATCAATCGTGGTCGCGGTATCGTCTCCTTTATCTTGGGGATGGCGAGAATTTGAGTGGTCATCGATTGGGTGAACACCCGTAGCATGGTTGGCACTGAAAGACATCGGGCCTGCGTGGTGCCGTGCAAGATCAATCAATTCCCGATGAATTTGTGTCGCTGCCAATGCCATGATTTCTCGAGGCGATTCAATCGTGACCTCACCAAGGCATTTGTAAAGACGAAGGATTGCATTCTGATAGACATCGTCCGTGTCTTCCCATCGTCGCACTGACGGGAACCCACGAAGCATTCTCTGTGTCAGCTGACGAAGCCGTTCATTACACAATTCAAGGATGCGTTCACGGGCAGAGTCGTCACCAGCCGCGAGGTCACGCAGGCAATCCTCGACCTTGTGGGGATGGGGAGTCGCATCCATGGTTGCATCTGATTCTGTGGTGTAGTCGCGAGACACGGGACTTCGAAGTCTACCATGGAAAAAAGACCGATTGAGAGGCGTTGGGAATAGTTAGCCACTACAACTTGCCCCTCGGGCCGTTAACTCTCGCTATTGCTTGTAGAGGCAGTTCTCGCAGATTGCCATAAGTGGAGGGAGGAGAGAGGTCAGTCATGATGCAGGTGGAGTCACATTCGCAGACGGAGAACTGGTCGGGGAAAAGTCAGAGTGCGCAAGATGCTGCAGAAATACTTGGTATGAATGGTCTGTCCGAAGAAGTGCCAACATCTGCACATGTTATTCTTGCCGCCCACATCAAGCTCCGGCAGTTGCGTCGGGAACTCAGTGCGAGGCTTTCCAATTCCTTGCCAGCATTTCAAGTAGAAACCGGGCTGAAAGTAAAAGCAGGTCTACCGTTAGAGCATATCTGGCTACGGATTCGTAGAGTCCAATCAGCGCGTGACAAGCTGCTGTTGTTACGGCGGAAACTCTCCGCCGAAGAGACGCAATCTTTCTCTCAAAAATAATCATACCGAATGATTCATTCGGAATCCAAAAATTTGTACAACAAAAGAATGAGTGTTGTACGAGAAGACGATTCGTTTGATCTTCCATTGTCTGGCGACGATGAAACTTTTGGGTTATCTACAAGCAAGCGGAAACGATCATGTGTGCTGTTGACAGCCGGTGTCGACATTGGTGGTGCAACAATAGTGCGGGAGCTCGCATCTGGCGGCATGGGGCAGGTGTTTGAGGCGTGGCAACACGCGCCGGCTCGACGGGTTGCCGTAAAGTTTCTAACCGGGGCTGGAGATAGGTTTGCTCGTCGCCTTTTCGGAGAAGAAGCGGCCTTGCTCGCCCGCGTGAAACACGCAAATATCGCGGACGTTTATACAGTTGGAGAGTATGAAAGAAGTGGTCATAGGTATCACTGGATTATGATGGAGTTGGTTGAGGACGCATGCTCTCTCACCGAGTATGCAGCGAGGAGACACCTGTCACTGATCGAGCGGGTTCGCCTTGCTTTGGGTGCGGTCAGTGCAATGACTGCCGCACATGCCAAGGGGATCATTCACCTGGATATCAAATCATCAAATGTCCTTGTGGGCAGCAACGGCATTGTGAAGGTTATCGACTTTGGTATCGGTCGAGCTCTTGCCGAAAAAACAATCTGGCAGGGTGGGCCTGAGGGGAGGGTGCGTGGAACGCCAGCGTCCATGAGTCCGGAACAACGAGCGGGTTGTGATGAGTTCATTGATGCGCGATCAGATATCTACGGCATAGGGGTGCTATTTGCTGAGCTTTTTTTCCAGCAGTCTTCGAAGGCAAGAAGAGATTCTCAGTCCATTGGTGGAATGCAGTTTGAGGATCAGATGCTTCACTGCGATGGCAAGCATCAAATTTCTCGAGGAGCAGCGAAAGATCTTTGTTCAGTGATTGCCCAGTGCACACAGCAACGTCCTGAAAATCGGTTTTCCACAATGCGAGAAGTCGAGCAGGAATTAACTCGTTGGCTAAACGGTCAGCCCGTTGTCTGTCGACAGTCCAGCGCGCTTGAGTGTGCCTGGCGTTGGACAGTAAGGAATAAAGTAGTTTCCTGTTTTCTGTTGGTGTTTATGCTGACCGTGATCTCTGCGGTGAGTGCGATTAGCTGGCTTGCGTACACTGCTTCGATTTCTCAGCAAGAAGCAGTGTACGCGGCAGAGACTGCGCGTGGCACACTCGCGGATTCACTCTTACGTCAGGCTTTTTCTGCCGAGAGAGAGCATCATTCGCAGATGGTGCGGGAATTACTTGGCCAGCGAGAAGAGGTCCTGTCGTCTCTTGGAGATCAGGTGCCAACTCGTGTTGTAAAAAATAATAGTCTTGCCATCCGGACTCTTCGGAGTCGGCTTGATGACGCCAGTGCCTTCTGGCGAAGTCCGGGAGAGCCAATGACTGCTGTAGCAGTTGCGGGCGGGGCAGGTGTGGCTATCGCAAGTGATAAAGACGGAGGAGTGGTTCTCTATTCGCTGAGGCCCAATCACCTCGACTGGCGTCAAGCATTTCACTACGAGACAGGGAGCCGTCCGTGGGCTGTTGCGATTTCACACACGGGTCGGATTGCGACTGTTGGTTGTGACGATGGACTGATTCATGTACTTGATACCTTCGAGGGAAAAGCCATTGGCGTATGTTCCGGTCATACTGGACCTGTGTACGGATTGGTCATGCTACCTTCGGGGGAAGAATTCCTTAGTAGTGGGCGAGATGGTCGTCTATGCCAGTGGAATGTTCAGGACCAGTCCCGGTCGTTACTGAAAACGTCATATGACACATCAGTATATGGGCTGGCTCAATCACCAGATGGTATCTGGATTGCAGCTGGTCTGCGTGATGGTTCAGTCCGGCTGTGGAATAAAGATACAGGTCAGGAAAAACTGCTGGCTGGACATCAGGACCGTGTCTTTGGGGTGGATTTTTCTGATGACGGGAAGCACCTTGCATCGGCCTCTGAAGACCAGACAGTCAGGGTATGGGACCTGAATAATTTAACCGAGCATGCCTGCTTCTATCATCCAGTCCGCGTGAATGCCGTTCGGTTCTGTGGGGCAGGAAGGGTGGCCAGTGCTGCTGGAGATCAGCTCCTTCGCATCTGGAATGTTCACGGGAAGAAAGAGGTAAGGATACTTAATGGCCACGAAGGAGCTATCTGGTCACTTGCTGCAGCAGGAAGAACCGGTCTATTCACCGGATCAGAAGACGGGACTGTTCGGTTGTGGGAAGATGCCTGGGATCCACAGCCCAGGTGTATCACCGATTCCAAGGTGCATACAGTGAACATGTCAGCTGATGGCCGGTATCTTGCTGTTGGAACCAGTTCTGGTTGTGTGACGATCTGGAATGCTCAAACGAGAGGCCTAATTGTAGAGAAAAAGGTGAGTCAACTACCGGTCAACGAGGTTCGGTGGCATCCATTATTGCCCGAACTCTCTGTCGCTGGTAGCGACGGCACCGTTACTCAATGGGTGTTTGAGAGGAGACAGTCGGCCCGAGGTGCCGTCTCTGACGGGTATCGTGAAAAACGTCTTTGGCACACGAAAACATTGTCAGGGCATCGTCGTCGCGTGTTTTCAATCGCCTACTCAGCATCTGGGTCATTGCTTGCGTCGGCTGGTGAAGATGGGACTGTCCGACTGTGGCGTAGAGGTGAGTTAAAATCAGAGATGAGTATTCATCATCCCGGACGTGTATTTTGTCTGGCGTTCTCAAATGGTGCGGAGCCAGAACGCCTCGCCACGGGATGTGAGGATGGTATTCTGCGGGTCTTTGACGAACAGGGTGAACAGGTTCAAGCATTTCGTGGACATCGTGGGCAGATAAATGCACTCTCATGGAATAGCAGTGCAGGGTTCCAATTGAATGTCGCCTCTGCTGGCGCGGATGGAACAGTCCGGCTGTGGCAACTCTTGAGTCCATCCGGAAACAGTGAGTCGTCAGCTGGTATTCAGCGTGCTGTATTTGCAGCCGGTGGTACGAAAATCTGGTCACTTGCGTTCGTACCAGATGAACCATTACTCATTGCAGGGACAGAAAGCGGAGAGGTTCTACTCTGGTCGACTTCTGAATCGATGCCTTTGGCTTCGTTTCGTGGCCATGATGAGCCAATCTGGAGTGTGTCTGTTGGTCCAGATGGCAATCAGCTCTGGAGCGGTGGCTGGGATGGCATCGTTCGCAGATGGGATGTCTCACGAGCACAATCGTTTCATTGTGCGAATGGCTCGAAGAACTAATTAGGTTGCGCCGGCAAGGACCTTGCCAAGTGTTTCCTGTAGTACTGCACCGCTTCTCTTGAGAGCTTGTATTTCTTTTGGCCAGAGTTCAACCTCGAGGGTTTGCTCTGCACCACCACAACCAACAACAGTCGGAACAGAGAGAGCAACCTCTCGCAGCCCATAACAGCCACGCTGAACTGATGAAACCGGCAAAATGCGTTTGCTGTCGAGAGCAATCGCATGAACAACTTCAGCAATTGAGACACCAACAGCAAACCCCGCGCCCGTCTTTTTCTTGATCATTTCAGCGCCTGATGTTTTCGCGCGGATGAACGTGTCCTGCCCCAGCTTCTGTGTGAAACCAGGATATTTTTCAAGTGAAAGGCCACCGATGCTTGCGCTCGACCAGATCGGCACCATGCTATCACCATGCTCTCCAAGGATTATTGCGGAAACCTGAGTGGCAGGAGCGTGGAGGTTCAGGGCGAGAAGGCTGCGGAACCGAAGTGTATCGAGTAATGTTCCCAGTCCAATGACTCGGCCTTGGGGAAGACCCAGTTCTTCCTCAGCAAGGTACGTGAGGATATCGACAGGGTTGCTTACAACAAGAATAGTTGCCCCTGATTTGATGCCGGCCGCTTTCACGGATTGCAGTATTGTTTTAAATAATGCAACGTTTCGGTTGATTAAGGCAAGGCGGCTTTCATCAGGCTTGCGACGTAGTCCTGCAGTAATACAGATTAGATCGGCATCTGCAAGATCGTCATAGGCACCAGCGGTGATGATCTGATCGGCAATCGCAGGAGCACCATGCATCATGTCGAGTGCCTGGCCATCTGCAAGGTCAGCATTGACGTCAACAATCACAATTTCATGAACAATGCCACCAAGTTGGAGAGCAAAGCCAGCGGATGCACCAACTATACCGCCACCACCGATGATTCCGACCTTCATGTTCTTTCCTTTTATTGTTTCAGTTCCTGCACTGCCACAGGGTGAGAGTGTGCACGGTGCCCCTAAGCACTGAGTCCGAGTTCCTTACAAACCTGCTCTGTCACGGCTTTTACAACAGCTTCATAGTCAATATTTTGGCTCGATGATGGAGCTGCATTCATAGCTGGTGGTGGGTCAAATGCACTTCTGCTGACGCCAGTGTTGCCCCAACTTGTACGGAACACATCATTCGCACAGATGTCACAATTTTCCATATTCTTGTCGAGGCGAGGGTCTTTGAACCCCCACTGCTGCTTCAGAGCAAGTAATTCTTGTGTCTCATTCTTCGAAAGGTAGGTGACACGACCAAGATCTTTGGAGAGCATGAGGATCTTGCAGTAGGCGTCGAGAATTTCTGTCCACCAATATGCTTTTTCAACTGTTTCACCAAAACTCACAGTTCCGTGATTGGCAAGAATGACAACATTTGAGTCTTTTACAAATGGCCGAACTGTATCGGCAAACTTCTGATTCCCTGGGGTCTCATATTTTGTAATGGGGATATCGCCGAGAAAAACTTCTACTTCTGGTAAGACACACTGAGGAATTGGTTCACGAGCAACCGCAAATGCGGTTGCATGTGGGGGATGGCAGTGGACAACCGAGTTTACGTCAGGGCGATCTTTCATGATCGTCAGGTGAAGAAGAATTTCACTTGATCGCTTACGCTGACCGGCAACTTGATTACCATCCATATCAACTATGCAGAGGTCAGAAGGCTTCATGAAGCCTTTTGAAATTTGGGTTGGCGTACATAAGACTTCTTTATCGTTGAGCCGGAATGAGATGTTTCCATCGTTTCCTGCTGCGAATCCTTTGTTGTATATACGGCGACCAATGTCACAAATCTCTTCCTTTAGGCTTGCAAGAGATCTGTCGGTTGTGGTGATTGCCATCGAATGCTCCTCGTAAGTTCACGCGTTATCGTGCTGTAATCGGTTTCTTGAATAAAGTGTGCGGGTCAGCGAAGGGTGCTGCTTTGCCATCATTACTCAAGTCTTCCTCATGTTTTGGGTTGGGGTCGGTTCCGTGATTATTCTGTTTTCAGGATTCGGTTTGGTTGGGACGGTCGATCTGATCAATCAGGGCTGAAATGTAGGCATCGACGGGCTTCCCTTCGGGTTGAAACGGTTGTGCGGCTTCGCCCCCCTCGCTGAATGCGACGAGTTGGCCGTTTCCGGCTGCGAGTTCATCCCAGGCGACAATTGCTGGAGAAGGGCCATCTTCATTATCGAGGTCCTCGTTACGCAGAGGCACGACAAGCCGCAGAAGTCCGCCTCGCATGGTCGGATGGGCCTCCGTAAGCGTGATACTTCCTATGGTTCGTCCGATTCTCATGGTGTTTTGTTTCTGTGGGGTAGATGTGTTATCGATTTTGGCAGCTACAGTCGCCATGGCTTGTATTGGCATGTGCGGTAGCAAGTATTTCTGGTGGATTCCCGACTCGTGTTGTCAGTTCCTTGGCAATCTGGCCCATGCTGGCCGACGAAAATTGACGCGGGTTGAGGATGACTAGGTTTGCAGCGCACCGTGCTATGGAGTCTGCTACTGCCGTGATATCTGAACCAACGATGGCTCGGATTGCTGGAAAGCGATTGGCTGCAACACAAGCCACTGCGGTGTTTTCGGTGAGTAGAATGCAGCGTGCTGCATCACGGCCAGCATGGTCGGCAAAAGACTCGAGAGTTGTGACAAGGCCGGCGGAAGGGAGTTGTTGGCTTGTTGATACCGCACAACGAATTGATGCAGCGACAGCCGACACGTCGGTTGTGCATTCTGCCTGAGCAATAAACAGTTGTGAATCTGTTGGTTGTGCTGTGTTTGGTTTTGTGGGAATGAACTCGATCCCGCGATCTCGAGCAAGATCCCGTGCTGAAGGGGTTATAACGGCCTTTTGGTCAACGTACGCCACCTTTGTACCCGGCGCAAGCTTGATGATAGTTTCTGCAGCGATCACCCGATCGGAGAGGGTCGTTGTGACTTTTGGTGATACAGATTGTGAGTGTTGGGCCTGTAGAGATTCTGTTTCGGCGTGAATTCGCCTGAGTACCTCAGTTACGAGGCGGGCGATGTCATTCGAGGAAACAGGAGAGGAAGTGGGCATTGTGTTGCGGTCAATCTTAGGAGGGCTAGTCAACGAGGGCGATGGTGCTCCAGCGAGCCGGGGTCCGTTTGCTATTGAGAACGTCTCGCATCAAACGACCGTCGCTTGTAATGACAACACGGTCATGAATTCCAGCAGACACTGTGTCTATGGCCACTTGTGGATCACCGTCACAGCCTTCGCCGTCAGCAAGAAGCGGCTGAACAAGCAGCAGTTTGGCTCCCACGAGTGAGTCGTGTTTGAAGCTGCTGGTAACTGTTCCAATGACTCGTGCGACTTGCATAAAAAAGTGTCTTGTTTGTTGGGAATAGGGTTTTCGGAAAAATAGTAAAACTGAGGTTCGGTTTTTTTACTGAGGGCTTCCAAGGACTCGAAGGTCATCCACCAGTGTGCAGCGACGCTGTCGTGTAAAGGTGAGTGGAGTTGTTACGCCCTCTCCAGTCGGTGTAGCAATTGAAAACGAGAGATAGCCCTCTCCGCCAAGACCCAATCCAGCAACACTCGGTCCGTTCTTAACAAAGAGCGTTGTGTCGAGGAGCCGGCCCATGCGGGTCATATTGCGAACGTTCTGAGAATGAATAACTGCTGTATGCCTAAACCCGTGCTCGCTTTCAAAGGCCCGCTGAATGGCTTCATCGGCATTTGCACACCGTACAAAAGGAACGAAGGGCATCATTTGCTCGGTAGGCACAAAAGGGTTTGAAATATCTGTTTCCCCGAATACCAGTTCAAGACCCTCACGGCCGGAAGCACCGGCGGCGTCTGCCAACAATGAGGCATCTTTTCCGAGAAGTTCCTTTGCCGGAGCAGGATGGCGATGCTCGCCCTCACCCACCATTACGATTGCTTTTTCTGTAAGGCGGTCTGTCTGCTGGCCAGAAAGCTGCAGGGCACCTGCTCGTTCCATCGCGGCCATCAATGCATCGAACACGGCGTCAACGACAAAGACCTGTTTCTCACCAATACATAGCAGGTTGTTGTCATACGCAGCGCCTGCAATGATCGATTGGGCTGCGTTGCCGAGATCGGCGGTTTCATCAACAACGACTGGAGGGTTTCCGGGTCCTGCGACGATTGCCCGTTTGCTGGACTGGAGAGCTGCTCGAGCGACGGCTGGACCACCCGTCACGCAAATGAGTTTGACACCACGGTGATTAAATAGTTCTCCGGCAGTTTCGAGTGTTGGCTCAGCAACGAGGCTAATAAGATTGTCGACACCAAGATCACGCTGAATTGCCTGATTAAATCGGCGGACACCCTCAATGGCTATCCCTCTACCACTTGGATGTGGGTTGACGACGACGGTGTTTCCTGATGCAAGCATGTTGATTGCATTGCAGGCAATCGTTGGAAGGGAATGTGTTACCGGAGTGATGGCACCAATGACACCAAAGGGGGCATGTTCAATCACTGCAAGGCCATGGTCTCCACTGAAGACCTCGCTCGACATGAATTCCACACCAGGAACGCGGTCGCCGAGTACCTGCAGTTTTTCAATTTTATGAACGAGCCGGCCAATACCGGTTTCCTCATACTCCATCCGGCCGAGTTCCTCGGCATCTTCAATGGCAATACGGCGAATATGGCCAATGGCTCTTTTTCGTCCGTCCATGCCAAGTTGTTCGAGTTGGGCGAAGGCGTCGGTAGCTGCTGATACGGCTTCATCGACCGTTGCAAAGATTCCATTCCGGCCGGCATAGCCCTGACCGCTGACAGGACCACCGGCTGAACGTAGCTGGGCAATAACCTGACGAACTATGGAGTTGATATCTGGTTGGTCGGACGAGTTCATTGAAATTATTTATGAGAGGTTAGCGAATGAAAAAAACGAATTAATCAGCTTGAATATCTGTGGTATCACGGTTAAAGACTTCTTTGCCTCCAACTTGAACCGTGTCGACGAGCCCGATGATGACGGCGTCAATTGGCAGTGTTTTTGTCTCAGGAGTCATGCGAGCGCTCGACCCTTGTGTCACCAGTACGAATTGCCCTTCACCAGCACCGAGGGAATCCACCGCGATAAAGGTTCTGCCGGTGGATACCAGCTTTGTTCTTTTCTTTTCATCGAGTCGGTATGGCTCAACGATGAGCAGCTTATGGCCGGTCATCGTGCTTGTCTTTTGCGTGGCGACAATTGATCCAGTAACAAGTGCTACGAACATGAGGGAAGTACTTTCAAAATGTATGAGGGTCTTAGTTACGAAGCGAGTGCCAGAAGGTTACGGGTCTGACGGGCAACAATAACTTCTTCGTTTGTTGGAATAATCCAGATGGCGACAGGTGATCGGGCCGCTTCAATTCGTCGTTCGCCGGTGGCGTCTGACTTATTTGCAGCACTATCGATTTCAATACCAAGGTCACTTAATCCAGCTACAACAGCTGCTCTGGTGGCAGGAGAGTTTTCACCAATACCACCAGTGAACGCGATCGCATCAAGTCCGCCGAGTTCGACCATGCCGCCACCGAGCCAATGGCGGATAGAGCTTACGTAGACATCAATGGCTACACGTGCCGCTTCATTACCGTTGACTGTCGCAGCTTCAAGGTCACGCATATCACCCGACGTTCCTGACATACCGGCCAATCCGGCCCGTGTCGATAATTCAACTAGAAGATCTTCAAGTGATCGCCCTGTTGTTTTGGAAACATGGAGAAGGGCATAGGGGTCAACGTCTCCGGAACGATTGTTCTGCGGCAGACCAGACTGTGGACTCATGCCCATTGAGGTGCCGACGCTGTAGCCGTCACGTGTCCAGCAGATGCTGCTCGAACCCCCAAGATGACACTGGACTGCACGCAGGGGACGCTGATCCATGTTTTCCAGTAGCCGTTCCGCTACAAACCGGTGACTGGCACCATGAAAACCCCAACGCCGAACAAGGTGCTTCTCAACCCACTCTGTCGGCACTGCATATCGGGCGTTGCGTTCAGGTATCGTGGAGTGAAAATCTGTTTCAAACGCAGCGATAAGTGGGACATCAGGAAACCGCTCTGCAAGTATCTTCATTGCTTTGACGTATGGAGGATTGTGCGCTGGAGCAACGTCAGCCATTTCCTCCATTGCATCTAATACTGAGTCATCGACTCGTACGACACCGCTTACTCTGCCACCGTGGACGGCCTTAAAACCAATCGCGGCAACATCAGCAATCGAAGAAAGTGGTCCCCCTTCTGCTGTGAGTTGTGCTATTGCGGCCTCAAGGGCGACACCATGGTCAGGTACGGGTTGTATCGTCTCGACTTCAGTCGCTTCGACCCCCGCACCTTCCAATGAAGCGTAAACGCGGCTTTCCTGTCCACCGATACGTTCCACACCCCCACGGGCAAGTTCCTGCTCGTTCCCGACTGCATCTGTTTCCGCAGACACTTCGAAGAGTCGATACTTGAAACTTGTCGAACCGAGGTTTGCGATGAGTATCTTCATTGGGCTTTCTCCTGCTGCCAGGGATGCTTCCGTGCGTTAGCAACAACGGGGTTTCGACTCAGCTGAAAAATGCTGAAACGAGACTTTCCGCAGGACGTGGGATGACGTGACTACCAACAAGTTCACCGATCTGTTGAGCAGCAGTAGCCCCAGCTTCGACTGCGGCACGGACGCTTCCAACATCACCCTGAACAACGGTTGTGACAAACGCACCACCGATATCAACACGCTTGAGGATCTGCACGTTGGCCGCCTTGGCCATAGCGTCTGTTGCCTCAACGAGGCCCACAAGGCCCTTTGTTTCAATTAATCCTATTGCCGTATTCATGAATCTTTCCTGAAAAAAAGTTAACAAGTTTTAAAAGGGAAATACTCCAGCCAGTTCACCGGACAGAGTCGTTTATTGCCGCACTAGTTGCCCGCCTTAGGTGATTTTGTTTTGAGGATATTACCGAGGTCCTCGTGTGGACGAGCAATAACCTGAACACTTACGACTTCACCAATTCGACCGGCGGCTGTTGCACCAGCGTCAGTTGCTGCCTTTACTGCTGCAACGTCACCGCTGACAAATGCAGTCACAAGACCACTTCCAACTTTGTCCCAGCCGAGGAAGGAAACATTTGCTGCCTTCATCATTGCATCAACAGCCTCGACGAGCGTTACGAAACCTTTGGTTTCGAGCATGCCAAGGGCTTCGATGTTTTTTGCCATCTTCTGCTCCGTATCATTTTCGCATTCATTCCAACCGGGCGTTGCCCGGGTCGACTGCGTCGACACGTGTCGACAAAACAGTCATTGCTTGTCTCTTCATCCGTGAAAGGTTTGGCGTTACTCCTGGCGGACCAGTTCGACACTTGTCGCATGATCAAGGTCAGCCGAGTTGCCTTCATCTGTATCAATATGAACTTCTAGTTTTGCGTTTGTGTCTGCCCGAACGAGGAGGTCACGGAAGACTGTGCCACATGGGCCGTTGATCACCAAGCTCATGCGTTCACCATTATTGACACCGAAGTGTGCTGCATCTGCATGAGACATATGAACGTGTCGCTCAGCGCGAATGACTCCTTCGGTGAGTTCAATCGTGCCGGCAGGCCCGACAAGTACACAGCCCGGTGTTCCCGAAATGTTGCCGCTGGCTCGCACGGGAAGATCGATCCCCAGGGAAATGCCGTCTGTAAAGGCAAGTTCAACCTGCGATGCTGGTCGGGTAGGCCCAAGCACGCGAACTGTTGGCAGCATCCGGCGTTTTGGACCGATGATCATGACAGTCTCTTCCGCCGCATAAAAGCCATCTTGGTAGAGATCTTTTTGTGGTGTTAACGTGCGGCCGGAACCGAAAAGTTTTTCAACATGCTGATCCGTGAGATGACAGTGTCTCGCCGAGATACTTACAACGAGCTTCGGGGCAATATTTGCTTGCTCCTGAAGTGCCTGACTTGGTACACCGTCATGCCCTGCAAGCACGATGTCACGCACGATGCGCTCTACATCAGAACGAGAGAGGTTGTTGTGTGGGAGTGTGGCTTGCATGAGTTTGTTGTTCTAAAGAGTTGGGTTAGCCGTGCGAGGGTGGGGATGCGGTGTGTCGGGTTCACCAGCTTCTACAGCCGTGTCTGCAAGAATCAGACGAGGTCCGGCATCATGAATCGTTTGCTGCCATTCATCAGAAAGTCCGTTGTCAGAGACAACGATATCGATTGCGTCGAGGCCAGAAACGAGCGTGAGGCTTTTCCGTCCAAATTTTGAACTGTCGGCAACAACAATAACTTTCCCTGCTGCACGCAGCATGGCCTGCTCGGTTTCGGCGAGGAGAAGTTGGGCGTTAAAAAGCCCTTGCTTCGATATACCGGCAGCTGAAAGAACTGTTGTGGTGACATGGAGCCGACTCAGGAGTTCATTTGTGTAGGGGCCGAGGCAGACGCCGGTTCGTGGTGAAACAAAACCACCAAGGAGGATAAGATCTGTCCTCGACTCAGAAGCAAATAGATTGGCAACTGGCATACTGTTGGTGACTACCTGAAGTGGTCGTCCAGCGAGAAGTCGTGCCACTTCGTATGTTGTCGTGCCTCCGTCGAGAAGAACAGTCTCTTCGTCATCGATAATTTTTGCAGTTTCTGCGGCGATTGCTCGTTTTGCTTCCCAGTTTGCTGGTTGCTTCTCATCAAATTCTGCAATGCGGGGGAGTCCACCTGCGTACAGCACACCACCATGAGTGCGACGTGCGGTTCCTTGTTCCTCGAGGGCATCAAGATCCCGGCGGATTGTCGATTCAGATACACCGAGTTCGCGCACCAGTTCGTCGAGGGATGCAAACCCCCGAAGTCGGATGATGTCGATTAATCGGCTGCGTCGTTCTCGTCCAGGCACAAGGCGTTCTCCTTTGGGAGCACCAATTATTGCCAAGAAACGACGGAATGCAATCAAAATATGACGAAAACAGGCGTGGTTCTGTGCATTTTGTGCCGGTATTATGCTTTTTTACACGAAATGATTCAGTCGAAGAGCAATGCAACTCAGGATAGGAAAGCTAGGGTAGATGCAGCAGGAAGAGTTTTCGGGTGCGACGCGTGTTGAGTGTTTTTATGAATAGAACCTGTCAAATTTCCCGGTGGGCGTATGAAAGCCAGCTTATACACGTTGTTTTTCGGTGTTTTTGCATTGTTCGCAACGTATCAGTCCCCCGGAGCGTCTTCAAAGCAGCCTGCGATATGTTGGTTGCAGCGAGACTTTTGCTTCACTCTTTCTTGATGTCTTTCTGACAAAAAGATGACAGAGGTGACGGACCGTTTATTCTCGGTTTCCGAACCAGCTGTCTTGTGAATGGGATTGCTTTCTTGTTCGATTACAGCGAGCACAACGAGCCCGTCCATATATAGGAACTCTGAACGCCGCGCTGCAGAACTTGTTGCACTCAATTCTAAGGCGGCTTCTCTATTACTGTGTACCTGCGTGTCATCACCCTGTTGGGTTGTCCATCTACGTCGTCCTGACGTTTTTATGAGTGTCAGAGTTGCAGGCAACGATGTGTATGACAAAACGAACAACAATTTGTACAAATACAAAGTTTGTCAAACAACGTTGAATCATTCCGTTTCGGGAAATTGAAATGTGAGTCAGACTGACTCTCAAGCAGGTAATCTTCTCTGTACGTTCTGACCTTATTTGTAAGAATGAACACGCGACAGCATGGTTCTTGAAAGAACGCTCTTTTTTACTCATTTCTCCAAAGAGGCACGGCTCATGCCGGGACGCTCAACACATTTACGAACTATGAAAAGGGCATGGAGAGTTCTTCTGCAATGCTCATTGGTATTTGTGTTGCCAGCATTCTACGCTGGTGCTCAAGAGGTTAAGCCTACGGGTGAACAAATCAGCATGAAATGGGGTGATGTGAGTACGGATAACGGTGTGCGCACAGTTGTGAGCACTGAAGCAGAATATAATGCTCACAATCGACATGGTCCCATAACTTTCTACGATGTGCCGTTCACCAACGGCACATTCTCGCTCTCCTGGAAACGTGATCTATCTCAAAAGATAAATCTTGTTTTTGAGACTGAAGAAGATGGCAAGGCGACGCACCTTTTTAAAGTGTTTGTGAATGGTACGCCGAACAAAGACCACTCAAAAACCAACGTAGTCAGCCTTGTGACATACGAGAGTATCGTTGGTTCGAAGAAAAAAAAGGCCACTGTCAGGACAGAAAAGTATCATGCTGAGGCTGGGAAATGGCATTCGGCGAGTGTCATGTTTGATGGTGATGTCGCGACCATTCGTGTTGATGATGAAATGTATACAGTCAAGGATAATAGTTTTGGGAAGAAAGTCATAAAGTGCGGTGTTGGTCACATATGGGGAACGCTCGAAACGAAAAACGTAATCATCACAAAGAACTGAAATTCTTGAGGGACCGTGGGTGGTTCAGGATAGGCATGTGCTGGTTTGTATCTGAACGACTAGGAAAGTTTCCTTCGGGTTTTAAGTCAGAGAGCGAACGCTTTTGGAAAGAAGATCATGAAACCGACTTTATTTTGTGTGCTGTTATTCCTCATGCTGGTCTCCGTGTCACAGGCAGCTGAAAAACCTCTCAATATTCTTATCATCTATGCTGATGATCTGGGGTTCGGTGATCTTCAGTGTTACAACCCGGATTCAAAAATCCCCACACCGAATCTCAATGCTCTTGCCTCCTCTGGAATGAAGTTTACCGATGGCCACTCTTCCTCGGGGATATGCTCGCCCTCTCGCTATGCAATGTTAACTGGGCGCTATCATTGGCGTAAGTTTCACGGCATTGTGGGAGTGTTTGGGGATTCAGCTTTCAGTGCCGAGCGATTGACAATACCGGAGATGCTCAAGGCAAAGGGCTACACAACGGCAGCCATTGGCAAATGGCATTTGGGTTGGGATTGGAATGCCATTCTTAAAGAAGGTGCTGCTGCCAGAACGCAAGAGGGCACCTCAAAAAACAAGAAGCCCCGTACGTTTTATGGCCCTGAAGCTTTTGACTGGGGAAAGTCTATTCCTGATGGACCCCTTGCTCATGGATTTAATTATTACTTCGGCGACACCGTCATAAACTTTCCTCCGTATTGCTGGATTGAAAATGATAAGGTCGTGAAGGCTCCAGATACCATCATGGACACTTCAAAGTGGAAGCCCATCAAAGAAGGTGGCTGGGAGTGCCGCCCCGGGCCGATGTGCAGTGATTGGGATCCCTATCAAAATATCCCTGAAACAACCAAGCGAGGTGTCGCATATATAAAAGATCAGGCCCATACTGAAAAACCGTTCTTTCTGTACTTTGCCTTTCCCTCGCCCCATGCACCGATCATTCCGAATGATGCATTCGACGGAAAGTCAAAAGCCGGACCGTACGGTGATTTTGTCTGCGAAACAGATGATTCAATCGGACAACTCCTCAGGGCTCTTGATGATTCAGGTCAACGAGAGAACACGCTTATTATTTTTTCTGCTGACAACGGTCCAGAACGGTATGCGTATGAGCGGTCAAAGAAGTTTGATCACTGGTCGTCTGATCCACTGCGAGGTTTGAAGCGGGATATTTACGATGGTGGACATCGTGTGCCTTACATCATCAGTTGGCAAGGAAACGTGCCTGAGGGTTCAGTCTGTCATCAACTCGTCTCGCAAATTGATGTCATGGCTACCGTCGCTTCGATTGTTGGGTACGAATTACCTGCTGATCAAGCTGAAGATTCTCATAATCTGCAGCCACTCATAACTGGGGCGGTAAAAAAGAGTCCACGAAGTGCTCATATCCACAACACGCGTGATCGTGAGTACGCCATTAGAAGTGGCGATTGGACCTTAATCGATACGAAGAACGGGTATGTGAGTGGTCGAAATGCCGAGTGGGAAGCCAAGTATGGTTACATACCGGATGATTCAAAGACGGGGCAGCTTTTTCATATGAAGAATGATGACGGCCAGAGAACGAACGTCATCAGTGAGCATCCGGAAAAAGCAGCACAGCTCAAGACGTTGCTCAAACATATTCGTGAGCAGGGGCACAGTGCGCCGAGGTTGAATTGATTAATAGGGGCCAGAGAGAAAGGCAGTCTACATGAATACTTCTAAGCTCTTCATTGCATTGGTCAGTGTGGCAGCGGTCATTTTCACTTCCGCCACGAGTCAGGCAAAGCAGCAGACCTCACCGAACGTGGTCGTGATCATGGCCGACGATCTCGGATACTCCGACATCGGTTGTTATGGAGGTGAGATTGACACTCCCAACCTCGATTCCCTTGCCGCGAATGGGCTTCGCTTTTCGCAGTTCTACAACACCGCAAAGTGCCACTCTTCCCGCGTCTCCCTTCTCACTGGCCAATATTGCCTCGCCGCTGGTGACGTCAGTCTCTCTCACGCCGTCACATCGGCTGAAGTTCTTCGAGACGCCGGTTATTTCACCGCGATGACTGGCAAGTGGCATCTCGATCGAGAACCTACTGACTTTGGTTTTATTCGATATTTCGGACACCTTAGCGGCGCCTGTAATTTCTTCAAAGGTGACAACTCGTTCCGTCTGAATGGCGAGCAGTGGAACGTCCCTACCGTTCTCAATGAAAAGACCTTCTACACAACAGTTGCCGACGTTGACTTTGCCATTGATTTTCTCGGCGAAGCCCGCAAGACAGAGAAGCCGTTCTACCTCTATGTCGCTTTTAATGCGCCTCATGCTCCTCTTCACGCGTTGCCTGAAGACTACGCTAAGTACAAAGGTCGGTACACCGAAGGCTGGGATGCGATACGTGACGCCCGAATCAAAAAACAGATTCAGTTGGGGCTACTCCCCGATACGCTTACGCCCAGCCCACGCCCGCCGCATGTCCGGGCTTGGAAAGACGTCGTTCCGTGGCAGCGCTCGTACGAGACAAACCGCATGGTGACGCTCGCTGCCATGATCGACCGCGTTGACCAAGAGGTTGGCCGGCTTGTGAACAATCTCAAAGAACATGACGATCTTGATAATACGCTCATCCTTTTTGTTTCTGATAACGGCGCTTGCCCCTACGATCGCCGGAAACCCTTGCTCGATGTTGAGCCCACCAACGGAGACGTCGCCCTGGCAGACTCAACTCCTTGGGCTTGGGTCCGCAACGCCCCCTTCCGCTTTTACAAGCAGAATCAATTTGAAGGCGGCATTAGCTCTCCGGGCATCGTCCACTGGCCGAACGGGCTGAAGACCAAACCCGGTGCCATCACCAACACCCCCGCCCATTTAATTGACGTTCTGCCTACTCTCGCCGATCTAGCTGGTGCCTCCATTCCAGATGAGTATCCACAACGCGAAGTTCGGCCCGTTTCTGGAGTTTCCCTTCGACCTGTCTTCGAGGGGAAAAAACTCAATCGCGCTGAGCCCATTCATCTTCAGTTTTCTTCTGACTATGGACTACGCGACGGCGACTGGAAAGTTGTCAGCTTCAAGGGGCAGGAGTGGGAACTCTATAACGTTGCCAACGACCGTACTGAAACGAACAATCTCGCTGCATCCGAACCTGAGCGGGTCGCAGCTATGGTTGAGAAATGGAAAAGTGTGAGTCGTGATGTTCTTCATTCTTCTACGCTTGCAAACCCAAAGATGCTTCCGGCCCGAGTGCCGAAATCCAACAGTCAATGGACAGTCTTCAGCGACTCCAATCAGCCTTTTCTCACCGCGCCTGGGAAGGAGGGCAAGTCACGGGCTGTTCGCAAGCCCAGAGCCGGCCGTGATTCAATCCGTGCCCGCAAAAACACACGACTTGAAAAAGCCACAGACGCATTTCAACTGACCTTCACCGGTGATGACCCCGGGATTGCCATCGATTTTCGTCACGCTCCAATTTCACCCGCAGGCCCCTACGTTCTGTCTTTCGAACTCACAACTGATTGGACGGGGCAGGGCGACATCTTCTTCACCACTGACAAAGAAGCCGTTTTGCCGAGAGGTGAAAACATTACATTTCCGATTGTAGGTGGTAGCCAGGCTCAAGAAGTTCGCCTTGAGATCAATACTGCTGAGCAACTCTACCAACTCCGTATCGACGTCGCCGACGGCCCAGGTGCTGCAATCCTCAGGAAGTTGCGACTTCTCGATAGCAGCGGAAAGGAAATCAAAGACTGGAACCCCTGACGGAAAGCGGCCAATCGCTTGAAGGGAATGCGGCAGCAAAGCAGGCTGTTTTTCCCTGTTTTTTGGTGTCTCAAATGGCCCCGATTGCGATGATAATGAAGACCATGCAGCTACATTGTTTAAGTAGGCATAACTTTAATTCAGAAAGTCCGATGCATAGTTGAGAGAATGAAGTGTGAATGAGTCGACGAGTACCAAGGGTTTCTGACGATGCGTTTTTTGATCACATGGATTGCGGTCGGCATGTGCTTCTCCGGTTCGCTGGTGCTACTCGCCAATGAGCCCTTGAGCGATGGTGGAAAGAAGTCTGCGCACACAACTGCAGATGTCGTGGTCTTCGCTCAAGAAATTGATCAGCTCGTCGCTGACGAATTAAAGAAGCGTAGTCAGCCGCCACGGCCGAAGATTGATGACTATACGTTTTGTCGCCGTATCTATCTCGATGCCATTGGTCGTATTCCAACGGTTATTGAACTGGATGGTTTTGTTGGTGATGACAATCCTGACAAGCGATCCCTCTTAATCAAAAAGTTACTTCATTCCAAAGGATACAACAGTCACTGGTACAACTACTGGGCTGATCTGCTACGAGTGAAGGATATAGGTGACAAGTTACATCACTCGGGCAATTTCTCTGAATGGATCAAAGAAGCCGTCCGAAGCAATAAGCCATATGACCAGATGGCACATGAGTTAGTAAATGCGAGTGGCGAACTTTATAAGCCGGGCAACGGCGCTACTGGATTCTATGCTCGCGAAACCATGCCGCTTGATCATTTGGCCAACTCCGTCAAAACTTTTATGGGCATGAGCATTGAATGTGCCCAGTGTCACGACCACCCATATGAGGATTGGACGCAGCAGGATTTCTACAAACTGGCCGCATTTACATCCAAGACGCATCTGCGAGTCGATCCACTGCCACAAGATGAGAAAACGATCTACGCCAAGGATCGTCATGTTTTAAAGAAAAGAGATTTCAATGAGTGGATTGTCTATCGGGAATCTATTCGTGTGAAGCATGCTGCCATTTATGGCAACGGTACCGGTTTCATGCGTTTACCTCATGACTATCAGTACGAAGATGGTGAGCCGCACCAAGTCATGGAGGCGGACGTGCTCTTTGGGAATATGCCGAAGGTAAATTATGAGATAACCAAGGCAAAGCTGGCCTCCCTTCCAAAGAATCAGTTAGGCCCCGAGATCAACTCACGTAGCTCCCTTGCCGACTGGATGATCTCGTCTGAGAATTCCCTGTTTACGAAAGCCACGGTGAATCGTTTGTGGTACTCGGTCATGGGAACCGAGTTGGTCGGTCAGCTCGGTGGATTAACCGTGGAAGAAATGGGAGACCATCCCGCGCTCACTGAAAAACTGATAGATGTCATGAAGGCAGTGAAGTATGACGCCAAATTATTTCTGAGTGTCCTCTTTCACAGCGGTACCTACCAAAGCAAAGCCCTTGTGGTAAGTGCAACGCCTCCAGGCTATGTCCTCGATGGGCCGGTGGTAAGGCGATTGCCAGCGGAAGTGATCGTCGATTCATTCCTGAGTTTGAAGACGGAGACGCCTGACAAATACGTGGCGACTGAATTCCGTTGGGATGGCTTCACCCACTTCTACGAGAAGACAAAGAACATGACGGCAAAAGACTTTGTTGAATATTCCGTCAAAGGACCTGGGAGAGCGCAATTCCAAAATCGTGAAGAACGAGAAGCCATGAAGCGAAATGGGGATATGGGCCCGCATGAATTGTGGCGGGTGTCCACATTCGGAAGAAATTACAAGGAGAATTGGGTGTCCATGCTTATGGGTAAATCCAATCGTGAAGTAATTGACGGGGCTGCTCGAGAACCAGACATTCCGCAAATCCTGTTTCTCATGAATGGCTTGGGTATTCCGGAAGACGCACTGATAAAACGCAAGCTTGGTGATGCCAGATCTCCAAGAGAAAAAATGGAAGTGCTCTGGAAGGCAATCTTGGGGCGATTACCCAAGAAGTCAGAAGAACCACTTTTTGGTAACCCACCAGATGATGTCATGTGGGCATTGATTAACTCAAATGAATTCAGGTTTGGGAGATAACCAGATGGACCGGAGGGATTTTATCTACCGTGTGGGTCTCGCGGGCGCGTCGTTGCCGTTCTTGGATGCGACCGCTGCGTCTGCTCAAACTGCGCAAGCTAAATCGGTGATCTACATATTCCTCTCAGGGGGATTGAGCCAGTACGACAGTTTTAATGTTGAAGTTGATAAGCCAGTCTTGGGGAAGTCGACCATCATCAAGAGTAATGCCGACGGGGTTCGGGTTAGCAATTACTATCCAAAGTTGGCCAAGCAGATGGACAAGATTCTTGTCTTGAACTCGATGAAGACCGATCAGGGGGCTCATCCCGCTGGTATTTATAAGATGCTGACCAACTACAATCCGCGGGCGACGGTTACTCATCCGGAGCTTGGTGCTTGGGTAAACAAAAGTCTGACAAGTCAGCGGGACAGCCTCCCGAACTTTGTGAGTGTTGGCAGCGGTCGCGCTGGAACGGCAGGCTTTTTTCCAGGTCAGTGGGCCGCCTTGCCGGTCAAAGATCCCGACAAGGGGATCGATTTCGTCAATCGAAACAAATCGGTCGCAGAGAAGGCCTTCAGGAATCGTCTCGATATCCTGAGTACTCTAAATGATGACTTCCAAAAGAATTATGGAACGAAAGACACTCAGTCGTATGTGGATACCTATGCGGGTTCATTGCGATTCATGAACTCGAAAGATATTGATGCCTTTGAACTGCAAAATGAAAATGCGGCGATTACAAAATTATACGGCAAGAGCAAATTCAGTCGCAGTTGCCTGCTGGCGGCTCGCCTTGTTGAGCGCGGAGTCAGATTTGTCAAAGTGAACCTGGGAGGGTGGGACTACCACGACAATATTTATGGCAGGATGCCTGCCAATGCCAACGCATTAGACAGCGGCCTTTCGTCACTGCTTAGCCATTTGGGCCAGAAGGGGTTGCTGGATTCTACGCTCGTGGTTGTGTCGACAGAATTTGGCAGAAAGCCAGATGTCAATCCCAACGCTGGACGGGATCATCACCCCGATGGTTTTACTTGTCTCATGGCAGGAGCTGGTGTAAAAGCCGGTCAGATTTACGGAACGACTACTTCGGACGGAAAGCATGCGGACAAGAATGTGATAGATGTTACAGATTTCAACGCATCCATAGCATGGCGGCTTGGGATTGATCCAAACCTCGAAGAAAAGGCCGCCAGTGGCCGACCCTTTGAGTTAGCCAATAAAGGCACAGTGCGAAGAGAATTGTTTGCCTGAGGGGTTGAAACAAAGGGGTTTGGACAAAATTCACTAACAACAAAAGATTGGTCCTCTGCGATACATCAATTGCAAAAGCCTTTGATGTATCGCACTGGTGATCATGGTCCTCTTGAAGTGCACGGGTAGTCGGAAATCAGAAGTCAATCCAGTATTGCTGCGAGACTTCCATGAGAAAGCAGACGTGCTGAAGTCATATGGTGGTTGCAGTTGGAGCTGAGCGTTATGTATGAGACAAAGGAAACAAAAGTAATAATGAATGCAAAACTCCCGCGTAGGAAAGTGCTGAAGGCGTTCAGTGGCGTAGCAACAGGAGCTATAGCCGGCTATTTTAGTTCTGCTGTGCAATCAGAGGAACGTCGCTCGCCGAATGAACGGCCGCGAGTTGGCGTCGTTGGCAATGGAGGCATCGCTCGTTCGCATGCCAGAGGGCTGAAGCCGCTTGCCGATATTGTGGCGATTGCCGACGTAGACAAACAGCATCTTGAGCAATACAACGCCGAGCATGCTGG
>WLWE01000568.1_pt1 | contig 31376 bp, 30 predicted proteins | sample 6718301 | NCBI WGS metagenome assembly WLWE01 (sample SAMN12718691, study PRJNA515312) | sponge metagenome | isolation source: marine sponge | host: Mycale hentscheli | place: New Zealand: South Island, Marlborough, Capsize Point | collected 2003-05-01
TATGGCTGGTGGGGCTATTAAGGGACATGACAACCACGCACGTATAGAAATACCATCAGGTGTGAGGAATGCAAGAAATGTACGGGGTGGAGCTATTGGCCCATACAGTAGTGTTACAAACGTTGGTTCAGGAGGTAACCTGATTGCTGGCACCCGTATGGGACATCCGGCCATGATGTCTCAGGCCTCCTCAGCGAATCCTTTTTTCGCCACTCAATTTCCACCCGGCCTTTCTCAAGGATTTGGACTTTACTAAAAACCGAAATTCCTAACATCCTTACATACCCCTGAAAAACTATGAAAATTTTATAAAAACATACTCAGTTTTCATAAAACAATGAAAGGACCGCTATCTCCAGTAAGAAGACAGAATCAAAGAAATAGACGCCCAACTACATTTTACACTCCACCAGACCAGTCTGTTCCTCAATTAGCACATTCCATAAAGTATGAAACACCAAAAAGAACAGAAGGACCATATTGTGTCCGCCTTCCGAAAGACTGGAAATGGAAAACACCTGAAGAATGGAAGCAGAAAGGTCTCGTTTGGACCTATAATAGAAATACCCCACCAGAAGAACGACGGGAGAGGAACGACACATGTCAATTTATGTTCCATCAATTCGGAAATGGCTGGGAGAATGAAACAAACTACAAACACTCAGACTTTTATGCATATTTTACAAAATACGGAAGAGGAGATCTTACAGTCTGCGAAACCTTTGAAAAGATGTGTTTCATATGTAAAAAACCTTTCGAGAGAGGACAGACAACTGAAGAGGAAACTTGTGAACGATTTCAATGCGAACATTCACATCAATTCAATAACCCAGTCTTTTGCGCAAGCTTCGATTGCCCCAAAGTTTACCACGAGGCGTGCCTTCATAATTATCCCAACACCGGTGAAGCATACTCCTCTGAACTCTATGTTTGCCCCAGGCACTTCTGCCGATTCTGTGGAAATAGCGTCAACACTGTCAAGTGTACCTACTGTCCAACAGCTATCTGCGAGGAGTGTAAAGGTCAAGTTAGATTTCTCCCGAGAATAGATCAAAGATATGTTTGTGATGAGTGTACTAAACAGATTAGTAGTGAATTTGGTGTAAATGCACCTGAATTGTTAATGAGTTTAAGAGATGGTTTTTGGTAATGGGATTGGTTTGCGTTTTGAGGGGTCTTTTGATTGAAAGAAATGTTTAAGTAACCACTCATTGTAGTGGTAATCATTGACTTTATTTAAATCGTTAAACGGCTCTAAAAATAATTCAGAGTCGGCTTTTAAAGAATCACTGAGAAATCGTTTATCGTTGATGAAATGTGCCCATGCGAGTTGCCACCATCCACAAGAGTCTGCGACCATAGACTGAACATCCTTATCTGTGTAATCCGGGCTAACGTTAAAACTTCGTTTAATTGCTTTAACGATGTCAGTAGGGGGTGGCTTTCCGTAAGAGTCGAAATAATAAGCTTGGGGTTTTTTACCGTTGTGAAACGTTCTAACTTGAAAACCTACCCAATGACTGCCATCGTTAGACTTTTTTGTGTCTGGGTCTTGTTCATCTTCCAGGTTCACGCAATAATATTTATTACCTTCTAACGTTCGAGGTAATTCATCTTTGAATCCACACGTTGCTAAAGGAACGTTCATCTTTGGCGCTAAATTTTCTATATCAACGTTGGTTAACATAATTATTATATATTAGCTAAAGACTTTATATCTTAACGTTAATCTAATTATCTTTTATTTGTAATAGACAGCCGATACAATAAAGCCGGCCCTTGTATATGTACGTGCAACGTTCAACAAGAAGGTCTTTACACTTAGCACACTCGATGTTCTTCATAGTATATAGTGTATAGAGAAATAGTGATATATATGGAAAAAAATAATTTCCTTTTGTACCGGAGCTGGCCCAGTGGTTCGGACCTGGAGTTCGGTGCGGACTGCGGGGTTCGAACCGAGTACCTCCTGGACTACAGGTTGGATTGATGTTCCTGGACTACAGGTTGGATTGATGTTCCTGGACTACAGGTTGGATTGAAGTTGAAGTTGAAGTTAGGAAAAAGCCGGCTAATAAAAACCGGAAAAGCCGGCCGTAAAAAAATTGTCCGTATGCGAGTTGAAGTAGACAATTATTCCGGAGCTGTGAAAAACCGGAAAAAAAGAGTAGAGCGTACTGTGTAACCCCACTGTCTGGCCTATGTAGTGAAAAAAAAGAGAAAAAAAAAGAGAAAAAAAAAAAAACTCTAAGTCCAAAATCATAATTTAATTAAGCAGAACAAGCAAAAATGTGTATCACAGATGAAGACAGAATGTGGATGGAGCCGGAAGAGGAAGAGCCGGTTGAAGTTCCTGAACAAGAGGTTGGACAGAGAGTTCCTCGACAAAAGGTTGGACAGATAATAAGGCCGAAAAAGAGAAAGGCCGATTCATTGGATACCGAGCAAGCCCACAAGAAAAGATTCTGGGAGTTCCTGGACGGCACATATGGCCGTACCCAGAGAGAGGTGGATGATGTTAAAGATTACATTGACATTGTCGGTGTCGAGGAGTTTCAGCAAATATGCTCCTATCAGAAGCAGAAGACCACCAAGGCTCTCAATACGCAGAAGCGCCTACTCGAGATTGAGGGGATAAAGGTCACTGAGTCCGAGTACCTGGATATATGTAAGGATTTCAAAGAGCGAATGGACGAGAAGAATCAACAGCTTATAGAAGGGGAGCGAATGTTCGAAAGATTGGCTCGCAGAGAGGAGGAAGGGTTAGCTAAACTAAACTACCTGCAAAAGGAGAATGACGAGTACAGAGCGAAGATAGAGGAGGTAGAAGAGTTTATGCGGGAGCGCATTGGTGACATGAAGGAGCTGGAAGATGATAATGAGTTACTCAAATTACGAGTTCACCGAATGGAGCTTCAAATGGGGGATATGATGAGCCAGTTTTTGAAAGATTTTGGGCCGAAAAGAATTTCTCCTAAAGAGTGGTTTGACCTACCTAATGGTACCCACTTTATGTACCAAAGTGGGTATGAAAGAACAGAGTAATTATTACATAGTAGTTTTTATGTGATAATTTAATACCTTAAGAAAGGCCTCTTAAATTTTTTGGCTTTATTATTAGAGAAAAATGGCTGGATTTCATGCTTAAACTCTGGCGCCGGTTAGGACGTCAACGTTGACCTGGACTCCGTATTCAATGAAAACGATGTATTTCATGTCAAGCAACGTTTGATTTGTGCCTTGGATTGACACACTCTTAGGAACAGCTTCGTCGACCGGTAACATTCTACTGCAGTTAACGTAGTAATATCCATACATTTGCTGGAATTTCCAGAAATCAATTAGACCCGACGTTAAGCCGTCTGTGAGGCCAGCGTTGACTTGGTTGACACCATAGAGCTGGTTCTGGAATTGCTCGAATCCGTATTGCTGTGTGTTATAGATCATGTTCTGGCCTGCAACAACAACGTTAAAGTTGTTAATGGCAGCCATCGGTGCAACAGTACCACCACCACAGGAGTCGAAGGGCGACCAATACGGCTGAGAACCCGCAGGACCTCCTTTCATCGATGCTTCCATAGGAAGCAAAAGCACAGAGCGAATATTGGAGATACCGTTAGTGATTAGGAAATTAAACGCAGAGCCAGCAGTAACAAGAGACGTTGTGTATTGATAGAGGTCTGAGTACACGATTGTTTTGGTAGGCTTAGATAGGTAAGCTTGCTCAAACGATGGGTTGAATGTAAACGATGGTACATATAGGAATACACTTTGGTTCAAACTGGTAGTTTTACTTCCACATCGAGAATTCTGGGTAGGATCAACAATCTTGTTACCAACGTTGAGAGTTACACGAGCAGACATATCCGGAGCAAGATTTAAGCAACTTGGGTCACCAATAACAGTAGTAGAAGCAGAAGACTTAAGAGTATCCTCTTGAGAGGCTACCATAATCGGTACGATGCCGCCTAACGGGCTGGTAATGCTGCTGCATGTTAGTACGTCTTGACCGCCTTCTGTTGAAAGTTCTACTACGGGCTGGTTTAAGTTCAACGTTAATCTGAAGAATACCCCCTTAAGCAACGGTACTTGACTGAAGAAACTATGGATGTGACGTAGATAGATTGCTGCCTGGATCTGGTAAACAAGACTAAGATATGTAGTTCCACTAACAACAGTTGATGTTTGCTGAATTAAGTATGATCGATACAAAGCTTTCATACTGGCTTCGTTCTGGATGTCTCCAAAAAATTGTCCTATTTGAGCTGCACCTGCAGACGACGCTTGTCCGGCTATAGCTCCTACACTGGTAGTGAAAGGATTGGCAATAAGTTTGGACCAGCGTGCCCAGATACCAGCGTTGGAGAATTCAGATTCACTTTGGGCACCACCCAATCGTCCTTGTGCTACAGTCTTTCTGTTATTCTGTGTTCCTACACCACTTTTAGATCCTGTTGCAGTACGGGCAAAGTTAACGTCGTCAGGATAGAAACCGATAGTTGGACCAAGAGTCTCCACATCACCCATACTCAAAGATGTGGTAAGAGTGAAAACAGACCAAAGAGACGTTAAAGGGGTCTGCTGAATTATCGTTGTTCCTGCATAATCCAAAAGCATCGAGTGGATAATAGATCCAAACCAGTTCTTCAACGATAGACACTGTTGAGCACCAGGAAGATAAGAATCAACGGTAGCATCGGATGCCGAAATCATTGACTGAAATGCAGGTGGAGTTGCTCCGTCACTAACCACAGTGGAACTGACAGCCATGACAAGAGGAACACTCAAGTAGGCATTTCTGTAGTCCATATACTTGTTAGAGTTGGCCAGCTGAGAGGTATCCAAAACCAGCTGATTTGATCCGTAGTTACCGTTGTTCTGATCTTGAAGATTCAACCAATCTTTTTTGACGAAAATTTGGGGGCTGCCTTCAGCCATTTGGGACATGTCGAAAGTAAGTGTGTCGGCGCTCATTCTGATTATATATTACAAAAAGAGAAAAAAATCTGATGATTTACTTCAATTCCTTATCCAGACGAATCTTAATAGGACTCAACTTCCTCCTTTTTTCCTTAGCAGATTCATGATCCTCCGTTTTCAGCTTTTTTACTAAAGAACCGCTCAACTTCAAGTCCTTGGCCACTTTCTGAAAATCCTTTGTATCTATAGGGGCCGACATTCCCTTTCCTGTGGCTACTCCCGATTGACCAGCCACTGGGTGTTTTTCGGTCATATCGACTAAAGTTCTATTTTGTAAGGTGTGTGGACGATAAATGTATGATGGCATAATTTGTATATAATGACATCATAAAAAATTAGACCTTGTTTTCCTCTTCTTTCCTTTTCATACTCCTCATTTTCATTAAAGTATTTTCCATATATTGAACCGAGGTCAATTGTTGTTTAATAGGTCCTTCGGCACTGTACGTTTTACAGTCTCCTAACTCTTTGGTGAGTTCGGTCCTTTCTTTGCTAAACTCCTGGATAAGCTGATTTATGCGATCGATGGTTAAACGTTGATTCATGATATATACTCAATTTATAAATAATTTTTAATATCTCTTCGCATGAAATGCTCTTGTAGCACTTGCATGAGGTTGGTCAGAGTGATACTTAGGATGTTGCATATCACGCAATGCGTGTCTTCCAGCAGGTAGACCACCAGTTAAATCTGCTCCAATCTCATGAGATGGCGGTCTCCTAAATATCAACGTTATGGTAATATTAGGATCCAATAATTTGATAGGTGATCCTTGGACATCTGTAAAGCGAAGTGTAAAGGAAGTAGGAGCCCCAGGAGAACACTGTGCAAAAGCAAATTCAGGTGGTTCTTGGATCAATAAATCCCCTAAAGCAGTTTTACCAGGTACTGGAGCCAAGAAACTTGTAGGATTTGCCAAAGGGTTGTTGATAAGAGAACATTGTAAATAAATGACCGGATTGGGATTTACTTGCGGGGTCTTTGTAGATAAAAACGACACACTTCCAGTAGGGAATGCACCTGAAGGGCGTAAGGCAGCAGGCAATGAAGTAGGGCTGAATACATCGTATGGGGTTGGTAGCTGATTTGGATAGAATTTGTTATCGGGTTGTCCTACAAACTCCGAGAATTTGGAAGGGAAGAACCACCCAGGCGCAAAGGGTCCGCCGGTACTGCCAGGAAATCCTCCGGCCGCAGGAACACCCGTTATGGAACTACCGAAGCCATTGGGCGGTTGGGTATATTGAGCAGATATTGAGGCGAAATCAGATGGAAGTGAATAACTGTTAAACTGGATTTTGTACTGGGTAGGGTTTATTTGGATTTGAAGGAAATAAACAAACTGTCCTGTAGCCGTGTCTTTTAAGTACAGATCGTTATCGATACAAAAATTTTGTAAGAACGTGTTGATGTCTCGGATTTCGTATTGGCCGTCTGGGATTACCACATCAAACTTGGTAGGTCCGAATGGTCCTATGGCATTACCATTTCCGTCTTCTGTAATAGCAGGCCATATAAATGAAAACTTATTATTTGCTAAAGGAGCTGCATTAATATTTTCCCACGAGTAGTACATGTATAAGGATGACAAGGCTACTTCTGTGTGTGTCATGTCTTGACCACCTTGAAACTCATACAGTAGCGTATCATTACGCCCATTTTCTACAACGTTATCTCGAGATAAAGTAATCGTATGCATGTTTATATAATTAAGGAACAAAAAAAAATTAACAATGCTTTCTATTTCTACCTTCTGCTACACTACACATTGAACGTTTATTAAATTCTTTATATGACATTCTACCACCTCTAAATAGTCTTGAAGGTGCTTGTTGGTTATCTATCATTTGAGGTTCAGTGGTATCTGCGGAATAGAACTTACGTAAGGCGGAAGGTACTCTCTTATAGAAGCGAATATTGTCGCCCCCAAAACGAAAAGGATTTGTTGCGTAATTATCTTTTGGTATCTTAGAAGGGTTTAAGTTTGCAGGGTTATCTGGAATAACTCCTCTATCTAAATCAGGAACTGTATGATGCCTTTGAAACATTATGTTATACTTTATCTACAGAAAAAGAATTTGTAGAGTTACTCTCTAAATCCGTTGATTCAGTATCTCCATCTAAATCCGTCATGGAAGTTATTCTTCTATATCCACGCAATTTTATGTATCGAGATTCCTCATAAATAGCTCTACAGAAAGGCTCCGTTTCCTTAAACCATTGCTTCATCTTCTCTGCACCGTTCTCCTTGTTATTACGAATGTATGGTGGTTGTGAATACCATCCGTCACACGAGCGTATCTCCGAAACTACCTGCTGAAGGGTAGGGTCGGTATCCCAATTGCAATAAGGCTCTACATACATGACCTTAAACTCATCCTTCGGCTTAAATAGGGTCTTGAAAAGCCTGTATACCAAGTGACTTTCTAAGGTATATAGGTAGGTACGATCAAGAATGGCCTTGGGAACAAATTTGCCCATATCATAATTGGCATCATGAAGCTTGTATAGATACTCCACCAGCATATTTAAAAAGGCATTACGGCGTTCCTTCCAAAAAGCTACCTCTGTGTACTTACGGTTCTTCGGATAAATGTGCTTTGACTCGTCCCACTTCTTCTCATCAGAGGTGAAAGTAGACCCGAAGAAAGTGTCCAAAAGACGCTCGGTATCCGCCACCATGCAAGATTCGGCCATATTAGGTACCGCATTGGTCTCCAATACCATGGTCATATGCAAAACAATATCCTGAATACCCTTAAATAGTTGACGCCCATGCAATACTCCCCCGCCGGTAAGTACCTTCACTACACTGTTTTGTAAAGGTATGTGCTTAGGGGGTTCAGAGAACACGACCATACGCTTCTTGTTGAAATTCGCCAAGGTAGGATTAGCCTCTGAACTGGACTTGTGTTTCGGGGATTCGATTAGAACAGAAGGAGGCCCAGTAGCAAAATAATCGCCCAAAATAAGCTTCATAATCAAAGTAGTCACCGATTTACCATTTCTACCACCGCCATTCCAAATGAAAAACTTGTCGATATTTGCCCCCGATAAAGAAGAAGCCAAAGTCATAAGGAAAAATTCCAAGATTTCTGGATCTGGATGAATTTGGCCTAAAATGGTTATAATTTCGGCTCTGTATTCGGGTTCATCTACCTCATAATAAAAGTCATATCCGGTAGACATTTGAACAAAATCCTCTCTCCTTCTGTCCCGAAAGCATTTATTCTCTATGTCCAAAACCCCATTCTTGAAATTCAGTAAATTCGGATTTGTGTCAAACTCTCGATCAAAGCATGATAAGAATGTCTTGCCTAACTTCTCTACTCCACTGACATAGGCGCTTGTCCCTAAGGTACACTTTAACTCGAAGAGCTCTTTCTTGAATACCTCGTCAGATAGACAATCTGCAGGTAACTTATTCAAAAAATGAGTCTCGATAACATCCCCATACTGGACCAAAAAGTGATGGGGCGATTTCTCCCAAGTATCTCCATCCCAGGTATACCATTCATTAGCCTTACGCACAAAGAGAAAGTCCATTGAAAAGTCCTCTGCCTCTAGTACCTTCAATCCGGCGAGATGAGATCTCCGTACATAAGTGATTTCCTGTAAAAGGGCACTCTTCTCTGCATCACTGGTAATAGGTACCAAAGAGATATTGTCCGGTATTGTCAGCCCATCAATGTCGATAGCTTCATCATATCCTTTTACTTCAAAGCGCAAGGGGAGTCCGAGGTTAGTAGCACAATAGTCATTACATAATTGTAGCACAGCATCAATACCACCATCAAACTCATCGACCCTACTCTTCAGTAGCTTAAATCCATCAAATTCATAACTGGCCATTTTTACATTCGGGTCATTTGTCTTCATGAGAGGCGTATTTGTGTCGATAAACTCCATAACTTTGTCTACTACCATGAACTCGGCTGTTTGGGCCCATAAGGCGCAAAAAGTCCGCAAAATCTTGTTAGGGACATTCTCCTCCTGGTCTTTTCTTTTACAGTAAGCCGATTTGTATAAATCCGCATTCCGTGTCTTTAGAACCGATGCTACATGAACCAGATCTTTCGATAATTCCTTTACAAAGACTGGCTCCTCTTCAGGGACAATTATGTTCAATTTTTTCATGCGAATTTTGAATCCATAGTACGTCCCCATGAAGAACAAGGAGATGAACAATTGCTTTACCATCCACTTTTCGGTTACCCCTAAAAGACGCATATGATCTGCCAATATTGCTTCTCTGTGAAGTGCATAAGCCTCTACTGTTAAGGGGACGGGAATTTGATTCATTTTGAGAGTATAGTAGATGATCTGGGGTTGAGCATGATATAAGTCAATGTCATAGTACTCGCCAGCTATAGTGTGGCGTATTGATCTCACAAATGCACTGAAGCCCAAGGAGTTCTTTGGAAACGGTCTTCCCCATTGGTGTTTCGGCAGTTTGTATTGGACTTGAATGCCCTCATATTTATCCTCATATTTTCGAAGGTAATCCTGTAGATGGGCGAGAGTAGTCCCATATGCCTTAGTGTATGCACTGAGCCAGTGGTCCTGATCTTTCTCTGGCAACCTATCAGAGTAGCAGAGTTTTAATACATCTTCTTTGCAAACTTTCTCTACAAGAGTGTTGTTAGCCACGAAGCTATTTGTTTGCTTTTTTAGAGTAATTGTTGGTTTCATTGATGTAACTTATAGAATCCCTTTATATTATATTATGAAAATCAGCACCGCTGTGAACATCAATTTTTTGCTCCCGCCCACCAAAGGCCCTTACTGGATAAGTGCGAATAAAAACCGAAATTCCTAAAATGAAAATCATGAAAATTGAGGGGGGTTCGGAAGCTTTTTATAAGAGAGAAACCTATGTATGTATGTAAGGTGCCTTACATACATAGGGTCTGGTATATATATTATTTTATAATACTATCTAATTTTCATAATATTTATATATATATATAATAAAAGATAAGACTGTTACAGTAAGGAAAATGTTAAGAAAAAAACAGAAATGAAACGATATGAAAATGACTTCCTGATTTTCATAAATATGCCGGCTACCGGCCTTTTATCAGTAAAAAACACTACATTGTCGTCAATAATAATCTTTGTGTAATGTATAGAATGTCAGAAGCACTCACACCCCACCTCTCCCGTGAACAGTATATCAAACGTTATATACAAGCCCTTCAGGCCGAAGAGGCCAACATCAACTTCAACTTTGCAGCAAACCAGCAATTTCAAGTCAATGGAGAGACTTTAGGAAGCATAGCAGATCAGAGTAGAACCCTTGTTAATATCCCTATGGCACAGCTCCGTCCTCAAGTAGCCCGTATGTTCCAAGGAATAGTCCTTAATGCAGAAGCTGCTGTTAGTATCCTAACAGACGAGGAAGTTCGTTTCGCCTATCAAGCAGCCCCGCAACTTATTGATTTAATTCGTAAATCCTATCCCCAGATTCCTATTGAAACGATGATGTTCAAACCTCTTGTTAGAGATCTTTTAGCACAAGCGTCTCAGAGGCGTCAACTCCCTCCAAGAGCGGATGACCCAGAGGCCCCTCCTGGAGGCCCTCCTGTCGCTCCAGCGCCAGTCGGTCCTCCCCCTGTCGCTCCCGCCCCTCCTGGTGGTCCGATACAAGAAATTCAAATTGATGAACCTATAAGGGCCAATGACCAGTTCTACATGGACAATCTTGGTAACGTCTTTCGAGATGTACGGGATGATGAGGTTGTAGTAGGTGATGCCCCTGCTCCTGGATTTTTGCAACAAGCCTGGGACGGTTTGCAAGCCTTTGATGATCAAGTAGATGCGGGATTGGTAGGAGCTGCGGACTATCTACAAGGAGTAGGAGATTGGTTTGCAGGTTATGCTGGTAACGGATTAAAACCAAGAAGAAAGCCGATTGTTAGAGGCCGAGGTCTTTTAGCTCCAGTTGGGCCTAAGCACTACATCGAGGTAGGAAACCTGAAGGGTGGTTATGTAAGTCTCCGCAACAATGCTGGGAGACAGATCGAAAACAAAGTCAAGGTAGGTGGCAACGTTGGCAATGCTATCAAGAGCGTACTTGAAGGTAAGTCAATAGACGTAGATGATGCAGATACCATGAATGACCAGGAACGATCCTATCTCAATCACTTGGCTAAGAAAACAGGGGAAGATAAATTGCATCTAAAACTACGCAACAAGACAGCAGTAGAAAAGTTAGAACATGAGTTTGAAATTCTAAGAGGCCAATTAGTGGCAGGAAATGATAACCCAGAAATAATTAAGAAATTTAAGCAAGTCATCATAAAATTAAAAAACATGAACAAACTTAGCAAGCCTCAAGTAGGCGAAATACTTCTTGAGTTGTCTACTTTGGAGATGTAACTTTCTTACTAATCAGCTCCTTTAAAAAGGCCATAGTACTATCAACCTCTGTCCAAATCTCAAAAGCATCCGACGAATCAGGGATAAATTCGTATGTCTCTTCATGTAGCTTCGTAAGCTCACAGTCCAGGCCATGAACGAGGTTGCTTACGTGCTCCAGGTACCACTTAAACAGGGCACCCTCTTCAATCTCATGTTCAGAGCGATGCTTCTTAAAATCATAAAAATAAACCTTCTGCATGTAATGAACAACTTCAGGTTGAATGCATAGTGCTATGAGCATACAAATTGCTCCACAGACGAAAGAATTGACGCAAACAAGTAAAGTGACGACTTGAGACATCTTCTTAATAAATTATGAAAAACTATCTACTTTTTTCATGATTTTCATACTACTTACTACTCGGGGCTTATGGTTATAAAAACCGAAATTCCTAAGCTTTTAGAAGCGCCCTGATTATCCGGTCTTTTTTCCAACTCTTATATGCCTCTACTCCATTCTCCATACAGTCAATGAGTAGGTGCCCCTTCTCCTTGTACTGTAACTCTTGGTAGTTGTTTTTCCTGTTGATTGCACTTATTATGTTCGTACATATTCGATTCTGGTAGTTGTTTACATACAGGTACTTGTCGATATTTTGATACATGTGTAAGTGGGACTTGCAGTTATTATAAGATATGTAACTCCGAACGACAGCAAGCTTTGCAGTATAGTAAGGAAAGGTCATAATGAGACGGGAGTAGTATGACACACAGCCTTGGTAGACATTACGGCTTATCCAATATTCCTGTTCGCAAGGATATAATGTCTTGAAGACAATATTAAAATCATTGCGTACCAAATCTCGATAGTAATCATTGACTATCAAAAGACAGTCTAATGGAAGGAAATTATCCAAAAGGTTGAATGTTTGGCTATCCATCTTAAATTATGAATAGAAACTTTTTTATAGGCTTATGCTTGGGGGTAAAGTTACGAAATAAAAACCGAAATTCCTAACTTTTCTTCGGGCCCTGAAAATCGCCATATTTACGCAAGGCAAATCATAAAATAATGGAAGCGGTGGTCGTCATTTGCATTGCACTTATACTTTATTCTTACGCAACAGTGATTCTATTCTTGTCGGATTGGAATAATGGCAGATGTTCCAGACGTGAGTACGCTCTTGCGACAGTTGTCTGATGCATTTCATAAGAAAACTGAAACTAAAGATGCCTCCACTCAAGTAGAAATACTAATATCGGGATGGGAACGACCAGTGAAGAGGAAATGGCATGATTGGTATTCAGATGCGGAGATGAGTGATATTGAATCATTACCAACACAAGAAGTGGCAAAGCTTGAACATGAATGTTCAAAATGTCACTGCAGGGCAACTGATGAGGATGAAATTATCGACATGTTTGGAGTCAAGGTGCGAGGCAATCAAGGTAACAAGAAGTGGCAAGCATGGTGTATAAAATGTAGAAGTGGATACCATAGGGTGCCGAAAGGCCTACCTACCCCTCCTGATTCCCCCTTGTCTTATGATAATGATGAGGGTTCCGACAATGATGATGCGAAATCAGTAATAATCGGTCGTAGAGGTGGAATATATACTGGTACGAACAAGTATCATTTTGACAATGCTACGCAGAAGACTAAACCAGCTGGTTTCGAGTTCTATTATACTGTTCGAAAGCCCGCCGAGACATGGAACAATGCCGAGGAACGACTTAGAAAGGAGGATGCACCTATTGTGAAAAAGCGCAGTAAGTGCATTCGCATGTTAGCTACTCAAGACGGCCTTTCAATTGATCAAGCAATCATGAAGTACCATTCTAACACAACCACGGAATTGTTTTATCTTGTAAAAAAGTCATCTCCTGAGTTGATCAGTTCTCGGACGATTGAGGCGTCAGATACTCAGTAAAACCCTTCTTATACTTTTTACTAATATCAGGTTGTTCAAAATCAATTATTAAAGGGGTAAATTTCGTATCAGTAGCTTGTTTATAAAGTCTTAGTAGTTCTTCTTTTGGAAGCCCGACGGCTGATTCTTTTAATATTAAATTGATTTCTCTCTCACCTGACAGCTTTAAGATAATTAAATAACTGCAGTTATTACGGATGATCTTTGGAATTAGGAAGAATGACTGACTTAGATAGATAACACTGCAATTCAACTTTCTGCATCTAATATAGTAATTACTGATTCGTTGTTGATTCTTTTCTAATACCAAATCATCGAAACAGACCAGATTATTGTAGTCTTTATCAAGCTTATCTAACGTTGGTACATTCTCAATTCCCTCAACAATTTTTATGCGTTCATTCAACGATGAGAGCCATTTGTAGAGCGGTTCATCGGCATTTTTTGTCACGATCCAGATATGATGGAAGGTCCCTTTACCGGCCCCAAACAAAGCGAGTAAATTCACTAACCAATTTGTTTTGCCAGAGCCACTGGGGCTCACGACGCATGCACGAAGTGGTAACTTCAATCCATGTAGTGCCTCGTTTGGGTTTTCATGTGTTAAAAGTAAGTCCTTTGGCATGATCTCATACATGTTTAGCACGTTACCTGTCACTGCGGGAGGAGCATTGGTAGGGTGTTTTGGGGGTTTATCAGACTTTTTTGGAGCCTTTTTTTTCGCAGCATCAGAGGCTAACTTTTTCTCTAAAAGTGCATATAAATCTTGGTCCATTTTCTTATAATATATCTTAACATTTTATTTTGTTTAGTTAAAGTATACAATGCCAACTCCATTAATGCATAAACCTCCGGGCAACCGTCCTACAGCCACAGGTATAAATTTACCGATTCAATATTGTAAACTGAGTGTTTTTAATGTAAACAACAATGATGTGCAAGCGCAGCAGATAACGAAAAGAAGTGGTTCTAACCCATTAACAGCAAGGTCGAGATAAATTTGGGTATTTTTTTTCCATATGTAGTATATAAAATGTCAGAATATCCACCACCAAGACAACCAAGTTCAGTTTATAACAGTTTAGATTATACTACCTTTGGTAGTGGGGGGAGTTCAAGTTCCCTCAACTATCCACTGGCTCAAGGGACCGAGACCATGGGATTCGGGGTAGTTTGGGGCGACGGGTCTTATCAAAATTCAGCAGCAACAGATATATGCAATAACTCCTTTGTCTCTTACCCTACGGCGCAAGGCCAGGTGTCTTTTCCATCGGGTATTGTCATAAACGGGCAAAGTCAAACAACAGCCTATACAGGATACCCTACCAGTTTTACCCCTACGGCGCCTAATTCTCTAACGTTAGACTCACATGGTAAAATCACTCAAATCGATAATGTCGATACAAATTTGAATTACGTTTTAAACCGTGGTAATGATGGTGGTACACTTGGTATGACAAACCTCGGTGGTATTTCTCAATTCGGCGCAGCTTCGAATTCGCTAAACTATACAGAAATCAATACTGTATTTGGAGCTTCTGCAACACCTGGCCTTATAGTTAGAGACTCAAATACTCAAAAGCAATTTAATTTATTGCCTAACGTTACGGCTGGGGCATACAATCCTGCAACTGAGGCGGGGAATATACAAATACTTGCCTTTAAAGGTGGGTCTCAAGGTACGGAAACACTGGAGTTAACAACATGGTCAAGTATAAATGCATCTGTCAAAATCAATGGAAATGGTAGTGTGGAAATGGGAGCAGGTGGAGGAGGGGTAACAGGAACAAGTAATATAAGATTAGATGGTAATTCAGTTCAGATTAGTCCTTATCTCAATTTTCCAGATGGTACAAACCAGTCAAGTGCATTTACAGGAGCAGGAACTTTGGCAGGTAGTTACGGTCTTGTCAGTATGGCTATTGATGCCAATGGACAAATAACAGCTTTGGTAGATGAGGCGGCTACATATGCCCCCTTGGCTTCTCCTGCTTTGACGGGAGTTCCAACTGCACCAACAGCAGCAGCGTCTGATAACTCCACCCAAATTGCTACAACTGCTTATGTAACAAATGCAGTTGCTTCACATTCAGGAGGGGCAGGGACTCAAGTTACATGGTTTCCTACCTCAGATGTTGGATTAACACCCGGTAGTAATAACGGTACTTTGGCTACTATAAGTGTATCAGAAGGAGTTCAGTATTTACAAGTAAATTTATACTTTCAAATCGGTAACAATACAACCTTTAACGATGGAGGAGCTAATTTTTACATAGTGGAACAAGGAGTTACACCAGGATTAGCAACAGTTACTTCTGTTATACCTAACACTTCATACAGTAATGCAAGTGGTGTAACACAGCTTTTTTCTAATTTTTCTACCATGGTGAACGTTCCAACTGGAGGAAAAAATTATCAATTATACGGTATATGGGATTTTACCAATGGTACACCAGTTAGCGGTACTGGAAGTAGCTTCATTATAGTAGGAAACATAGGGTATGAAAGTGTTTTCAGTGCTACACAGGTCGCCTAATTTCTATATCTATAATATAAAATGTCAACCTGGACAGCAGAAATCGACGACTTACTCGAGAGGCTCCGAGTAAACAGTGTCAATTTATCGGAGTATCATAGGCGACGATACTACGAATACAAATCATACGGTAAATGGTTTAGGATACCTATCATTGTACTATCTATCTTTTCTACCTTTTCAGTGGGTCTAACTCAATTTGGTGTGTCACAACTGATGGTGTCAGGGATAGTTTCAGTAGTAGGTGCTATTATCAGTATGATAAGTGCTTTAGAACTCTATACAAACATCCATAAGGCCATGGATGATGAATTATTGCAGTCGAAAGACTACTATTCTCTGGCGATTGAAATTTATAAGACATTACGATTACCCCCTGTAGACCGAGGATCTGATGGGAAAGACTATTTAAATAAGCAGTATGCGAAATACCAAAAGTTTAGAGAAACTTCAGACTTGATGCAGAGAAAGATGAAGCATGATGCACTTGCAAAAATTCCACATAAATATCAACTCTGTCTCCCACCTACGCCAGTAAGGGAAGGAACCCCATCAAGTACAGATGACGACGACCCTTATGATACTTTTCCAAAGACTAACTCTATAAGGCTGAGCAGTTTTTTTCAAAATGCAGATAATAAAGACTTCAGTGAAGTTAAATTATCTAATGTAAAGGTATAGAAATGAAAGGAAAAGGTGTAAGAGCCGGTGAATTGTCCGATATTTTGGAAAGCAGTTATCTTATGAAAGATGTAGACGGATGGAGACGAGATCAAGACTTATGCACTGCAACTGGGTGTACTTTTGTTTCGCCTACTAACCAAGTCGTAGTTGCTCATAGAGGTACAGAAGGTACATTGAGTGACTGGGGTAACAACTTAGCTTATGGTGTGGGCGGAGAAACTGGTTATAAGCAAACCCAACGATACAAAGATGCAAAGAAACTTCAGCAGGGGGCAGAAGAAAAATACGGCCGAGATAATGTAATTACTACAGGCCATAGTCAAGGCGGGTTGATAGCCCGATTAGTAGGTGGTAATTCAAAAGAGGTAATAGTTGTAAATCCCGCCTCTTCAATGTTTTCTAATCAAGGAAAAAACGAAACAACCGTTCGAACAACAAGTGACGCTGTTAGTTATTTTGATCGGAATCCATTAAAGAAAAAGCCTCGAAATCTTATTGAAATACAATCAAAAAAAACAGACCCTATAGGGGAACATTCTTACGAGGTTTTACATCGTTTAGGCGATGATACTGTCGTGGGTAAGAAGGACATGGTCTTTAGGGGTGGGGGGTTATTTCTCCGTAGACCTATCAATAGAAGAGACTATCATTAATTTATCAGTATATCATATACAATGATATACGGATGTGGATATAAGATAAAACCCTATAGTTATAAAAAAGCGGAACAATTAGGGGTGAAAATTCGACCATCGGAAAAACAACATAAAAAGATAGATATATTAGATGACGAGGGTGAGGTCCTCTCATCGATAGGTCAGTATGGAATGAAAGATTATCCTACTTTTCTTGAAGATGATGGTAAAGAAGTTGCAAATAAACGCCGTAAAGCCTATCACAGCCGACATGCGAAGAATATGAAGAAAAAGGGAACACCAGGATATTTCGCCGGCAAAATATTATGGTAGTTAATTTAGCAATTTTTTTTCCTAATATAAATATATAACGATGAATAATTTGTCTCACTCCGATTTGAAAAGAGCCGCAAAGGAACTTAAAATTCCAAAATATACAACCGCAAAAACTAAAGAAGACCTGATAAAAATAATGAGACCGCATTGCAAAATGCAAGGTAAGGGTAAAATTGTATCGAAAGCAGAAGGTGGGAGATGCTGGTCCGGTTATACACCGGTTAAAGGTAAAAAGCCCTTTGAGAAAGGTTCTTGTAAAAAGACCAGTACAGGTGGAGCTATATACAATCCTACTGGGGATCCTGAGGTATCCAAAAAGAATGAGCAAATAAGAAAAAATATGCAGAAAGCCCGTGAAGCGAAGGATAAGAACACAGGAACCGTGTTAGGTGGTGCGGTCAGAGACCTTGCCCTCAAACACAGGAATCTTTTAGTTGAGCGATTGAAAAAGGTTCGAAACATAATGGGTGGACAATTACCATCAAATGTTACGAATAAACTTCGTGACTTGGATTTAAAGTTAGGTATGAAGGGAGGTAATATCGGTGCCATGCAAGATATGTTTAGAGATGACCCAACCCTACAAAGGAGAATAGAAGACGACATGTTACAAAAAGGGCTTGACAGTAACGTAGAAAACCCATGTTCGGGAATAAGTAGTCAGTGCAAACCTCTTGCAAGGGCTGTTCAAGCCTCAAAGAAAAACGAAGTAACAGTGAAAGGAAAAAAACTAAACATGAAAGCTGTTGAAAGTTGTGACAGATTCTATAAAGAAAAAGCAGGTTGTCCTGTAAAAGAGCCTAAGAAGAAAAAGAAAGAAAAAGGTATCATGAAGGTGTTGGATAAGACGTCTGATGTATTGATGAAAGGAACAGATAAGGCAGTGGCGGGTATAGTAACTGTAGGTAAGCCTGTATTCTATGCTTCTTGTGGAGCGGCAGGATCAGCGGCAGGAGGACCTCTGGGTGCAGCGGCTGGGGCAACTGCTTGTAAGAAGTTGTATGAAGAAATGGTAGAAAAGCCTGGGTATGAAGATAGCCTAATGGACAGGGCAAACTTGAGCCCACAGGAAAAAAGGTTGTTAGATATGATGCAAAAAGCAACGTTATCAAAAGGAAAGAAAGCATTGGAAACACCGAAAGAAGAAGAAGAAGACGAAATCGAAGGTGAAGGTATGGGAAAAATAGACTGGGACAGTATGGACTGGGGATCGTTTTCAGAACAATTGCAATACTACAATAGTAAGAACAAAAAGAAAATGGATTTGCCTAAATTTGCAGCCATGATCTTAAAATCTCCTGGTAAATATAAACAAAAAACAGTAAAAAGAGCCAGATTTTATGCAAACGTCTTGAGTAAAAAAAAATAAAATGATGAGTACATATATAGCAAAATGATATTAGGACCACGTTCACGTTTCCCATCAGACAATATCCAAGCTTTAGGAATGACCACTATGACACCACAACCACAGTTCATTCAGGAACTACCAGTACGAGCTGGGGGTGGACCAAGATTTGAAGTAGATGGACATGCTTTAGCCCATAGATCTAAACAACATGGCCAGGTGACTTCTGGAGGTAAGTTGAAAATAAAATCAAATAAACAAGTAAAGCACGAATTTAGTCACCCGAAGGAATTTTTAGAACCTGCTTCCAAGGGAGGAACGTTGCGAGAGTTTACCTTTGGGACTCCTTCTTTAACTCATGAAGCATCTTCTCGTCCATACAGAACCTACGGAGGGCCTCGTCATGGAGGCGTAATGATGGGAAGTGGAGTTAGACTCGCACCCGGTCCTCGTAGTCGCTCTATTGCAGGAGAGGGTTTGTACGCATAACCGGTTTTTCAATAGCCCGGAACAAATGTCCGTATGCGAGTTGAACCTGACAATTTTTCCGGCCTCATAATTACCGGATTTCCTATTTCCTTTTTTTTTCTCTTCCCCCGAGAAAAAAAAAGCAGAGCTCATTCACAATTTAATTGAACAGACACCAAAAACACAAAATGGACGCCATGACACCTTTGACAGTTTCAACCATCAGCAGTTCGCAGATGAACTTCAGCTTGTTGAGTTTTACTCCAGAAACAGTTGGAACAATTGAGATTAGTCAACAAACTATCGAACCAGTTTCTCCAACAGTCTTTTCGCCTCAGAGCAGTCTTCCGTCCACTCTACCGCCTATTCGAGCGACCCCGATGAAGAAACCGACCAAAACACCAACGGCTCCTTGTAAGTTCCCTCCTGTTACCTTTACTGTGTGTAGGAATTGGCTTGACTGTGACGGCCTTGAATTTTTAGACGGCTTATGTACAAATTGTTACGACAATGACAGCGGAATCAAGCGTAAACTATTTGAAGAACAATAATAAAGAAATAACTTTTTAATATATTAACATGAGTTGTTTAGAGTGTGGAAATTGTATTAATTTTGACTATCATATTCTTCGGTATACTACCGATAATAGAATTGTAGGATATGGTAATTTTTGTTCTACTATATGTGCCAAAGAAAAGGCCAAAACCGCCTGTTATGGCGATTCAGATTATTTTCAAACGTTGTCGCTTATGCTACAGAAGTATGGAGAAGAGAAGGACATAAAAACGTTTTATTCTCCGAAGGAAGTAATGGAGTTAAAACCTCTGTTGGAAGAAGTTGAATTTACTAAACCTGTCATACCACGGTATAACGTTAAAAAGGCAAGTGCGAACAAGAAAACATTGAATGATGTTTTGAAGAATGAATTCTTTACTGGTAAGCATGAACCAATCATGACGGCCAAGAACTTATGTACAACAAAATAACAAACCACATGTACCGGAAGTAGTCCAGTGGTTCGGGCCTGAGGTCGGATGTATTCTACCCCTTGAGGGTACAAAGTGAAGTCTCGGGTTCGAACCCGCCGTTCAGGACAAAATTCGTCAGAAATGATGCCGGTACACTTTTTTTAATCTTTTTTTACGTAGTTAACCAATTGCGACGTTGAACTTCCCATCTCTTTCATGTCTTCAGCTACATCCTTATACTTAGACGTTAGTATACTATGTCTCAGTATATTCACTCCACTCTTCTTGCCAAATATTTTCTGCAAACGTTGGTTCAATTTGACACTTCCATTACTGCTTTTATCTGGGCCACCTAAAGGAGCTCCAGTGGAATCGATCAATAAATAATCAGAAGGGTTTATTTGAATCCATTTCTTGAGAATGTTTCTTAGTTTGGTAGGGAGTTTAATAGATTGTTTTCCGTAAGCCTTGGACGTCTTATAGGAGTTAAATTTCAGGGTCTTAAAGTCCTTGCTAATATAGTTGTCTTTATCTTCGTCAACGTTGCGAATCTTGAAATCAACATAATCTTTAGATCTACGAACGTTGATGAATACACCTGATAATAGAGCCAAAATGATATAGTTTTGAACCTTCTGTATTTCGGCATTTGAGAGAGAGCCGGGTTCTTTCATCATGAGCGGAGCAGCAATCTTGGCCAACTCCTTTAGCTTGGCTTGAATCTCGTCCTGAGTTAACCAGTTTTCTTCCTGTGCTTCGCTCTTCTCTTGCTTGCTCATATCCTTCTTATATTCATTAATGTCATTCATCATAAGATCCCTATATTCTTTTTTGCCGCTAACGATGACTAAAGCTGATAAAATTGTCTTTCTTTTATTGGAAGGCATATCCTGTAGATGGTTAATGATTGTTTTAGTTTGGTCAAATTTCTTTGGCTCTATAAGACCATCACCAAAGACCTTCTTATATAAAGACCTAAGTATAGACGAGTACGTATTTATGCTGGAGGTTGACAGATTCTCACGCTTCTCTTTTAGGTATTCTTTGAATGTTGGAGTATCCATTATATAATTTAACTTTAGATAAAAAATAAGATAAAGTAAACATTATATTTTCTTTAACTTAATATATAATGGAATTGCCTAAAAACGACCACATACTTTTTGAGGGAAACGTTGTCCTACAAATGGACTTTCAGGACGAAAGCAAAAAAAGCTTTAATGGAGTTGTAGTAACATCTACTGGTGACCCAGATTCCTACGTAGTAGAAAGAAGTATCAGAAGGGGTGTGACGACAAAGACAACAGTAAACTACTTTGATGTTTGTCATTTAGCATTAGAAATGCATGCTATGGGGGCTAAAATGCTTCAAAATTTTGTATTTAAAAACGGAATTAAAACAGCTATCGAAGTATGCAACAATGAGTTTGAAAAAAGAGCATCAATAGAAGGACCTTATGCAAATGCTAAAGCTCGTATTCATTCTGAATGGGAAAGCTTAAAAATAGAAGACGAAGAAGTAAAGAGAGGCGCTGGTGTAGGTGTAGATGCACCAACTGGAAAAATATACGAACTACCGGAGGATTTAGCCGCCCAAGCAATCCGATTTTAGTAATGTTATCTTAATTAATTATAAAATCTCATTACTATTTATATATCATGTCGAGTCAACCAGCACCATTCGAATCACAAATATTTAACGTTTCAAATTTTAATAATTTACCTAATGCTGGGTCAACAAATCAAGCAAACTTTCCAACCCTGCAAGGAACGTTAACGGCGCCAAACGGGGTTATTTGGGGAGATGGAACGTACCAAAATACAGCATCAGGAGGTGGTGGCGGAGGATCCGTCAATAATCCAATGACTTCTAATCTGGATGGAGGCGGATTTAGTATCACCAACGTAGACACCTTTTCAGGATTATTTGGTAATTTTGGAGAAGTAAGTACAGAAACCATTAATGATTCAGCAGCGCAAGCATACTACAATCTCGGGAATGTAATTCCCGGACAGGACTACGTGGTTGGTGAACTGGACCCATTACCCGATGCAGAGGCATCTGTTACAATAGTAAGTAGGTGCTTAGACCCTGGTTTTAAACAGACCACCGTATTCACAGCAACAGCGTTTAGAGATAAGGCTCATGCTAATGTTCTTGTAAACGCATTTGAGTCTGATAATCCAGTATTCGACGTTTTAATTATCTGCGACGACGGATCCCCTCGTATGACCATAGCCATGAGGTGCGTAAATCCATCAGATACTTGGGAAATACGTGTTTACATGAATCAAGATGATAAAGGCACATTAGGAGCATATGGTTCCAGTTGGAGGTTCAAAGGACCAACTCAACCAGTAGTTCCTGTAACAACTTTTGTCGAATTGAGACTGACTAACTTGCAGAGTACAATGTCAGGACAATTGGACGTGATTGGTAGATTTACCGCTCCTGAGGTCACTGCTTCGAGTGTCCGTACTCAGCAACTCAGTAACAATACAGGTAACGACATACAGGTTATTAATAACTTTAATTTAACCCAAAATGACGTCAAGAATGTGCAGACTATGTCAGTCGATAATATAGTGGCGGCCATTACAGCTGACGTGACGTTCTTATCTAACGCAGACATGGGAGGGAACAAAGTAACAAATTTGGCATTACCAGTTGACCTAACTGACGCAGCAAACAAAGACTACGTTGACACTGCAGTGGCAGGGGGAACTACAGGTTTTGTAACGAATCCTATGACATCTGACTTAGACGGAGCTCTTTTCAAAATCAACAACCTTGAGGGGCTTAACATGAATGGTGTTAATCTGACTACTGGGCTTTATCCTATTACAGGTGCTCAAGGACTGAGAAGGTATGGTGACATAAACTACGATTTCTTTAAATCGCAATATGCTGTAATAGCTGCTAACTCTACTGGCAATGTGTCCAATGCTATTGCTATGACCTGCACTACTAGCGCCTCTGGTCCAACAGACTGGGGTACGTCGATTCAATTTAATCAAGGGTCTACTGCATCTGGAGGTAACAGTTACACCTTATCGCTACAGAACGACTACCAGAAATTAATAGCTAACTGCCTTGGAGAGTGGTTCTTTCGAACAAACTCTTCCTTTACACCTGGTCCAACAGCTCAGCCTGAGTACAATAGATGCCTTAAGATTGCAAGGTCTGGTACCGCAACTGTACCAGGTATAGAAAATGAGCACTTAATGTGGTCTGAATCTAATACGACATTGGGAACTGCTCGGGACGTTCTCTGTATCGGCAACAATGTCTCAGCTGGAGCTCCTGGAGTCGTGACTCCAGCGACGCTATACATAGACACATTCAATAGTAGCGTTGGTGTTGGTAAAGTGCCGACTGAGAAATTCGAAGTAAACGGCAATATACAGATAGAATCAGCATTGGGGGAAAATTCAATTAAGTTTTATGATTCTGCTGCAACAAAGGATCGTGCTCAAGTGACAGCAGAGGACGACGGTACAAACGGGGGTCAGTTTAAAGTTAAAACAAAAGAAGACGGTGGTGTTCTTCGAGACGGCCTTATAGTAGGACAAGACTTAACAGTTACTGTACCAGGGGACCTTGGAGTAGGAGGAAATATGACTATAACAGGAGCATTTACTGCAAGTTCCTTACAAGCACTCGACAGCGTCTACGCAGGAAATTCTCTGATAGCTCCGGTTCAGGGTTTCTGTCAAATGAGACTGCCTCTTCAAACTACACCGTTTACTGGAGTAATGCCTACTTGGACTAATGGTTACTTGAATCCTCAGTCTATGTCTTCCAGGTGCGCATGCGATGAGTCGCTTAGTTCTCCTGGAGCAAATAAGCTAAACCAATCTTCATTAATGACATCCACTCTTGGGGCGTATAACTTGACAGCGCCGTCTGGAGGTCAGGGTAATAATATAAGATTCGAAGTACCTCCGCAATTAGACAACCACACATTCAATGTACAGGTAGACGGAGAGTGGAACGGAAGCACTATAGGAGGTAATGGTAACTCTTACATATACATAAGGGATGACACTAACACCTCTGGAACAATATACGGTATGACCACCGGACAAGTAGTCAGTGGGGCGAGGTATCCTATGTGCTTGAACTTTACAGGGGCTCTACCCACGGGTATCTATTGTATTCTTGTAGGACACTATGACCTGGGTTCTACCAGGGACTATAATGGGTCATTTGCTATTAGGTACCTGGGCTCTTTCGGCAATTAGGTAGAATTATTATCTCATTATTAAGCATATATCATTAATATATACTTAATTATCTCATTATTAAGCATTAAGATCGAGAAAAAATACCACTGGGCTTAAATAAAAATTTTTATTTAAGCGGGACCCTATATAATCCGGTCATTTATGCTTAATTTGCATATAATATGACCATCTGCTTAACTATTAGTTAATTATCCCTCCCTATTTCGCCATTCTTCCCATGGTTCAGGGACTATCGACTCCTCTGCAACCTCCTTTGCACTTCCATGAATAACCTCCTGCCAGAAATCATTTATCTTCTCGGGTGTACCGTGATACTTTGTCAGCATCTCTGTTGCTTCCTTTGGTGAGGGTGGGGTTGGGTCACCAGCCTTTCGGTCGAACCCATCATCATAGATGTCACCATACAATCTCTTTGCTCTGTTCTCGTCGTCAGACATCTCTGCATAAGGATCGTGGTCTGCGTCCATCTCTCTGTCATAAGCACGACCAATATCAATAAGGTCTAAGATGGCCGCCTCGTATGCTTCCCTATCCATGTCGACTGCTGCCTGGGTCAACTTATCTATGTAGTAACAACTACATGCTTCCCACATCCCTTTGTTGGCACGACCCTCCATTGGTACCTTAAACTTAAGGCGAGTAGGTCTCATTACCACAGACTTTACTGCATGTTGTATCTGCGTATTTGATATACCATGAGTCAGAAGATAGTTATCAAAAGCCTTACCAAGCTTCTCTTGCATATACATCCAGTATGTTATCATATGCTTCTCTGCTTGAGAAACAACTAAGTTCATTTCCTTAAAGGTGGCCTGAATCTTTTGAGCTGACGAGTTGCTCCACTTATATGGTTGAATGACTTGGTCAAGGTCAGTCATTAACTTTCCAAGCTCCTGGAGGTAGCCAGACATTTTTAACTCTACTGATTCGACTTCCATTGCAAACAATTAAATAATGAAAACAAGAAAGAAAAAAGTACTGGGGTAAAGAGACCTTTCTTAAAAAATTGAAAACAAATAAAAACCGAAATTCCTAACTATTATCCGGTATTTCTTGGAGGAGTTTGACCGGCCGGAGGGATGTCATCCCATTCTGGAGGGGTGTTATTAAAGTGACTGACAGTCAATTGGTCCAGAAAAGATGGAGGCACATTCTCCAATTCATCATCTATGATAGACTGTATAATCTCTGGATTAGTAATGGGACCATTATTAGTATCAAGGTCTTCCAATCGTAATCGTGTCGCACGGGTATGGCTTATATCTTCTTCCACAGCCACGACTACTGGCTCCATAGCTTCTCTCACATTCGCTACTGGGGAACTGGGAGCAGACTGTACCATCGAAGGGAAAGAAGTATCGGCCACATCTGGAAAGACGAGTCTTGGGGACCTCCCTACAACACGGACTCTTCTTCTGGTAACAGTATCAGGGCTTCTCTCTGGAGCTGTGCTGGGGCGAGCATTTTGTCTCACCATGTGCATAGCATTAACCACATGGCCCATATGATCGAATAAGTTATTCATAAGAATGTCTGTTTCAACCAAACTCTTCAAATAGGGGTCAATGTTCATTATTTCTGATCGATCCAAAGGGCAAGTATAAGTTCCAGATTTAACACCCGACTTTAATAAGCCAAGATAGCAACCCATACACATATAATGCTTTTTATTGAACACCTTGTCTTGCGTACATTGGCACTGTATGTTGACCAACTGTAGATAGTTGTCACAGAAAGGGATACAGCACTTTCTGTTTGTGCGAGAGTCCTCTTGAGTGATGGGAGATTTTGGAGATGTCATTTCTGTTCAATTAAATTATGATTTTCCTTTAGCTTTTTTTTCTGGATTGGGGACAAAAAAACAAACTTAGGAAAACCGGTAATTATGAGGCCGGAAAAATTGTCAGGTCAACTCGCATACGGACATTTGTTCCGGGCTATTGAAAAACCGAAATTCCCAATTTTTCCTCGGGCCCTGAAAAACAGAAAAAGAATGGAAGCTCTTTTCATAAATAAATGTAACAAGTAAGCAAGTAAGCATGTGCCACACTTGTCTTGACACTCTTATTGAGTATTGTAATAGCAATGAGGAGCTCATTAGCAGGTTATCAGTTCCTGTTGCATGGCATCATAATAAAGAAATACCTTGTAAACAGAAGTTGGAGCTTATCGGTACGGAGATAGGTATATTTAAGATAATGCGCACTATGCTTAAAAAGACCAAGGACATATCTATGGAGGTTAAATGGGAATCGGAGGATATTTATTTAAAACAAAGGATGTTACATAATGGTTGCATTCATATGTACTTTGCTTATTGTCAATCTTTAGTTGCCAAATTAACTGATGTCGATGAGCAAATGTCTTTGAAGATGGGCATGAAAAAAAGTCGTTTTATTACCGATATGATGGGTAGTTTAGAGTTAGTGAAGAGTTTATGTATTTTTACTGAGGAAAATAAACACGTATATCATTTACCTTGTCGTAAATCATATATATTAAAGGTCAACTTCTTCCATGATGTATTTACGGCATTTTTAGATTTTCAGGATTGCGAGATTTAATTTGTTAATTTAGCGATTTATTTTCTGTTTGTATTTTATATCATGTTAACTTACTTTCAATTTGTCAAAGCCTATGTATCAAAACATAGTAATATTACTTATAAGGATGCAGTTAAATCTAACAAGGTAAAATGTGCCTATGCTCAATATATGAAAGAGCAATATTGCGGAGGCGATAAAAAAGAACCAAAGAAAAAGAAAAAAGAAGAAGGTGGAACCACTGTCAACGTTTATTGTTGCCCTCCGGGAGGTGAAGCTGGAGCACCTGTAACGTCTACCGAACAACCTGCTCCAGGAGTAACTGTAAAGAGAAGAGGTAGACCACCAAAGGGTGGACCAAAGGGTGGACCACCACCACCACCTGGACCGCCTCCTGGCCCTCCTGGTGGATTGCCTTACAGAGGGCCTCCAGGCCCCCGACAGATGCCTCCTGGAGAACCTCCTGTAATACCTCAACCTTCTGGTGTAAGAGATTTACCGATGAGACTACCAAGGTATTATGACGAAGAAGAGGTGAAGAAAATGAGGGATGATGAACGGCGTAGAGAACCTGTACCTGTACCTGTACCTGCACCTCCTGTACCTGCACCTCCTGCACCAGCACCAGTAGTTAATATAAGAAACATAATACCCGAACCTGTAAGATTACCACCTGAAATTCGAGAGGTTGTAAGGGAAGTAGAAGTTCAAGTTCCCGATCCTGCTCAAGCAAGGCAGATACAAGTACTAAACGACAATTTAGCCGACACGAATGTTATTATACAAGAATTACAGGGCAATAGAAGAAATTTAGAAGCGGAAGTAGAAAGGTTAAGAAACGAAGTAAGAAACGATCCACGATTAGTAAATGCTCTGCAAGACAGAGAGGGTCGACTGCGCCAAATGGAAGAACAGTTACGAGAGATGAATAGAGAAAGAAATGAGGCTCATAATGAAATACAAAGATTCGAAAGAGATTATAATGAACTGAATAGAGATAATGGTCGTATACAAAGGCAAAACTTAGAAGTACAAGAACAATATGCTGAAGTTGTACAACATGTAAATCGTTTAAATGAGAATATTAGACGCTTAGAGAATGACAATGTGGCCAATGTAGGTAACCTTGAAATACTGAGGCGTGATTTGGGAGAAGGACGAGATTTAATAGAACAATTACGAATAGATCTGGTAGAAGCAAATCAAGAGGCAAGGGATGCTCAAAATCTGGTAGATAGGATGGACGCTGAACTTTTAGGTCGAAATGAAGGAATTCAAGATCGAGAAGAAGAAATTCGACAGCGTGATGATGCAATACAAGGTTTACAAGAAATTGAGCGCAATCTCCAAGAACAAGTAAGAGTGTTACAAGAAGCGGCTGACGAAGCGGCTGACGATGTTGAGTTTGTTATTCCACAGGTTGTAGGTGATGATGAGGATGAGGATCTTCCAGAGGGACTAATACCTGATGCACCAGCACAAGTACAAGGGGAGGTACCAATAGCTCCAGTACAGGAACAACGTGACTTCAACTTCAGGCGAGAGAGGAGGAACCCAGGCGTTGAAGCAGAGGAGGTAGATGACGCAAACACAGCAGAAGAAACAGAAAGAAATGTACAAAGGTTTTACAATAGGTATGGTATGCCAAAAGATATGAAAATTATGCAAGAACTTTGCAGTAAAAAAACATGGGAACCCTTACTAAATGCGCTGTTAGAAGGGTTTGATTATTTTTACAAATTTATAAATAACAGTATAGTTCAAAAAGCACTTTTTGCAGCCTTTCTCATTTGGTTATTAAGAACTTATGGAGTAGCAGGTGTTGTAAGTACAGCGTTTAATGTTGGTGAATATACAGCACAGCAAGCATTTGATATAGAACCTGACAGCACTGTGCAGTGGATTTTTAATACAACAAGAGAAGCAGGTAACATTGTGTCTCAGTATCCATATGGCCCAGAAATTGCACTGATTCTTGTTGTAGGTGGTGTGATAGCCACGGGCGGGGCTGCAGCTGGTGCGGGATATTTTGTAGCTTACAAAGGAAGTGAAATTGGATACACGGCGATAAGTACAATATTTCAATCAATAGTTGAAGGAACACCTGGTATTCTTACAACAGCATTTAATGCTGCTGCTGAGTCTCTTAATGTTTTACAAGATTTACTGTTAGTAAATGCCCCTGCATTAGGGCCTATCTTAGCTGGTTATGGTTTATATTCATCCGGCTTTCTCGCAACAAATACACCATTACCTGATGGCACACCATTACCAGAAATAGAGGAAAAACAGGAAACATTGACCGAACAGTTAGGACGTTCGACAGGAAGTTTGCCAAAGATGCGACAAACAGTTATAAACAAGGGTGCACCCAACTTTAGGGACGTTACTGCAGAAGAGGCGGCTGAGAATATCCCACAAGGTGTTTCTGATACAAGCGAAGGTCCTATGAAACCATGGGGTCCTCTCGAGCAAGCTACAACAGACTTGGAAGAATTTATTAGATTGACAGGTATTGATCCAAGAAAGACACGGGAAGAAAGAGAACTTGACAAATTACAAGGAATGGACGAAAGAGGATTAGGAAATAAGCCGCAGTATCCTTACCAAGGCCCTCCAAACTTATCTGGCATAAATAGACCAGACCCTGTCATGGCAGGTCTATACAACATGGGTCAAGCAGGTTATCAAGGTATGCAGAACCTTATGGGTATTGGTAGAGGAATTAATGGGTCTGGTTTAGGACAACAACAAGAAGAAGTATTCTATTTACCGCTTATTCGAAGTGCTCCTCAAGCTCCACCAAAACCTATTTTGCAGCGCCAAACAAACCACCATATTATTAGAGGTGGAATGATGGATGATCCTTATGATAACACTATGGCAGCCTTAGACAAACATTTTGGTGAATCAGCTCAATTTAAAGCACAAATAGATGATCATTTTAGAAATTTAAGTGGTACCAACTTCGACAAAAAAATAACAAGAAAAAACTTGACCGTATTTTTACCAACGTATATGGAAGAGTTAAAGCACAGTGAAGCTTTAATGTCCCCAAATAATATAAGTCATAACTTAGAAACTTTAATCGAGGCAGGCATCAAATATGATAAAAAGACATACCCAAGACTTATTGCCAATCAAATGATTGCTCAACAATTGGGTGTGCCAGTTACTCGTAACAGAGCAAGTCTAAAGGATATAGTAGAGGAGTGGGTGAAAATTGCAAAAATGAAAAAAAGACCGAAAGTTATGGAAGACTGGAAAAGATATTTTGAGGGTAATGACCAACCGGAATTAGTCGAATATCTTAGGAAGCAGGGTTACTAAACCCTTTTAGATGAAAATTATTCTCTTTAGCCATTGTATATACGACCATGAAGGACATGCACGAAGTGAAAATCGCCGAACTCAGCAAAGCTGCTGGGGGTAAACTACGTAGTGGAAAACATCCATGCCAATGCCGTCTTGCCGGAAAGGGAATGAAAGGAAAATCTGCCCTTATGAAGGAAGGTAACCTGAAGAAACTTGTATCTGCTGATAAGAAAGGTTCATCTGCTCGCATTAAGTTAGACGAGGAAGAGTTGCTTGCTAATAAGATGGCAGGTACTGGAATGATGGAAGGTGGACGCTTGAAACATCCATTTAAGAAACTAAGCAAACATGACAAGGACTTGATTGCGAAAAGCGTTGGCGCAGTAGTTGGTACAGCCGCTGGTGCCGCCGCCGCTGAAACTGGTCCAGCAGCTCCTTTTATTGGCGCTGCCGCTGGTGTTGGTGCTGAAGAGGGTACTTCTCAATTGTTAGGAGGAGCTGTGAAAATTGGCAAATCCCGATTCGGAAAGCCTTCTTTAGATAGAGCTAAACATAATATCAAGGGTGGAAGAGCAAGCGTTGCACGCACACCTTTATGTAAAAAAGCCGGTGAAGATTTAGCTGAATGTCAGGGACGTGTTAGAAATTTTAAGGCTAAAAACCCAAAAAGCTCTGTTGCTTCACGTAGAGCAAAAGCTGCTGAGAAAAGAAAGAAAAAGCCATCAATGTTTGGTCCTGTTGCACAGGGCGAGAAAGATAAAGAAGACGAGAGACTTGGTGAAGAAGTAGGACAGCTTAGACGCTCTTCCAGGTTGGCAAAGAAATCTGGTAATGGTCTCCGTGGTGGTGCCGGTGGTCATGGTCTTCGTGGAGGTGCTGGAGGTACCGGTATTATGGCTGGTGGGGCTATTAAGGGACATGACAACCACGCACGTATAGAAATACCATCAGGTGTGAGGAATGCAAGAAATGTACGGGGTGGAGCTATTGGCCCATACAGTAGTGTTACAAACGTTGGT
>WLWE01000570.1_pt1 | contig 31361 bp, 36 predicted proteins | sample 6718301 | NCBI WGS metagenome assembly WLWE01 (sample SAMN12718691, study PRJNA515312) | sponge metagenome | isolation source: marine sponge | host: Mycale hentscheli | place: New Zealand: South Island, Marlborough, Capsize Point | collected 2003-05-01
AATGCATGGCGATGAATAACTTCTACGCGACGGCGGGAATAGACCTTTGGTTACTGTCGTACTTGAAAGAAAAAGCTATTGTGTTCATACAGCGTTGGACTGAGTTAGAAGACGCTGCTGTAAAGTTGGAAAAATTAGGTTACTATACGAACTATAGTACAGAAGATTACCAGCGCCACATCATGACGCGCAGAAATAGGAGTGCTTAAAATGCCAGGTAAACTTAATATGGTAAAAAACAAACAGGGTAAGATGGTCCCTGATTACGCCGCTGATGGAGTCGGCAAGATGATGCGCGGAGGTCCTGTAAAGATGATGCGCGGAGGTCCTGTAAAGATGATGCGCGGTGGAAAAGTTGGTTATGCTGACGGCGGCTGCGTTAGTGTGAAAACAAACCAAAACCCACACATGAGTTAGTGATATGGCAACTTCAGGAACAAGAGCTTTTAATCTTGATATCGGTGAGATAATTGAGGAAGCGTTTGAGCGGTGCGGGCTAGAGGTTCGCACTGGTTACGATGCTAAGACGGCACGTCGGTCTCTTAACCTGATGTTTGCGGACTGGGCTAACCGTGGTATTAACATGTGGACCGTGGAGCAAGGCACTATTAACCTTACTCAAGGGCAAGCCGAAGAGACTTTACTTCCTGATGTGGTCGATGTTTTAGAGATAGTACTTCGCAGAAACAATACGGACTATGAGGTCCAACGTATCAGCCGAGGCGACTATGTCACACTGCCCAACAAGACAACGCAAGGTCGGCCTAGTCAGTTTTGGTTTAACAGGCAGATCAATCCTGTTATAAACTTATGGGCTGTCCCAGAAAACTCCACGGATCAACTGATATATTATTACGTGCAGCGAATTGAAGATGCTGGTGCGTACACTAACACAACAGACATGCCTTTCCGTTTTTACCCCTGTATGGTTGCGGGCCTGGCTTATTATATTGCTATGAAGCGGTCACCTGACAGGATTCAACTGTTGAAATCTGTGTATGAGGAAGAGTTCCAACGTGCGGCGGACGAAGACGAAGATCGAGTTCCGTTGAAATTACAACCTAGCATTCGTTATCTGAGGGTCTAATGCCATACGCTTCAGGGAAAAACGCATGGGGAATATCTGATCGATCAGGGCGTCGATACCGTTTGCGTGTGATGCAGGTCGAGTGGACGGGCGCAAAGGTTGGACCTGACGAGTTTGATCCAAAGCATCCACAATTATTCCCTCCAAAAGCTGCCCCAGATCCTCAAGCTTTGCGAAACCCTAGACCAGAGTCTGGCTTATCAGAGCAGCGGGCTTTGCAGTGGGGGTGGAATCCTGTAGGGTTTAACTACATACCTGGGATATCTCCTCCTGATAATTTAGTGGCGATAGGATCCGTAGGAACGGTGACGGTGACAACATGACAATGACATACGGCGAACTGAAACAAGCCATTCAGGATTATACGGAAAACGACGAGACCAGTTTCGTTAACAATCTGCCTTTGTTTATTAGGTTGGCGGAAGAACGCATACTTAAAAGTGTGCAGTTAAATCTGTTTCAAAAGAACCAGTTCGGCACTATGACTACAGGTAATGAGTACTTGGCTGTCCCTTCCGACTTCTTAGCTCCTTTCTCGTTAAGTATTGATGTCAGTGGAGACAAAGAGTTCTTAATATTCAAAGATTTAGACTTTGTGCAAACATACAATCCGGACTCTACCAATACTGGTGAGCCTAAGTACTATGCTCAGTTTGACGTGGATAACTTTATCTTAGCCCCGACTCCAAATGCCAACTATACTGTGGATATTCACTACTTATATAGGCCCGCATCACTGACCTCGGGTGCGGACGGTGGAACAAGCTGGCTCTCCACCAATGCAGAGATTACTCTTTTGTATGCGTCACTAATTGAGGCATACACGTACATGAAAGGAGATCCAAACTTGATGCAAATGTATAACCAAAGATTTGTGGAGGGGATTTCCAGACTGAAGAACTTGGGCGAAGCTCAAGAGACAACTGACGAATACCGCTCTGGCGTTATTCGCAAACCGAGAACATAAGGAGATTGTGACATGGCCTTTTCAGGTAACTTCATGTGTACGAGCTTTAAGAAAGAGCTTCTTGAGGCTGTGCATAACTTTAAAAACTCAGGTGGCAGCACGTTTAAAATTGCCCTTTATACGAATAGTGCTTCTTTTGATGCCTCTACAACAGCTTATACAGCGACTAACGAGGTGACAGGAACAGGGTATACGGCTGGCGGAAACACTCTAACACGAGTTGACCCAACAAGTTCTGGAACTACAGCGTTTACAGATTTTGCAGATACGACTTGGTCTTCATCTACGATCACCGCTCGTGGGGCTTTAATCTATAACGATTCTGCCGCAGGAGACCCCGCTGTTATTGTTCTGGACTTTGGCTCAGACAAAACTTCTACGAATGGTGACTTCACAGTCGTGTTCCCAACAGCAGATGCTTCTAACGCTATTATTCGGATAGCCTAATGGCTGACGTTATCGTTCCAATCGGAGGCTTTGGGCGCTTCGGTTGGAACGAAATGCCTTGGGGCCAGACAGACTTACCAAAGGCAGTAACGGCAATAGGTTCAGTAACTGTTGTTGCGGAAGCAAACGTTCCCGTAACTGGTCTTGAAGCAACGGGTTCAGTTGGTGGAGTAACTGTTGTTGCGGAAGCAAACGTAACGCCAACAGGCGTTGCTTCGGTCGGGCAGATAGGCACAGTAACTGTTATTGAGGGCGCTGGGGTCATAGTAACGCCAACAGGCGTTGCTTCCACAGGATCCGTAGGACAAGTAACTATAGTCGGAGAGGCTGTGGTCAGTCCATCTGGCGTAACAGGTACAGGTCAAGTTGGTTCTGTAGTTGTCGAAGCAGATGCCGTAACGACGGTCACTGGTCTTGAAGCAACGGGTTCAGTTGGCGGAGTAACTGTTGTTGCGGAAGCAAACGTAACGCCAACAGGCGTTGTTGCAACTGGCAACGTTGGTGTCGTTGACGTTGGTATTTTTGTAACAGTTAATGTCACAGGAGTATCAGGTTCAGGGGAAGTGGGCGCGGTACAAGTCTCTGTGGGAGCAGATGCAAACGTTACTGGAGTAGAGGCCACAGGTGAAATAGGGGGTATACTCGTCTGGGGAAGAATTATACCTGATCAGAATCCTTCATACAGTCCAGTTACACCATCTCAATCTTCTTCTTTCTCACAGATTGATCCAAATCAAAATCCAAGTTATACTCCAACCACACCATCTTCCACCCCAGCATGGAGTGACGAAACACCGTCTCAAACTCCAAACTGGGATGACATAGCAGCATAGGATAGAAAAATGCCTAGTACATATACATTAAACAACGGTATTGAACTCATCGGCACAGGCGAACAGTCTGGCACATGGGGTGATACAACAAATACAAACTTTGAGTTATTGGACACTTCTCTTGACGGTCAAGTTTCCGTGACGTTAAGTGCCACAGGGTCTGGCGGCTCTCCAAATACATTGCCAATTAGCGACGGCTCTTCTTCAAATGGACGCAATCGCTTGGTTATTTTTGGGGATAGCGCGGACATAGGAGGTACAGTATACGTTCAGCTTACCCCGAACGATGCTGAAAAGATTATCTATGTGCGTAACAACCTGTCTGGTTCGCGGAGCATATTACTGTTCCAAGGTACATATAACGCAAGTAACGACTATGAAGTCCCAGCGGGGACGACTGCGGTTGTGTTCTTTAACGGCGCGGGTACTGGCGCAGTCGCTGCGAATGTATTTAACAATGCACATTTTGACGCGCTTAACATCGTTGGTGCAGCGGCGGTTGGAACCACATTAACAGTTGGCACTAGCTTGAATATTTCAAGCTCTACCACAGTGGATGGCGTTCTGGATGAAGACAACATGGCTTCCAACAGCGCAACCAAACTTTCTACACAGCAATCCATTAAGGCTTACGTTGACTCACAGGTCGGTACAGTTGATACGCTGGCTGAAATTCTTGCTAACGGCAACACGACTGGCGGGACTGATCTCTCTGTATCCACAGGCGACGACATTAGGTTTGCGGACTCTTCAAAAATCATCATGGGGGCTTCTAATGATTTGCAAATTTATCATGATGCGACAGCAGGTGCCTCAAAGATTTATGATGCTGGCGCTGGAAACCTAGAACTTATTAGCAATGGTTCTGGTGTAACATTTAGAAACCCCTCGGATGAGGAAACATTTAGTGTCCTGAATGCTGGGGCAACAACTCTTTATCATAATCGAAATTCCAAACTCGCCACCACCTCCACAGGTATTGACGTAACAGGCAACATTACCAATGCTTCTGGTGATCTAACCATAGATGTTGCAGGAGATATTATTCTTGATGCTGATGGACAGCAAATAATATTTGCGGATGGCGGCACACAGTTTGGGCAAATATCTACAAACAGCACCCCAGCAGATATGGCGATAAAATCTCTTATAAGTGATGGAGATATTATTTTTCAGGGTATTGATGGTGGTGCTAGTATTACTGCCTTAACCTTGGATATGTCTGAGGCGGGTAACGCAAGTTTTAATGCAAATGTTACTGTCGGTGCAAATTTTGACGTATCCAGCGGCACAATCAAGCTAGACGGCAACTTTCCCACTGGTTCAGGAAACGTGGCTTTAGGTAATGGCACATTTGAAAATATTACTTCTGGGGACTTCAATGTCGCTCTTGGAAACTCTGTTCTTAATGATCTTACCAGCGGCAATAGTAATATAGGTATTGGTCAGGCCACACTTGATGCAACTACAACAGGCGGCTTCAACAATGCGATGGGTTCTAATAGTCTAGGTGCAAACACAACAGGCTCCAACAACACAGCATTGGGGCATAGCGCATTGGAATCCAACACCACCGCTAGCAGCAATGTAGCAGTGGGTTATAGCGCTATGCTTAGTAACACCACCGCAGTGGAAGGAACCGCTGTTGGGGTTCAGGCTCTATATAGTAATACTACAGGAGTCACTAACACAGCAGTTGGTAGACGTGCGCTTTACTCCAACACGACTGGTCTTCAGAACGTGGGCTTGGGTGCTAGGGCTTTATACACCAATACAGGTGGAGATCGTAATATTGCTGTTGGAATGGACGCTTTATATTCTAACACCACCGCAGATGGCAACATCGCTGTGGGACACGAGGCTGCTTACAGTAATACAACAGGCTCAAACAATGTGGCCCTTGGACGTGCGGCCTTTTTCAGCAACACTACAGGTACTTATAATACAGCACTGGGCAAACAATCTTTAAGAAGCAACACCACCGCAAACAGCAATGTAGCAGTTGGTTATCAATCTTTGTACGCTAATACTACTGGTGCATTAAACAGCGTTTTAGGTACAAATGCACTTGATGCTAATACTACTGGTGCAAATAATGTGGCTATAGGGTTTGAGGCACTTACAGCAAATACCACCGCAAGCAACAACACTGCCGTTGGCAAGCAAGCTATGTTGAACAATACAACCGGGATACATCACACTGCCGTAGGCCAATTAGCTCTGTCTCAAAACACCACAGGGACATACAATACCGCCCTCGGCAGTTTCGCACTACAAAACACCACTACAGGATACCGCAATGTGGGTCTTGGCTACGGTGCTTTACGTCAAAATACGGTAGGTTTTTATAATATAGGAATTGGTTTTGGGGCTGGTGGTCTTACAACGACAGGGGACAACAACACTACTGTTGGCAGCAACGCTTTCGCATCCAATACAACAGGTGGCAGCAACGTAGCTATTGGCACAGACGCATTAGAAAACAGCACCACCGCAAACAACAATGTAGCCGTTGGTTATCAAGCATCTTATTCTACCACAACAGGTGGAAGAAACGTCACAATGGGCAAGCAAGCCTTGTACTACAACACAACAGGCTCCAACAACACAGCATCGGGGCATTTAGCAATGCACCTAAATACTACTGGATCAGCTAACGCAGCTTTGGGAGTTAATGCTTTATATAATAACACCACCGCAAGCTCCAACACATCAATGGGTTACTATACTTTATATTCCAACACAACTGGAGCTCAGAACGTAGGTGTCGGACGGCAAGCATTATACTTCAACACCACCGCAAGTGATAACATAGCATTTGGATTCAAAAGTTTATATACTACTACCACTGGCAGTGGCAAAAATATTGGGTTGGGTACAGATTCTGGCGGTGGTGTTACAACAGGAAACAACAATGTTTTTATAGGTTATAAAGCAGGTAACTACACCACCATTACAACCACAGGAAGCAGTAATGTCTTAGTTGGTAATTTTTTACGATCAAGTTCAGCGGGAGGATCCTCTGGTGATTTCTCTATGGGTTTAGGTTATGACCTAACTTGCGCTGGAGGTTACACAACTCTTGGTAAATCAGGCAGTGACATCCGCGCACAACACGGTGTCGCAACTTGGTCAACCGTTTCAGATGAGCGTTATAAGAAAGAGATTGTTGATTCTACAGCGGGTCTGAGCTTTATCAATGATCTGACGCCTCGTACCTTTAAGTATAAAAACTTAGGTGAGCTACCTGATACATTCGAATCCTACAAAGAAGGTTCAACGGATGTCTTTAAGAATAGCTACACGAACCACGGCTTCATTGCCCAAGAAGTTAAGACAGCTATTGATGCTCACCCAGAAATTAAAGACGGCTTTACTCTGTGGGATGACCGTGAAGATGGTTCTCAGGAAGTAGCAGAGGCAGCATTAATACCTGTCTTGGTTAAAGCACTACAGGAACTATCAGCAAAGAACGATGCTCTTGAAGCACGTATCGCAACACTAGAAGGATAAGACTATGGAACTAACCGCAGAAGAAATTGCACAGCACTACACAGCAATGGGTCACTCCGTTGATCTGTTGAATGCTGGGCAACCAGAGGGCATGGAGAATGCTGATTGGACAGACACAGTTGCTCGTAACGTTGAGCATCTGCAACTAATGGTAGGTCAAGACTACTGGACAACAGAGGACATGACCGCCGCTAACGCTGCAATCGCAGCTAACTCTTAACTTAAACCTAAAGGAGATCACAATGGCTGAGAAACAAACAAACACCATTACGATTGACGATACTGAATATACTGAAGATGATCTGACAGATCAGCAAAAGGTTATGCTAAACCACATCAAAGACCTTGACCGTAAGGCAGGGTCGGCTCAATTTAACCTGGATCAATTGCATGTCGGGAAGCAAGCCTTTGTAAAGATGCTGGCTACATCACTTGAGGCTGAAGTCGTAAACTAGGAATGTCAAATGCCGCTGACCAAACTCCAGTTCCGCCCTGGAATAAATAAAGAGACTACGTCGTACTCTAATGAGGGCGGCTGGTTTGACATGAACAAGGTCAGATTTCGGTTTGGCTTTCCAGAGAAAATAGGTGGGTGGGAGCCAACGTCTTCCACCTACTTTTTAGGTACATGCCGTGCTTTGCATCCATGGGTCGCGCTTCAAGGGGAGCGATACTTGGGAGTTGGTACTCACCTAAAATACTATATTAATGAGGGCGGTGGGTACAACGACATTACCCCTCTTCGTGAAACAACTACGGCTGGGGATGTGACGTTTTCCGCATCCGCCAATACGTTGTCCGCAGGCATCGATGCTCTTACTGATATCCTTCCTTTGACAAGTTCTAGTGGATTTCCAGACACGGGAGTTGTTAAAGTCGGCACAGAAATTATTAGCTACGCTAACATTTCGGGCAACAATTTAATTGGCTGCGTAAGAGGTATCCGTGGCACAACGGCTGCGGCGCACTCTAGCGGTGCGGCGGTCACCTGCTCAACACTTATTGTAACAGACAATGCAAACGGGACGATGCCGAATGACTTTGTCACGTTTTCAGGTGCGACTACTTTAGGTGGGGCTATTACCGCAGAGGTTTTGAACCAAGAGTACGAGGTTGTTTATGTGAAGAGCGTAAATAACTATTACATAAATGCTCGAGAGGCGGCGTCGTTATCTTCAATTACTACCTCTGACGGAATAAACGATACGCTTGTATTTGGGACTACGTCAGACAGTGGTAACGGCGGGGCTAGTATCGTTGGTGCATATCAAATTAACACGGGGCTCGACACAACAATTACAGGCGCTGGTTGGGGCGCTGGAACTTGGAGCCGAGGTACATGGGGCAGCGCGACTTCTTTGACCGCCGCGGGTCAAACGTTACGCATTTGGTCGCATGACAATTTTGGCGAAGACCTTTTGATAAATATTCGTGACGGCGATTTATTCTACTGGGATAAGACCAACGGTACGAGCACACGAGCCGTAGAACTCTCATCTTTGGCGGGTGCTACAACAACCCCGACGATAGCTAAACAGGTACTGGTATCTGATCTTGATCGGCACGTCATAGCGTTTGGGTGTGATAGTGAGCTAAACCCTGGAGTGCAGGATCCATTGCTTATACGGTTCTCGGACCAAGCATCTTTAACCGAGTGGAACTCTACAGCGACCAACACTGCGGGGGACTTGCGCCTCGGAGCGGGGTCCGAGATTATCACGGCGGTTGAGACACGGCAACAGGTATTGGTGTTCACGGATGTCTCGCTTCATGCGATGCAATTTCTTGGACCACCCTTCACATTTGGTATTAATACTCTGTCCGAAAACATAACTATTGCGGGGCCGTTGGCGGCAATCGCCGTTGAAGATCAGGTTTTCTGGATGGGCGCCGAAGAGTTTTACGTCTACGGTGGCGCGGTGCAACGATTGCCCTGCACTATTCGTGACTATGTGTTTAGCGACATTAACTCTGATCAGTTAGAAAAAATCACGGCAGGCACTAACACAGCGTTTTCCGAAGTGTGGTGGTTTTATCCTTCTGCTTCTAGCGAAGAGAACGATAGCTATGTTGTATACAACTACCAACAGCAGATTTGGTATTATGGCTCCTTGAATCGTACATGTTGGTTAGATCGAGGGGTTGAATCTTTACCTGTTGCCGCTGCCTCAGATCACGTTCTCTATTACCAAGAGCTAGGGTTTGATGACGGAAGCACAAATCCAGCTACAGGGATAGATGCTTACATTGAAAGCAGTCAGATAAGTTTAGGAGAGGGGGATCAGTTTGCATTCTTAAAACGTATGATCCCTGATTTAACTTTCCGAGACAGTACAAATCAAACTCCGCAAGCTACGATGACGTTAAAGGCTCGAAATTTCCCCGGAGGAGCATATCTGCAAAGTAACTCTAAGAACGTGGAGAAAACAGCAACGGTTCCTGTTGAGCAGTTTACGGATCAAGTTCATGTCCGGTTAAGAGGCAGATCGTTTGCGTTTAAAATACAGACTACGGAAACAGGTACAACGTGGAGGTTGGGTTCTCCAAGGGTGGATGTTCAACCTGATGGGATGCGGTAATGTCCAGGAATCTTGCGCTCCCATTTTTTCCTCTAGCTCCAGAAGAGTATGACCAACAGTATTTGGCAGAGATTGTTCGGGCTTTTTCTGTGTACTTGGCGCAAATGCAGAACCCTGGGGAGGGGCGCAACACTTTTTCAGTGTTTACTAATCTTCAAACTGATGACAGCGGTTTAGAACCTGGGGCTATCTTTAGTCACGATGGATATGTTAGAGTACCTTTAGAGTATTCTCCGTATGTCCGTGGATCTCAGGCTACGGGCTCTGTCGGTACAACAACGGTGACAATTACATGACTATAATTACGATGCCTGATGGATCACACTGGAAACCTTCGACGAGTTCTGATATGGTTTATTGTGTAAACTGTGATAACGCAGTAGACACGCCCGAAGAAGTTTCGAGCTACCCAGCAGGGAATTGCCCTGAATGCGGGCAGGCTTGGACAGGCGCTGAGAATCGAAGCACTTCAATAACGGTGACGGCGCCCGAAGCTATTAGAGGGGAAGCATAATGCTTGGTGGTATACTTGGTGGTCTAGCTGGTTTACTTATACCGGGGCTTTCTTCAGGGGTCGGCGCGGGCATTGGCTCTTTGCTTATCGACAAGAAGTCCCCCAAGGACGCTATTGCTGCGGCTGTGGCTGGAAGTCTTTTTGGTGGGATCGGGAAAGAAGGTGGTCCGCTAGGTAATCTCAGCGGGATTTTTGGCGCTGGAGACAATAAAAATAGCGTTATTGCCCAATTGCTTGGTGGGGCGAACTCCAGTGTAGAGGAAATAGCCTTGCCTGGAAGTAATGTCATTGACTCTAGCGTAAAAAACCAACTGGTAAAAAAAGCTGTCGAAAAAGAAAGTTCTGGTGGTATTTTTGACCTTTTAACAGGGGGTAGTGGGGGCAACCCTATGATGCCGTATCTGTTAATGGGAATTGCGGGAGCCGCTGAAAAACCAAATGTTGGTCCACGTATGTTTGCATCGAAACATACTGGCAAGTTTTTCCCGACTCAGGAAGAAGCTGATGCGTATGACCAACGGTGGATGGCAGCGCAGAATGCGCGGAGGGGCACCGAGGCGTTTACCAACGTAGATCCGATGTCCGCCGAAGGATACGCCATGGGTGGGTACATTGAGGGCCCAGGAACAGGGCGCAGTGACTCTATTCCTGCGCAAATATATCAAGGTGGTCAGCCAGTTCAAGAAGCGGCGTTGTCGGACGGTGAGTTTGTCATGACAGAGCGGGCGGTCAAAGGAGCCGGAAACGGCAACAGAGAAAAGGGCGCAGCTAAGATGTACGCCATGATGAGAGATTTTGAGAGAGGATCAGCATAATGGCAGATCAAACAGTTACCCAGACTAGCGTCACGGACATCCCTGATTGGATGAAGCAGTATATGGCTGGTGACGACACTGGCTCATACACAGGTATTCTCCCCGAGGCGATGCGTCTGTACCAGAACCGCGCTGGTGGGATGACTGACGCCGAAATGCAGGCTTTAACAATGCCTGATGAGCAGGTTGCTGGGTTTAATCCGACGCAGCTAGGGGCCATGGCCCGTGTTCGGGATGGTATTGGATCTTATCAGCCAATGCTTCAGGCGGCTAGTAGAAATGTCTCTTCAGGCATAGGGAATATGCAATCAGGCTTCAACACATTGCAGGGTGGTGTGGACCGTTTGGGTGTCGGAGAGAGGATGACTCAAGACGCGGTTCGTCAAGGCCAGTTAGCCGCTGCGGGTGGTGTCCGAGGAATTGCTAATGCAGCGAATCAAGGGGTTCGTACAGGTAACAGGACCGCTCGAAACATTATGGGTCAAATAGGAACTGGGCAGAGGGCCTTAACGGGTTCCGCTCAAGATATCCAAAATATCGGCGGGCTGGCCCAACAAGTGGGTGCGACTACTGGTCAGAACTTATTAGGCCGCGGGTCTCAAGCCCAACGAGTGGGTGCGAACACCGCCCGAAATATCCTCAGTGCAGGTAGCAGTGCGGATGCAATGGGTCGGTTTGGATTAAACGCTGCAAGGTCGGGTATTCGGTCTTTACAGGGGTCATCCGCAGAGTTTGACCCATCATCCACTCAAGGCTTCATGAATCCATACGAGCAATCTGTTATAGACGCGGCGATGGCTGATGTAGCTCGTGCAGGGCAACAACAGCAAAACGCCCTCGGGGCTACCGCGGTTGGGGCGGGTGCTTTCGGTGGATCTCGTCAAGGCATTCAGGCGGCGGAAATTGGACGTAACACGTTGGAACAACAGGCCAAAACAGCGGCGGGACTTCGTCAAGCTGGGTATGAATCGGCTTCTCAACGTGCGCAAAACGCTTACGAAGCAGCAAGAGCACGGCAACAGTCAGGAGCCCAGATCCAAGGTCAACTAGGTCAAGCAGGGGCTGCAACAGGTTTGAATGCTGCTCAAACAAGTATGGCGGCAGCGGGTCAAGCAGGACAGGCTCAACAACAAGGGTTGGCTCAAGGGCTAGCGGCAGCGGGTCAAGCAGGCGCAATGGGCGCACAGGCTGCTCAGATGGGTATGCAAGGCGCTCAAAACGCGGGGGCTGCTCAGATGCAAGGCCTACAAATGGGTATGCAAGGCGCTCAACAAGCAGGCTCAATGGGTATGCAAGGCGCTCAGATGGGTATGCAGGGTGCGGGTCAGATGGGCGCATTTGCTGGACAATATGGACAACTTGGTCAGGGTATGTCTGGAATAGGTCAGGGTATCGTCGGTGCAGGTATGCAACAAGCTAAACTTGGTGAAGCGGCGCAAGGTCTACAGGCTAACGATATCAACGCCTTGATGCAAGTCGGTGGAATGGAACAGGGTCTAAGGCAGGATCAGATGAATGCGCAGTACGCCAACCAGATGGCACGATACAATCAACCACAACGAGACTTGGGCTTCTTCTCAGATATCTTCCAAGGTATGCCAACGGGTCAACAGAGTTATAGTCAGAGAACAACACCTGGTCCAAGTAGGCTTTCTCAAGGACTGGGCTTGGCAACTGGGCTATACGGCATGAATCGAAGCTACAACTAAAGCCTTTGAAAGGGATAAGGGGTCGTCATGAACAGCGTCGAGAACAGAAAACTATTTGCCAACAGAGATGCTCGTAACCGTCTAGCCGAGATGGGCGGAATCATGGCATCTTCCTCTGAACTTCTTGGCGAGGCTCAGATGTACGCTGAAGGTGGCAATGTAGGTGTCGATACGTATGTCGCGGTTATACCAGGCATAAACGAAAACCGTCCGATTCGTCTGACGGTGGACACTCTTGTACGTTTACAGGATTCCTTCCCTGAGATCATGCAGCAATCCACGGTTATGGATTTAGAGACAGCGGTGGACAGCGGCCTTGACCCTAGTGATATCCGCCCCGCTGACGCGTTTGTAGAACGTCAGCTTTCAGAACAAATGCCTGAGAGGGCGGGTGCAGCCAGTGCTCCGGTTCCCGGCGGGGACTCCAGACTTTCAAATATTATCAGCGGTATAAGGGACACGCTTCAAGATGTAGCTGGTGTTTACGCTGGGCAAGAATCAGATACGGCTCTTAAAGGTCCTCCTGGGGCTTTTAGCGACGCTTACAGGACCTCAACAGTTGACCCTAACGTTACTTTGAGTGGTCCGTTTGACCCACGTCTAAATATTGACACGTCTGGTCTTCAATTAGGTAGTCCGTTTAAGGCGCCTTTTGAGCCTAAATTTAACACGTCTGGTCTTCAATTAGGTAGTTCGTTTAAGCCCCCAGAATCGTCGATTATGGATGTAATAGACTCGTCTGGTATTTCGGGGGTTCTTTCAAATGTGTCCAGGGAAACCTTGGAGCCGCCCATTAACCTTCCAGGTATTTTGGCTTTAGCTCAGATGAGCGACGAGGAGAAGTCCTCCTTATTTAGTGGTCTTGGTTCAAGAGACCCCGCGCCAAATATTATTAAGTCCTCTGGTCGGGACTCCGCTGAGAGTATAAATCAAGAATTTTTGGATGTACCCACACCTAAACTCGAATTTACAGAATCCGCTCCGTCAGTGGTAGATGCCTTAATTCAAGCGCGGAACTCCGACGCCCCTGTAACATCTACAAGTGCAAGGCTTGGTCCCCCTCCTAAAATAATAGATGACTCGTTTAGGGATGTTGTTGGTAGCAGGATGCCCGTTGCGGAAGGGACGCCTTTGAGTGAACCGTCTGACACAACTTCCACTGCATCTATTGTTGCCGATCAAGAAGCAACAATTCCAGACTTAAACGTCAGTGAGTCCTCTGAGACTTATACCCCGTTTGATGTAAGCACAGGTGTTCCGTTATCCGCCGACGCAACAGCAGATTTGTTGTTGCGACAACGCCTTGAGCAGGCTGACGAAGAGCAGATACGGGAAGAAGAAGCGGAAATACTTAAACAACGCCTTGAGCAGGCTGACGAAGAGCAATTTAAAGACGCCATGTACGAGAAAGCTCAAGAGAATGACCCCTCTCTTTTGAGTGGTCCTCCCCCTGAATCACTGAGTGGTCCGGACGCCATTGGTAATACAATGCCTGTTGCGGAAAATACTCAAGAATTTCTGCCTGTTACTCAAGATGACCTTACAAAGGCCAGAGGGGAGGCGACGATAGTCCCCTCGCTGGCATTCAAAATTGCAGAAAACATTGCTGACGAATATGCTGGTCGAACAGGGCCGGAAGCAGACGCCGCTGAGAGCGGTCCCAAAGATAGAGAGGCTTCCGAGATTAAAGCTTTTTCGAATATGTTCAGAGGTAACGATAAACCTAAAAATGTTGATGTTACACGTCAAGATGTTGAAGTCCAAACCCCAAGTGCGGGAACTATGCGCCCTAGGATACGACCAGAAAACTTAGAAGTTGTGGATAAAGAGGTGAATACTCTAATCAAAGATGCCGACAACGCCGCAAAGAACCCTAAAGGCGCAGGTTCCTCGGTGTCTGTGAAGGACTACGAGACGAAGTTCAACGAACTGCTTGGTCCTATGGACAAGGGCAAAGCCAAAGAGAAGTGGCATCAAATGGCGATGATCGGATTTGCTATTGCCGCGGGCCAGAGCCCTGACGCTTTGACAAACATTGCAAGCGGTCTGCTTGAGGGCACGAAGATGGCGAAGCTTGACCGTGATGAAGCCAATAAGTTTAACAAAGAGATGGCGATTCTACAGTTTACTGAGCGCAACAAGGATATCCGCCTTGACAAACAGTTAGCTGCCAGAGCAAGGGTCGCAGCAGCAGGTGGTAGTTCCAGTAGCAAGTTTGGAGATAGCATGTTTAAATCTGCGTATAATCAGCATTACAAAGAGAATGAGGATCCAGCTGCCGCGCTAATAGCTGGTAACGTAGCTAGGATCATGGCGACAAACCCAGATGCGAGTGTCGCTACAGTGGATGGTCATCGCTATATTCTAGATGCGGATGGCATAAATTTGCAGTACTTGGGTCCATCGAAAGGTACAGGGTAAAGACGTGGCTGAGTCTAACAGAATCTTTCTCCCTGGAGAACAAATCTTTCTCCCTGGAGAAATGCTCCAGCAACAGCAGGGCCCTGTCGAACAAGACGACGATGATCAACAATTTTGGGACGGTACTCTTCTAGGGGAAGCTGCGGAAGGCGTTGCGTCTGGCCTGCTGAAAGCGGGAGAAGGTATTGTGGGTCTTGGAGCTATGGCTCTTGGAGCAGACTACGCGGACAAGGTTACTGAAGGTGGAGAGGCCTTGAGAAATTCTTTGGGGTTAGACCCAGAAGGATTTGTTGGTAAGGGATCTGAGATAGTCGCACAATTTATGTTGGGTCCTTTGAAAGCGGCGAGTCTCGCGGGCAAAGGGGCTATGGCTGTACAATCAGCTTTACGAGGGACTGCAAGTAGAGCAGCCCTGACCCGAGGAGAGCGGTTGGCTGTAGCCGCATCTCAAATCGGTGCCGCAGGTCTCGCGGAAGTGGCTGTTACAACAGACGGCAACACAACGATAGGAGACTGGGTGGGCATGGGTCCAACTCAAACAGAAGATTTGATTGGATTGAAAGGACAAGAAAAAAACTTCGCTCGATTGAGAAATAGAACTCGTGGTGCGCTTGAATCCACGGGTATAGGCCTTGGGGTTGGCGCCGCTGTCGGAGCACTAGGACAAACATCAGCGGCACAAAGTTTGGCAAAAACAGCAAGCCAAAAACTGAACATCTTAGGTAAGGAAATAGACGATAAAATATTTCAAAGAGCGGTAAACCCTGATGAAATTGGCACGTTCAAGGGTAAACTTAGAGACTTCGCCGCTGCGGCTAGGTATCGGGGGTTTTTACCAGAGGAAGTTTCTGAAAAACGTTTACTCTTGGACGGTCAGATAGAAACAGAAATTAAAAAAGCCGACCTCATACTAAAAGACTTGGATCAAGAAATAGGGGTTGCTTTAAAAAACATGAAACCTGAGTCACAACTAGACCGTGTAGGTATTATGAACAGGGTTGAAGAGTTTTTGACTGAAGTAGATCCTGCTCAAAAGGCCAATTTAAAAAAGAAAATCCCTTCAAACCTTCATGGTAACGTACAAAAAATGCGAGACCATGTGGATAATCTAAGTGAGAAAGTAAAAGGCGGCGCTTTTTTAAAAGCTGATCCTGTAACCCCAGACGGAGAAAGTATTAAAGATGTGATCGACGCTGGGATAGGGTCATACTTGAGGCGTCGATATCGGGTGTTTGAAGACGCGAAGTACAAGCCCACAAAGGAATCAATCGCTGCCGCGAAGGATTACTTTAGAGGTAATGTCCCTGCAACTGAAAAAGAATTGACTCGGCTAGTCAGGGAGGATCCCTTCAGCAAAGAAATTCTTAGCGAGGATTACCTTTTAAAGAACGGTTTGGACATAACGTCAACTCCAGAAGGACCCGCTGTGAAAGTGATAGGGTCCTCTGTTACCGATTCAGTTGCCAACAAAGCACAAGAAGCATTCTTATCTAAGTACAGTATAAAAACTCGGGGCAAGTTGAGAGGCGGGCGAGTTGCACAAAATAGATTAGAAACAGGAATGTTCATTGGTCGAGAGCAGATAGATCTTCCCTTACGTAGGTTGATGGGGGAAATAGATGACCCGAAGCAGGCATATATAGGAACTATCGCAGACTTAGCTCAATTCAACGCAGTGGACGATTACTTTTCAACGGTTGCGGAATTAGCAAAAACTCGAGACGGGGTTGGGAAGTTGTTTGTTGACCCAGCTACGGTAACGGACACGCAAAAAGAATACCTGACTAAGAACAACGGATATGTCACACTTGGGTCCAGCAACGGGCGGAGCATGGTTCAGTCTGTTTCCAGTGGAGCGTCAGAAAAAGCTGACGCTGCGGCGGAGCTTGTTAACTCTCAAGGCTGGGGTTCTTTAAGTGGGTATATGGTCCCCGAGGCAGTCTACAAAGACTTAACCAATGCGGTGTTAGCCGAAGATTCCTTTGGCGCTCTTACAACGCAGATGTTGTTTGGCACGTTTCTGAAAGGCAAAGCTGCCTCCCAGTACAGTAAAACTGTTCTATCTCCAATTACGCAGATTCGAAACTTTACAACAGCGGTGGGTTTCGCTGTTGCTAACGGCAACATTCCTATGATTGGAAGAGGAGGTAGTCTCGCTGATTCCGCTAAGTTAGTCTATTCAAATATTGCAAACAAGGGGGACGACTTTATACGCGCTGAACTGGAAGACGCGTATACGCGTGGCATAATGGGGACCAATGCCGAACTTCGGGAAATTCAGGACATGCTAAGTAAGGGCATGGAGTCTACGGCCCGTGGACCTCGGAACTTTTCGGAAGCAGTGTTTGGAGAGAAACTTGCGGCGGGTTTAAAGACAGCGTCAAAACCTTTAAAACTTGCAGAGTCAGTGTATCAAGGTTCCGACGATTTTTGGAAGTTTTTTAACTACAATGCAGAGCAAGCTAAACTTCGTCACGCATTAGCTAATGTTCCGGAAGCGCAAAAGATATCATATCTCACGGGGGGTAAAGCCCCGAGTGCCCAGCAACTTGGTCAAGACGACGTGATAGAGGGTTTGATTAAAGACAAAGCTGCTCAAATTGTCCGAGATACAGTTCCAAACTACAACAAGGCAGGGTCTGATTTAATTAAATTTGCGCGTAAACTTCCTGTGGGTAGTTTTATTTCATTCCCCGCAGAAATGTATCGAACAGGCTTTAATATTGTTCGTCAAGGACTTGACGACATGGCTTCAGATATACCAGCTATTCAAGCTCGGGGACGGCAAAGATTGTTGGGGATGTCCGCCGTTACAGCAGTGGCTCCTATTGCGGCGGTTGATTTCGGTACTGCTATTAGTGGCGTACCAAGGGATGTTATGGATGCGTACAAACGATCCTTTGCACCTTCTTGGGAAAAGGGGGCAGTACTTATACCTATAGGGCAAGATGAAGACGGTAAGATATCGTATATTAACTTCAGCACATCTAACCCATACGATACATTGTTTAGATTTTTAAACGAGGCGATTACTGCGGGCGACAAGGCTATGTCCGAGGGTCAGTCTTTGGACGCAGTCTTAACAGACACAATGCTCGGGGCTTTAAAGGGCGTGTTTTCTCCGTTTATGGACGAGTCCATAATCACTTCTGCTCTACTTGACATCTCAGTGCGTGGAGGAAGAACTGCAACTGGAGCCGAGGTGTATAACCCTCAAGATACTCTTGGGACTAAAGGCTCAAAAATGTTCAGCCACCTCTTGAACACGATGATGCCGGGTTTTGTCCCCGTCTCTGTTTCTGGGGGAGAAATGGAGCCAAGCAGATTTGCTAGAGGCGTTGTTGGCTCTCAGTTCCCTGATTTAATTAACCCAAAAGACAAGTTTGAAAGGGAGCGAGACCTGACGACAGAGATTCTTAGATCGTTCACTGGTGTAACCCCCTTAGAGTTTGACCCCAAAAAGAACCTTGTGTTCGCTGCGAAACGTTTAAATCGGGCTCAAGGTGATGCTAAACGAATCTTTAACCGACGAGCCGATGACGCTAATGCCACAGGGGAATCCTTGTTTAGCGCATTTGTAGAAGCGAACGAAGCGAAACTTCGGGTGGATAGGTCCTACTATCAAGTAGTAAAAGATTTGGAAACCATGGGTTTGTCCCGTAAAGAGGTAAGACGTATTTTGCGCAAGGAACAGATCAGCGGAGCTAAAAATGTTATTCGCGGAGAATTTGAGCCCTTTAAAATATCGGACAATAATAAAAAAGACATGAGGAAAATGGGCACCTATGGGTCATTTCCTCGAGAGCAGTACAATGATTACCGGAGACTCATGAAGGATTTAACGTTGGATGAAAGAGGCTCCCCAGAGGTTCCATCTTACTCTTCCCCTGGAACGGTCAGTGACTCATCCTTTATTGGAGAATCTCCTATCCCTATTGGAGCTCGGGTCCTCTCAAATCCATCCACGCAGCCGTCTGCCCCCACTATCTCTCGGGAAAAATCTACACCTAACTTATTACAACGCGCTCAATCCATAGCGCCCACGATACTGGGTGGAGATATTGGGGCGCAGTCTGCTAACGCAGAGATACTACGCCGCAGTCAACAGGGTCAGTGATCGGCAGGGGTTGTTGTTACCCCCACACCTCCGAACAAACGGACTAGCTCATCTGCGCTCGTCTCCATGTCGTCAAAGATTTCTTGATCATCCGCCAGTGCAGCGATAGATAGCGCGTCTCCTATAAAATCCATCAGCGCCAAAACCTGCATCGGGTGCATTTGGCGTAAGCCAAGTGACTTCATGTTCTTCTCAATCATTCTATTTCTCCCCAATCATCCTTAATATCTACATCGATTTTTGATGGGACCTTGAGCGGAATCCCTGTTTCCATAATCTCCTTTATTTTAGCAGTCTGCTCTGGACTATCTATATTGAAGCATAACTCGTCATGAACCGTGAGCATAGGAGTAAGACCCTCCTTGTAGCAATCAAGCATCGCCTGTTTGGTTTGGTCGGCTGCTGATCCTTGGATCAAACGGTTGAGTGCCTTGTATGTAAACGCTCGTTTAATGGCTGATCCGTACTCCTTGTGAGCGGCGTCGTGGGCCATAGGCTTGCCTACTCCAAACTTCTTGGGCTCCCACATAGGGAACCTACACTTACGTCCCAGAAGGGTGCGTATGTGCCCGTTCCCGTCGGCTCTCTTGGTCGCCATATCGGCAAGTTGCTTAACAAACGGAACCTTATTGCGGTGCCTATAGATCAAATCCTTGGCATCATCAGGAGGGATGCCTAGCTGGTCGGCAAGCTTTGCTACGCCCATGCCGTACATGATCCCCAGGTTCACGGTCTTAGCTTGCTTACGCGTGATCCCTGCAAGGTCTGCAACCATCTGGTGTAGATCAACGTCGCCGCTGTTGAACTCCTCTACTACATCATCGACCACATGGCTCCGCATTGCGGAAGGAACGCTTGCTGCAAAGTGTACCAAGAGCCGCGGTTCTTGGCTCGAATAGTCAAACGATCCCCACTTCATGCCTTCCTCTGGGATAAACAAACCTCGGATCATCTTCTTGATGTCTGGATCCCGAGCGGGGATCTGCTGTAGGTTGGGGTTGGATGAAGAGAACCGCCCTGTTACCGTTCCGCCCTCGTCCCTACGTGTAGAGTGGAGCTCTGTGTGGATACGTCCGTTGTGCTCGTGCCGTAAGATGCTGTCGATAAACGTAGCGTCTGCTTTATCAAACTCCCGCAGCTTAACCAGTGTCTGGCATATCTCAGCGGGGTGATCATTGAGCCAAGCCTTTGTAAAGGACGGAGCGTCTCCAGAGCGGCTGACTTCTTTTTCCTCAATCTTGCCGTTCTCTAGTTCTACGTCTTCAGTCTGTATTTTAAGCGGTGTTCTTGGGTACTCCATGCCCAGCTTGTCGAACATTTTAGCTATGGATGCAGAGGCCCAGATGTCCACCTCCATCCCTGCTTCTTTCTCTATCTTACCGCGCAGTAAATTGGACTGCTTGCGGATCAGCTTCTTGTTCTTCTCTGCTTTGTCCAGGTCAACACGTACACCGTTGGTCCGCATGTCCAACATGCAGGGTATCAAACCGTTCTCAATGTCCCATATGTGCCAGAGTTCTTCCTCATCGAGCCTTACCTTCAGCGCATCCCACAGCTTGAGTGTAGCAACCGCGTCCTGTTCGGCGTATGCCCCGACGTACTTGGGTGGAAGCTTGTACATTCCAGACTTAGGGTCAACACCCCAGTCCTTCGCAGCGGCTTGCAGGAGCCTCTCGTTCTTACGCATGGAAACAAAGTCACGAGCCATCGCATCAAGGCCAAAGGACCAGCGGTTCTCGTCCACCAGTGCGCCTGAGATCATCGTGTCAATGATCCGGCCCTTGACCTCTATGCCCTCGGCTCTCAGCCAGCCCGCATCGTAGGTTGCGTTGTGCATAATTACGTTCATCTCAGGTACAGACAACTGCTTCTTGAGCCAGCGCATGGTGAACTTTGGATCTAGGTTGTGTGAGTTCTCGTGTCGGATAGGAAAGTACCCCTGGTATTCCCCCGCTGCCACAGCAATCCCTATTATGTGACCGTCCTTACGGGCCCACCCAGGACCGAGGGTCTTGATGTTAGGGTCGTAGGTCTCCAGATCAACGGCGACTTCTTTGTATCCGGTTAGGTCTGGGTATTCTGTTGGGATGTTCCAGTCTTGATCTATTAGATCCAGTTCGTTCTTGATCTGGTGATGCAGGGCGCTGCCGAATAAATTACTTTGCATTCTTCGCTCTCATTCTATTCAAGATTTCACTGTGCCGTGGAAGTAATAGAGACGGAGGGTTATCCTGCTTGTCGTTATGCTCTGCTCCCAAGGCACTATACCCACACTTATCCACCCACGAATCCTGATGATCGATGTTTTCAACGAGCCTCGCGCTCTTTACCCAGTCCATCATCAATGCAACATGCGATGGGGTCAGGTGACCGTGGCTCTTTAATGCGCCGTTCATGATGATGTTCCAGCCTGAAGCGATGCGACTGTGGTTATCGTATGCATCTCCGTAGTCCTGGGCCCTCTGCCCGTTGATCAACTCTTTGGCTGTGTCTAAGACTTCGTCACGTTTCATAGCGTGTACCTGTATTTGTTGTTGCTCTGTAGAATGTACAACGTGTGCCTTGCTCTGGTCACCCCGACATAGAACGCTCGATGCTCATCGTCTGGATGGTCACTGTTCACACACGCTGCGGTGGACGCCGTATACACGACGCAGTTATCATCTTCCCCGCCCTTCATAGCATGGAAGGTAGACAGTTTGATACGCGGCTCTGATAGTAGATCGTCTCCTCTTCGCATCATAGCCGCGATATACTCTTTCTCGGCCTTGCCAATCCGCAACACCTCCGACGCAGACTGATCTGCCCCAACCAACAAGCCGTGTTCTTTTTGCAGTTGCTCCATGGTGAGCTCCGAATCAGGAGCTAACATATCTAACATCTGTGTGGATCCCCGCTTAACAACAGCGTTCTGCCCCTGCTTTGGAACAGATGAGTAGAAGTCCTTGATCCTTTGTAACGACACCGTCTTGTCAGCGCAAAGATCCTGCCAAGTAAATATGTTTGAAACCAAGGTAGCCGACACACTGGGCCGTCCCTTGATTGAATACTTAAACCCTAGTTTCTTTATGTGCTCCGCCAAGTCAATGACATAGCTGTTGGTCCGAGCCATGATGGTCCACGATCCCTCGTACAAGGGGATATCATCCAAGTGATAGACAAACTCCACCACCCCCTCCTCGTCCCTGGGCTCAAACTCTTTCTCGTGCCGTTCGGATATACGTTCGGATATGTCGTTCGCCAAACGATGCACGGCCTTGGGAATACGGTAGGATTTCTCCAGAACTTTTACCTTATCCGTACTCTTGTTAAACAGTTCGACCTCTACACCTGTCCACCTGTGGATAGCTTGGTCATCATCTCCTGCAATAAACACCTGATCGGCATTGTCCGCTATCTTCTCAGCCATCTGCCATTGCAGCGGAGTAAAGTCTTGAGCCTCGTCGATAAACATGAAGTCCAAGTTCGGCACCTCTCCCAACGGTATGTACTTCTCAATCATATCCACGAAGTCGTACTTGTTAGTCGCCGACTTGTACTCTTCGATCTGCTTGGATAACTGCACAAGCTTCGGGAAAAACAAATCGCGGTCACCCGCATCATTGAACTCACGGTCCAGATCAACCATGCGCAGCCGCGCTCGGTTTTCCAGTTGCAGATATTTGGACCCTGATCCTCCAATCGTAGGTAGGGACAAGCCGTCCTCTAGGGACATCCGCATCTTGCCCTCAAACGTCAGTCCAATCTCACGCCCGATGTTGTCGTAGTCCTCTTTGTTCATGATATCTTGGGGCTGCAACCCCAGACCGTGGAACCCGAACGAGTGACTGGTCTTCATGTAAGGAAAGTTCTTCGGCTCCAAGTTAAACTCTGCACAAGCTCTCTCCACCATTTCTTCAATGGCCTTGCGGGTAAATGAGATCACCCCAATCCGTGATGGATGAGTGCCGTTATCCAACGCCTCCTTGATCCTCTGGATTAAATAGTAGGTCTTGCCCGTCCCTGGGGGACCCAGAACCAGCTGCGCTTTCGGTATCATAATGCTTTTCCCCTAGGTCTGGTGTTCACCCAGTCCTCAACCTCGGACAAAACCCATCGGCTCGATGACCTCCTGTTTGTCTCGTCCCCTAAAACGATTGGTTTCGGAAAATCCTCATGTGTTTGGGCCAGCTTATAGACGTAGGATCGAGACACACCCAGTAGGTCCGCAACCTCTCCTATCCTAAGTAGTCGATTAGAATGGGATGTCATTTGAAATCTCCTTAACAGGCAATTCGGTTTCATCTTCTTGGAAGGCTGGGACATACCAACACCGTATGGTTGTCCGCTGGCCTTTCTTTTTAGTAACATGTTGCTTTCCACTGTCGCCGCCCATGTCGCGTATCATCTGGATGATTTGAGCTCGGGTCTGACCAACAAACCTGCGGTGGTGCAGAAACTCCAACAGACCTTCCAACTTAAACTTCGTCACACCACCATCGGTCCACGGCTTATTCATCTCAATCTCTTCGGGAGCCATGGCACGAATGTGACTGGTGCAATAGGAGAACAGGTGCTCTTTGAACTGACCTGGAATCGTTTCCTCATACGGAACATCGATGTACGTTGCTTGGCTCATCAAACCGTTGACCATCTTCTGCCAATTCTGTGGTTTGGTGGTCGGCGGCATGAAGTTGCATTGCTCCATACATGCTCTCTGCCAGAGCGTCTGGTTCTGTAGCTGCTCCGAACTCAACTGAATCCGTAGTCCGTTTACATCCATGAAGTACAACCGCGGCTCCGACAACATGATCGTCAACCCACCAACCTGTGGTGCATCGGGAGAGTCGTCGGTGATACCATGCTTTGCAACCACACAAAGAGATGGGTCACAGTAGGACTTGAACGGCTCGTCTTTACAGGTATACCCCCAGTCCTTCTTGTCATGCTGCTTGATCACAGTCAGCACCTCTGAGGATGGAAGGGGCGGAGAGAATAACGTGCGGTTGTATTCTTCCAAGGAAGCTTGCCAACTATCCGGAAACTTCTTCTTGCAGTACACACCCATAAAGAACAGCAGCTTGTTCCTGGGTTCGCTCTGTGGTCCATCGGAGAAAATGTTGCGGATGCATGGGGGGCCATCAGAGAAATGCTTACGCGTTTGCGTTGTAGATCTTATGGCTTCCAGATCGGACAGGTTTACCCTGGCTTTATTCGCCGCAACTAAGAACTCATCGAGTTCCATGGACTCTGTCTTCCGGTCGTAGCAAAACCGTTGCGGGGTTTCTGCATCAAAGTATGGCATGTTTATGAAGTTGCCCACGTCTCCTCGCTCTACGATGATTGAGTCCTGCTTGGGGAATATCTCTGCTCCGCTGTGACCCAGCATAATCGCCATCTCTGTCAGATACTCTCTAGCTACAGACGCTTGCTCCCACTCTTTAAGGAATAGATACAGGTGGGCGCCGCCGGACTTGGACCTACACTGAAGCAGCGGAAGCTTTAGCTTTTGGATCCTGTCTTGTAATTCTTTTTGATTTAAATCGTACACATCAATGTCGATAGCCCCGAACCGACACGCGTTGTCCTCGTTGATAGGGATCGCGCCAACACCCTGCTTCCCATCGATGTGATCTTGTACAAGCTTCTCGGTCAGAGGCTCTCGGATAATCTTACTTTTTGAATCTGCTTTCCCATTGCGACCCACTCTCCCAACAGAGGTGGTGCCATGCGCGTTCTTTGCGCCTGCAAAAACGGCAAGCAACTTCTTTGCCTGTGACATTTACTGCTCCTCACGTTGAAGTCGAGGACGGCGAACAGACCCAGCCGCCGTCCTCTAGGCTACTTAAAACGGGATTTCGTCCTCGTTTTTGCCAGAAGTACTGTCACGGGAGGAGGAGTCTCCCTCTTCTGGCGCAGCCTTTACTTCGCCCGCAGCGATACTATCGCGGAAGGCTTTTGCCTCAAGCATAAGATCCCGGTTCTGAACCAACCCAACCTTTTCAATATGGTAGTTGAACCACGTACCTTGGTCATTGCTCTCCTCAACAGTGGTAAACTTCCACTGAGTGGCAAAACACGGAGGCTTGACCATCTGCCCTGTCTTTGGATGCTTGACCTTTTGCAGCCCAATCGAGGTCTTCCAACGACGGCTGACCTTCAACTGGCTAGACTTCATGTCGATCACAACAGGTTGTGTCATCCCATCTTCACCAACCACCAAGCAGAAGTGCTGATCCGACTTGACCAACTCGTTGCCGTTAGGAAGAATTTCCTTGGACCCTGATCGTGTAGTTTTACGCAAGACAGAGTCAGTTGCAGATATCTCTCCTTGGAATCCGCCGCCTTGATCACGCGGAATAAACTCCAAATACTTAACGGTCTGGAAGCAAGGCACAACCACGATGCCCTTCTCCCCAGTGAACAGTTCCATGGTGACGTTGTTGAACATATCACCCTGCTCTGACCCCTGAATGTAATCAGATTCACGCTTCTTGAGTTGAGGGGACATTGCTTGCAGGATACGAACGAACGGTATCTGCATCTCGGAACTGTCAAAGGACGCGCCTTCACCAGCAAACTCTAGGATGTCGTCCATGACATCTGTGCTTAACTCTGCACTTTTTTTCTTAGCAACTGCGTTACCCATATTACTTCCTCCGGATTTGTGCTGTGTTTGAAATGAATGCCCCGAACATATCGAGGTCAACTGGTTTGCCTTCAACGACACGCTCTTTGATGAACGCTTTAAGTGTGGAAGGGTGAACGTGGGTCTTGGTCTTCGGATCAAAGCCACGATCTTGTAGCAGTCCGACAACGTCTCCCGCCACGTTATCCTCGCCCTTACCAAAGGACACAGTTATGTCGTTCTTAATAATGTCGTCAAGGCGGTTGTCGCGAAGCCAGTTAAAAGCCTCCTCTTTCCGCGCCAATGGTATGGACGCAGCGACAATCATCTTGCGCTCAACGGTACACCCGTCAACATCAACTCGCTCGACACCCATTTCATCCATCAATGCAGGTATGTTCTCGACCGAGAGCTTGTGCTTCTCCTGCTTTAAAGATTTGATGTGGTCCTCTGCATCTCCGATCTCTTGCTCAACTTTGCGCAAGGATCGAACCAGTTGACTAAGCTGTTTCCCAGTACCAGAATCGATAGACGCTAGGGCCTCCGATTCGTCGTATAAGTCTTCGAATATATCACTCATAAAGTTTTTCCTCTTCAGGGTTGATTTGTACGAACGCCGTATGCTATCCGTAACGAAGACAATAGTGGAGGTATGTGATGGTTGTCAACTACAAATATAAACTCCCGCCGTTTAATCACCAAGCAGACGCTTTGGAGTACGGCTGGGACAGGAATGAGTTCGGTCTGTTCATGGAGATGGGCACTGGGAAGTCAAAAGTTTTGATCGATAACATGGGTATGTTGTATCAAACTGGTAGGATTAATTTCGCTTTGGTCATCGCACCCAAGGGTGTTTACCGCAACTGGGTAGCCAAAGAAATCCCCGAGCATATGTCCGACGACATCCCCCATCGCGTCATCCGTTGGGTGTCTGGTCCTAACAAAAAACAAACCGAGGAGATGCGCTCAGTCAAAGATAAGTTCAACGGTCTGACTATATTTGTGATGAACGTGGAGTCGTTCTCCTCGATCAAGGGGAAGAGCGCTGGGGAGTGGATGTCTCGTGCGTTTGGCAAGAACGGTCTGATTGCAATCGACGAATCAACAACTATCAAGAACCATAAAGCCAAACGCACTAAAGCTCTAATGAAGATAGCAGCGGGGTTCAAGTACAGAAGGCTCTTGACAGGGTCACCTATAACAAAAAGTCCTATGGATATCTATTCTCAATGCGAGTTCCTCCGCCCTGGGCTGCTAGGTTACGAGTCATACTACGCATTCCAGGGACGATACGCTGTAGTGCAGCGCAAAACCATGGGACAGGCAGCGTTCCAACAGATCATTGGGTTCAAGAACATCGACGAACTGACTGGCAAGATCGACAGGTTCTCATTCCGCGTACTAAAGAAGGACTGCCTCGATCTCCCCGACAAAATCTACACCGCTAGGTATGTCGGCATGACCGCGGAGCAGTTCAAGATGTACGAGGATGTGCGCCGCCACGCTATGGTACTGCTTGATGATGGCGAAATGGTCACCGCCCCTGCCGTGATCACTCAGATGCTCCGGCTACAACAGATCATGTCCGGTCATTTGAAGACCGACGACGATGAGATGCTGTACTTCCCATCCAAGCGCATGGATGCTCTGACCGAGATCATGAACGAGCACGACGGTAAAGCAATCATCTGGTCACGGTTCCGCTATGACATCCAACAGATCACGCAAATGCTGAACGATAAGTTCGGGGCAGGTTCCGCTGCGGCATACTTCGGGGACACAACCGACGACGACCGCAACGACATCGTCAAGAATTTCCAGAACCCTGACCACCCGCTTCGATTCTTCGTAGGCAACCCAGCCACCGCTGGCTATGGCCTGACTTTAACCGAGGCAAACCTCGTGGTATACTACGCCAATGACTTCAACCTGGAGACGCGCATTCAATCAGAGGATCGAGCGCATCGAATCGGGCAGAAGAACAACGTAACATACATCGATCTGATCTGCGAAGGCAGCATCGATGAACGCATAGTCAAGGCCCTCCGGACCAAGATCAACATCGGAGCCAAGGTACTAGGTGAAGAGGCAAGAGAATGGCTAAGTCTAAAACCCACGATGAAATAATCGAAACCATGGTAGACTTTAAGAAAGGATTGAGAACCTTGGACACCGGATCCAGGGTTCTCGCCGAACAAACTGGGCTAGAGGATGATGTGGCTAGGGCCTTGCTCCGTGGAATGAAGAAATCCTACACCAATGTCACGCAGATCAGAGGGTATTCGAAAGAAAAAGACTACCAGATCGCAGGTAAAAAAGGCAAATCCAACGAGGCAAAAAAATAGCCCCGACGTTGCAGTGCGAAACCTAGCCCGCCGGGGCAGTTGAGGTAGTCAGATTGAAACAGGCTTGTTCAATCGAGCAATGATAGTATTCTATCAGGCTTGTTGTAACTCAGCAATAGCTTTGCGAATTAATACCGAAAGCTGTCGCGCCATGGACCTCTGTTCTGACTCTGACAACTTGCGCAGGAGTTCGTGGTCCTCTTTCAATAGCCCAACATTCTGAAACTGTTGCTTATCTTTATCTTTCATCTTCTTACGTGACATGGCTTGTCCTCCATTTGTTTGTTACTTCTAAACTACTGGAGGACAAGTTTCAAGTTAAGATATTTTTATGCAGCGCCAGGGCGTTTGTGACTTCATCTCTTGATAATTAGGCACACAGTGGGCAACGACCTCGTCCCCCTCACGCACGTCCATCCGTTTAACAAGACGGCTACTGAAGAAAACCTCCTCGCCCTGCTCGTTGACACCGAACGCGCTGTCGGTATCTGACCGCGCCTCGATCAAGACAGGCATCTCTTGGAGATTAAATTTCTTCTGAGTTTCATATTCACTTGTAGTCATATTCGTTTTCCTTCTTTTCGTTTTTCCGCGGTAAATTCTCGCAGATCTCTCACTGCAATGTGCAGTTCATTTTTTATCGATGGACGAGCCTGTTGCCTGTACCTCTCGTCCTGTAGTCTATCAACCTGACTGCGCAGATATCTCAGTATCGCTTGATCAGCAGGGGATAGATTGTTTTTTGTTTTCATTTACTCCTCCTTATTGTTTACACATTTCACAAATGGTTGCGTCTGGTCCCATGATCATGGTCACTGGTTCACCGCACTCGGTGCAGAGACGATCAATCTTCCCGTCCTCGCACTCATAGCAGTTCTCCGTCACGTAATCGTGGAACCCCACATCAACGTTCACGCCCCTTACAATTGGCACAATTGTTTCAACAATCATATCGCCAAAGCAGTCAGGGCATTCATCCTGGATGGGTGTCTCTTGCAACCGAATAAATTCATCTCGCATCCTACCCATCACAACACCAAAGCAAACATCAATATCGCGTAGCACAGTAGCAGCAAGCAAAGGCCACCGATGATGTCACCCCATATACCGAGGCTTTCGTCTAGCTCCTCGATCATCTCACGAAGTTGTTCAAACTTATTCATGATGTCACCTCCACTGCATGGGCATCTCTGATGATTTCCACGATGTACTCGCTTAATGTTTCGCACTTAATTTTACGTGCCTCTGTAGCAAGCCATTCAACTTGGTCGTTGCTAAGTTCATCCAAGATTGCGGATACCGATCCGAGCTTCATGTAGTTTCTGTGGTGGCTACCGCTCGAAATTGATTTCGCTTGGGGACGCGGTATTACTCCCGCATCTCTTCCCCGCCTTAATGCAGAGTTAACCTTGCCAAATTTAAAGTCTAACTCCGCTTCGATCTCCCTACTGGACGCACCAGCCAAGCTCATTTCCCAGATCTTTAAAGTGTCTGGGCTCCTATCGTAATCTCTCATTGGTTTACTTTCCTTAGTTTTGGTCGTGGTGAAGTGGACGGAATGTCCGTTGGAATGCAACGAATTAACGTGTCGCGCTCATGTTTGTATATGGTTTTGTAAAACTCAATCCCGTCCATCATTGCATCGCCGCACTTGCGCTCTGTTTCGTAATATATTTCAGCCTCAAACTGCACGTCTCGCAGTGTGTAGACTATGAGCATCGCGGTGAAATACTCCATCACCACCGCGCCCCGAATGCCTTGCGGAACACCTCGTCCAACAAGTCGTTCATCTCATGCTCACTCATCACGAGCCTCCTTGGGTTGAGGTGAACTTGCTAATAACTCTGAACAGGTCACAAGATCGTACACCTTCTGGCACCTCGATGGGGTCACTTAATAGTTTTGCCTGTGGGGAAGCCCTTTCATATCCCGAGTCATAAGCTTGCTCCAACATCTTTAGAACAACAGATATTTCTACAGTACCCTCCATCACTCTGTCTCCTTGTCCCACGGCCATAACATCTCATCTCTCTTTATCTCGACGCTTTGGACGCGGCGGTTCAGCGCAAACGCGACGAACGACAAATCCCGTTCCAATTCATACAGCGCGTCGCGCTTCTTTTTGGAGGGGTGGGGCTCTTGATACATACGCCTCCACCAAGTCTTACCCAACTGGTAGTTGGGCAGCTTCACCATAGACAGAGCAAACGCCTCTTGAAAAATGGCTTGCACGTCTTCGCGTTCAAAGAACGCTTCCGCCTCGGCATGAGCCTCGGCAATTGGTTTCAATTCCCCCATCACGCTACCTCCTCTTCTGGATCCCAACAACTGTCCTCGCCGTCCTTGTATTCACCCTCAAACATTCCATTTTCGTCCACGTAAGAGGCAGAAATATCAAACCCCAACTCAGTCAAACGATCCCATACAGGAACGGGCGGAGACCACGCAGTCCAACATTTGAAAGCAAAGGTGCCCTTCGTCTCATCGTCCGACATCTTAAACGGCTCAGTGATCTCAACCTCGCACACATCCCATTTGGTGCCCCAGTGTGTACGCCTCCAATCCATAGGTCCGTCTGGATATTGGTCGATATTAGAGAACGAGGCCAACGGTTGCGGCACAACAGCGTCACAGAACCTCGGGTACGCGAGGTCAACGTTGAAAAATAGTTCGTGAGCCATGGCCCGCGGACCTTGGACATTTACATCTTGATAGCAATGATTAGGCATTAGTTTCTTCCTTCTTCTATGTATGTTTCGATTAATCCTTGCGCGACTTGCGCTGTGATGGCGTTGCCGTAGGCGCGGAGTCGTCCCACTCTGGCGGTAGCCCCATCAACCAACGGGAATGACTGGGGTCTAACTGGCCTCCACTTTCCATCTCGGCAGAGGAGCCAGTCAGCATCTGACCAGAAGCCGTTAGCCTTATCGGCCCTACCATCTTCGACAACTGGGTCAGGCTGCTCCCCGATATCTGTGCTTGCTCTGGCAGATTGTGACCCCGACTGTTCCATGCTTTCACCGACTCTGGTTTGGCTGCTCCCTTGTGATCCGCTGTGGTCGGTGTCGCCCACCCCCACAGTACCGCTACCACTTCCTCCAGATTGGATTTGTTGCGGTTCGCTAACTTGTCTCGGTTCTGTTCCGTGATCTCGGGATGAACTAAGTTCGCTCTCGGTGTAGGCCACCCCGATAGTTGAGCCGCTACATCCAACGTGTCCGTGCTGATCTTGCCGTTCCGTATCCGACCGCCCTGATACCCACCCTTGTGATCTCGGGTTGTCGGTGTCGGCCACGAACCAGAGACGTTGCCTGATGTGCGGAGCACCGAAGCCCGCAGAGCAGAGATCAAATGACCCGATGGCGTAGTCCGCTCCTTCCATGTCAGCTTGTACAAGGTCGATCCAA
>WLWE01000572.1_pt1 | contig 31295 bp, 60 predicted proteins | sample 6718301 | NCBI WGS metagenome assembly WLWE01 (sample SAMN12718691, study PRJNA515312) | sponge metagenome | isolation source: marine sponge | host: Mycale hentscheli | place: New Zealand: South Island, Marlborough, Capsize Point | collected 2003-05-01
TAGCTATTTGCCATCCCTTATAAATTGTATTTCTCTTTCAAGATAATCTTTTGCCTTTAATAGATCTTGTAACTCATTGTTTTTTCTCTTTGCTCTAAAGATGTACTTGCATACGTTACCAAGCGTAAAAGATAGCTTATAATCGTTTATTACATCTATTAAATCATAATCCTTTCCGTTGTCGTAATGTGGTTGTGTTGCTTTCATATTAATTCATTTATATTATTTAACTTAAAATTTTCTATTTCGTATGTATCTGCTTTTAAAATAAAATAAGTTCCATCTGACCTTTCTCTTTTTGTTCCTTTTTTATAAAAAATTGATTTATTTAATAAATCATATTTAGATAAATAACCACATATATTTAGTTCGTTTGATTTTTTATTCAATGATGCAAATACATAATAATCACAATTAAAATCTTTTTGAAAGGCAATAAAATTATTTACAAAATTAGGTTTAGGATTTACTGTTCTACCCATTGTTTTTACATCTATTTTTTTTCCATTATACTCAAAATCAAAACCACCATCAAAACCATAAGAAAACTTATATTTTAATCCAAATAAATTAACAACCATAACCTCTCCAATAAGACCAACAAATTGTTGTTCCTTGTTTCCATTTGCTTCCAATCTATTGCCTAAATTGTTGTTTTTAAGAAAATTCCAGCATTTAACTTTTATTTCTTTTGGTATTTTTATATTCATTTTATTTTTGTTTATCGTATTCGTAAATCTTTGTGTATAAATCCCATATTGATTGAAACCCATCTTGTATATCAAATTCTTTTCCTTTCATATAATACTGGGCGTTATGACCTCTTTGATACTTTACTTTATACTTTGCACCAGATGGTTCTAAAGTTATTACAAACCCCTTTTTAAAGCAGTATGATTGTGCTTTGTGATCACAGTTCTTAAATGGTTTTAGTTTCTTTTTAATCTTCGCCATCTACATTTTCCCATAGTTCAATAAACTCTAATGCTTTTTGTACACCTAATGCTTCACAGCTTCGTTTAGCTTCAATTAATTCTAACCAGTATTCGTAGATGTCATTTCTATCCCTACTTGTAAAATAGTTGTCCAAGCAGCTTCTGTATGCTACTCTGTGCAATTGGTTGCATTGTAGTTTGTCAAACATAATTATAAATTTAAATCGTAAAAATCTTTGTTCTCTAAATACTTGTAGTAGTTTTCAGTTGCTAAATTCAGCTTTGCATATCCACTTTGAATAAAATCTTCATCAAACTGAAAGAACCCAACTTCTTTTGTTTTCTTGTCTACAACAGCATATTTAAATTCAAAGCACTCAAACAACTCTAAATATAATGCAGCTTGTAAATCGTAATTATAAAGCAATGCAGCTTCTTCAAAACTATCAATATCGCTTGTTGTTTTTAAATCACATACAACCCCAGCAAGTAGCATATCTGCTTTTCCTCTGAATGGTAATCCATTGTAATTTGCAATAGATGGTATTTCAAATTGTGCATTAGCAACAAGTTCTTTGTATTCTTCATTTTCAAGTACTGCTTCAGCTATTGATTGGCATCTGTTTAATTCCGATCTTGTATAAACCGATTTTGCTGGTTTCTCCTCAACAGCTAATTTGTACAAATTACTTCCTTTTGTACTGTCAATTATTGTTAGTTCTTCAATTCTATGTGGTTCTAAAGCCAATAGATGTATCAACCTACCATCTCTGAATGCTTGTGGTTCTTTTGCCTTTGCTGGTTCTTTTAATTTATTTGCGTATGCTTCTGGACTTTCAAGTAAACTTTTACACATTGAACTGCTCAAAGCGTTTTTACCAAGATAACCATAGTAAAATGCGTCATCATCCATTTTAGAAAGCAAATCTTTTACTTTAAATTCTTCGTTGTTTAGTAATTTAATTGTTCCCATCTTATTTTAGTTTTATTGCTTTACTTATTTCTAATTCTGTTATCTCTTTTTTGACCCAAATACGCTTTTTAAATTCTGTTGTTGCTGGTAATGATTTTGTAAACCATTTAACTTCTACATTGTAAAGATTGAATAAATAAATACCTTCTGGCGTACTATTGATGTAGATTGGTATATCTAAATTCTTTTCTGATTCTTTTATCAAAGCATCGTATTTGCTTTTTTCAAGTATCAAAGTATCGTAATGTTTTCGTCTACATTTTAACTCTATTCTTTGTTGAGTTTCTATATCGTAGCAATCCCATCTTGAAATTGGGTTTTTACTATTTACTAATGTTTTGTAATGATTGTTGTTTAACCACTCGAATAAATCCTTTTCTTTCCATTTAATCATAGTTGCTAATATACAATATTATTTAAAATTGGTAATCGTTGTTTATGAACTCTGGCAATCCGTTTTCATTTATTTGGAAGCTGAAAGTTTCAAATGGTCTGTTTCTGCTTCTTTTACATTCAACAGTTATCCATCCTTTATTTGCATTGTTTTTTTCTAGCTTTATTTGTGTTTCTGCTTTTTTCTCAAGTGCTGATCCAAGATTTCCACTCGGTTTGTCGCTTCCAAAGTTTTGATGGATTATGGTTGTTAAATGACAATTTTTTTTTGCTGACCACTCCATAAGTAATTGAGCAACATCATTTGACTGTTCCATATCGTTTACATTATTACACAAGTCAGCCACACCATCAATAACAATTAAACCTATTTTTTCATCTTTAAATTTATCAAATAAAATATATTCTATAAAATCAATTCTGCTTCTATAACTCATTGAGCGCAAAGCATAAGTGTGATAATTATCATCATTTTTTATTTCATTCATTACTAAAGGTCGCCTTGCTAATTTACTAACGTGAAACCGCCCTTGTTCTGTATCAAAATGAATTATCTTACGTCCTCTTCTGTGACCTTTTATTTTACCAGTATAATCATTTGAACCACTTTGGTAAGCTGATACAAGTAAACTCATAAGAAATGATTTACCGACCTTTGGAAATGCTTGTACGAAAGAAAAGTTGCCATCTGTACCGATTGGGATTTCATATTCTGTGTAACTACCATCAAAATTTCTGTCTTGATACAAACCACAGCTTATTGCTACTGGTGGATATTTAATAACTTCTTCAACATCAATACTTGCTTCTTTTTCAAGCTGCTCCATTAACATTCTTGTTATCTCTTTATCGTCATTCGATTTTGTTTTGTTCGTCATTTATATATTTATGTATTTTTGTTTTATAAAATTTACCAAGTATATTATCGTTTAAAAATTTATCAGTTTCTAAAACGTTTTCTTTAAATTGCAACATTGTTTCGTAATACGTCATCATAGTACGATTATAACAAATGTACATTATTTCTCGGTAACAATCTTCAATGCCCCAAATTTTTGTGTGTATATTGCTACCAGTATATTTTAACCAATTGCTTTCAAGATATACAACACGCTTTCTTTTAAATCCTTTTAATGGCGGTTTTGTACGTTTATTAAGGAGTATCTTTTTACCAATGTAACATTTGTCAGTTTTGTTGTTTGTTATCTTGTAAACAAACCCAACTGCTTTTAATGGTAGATCAGTTCTACTTTTTATTTGTTTTCCTTTGTAGTGCCACATAGAATAAAAAAAGGGATGCTATTAACACCCCTTATTAAGTTTAATTAAAATGGTAAGTCATTTGTTGCTACCGCTTGTTTTGCTGGTGCTTCTTCTTGTCGCTCTGCTTTTACACAAGTTCCATCAGTCCAAATTACTTGACCGTTTCCGATATAAGTTTTTTGTTGTTTTGCTTCTCTTTGTTCTTTGCTTTGAGAATCAAATGCTCTAGCGTTTTGCCCATAAACATTTGTATCATCATTTACAGATACTGTAAAATTGTAATACGTTCCTTTTTTACCTTTTATAAATTTCTCTTTTGGTAAATTGTCAAGGTTGATACTTAAATTGATTAATGCACTCATAATTTTGGTTTTAAATGGTTTATTTTTAATTGTTTATTTCGTTATCAATAATTCCTAAAACGTCTCTCCAAACGCTTTTTTCTTGTTCTTTAGTTATATCAATTTCTTTTGGAATTAATATAAAATGATCTTTCTTTGTTTTCTTAAATTTTATATAACTCATATTTATTTATTTAATGCTTCTTTTGTTTTCTTTGAAATTCTGTATTTAGATTCTACGTTTTTTATATTACCACCATTCTTTAAATAGGTTTGTACTTTTTTAAATTCTGGTGTGTTTTCGTTTAACCAATCCTTTTCTGCTGATTGTGTTTTAGTATCTTTTCCGTGAGTATTTGTACTGTCAGCATCTTTGGTATCATCTATTAAAAACAATCCGTTTAGAGCATACTTACGAGCATAAGAAGATGAACTACCAAATGATTGTGCAATGTCCATTCCTTTTCTGTTTATATCTATTCCAGCTTGTGCTTTAACGTGAACTTGATTCTCGCCATCAGATATAATTGCAATTGCTTCAACAAATGTTATTCCAGCCACTTCTTTAATTTCGTCTGATATTGTTAAAGTGCATTCGTATTTGCTTAAAAGCGGTTTAACTGCTTCTAAAATATCTTCACAACTTCGATAGTTGTACTTACCAAAGTTATTTCTTTGGTTCTTTGGTGCTTTTAATTCGCTTTGAATTTGTCTTAATTTGTTCATTTTGTTTTTGTTTAGAATTGTAAATATAATAAAATTATTTTAATTTATCTTTTAAACCGATGTCTATTCCTAAAAATAAACCAATCAGAAAAAAACCTATTGCTATTGCTATTAAGTCAAACATATTTAATCATTTATTTTTGCACTTAAATTTAAGTAGTTTCTTGTACCATAAGTCGGTATCTTTAATTGGTAATTAATCTTTATATCTGTTAGATTTGGGTCTTGCTCCATATGATATTCTATTTGTAGCTTTAATTTATCCCAAGCTGCTTGGTTTATCTTTTGATTAATTTCCATTCTTTCCAAAATTTTTTAACTCTATTATTAAATGATCCTTCATCTTCGTCTTGATTATTTTCTAATTGTTCCCAATCTTCAAATTCAGCGTGTTCTTTGCATAGTTTGCAAATATCGGTTTCCCATAATCTACTTGCTCCGCAACAGTTTGATTGTTCCATAATTTATATAAATTTTTTGTTTGTTAACACTTCATTAATATCTTTAATAAGATCGTATTTTTCCCCAAATGTATAAATACCTTTGTAGAAATCGTCATCTATTTGTTTTAATACTTCTAATAATTGTTTCATAATATTTTATCTTTAATAATTAGATTAGTTTCTAACTATGCAACAAAAGTATAAAAGTATAGAACTATTTGAACAAAAAAAAATGTTAAAGTTTTGTTAAAAAAAAAGAGTCAGAAAATAAATTCCAACTCTTTTAATGATAAAAGTAGTAATAAAACAAAAAAAGACAAGATATATTAATGGGTATTAATATCTATATTCAAAGATACAAATTATAAAACAATTATATGATCCTATTTATTAACAACATATTTTTTTTAATTATAAAGTTCCCAAAACACTTATATTTATTTTTAATTATAATATAATTTTATGTTTTTATATTTATATATAATTTTATGTATGAATAAATCAATAAAGATTAATATTTGTAGTAATAATAAATTACAAAGTTATATATTTATTTTTAAAATAAAAAATTATTTTAAATATTTATCTACAATTTTTCTCGCAAAACTTCTAAAACCTAATACATCTATAATAATTGCACCTAAAACATACTTATACCAAGTTGGTAAGCAGTCTAAATTTTCATAAGAAATACCTATGTCTTGCGATAGGTTAATAAAATTATTTTCTTGAAAAGCTATTATAAAAGGTGTGATTGTAGCTATAAATACTGGCACTAAAAATAAATAAGTAACAACCTCATCTTTAAATGTATTATTCTTTTGTTGAGCAGTAATTAAATCTATTTGATTATCACTATCTGTATTAGATAGTATTCTATCAACATTGGCTTTTGTTTGAGCCTCTAGTATAGAAAATTCTTGCTCTTGTTTTAAACGCTTTAATTTAGCTTTATTTTCTAAAGCATCTTTTCCAATACCTAATAAACTTCCAATAACTTTAAAAATACCTACCATCTGTATTGAATTTGTATAAAAAATAAAAATATATTAACCTCCGAATATTTAAAAGTTTCATCGGGTTTGTAATATTGCCAGCCAATCATCATTGCATCTGGCACTAATAAAATTAAATTTAATTCCATTACCAACGTGCTTTTGTTTTTCTTATATCGTAGTGTGTAAATGTAGCATAAGCAGATAAACCACCTTGCAACAACTCGCCCTCATTAATAAGTAAATCAATTAGTTCAAATGTTTCTTGTGGTGTCATATCTTCAATAACAATATCAGATGCTTTACCTAACTTATGTTGACTGTTTTTAGCACCTTTTACGACATTATCATTATAATCTGGACATCTATATCCACTATTGATTTTGATAGGCATACCGACAACGTTTCGTAGTGTCTGTAATTGGTTTGCTAACTTCTGTACGTTATGTAAAACCTTTAAAGGCATATCACATCCGCAACTGCAATCAAATTCTGACTTACTAAAATTATTTGTCAATTTCATTACTTTAATTTAAAATTTGTAATATACTTTCTAGGTTATATTCATCTAAAAATATAAACATTAAATCTTCTTCAGTAATATTTTTATATATACTTCTATCTTCTAAAGGTTTATAACCTATCTTAATGTATAAAGGTTCATTCCATTTCTCGTAAAATGAAAAATCATCTATGTAAGCATATGTTACAATACCTTTAATTTCTTGCATTTCTTCATCATCATCAAAATAATAAAACACTACTTCTTTGCCTAATAAATCATTTAAACTACTTATGCTTTTATTTGTCAATTTCATTACTTCAATTTATTAATTACATTTTCAAACTCCTCTTCTGTAACCTCAAGTTTAAAATCAATTCCCGCTATCCATTGGTAAATTGGTTTATCATCTTTCAATAAAACTAAAATAGGTACTGACCTTATCTTGCTCTGCATCGTTTTAGGCTGGTCCTCTAACCATCCAAAGTTAATTCTTATACCGCCAATTTTATTTTGCTTTAAATTGTTTTTGGAGTTCCATTTAGCATTGATTTCAAGTAGTGAATATTTTTGGGAGTAACAGCTAATAGAAACAAATAACATTAGTAAAATCAAAACCTTTTTCATAGCGTTATTTTTGAATTATTTTAAACAGCTTCTCATCTATTTTATCTAACTTTTCGCTATTCTCTTGAACTTTCTTTTGTGTGTTCATAATAGTCTCTCTTACAAGTTGGTCTTTTAAATCGTACTCTGTTCTTGTAATAGTTGGTTCTGGTAATTCTTTGGCTAATTCTATATCCTTTTGTAAAGTAAAATACAAACCAGCAAAAGATACTGCACCACCAACCACTAAAGCTATTGTTTTTAAATCTAAAGTTAGTTCTGTATTTTCGCTTATTTTTTCTGCCATTGTTAGAATTTATGAGATTGATAATCTACTCCAGCAAATGAATGCACCCCTTGACCCTCTGAAATATCAATAGCATAAGACTTCCATCCGTAAGGATGTCCATCTAAATTCCACCAAGCCATATCTACACAATAGTTGTCAGATAATATTGGTGCTTTTACTTCGTTACCCTCTTCGTCATATTCGCCTTGTTCTAAAACGATATGCCCTAATTCTACAACTGCAAACTTTTGATTAGGTATTTTTTCTCCCTCTTCGTTTTCTGTGTATAAAGCATCTAATTTTGTTTGAAATTGTGCTTTGTCTGAAAATTCGTATTTAGCTATATTCATTTTTATTTATTTATATTTTTGTTAATTCAATTAATTCTTGGTCTGTTAACCTTGTATTATATAATTCTATTTTTTTAATTCTTATAACACCATACACTTCAGATGTAAGTATATTTATTAGTCCAATAGAATTAAGAACAGATGTATTATCATTACCATTAAAAGCAACAACTCCATTACCCCCTTGCGACCAACCATTAGCATCACAAGAAATAAATATTTTATTTTCATCATTTGTTCTTGGTGCGTTTGGTAGTGTGTTTAAATAAGCAGTTCCATCTATATTTAATCTGCATCTAAAACTTGATGAATTTGAACCAATACCAATATAAGTACTTGATGTGTCTCTATCATTAAACAACATAAAAGGCGAAGATGTACCACTTCCAGCAGCACCACTTCCAAATTCAGCTACTAAAGAAAAACCATTAGATGAATTAAAACTATCTACGTTTGGTAAAAGTTGACTACAACTATCTCGCAACCTCGTCACAGCACTACCCGATGTGTTTATTAGCGATGTAGCATAGCTTCCTTGTTCGTGCATAGCACCCCATATATAAAGTCCACTTGTTCCATCTCCAATCCAAACTGAAGAATCCTTATAAGATTGCGTGAGATTAATTCTACATACTTCATTTGCACTTGAAATCTCTTTAGTTATTATACATCTATACCATCCATTTCCATAATACTTTATACTTGATGTAGTATCCGTATTGTTATTAAAGGACTCTCCATTTTCTAAATTGAAATAGGAGGTACTTAACCCTATTCTCACCCAAACAGAATTATATTCTGCTGATTTAGCAAAAAAGCTAAACGTAGTTGCTCCACTTGCATTAGAAGAAGAAAAATCAATTCTATGTTGTCCGTTATTAGTTTTAGCAAATAATTTATCTGCATTTAAAGTGCCATCTGGAGAGATAGTTTGATTGCTTGTAACACCTCCACCATTTGAACTCCATTGACTAAAATCTTCTGAATAAGTAATTAAATTAGTTGACTGTGGTTCTAAAAGCATTGCACCATCAGTATTATCTTTGTAATCAACTCTTGGTTCGTTTGCACCTACTGTTTTAATAAGACCATCTTTACCAACTACTGTTGCAGTACTTTCTCTATCAAATGTAAATGGTAATGGCTTAAAGTTGTTATTCTCATCGTTATAAGCTAATATAGAACCATCTTTTGTAGCCCATTCGTTTGCACCAAATTTTAAAGTATTTGCCATATCTATTGTATTGTATATAATTGTCCGTTAGCCATATCTGTAAAAGATGTCCAAGACGTTAATGTTTCTAATTCGCTACCTTGTAATGTAGTTTTGTAAACTCTTAAATCTTTTACGTTTCCGTAGAAGTCAAAACCACCAGCACCAAAATCTAAATTTAACCTATCTAATCCAATAGGCATACTACTTAATGATACATCTGTATCAACTTCAAAACCATTTACCCATAAAGCACAGTCATTAGATTTGTATTTTAAAAGTATTTTATTATTTCTTTCTTGATTTATGTTTGTAGTTGATAAATTATAATTTCCACCACTTGTTAAAACTTGACAAGAAACCCCACCACTTGGGTTAAAATTTATATAAATATTATTTACAGATTGACTTCCTCCACTTAAAGAAATAACTCTTGTAGAACCACCATTTACTAAAGCACTAACCTCCGCATACAATACCCCCTCTGCATCGTTAAAAGTATCTGATGTTCCCGCTCCGTTGCAAGTTTCTGCAAGGCGAGTAGAAGATGCTGTTTCGGGAGTTGGTATGTAACTTGTAGGATATGATAAAGCTTCTAATTGTGCACCCCAAATATAAACGCTTTCAGTTGCAGCAGTTACACCTAAAGAAAATGTTCCACTTTCGTTGTTACTTATCGCAGTACATCGATACCAACCATTACCAAAATTTTCAATAGAACCACTCCAACCAGTAGCTTCTTCGGATACTGTTCCATTTTCTAAATTGAAGATTACATATCTATTACCAGCGGATACATTTGCTATTTTAAATAAATCAGAACTTCCTTTTTTAGCAAAACAAGATGCAGTTTTATTTGTAGATGACCAAGTTGAAAATCTTACAACTCCAAAACCACCACTTGCACCAGTTAATAAATCAGCATTTTGTGTTCCATCGGGAGAAATAGAATTGTTTGCAGTAATAGTAACACCGTTGTTAATCCAATACGCATTGTCAAATTGTTCTGAATAATTTAAAACGTTTATTGACTGCGGTTCTAACAACAAACTCGGACATTCTTGTACAACACCATCCAATAAAGGATAGTTTAATCTTGGTGCATCGTTTGTAACTGTTTCAATTAATCCTTGTGCATTTACTCTTGTTGCCGTACTTCCTCTCGTAAAATCAAAGTCCCCATCTCCATTACTTGGTAGAACTGAAAACACTTGATTATCTGCGTATCCGCTTGGTATTAATGCTAAACTTGGTTTTGCCATATTATTAGTTTTGTATATCTTGTATTCCTATTAAGTGTATCGTATCAGCTAAACACTTCTTTGCCTCTATCGTTCCACTATCTTCTATAACTCTATCTGCCAAATTAAACTGACCTTGCAACATTTCTGTTGATGTACCTATTGAAGAGGCAGTATCTAAAGCAACACCCCACCAACTACTATCGTATATTTCGTTTGCCATCTTTTGTTTTTGTTTCTGCTTTCGTTAAATACTTCTTTAACTTAACAACGTTTTCTTTCTTTGGTTTGTATGTACTTCTCATTATAATACCCAGTTTGATCCACTAACATTTTTGTCTGGATATACATCTGAATCTTGGTTATCCAAATACTCTGGAAATTTTGTACTGTCAAAACAAATGTAATCAACAAATCTTCTTGTATAATATTCTGCAAAATCTCTTTCCTTTTGCACTAAATAATCAACCTCATCTTTTGAAGCAGTTTCAGAGTTTTCACTTGAATGCTTGTATATTCCACCAGATTTTACTTGGAAAGATGCAAATGGTAAATAATCAACCATAGCGTAATGAATAAGCATTGGCTGTATGTAATCAGTAACTAATTCTAAATAATCTCCAGTTAATGTATCGTTTATAATATCATTACTAATTTTGTTGTACAATTTAGTACCTAAATAGTTTTGTATATGTATCTCTTGTGAAATCTTCACATATTGTATAAACAAATCTGTATCGGTGTTTCCATCAATGATACTGTTTTTTATTAAATCAGTTCTACTTATAAATAATGCTGTTGCCATATTATCTTTTCTTGTTTACAAATCCGTTGTTTGGCATATCAGTTGGTCGCATTGCCACTTCTTCTGCATTTACTGTTGGTTTTATACCAGCTTTTCTTGCCTTGTTTACACTTATTTCTGCTTTTGGATTACCAACATCTGGTTTTAGTCTTGAGCCTTTTGCAATGTAAGTTTTACGCATCCAAAAATGATGACAGTCCCCACCGCCTTTATAAAGCCAAATATCATAAGTACTAGCACCATTTAAGCCCCAACCAGCATTAACCGCTTTTTGACTCATTTGTTGTATATCTTCTTTACGATATATCTTTTTCGCTTTTACCATTTTACTACAAAATTCTCTGCTATTATTAGATATCTTTAATGGTGCATATTGATATCTTACTTTGTATTGTAAGCCAAAAGTTGGTTCTTTTCCGTCTTGACTGCTTTTTGCATTTGGTCTTGCTGTTCCAGTTGTTGCAAAGTTCCATATCTTGGAGAGTAAACTTGGATTCTTTTCGTTTAATTTTTTTATTTGTTCGTCTAACTCATCTTCTGAATCGTAATCAACCTTTCTTTCGTCAATTAATTCCCATTCCTCCAAGTCCTCATCTTCTCCAAATTCTTCTAATTCAGAAAAAACTTTGCTCATTTTAACACCAGTTTCTTCTTCTCTTGTTTCTTCATCTTTTACATTGTCTAAATCTGTAAACTCTAAAGGTTGTAACGTCTTAAAGTATAGATTTAAGCTAATTCCATTGAAAGAAAGTATTTGGTCAAAGGCATCAATTAAAAGTTCTTGAAATGGTCTAATAACGGTGTTATCCATTAAAACAGTTGCAGTTCTTAACTCATCGGCATTGTTACCTAAACCACTTGCATCTTTTACACCTAATAACATAGGAGATACAACCCTATGTGATACCATTATCTTCTTTTGTGATTCTTCAGATAAAAATTGATATTGGTTGTGAGCATCACTTAATTGTACTGGTGTAATATCAGCAGCAGATTCTTTATCATCGTTAAAAGCAAGTATAAATTTACCAGCGTTTGAACTACCAGAAAACTTATTTTTTATTTTACTTTCTATTAAAGTTTGTGCCTCTTCATCTGGAATGCCATTGTTAAAATTAATTAACATTGATGGAGCAAGACCATTTAAAATATTGTTTAAATGATAGTTTGAAACCTCTTCTTCTAGTTCTGCATATTGCAACCCTCCTTGATAATCTGGTGTACTATAATAATACATTCCAGCTTTGTAAGGTTTTACATATAAAATTTCAATTGGTTGTGGACTATCTGAAACACCAAATGCTGGTATTCTTTTTGGTTGGTCACTTGGCTTTGCATTCGCCCAATCTGGATGATAATAGTACGCTTGTACTTGTTTATCTTCTGAACTACACTTTTCTGCTCTTAAAGTTTCAATTGGTAAATGCTCAACTCGTTGTACTTTCTTTTTGTCCTTTGAATAAATCACTTGAATAGCACATTGTCCAGCTAACTTCAAATCGTATGCTAATCTTCTAACAACATCTTTTTTAAATAAAGAAATCATCAAAGCATATTGTTCTGGCTTCTTTGAACTGTTTGTTGCATCCAAACCTTTTCCAAAAATCATTTGTGAAATAGCGTTTATAACTGCACTATTTGTTGGACTTCCATTGTATCGGTCAATTAGAAACTGAAAGTAGTTATTATCAGCACCAAATTCAACCCACTCTTTATTCTTAACCTCTTGAATAATTGGGGATGTGTAATTAGATAGATTAACAAAGCTAATCTTTGAATCTTTCTTTTTTGCCACAGTTGGCTTTCTGAATTTATTTATGTGTTTACTCATAGTATTATAAAATCGTTATTACCGCTCTTTGACTTATATTCATCTTTATTAACTGTATAATATTCGTTGTTAGATTGGTTTGTTGATTGTGATGTACAGAATATTTTATCTCTATAAATAATATCTGATTCAGTTACTGCACCTTGTCCATTATATATTTTTAAATCGTAAAAACGACCTTCTTTCAAATCATAAACATTTGTCAATTCAATGTAATTACCTAACTCAACTGCGCTTGGTAATATTGTAACGCTTGTATTTGTACTGTCATCCCTTAATTTTAAGGTAACAGATGTTGAATATACTCTTGGTATAATCTTTATTGTTTGCGCATCAGTTGTAGGTAACAAATGTTTCATATATATATAATACTAAAAGTTTGTATTTTTATTTATTTAAACCAAAAAAAGGGTACTCAATTAAGAATACCCTCTTTTTAAAAAACCAAAGTTATTTATTATGCGTTTGGATCAATTTGAGATGCAGATTCATTATCTGTTACAACAGTAGATGTTACAAAATATGCAGCATCAGTTTCCATTGCTTCTAAAGTTAATGTAAACCCACTTAAATCTCCCATTGCAGCACCAGATACAATTGTTCCTCCAGTTACTTCTGTTCCGTGTTCTAAACCTACTAAAAAGAAATTACCATTGTAATCTTCAATCGCAACGTGCGGTCTTGAAGCAGCCAATAGCTTAACCTCTTCTTGTGTAGCTTTATCCAATACTGGTAAAGTTAAATTTAAAGTTTGTGTGTAAAATGTAGTTCCGTTTTCTCGTGAACTAGTAATTGTTGTTTCTAAAGATGAATTACCTTTGATATCAAATTTAAAGAAATCTGGTGTTCCAGTTATTGCAGTAATTTCTCCAGCCGAAATAGTAGTTGTTCCCAACGTACCATAATCCGCAAAATAAACTGCTTTTAAACCACCAACAGAATTCTTACAAGGTAATGCTCTTCCAGATGTAAGTAAACAAGCCATAGTATATATATTTTTTTTAGTTTATAAAAAAAGGGCAAGCAGATTAACCACCTACCCTTTTAATGATTATTAATTATTTATTAAGAGTAGAAAACTACGTCTTCTAATACAGCTATCTGAACTCCAGCAGTATATCTCATAATGAAACGTACATTTTTAGAACCATCTAAATCAGCCATATCTAAAACTTTAACTTCGTTGTGGTCTGCTAAAAGTCCAGTTCCAAAGTACAAGTTAGATTTCAAAGTAGATACCATTGTGTCATCAGCTAAACCGTTTGCACAAACAACTTTGATTCCATCGAAATATTGAATATCAATATCTTGGTTTTGTCCTTGTGCCATAAATCCGTTTGCTCCTAAACCATCAGCAGCAAATCCACCCAATGCTCTCTTGTATGCTCTCCAAACGTTTTGAGATACATAAATATGTAAATCTTCGTTACCATATAAAGAAGATGGTACTGCATCAGCAACTTTTCCTAATTCAGCAATTACGTTTGCAGCAGTTACAGCTACTCCAGTAATGTCTTGTCCCGCTGGTAAAGTAGCAGCAGTTAACAAAGTAGCAAATCCATCAAATGCACCAGCACCATCAGTTCCACTCCAGATATCTTGTTCTGTTTTTTCAGCAATCTTCGCAGCCATTAATCCGATAAAGTAATCAGAAAAATTAGCTGGTAAATTATCGTGTGCAGAATACCCCATTGAGATAGCTTCCCAATCTGATTCGAATGGAGTTTTACAAATCTCTAAATTTACTTGTAAAGATTTTGGTTCGATAATTCTTTCAGTTAAAGTAACAGTTCCAGCATCTGTAAAGTCACAACTTGCGTTTGCAACAACTCCAGATAAATCTACTCTCTTTAATACTTCTTTAAATTTTACATTTGGTTTTACTTCGATTAAACCATTTGCGATTGTGTTACCACTCAACAACGCCGCCGAGATATACTTTCCCGAGAAACTTCCGCTGTATGTACTTGTAATTGTTAATGCCATTTTTATTTATTTAGTTTGTTAAAAATTCTATTGATTGTGTTATTCTTACCTTTTTGAGAGTAAAGGTTTAACTCTTTTTTTCCCGTTACGTTTTCTGGAGTGTGAGTAATTGCATCAACCTCTTCAGATAATTCAACAGATACTTCTTCAACTTCTTTTACTTCTACGTTAGAAAGTTTTAGTTCGTTGATCTCGTTTCTTAATTTTTCAATTTCAGAAAAGAATTGCTCTTCAGTAATAGATTTAACTATTTTTTTAGGAGATGCAGTTTCATTTGATAATTCTTCTTCTTCTACAACCTCTTCTTCAGCTACTTCTTCTTCAACTGGTGCTTCTTCTTCTTTTGCTTCAGCATCTTTGATTTCAGCAATAACTCCTTCTTCTTCAACAACGATTACCATTGAATCAGCAGTTTGATATTCTCCAACTGGTACTGCAACTCTTTCTTCGTCTGCGATAACGAATACTTCTGCACCAGCTTCAAATACTTCTGCTTCTAAAACAGCACCATTATCTAAAGTCATTTGTTCTAACTTTACTTCTATTCCAAGTAAGGTGCGAACTTTGTTTAGTGTTTGATTTGTGTTCATATATTTAGTTATTATAATTATGTTGTAGTTGGTCTTTTATAATCATCTAAAGCCTTTACAAGTTCTTTCCCATTTTGAATAATCTTTTTTAATTCTTTTATTTCGGGAACACTTGAAGAATTAACACCAAGTTCTTTTGCTGCTTTTTCAAAATCAGATATTCTTGCTGGTGCTTCATTATTTACCCAAGTATAAATAGCATTTCTTTCTTGGGTTAAACTTTGCCAAGATTTATATGCTTCTTTTATTTTATTTTCAAAATTATCTGCTACTTTAGTTGCACTCTTTTCTATATTTTTTAAATTAGAAATAGCATCTTTAATTATTTTAATTGAACCTAACTCAATCTTTTCAGCAGATAACTCAACTTTTTCTTCTTTGAAAAGTTTATTAAAAACCTTTTTTTCTGTATTCATAATTATATAATAAAATTTAGTTAATATTTTGTATTTTGGTTTTTATAATTTTTCTGCTATTCTTTCATATTTTTTAGATAAATCATCATATTTATCATAAACATCTCTTGCATTTGAATAGTCGATTTGAATTTCTGCATTAAAACCTAATTCTTTTGCTTTTGCATCAAACTTTTTTAAATCATTTAAGATATCACTAGTTATACTATCTCCAACTTGACTCCATTTTAAAATAGCTTTTTTAACATCGGATAATTCATTTTTAAGTCGTTCAGATAATTTAACTAATCCTTCTCCCTCTGATTCATATTTTGAAAAACCTTTTGGATATTTTCTTAAATTACCAACCAAATCAAGTTCAATCTTTTGCGTTGCTAATTCTGTTTTATCTTCTTTTAATAACTTTTTAAATACTTCTCTTTGTGTTTTCATTATAATATAGTTTAAATTTTAATTATCTTCTTCAATTGCATTTATCCTTCCAATACCTTGTTTCCAGTATTCTGGAGCATTGCAATCTTTACCTTGATTTTGTTTACACTCAATTGAATATGTGTTTTTACATTTACAATATACCGCTCTGCTCATTATGATAATAGTTTTTTCAGTTCGTCAATTACCCTTTCTTCTTCAGATAGATTTTCTTCTTTCTTTTCTTTTGGTCTTTCTAATTTATCTGCAAAGTAACCCTCAATACTAAAACCTTTTACTTTACCAGTTTTAACATAGTCATTCCAGATTTCATCATTATCAACTTTAACAGAACCCATCCAAGTACCAACTGGCACATCTAAACCATACAAAGCAGTTTTATCTTTTGCCTTATCTTCAACAATCCAACTCTCAACAAGTGTTAGATCCTTTAATTGTGCATCGTGTTCTAATGTAGAATTGGACTGATTACCATTCTGTAAATACATTTGAGATGCTTTTAAGACAGTATCTTTTGAAAAGAATATGTAATACTCATCTTCTCCGTTTCGTCTGTATATTGGCTTCTTTGGGATTAGTAAAGCACCCATTAACAAACGCTTCTCCTTGCTTATTTCTGCAAGTTTAATTTCTTGGTTGTTAAGTGCTATAAAATCAGATTCAATGGCTGGATTTTCAACTACTGAAATAGATTCAACTCCAATCGCTTCATCGTCATCTAAAATAAGTTCTATCATTTTCATAATTATATAATGTTTTATTTGTTATTTTTTGTATTTTTATATTGATGCACCATCAACAATATTTCTATCCATTGATTGAGCAGTTGTAACATCATTTGAAACTACATAAGCTCTTGTTGGTTCTTGAGATTGTGAGCCTATTGCATCAGCTAATTGATTTGTGTCACTTGCACCAACGACATTGAAAGCTGGAGGTTGTGAAACAGAACCACCAGATGGCGAAGATGCTCCCCCAGTTCCAGCACCGCCAGAAGCATTTGGAATTTTAACCGATGCCATTTGTTTAACAGTCTTTAACCCATTTGCTAAAATCGCACCAGCGTTAACAAACTTTAAAGCAGTTTCAAAAGGTGTAATTGTTTTGGCTGCAAGTGCATCAGTAACCCCTTGATAGGTGTTTATTGTTGCCGCTGCAATACTCATCCCTTTTCCAGCAACTGTATTTTTTCCAACAACTTCACTTAATTGATTTAAACCTTGTTCAGTTTTTTCAGATTTTTCCTTTTCTGCTTTTGCTGTTAAATCATCAATTTTTATTTTAGCATCAGCAAATTGTTTTTGTAAAACTAATCTATCTTTGTCATTTATAGTTTTATCCTCTTTTAAAAGATTCTCCCTTTCTTGTATTAACGCTCTTTGTTCTTCAAAAGATAATAATTCAGATTCTTGTTTTAAAACTAATTTTTCAGCTGCTTTAGCAGATTCTTCAGCAGCTTTTTGTTTATCTTCTTCTTTAAATTTCTTTTGTTGATTATCTAAAGCAATTTTCTTTGCTGCTTCTAATTCTATTGCTTGTTTACTATCAGCCGCATAGTATTTCATTGCTAATTCAAGTTTATCATTGTAACTTTTTTCTAGCAAACGTTTTTCTTCTTCTCTTTTTTCTGCTTCAGTATCAATTAAAATTTTTCTTATATCTTCAGCGGCTTTTGCTTCTTCTAAATCTAATTGCTTTTGTGAATCTTTTATTATTTTTCTTCTTTTTCGCTCTGTACTTTTATCAAATTCAAGTAATAATTTTCTATTCGCCCCCTCAAGTACTAATTTTTTTCTTTGTATATCAGCATCAAAGTTAAAAGCCTCTAGAACCCTTTCTTGTTCATCTTCGATATTTTCAATTTGTAGCTTTCTTAATATATTATTTAGTTCTTTTTGTTTTTCTATTTTATTTTTACGATTAGTTTTTTCTTTTTCAGTAGCTTGATTTTGTGATTTTATATCTTCAATTCTATATTTATGTGATAAGTCATTAAAGCTTTGGAGATATTTTTCAACATCTTTTTGTCTTGAATCTCTTATTCCTATTAGTTTTTCTGTTTGTTTTTTTTGAGCCTCTAACTCATCATCCATTCCTTGCTCTGTAAGGTATCTTTCTTCAAATATTGAATCGTCTAAATCTTGACTTGCTTGATTTCTTAATTTTTGTGATTCTTTAAATAAATTATTTAAACCATCTATTTCTTGTTTTCTTAATATTTCTTTGTCAGCTCCTTGTGCTTTTAAAAGTTCTTGTTCTTGAGTAATGCTCCTTTTTAATTCGTCTACTCTTTTTTGATTTGCTTTACTTTGTTCTTCAATCGCTTTTGTTTGTGCCTCAATGGCTTCTGTGTTTCTTCTTGATTCTTCAGCAGAATCTGAAAACATTTTTACTAAAGCATAACCAGCAGCTATAACCGCTGTAATTGCAACAACAATAGTCATTAATGGGTTTGCTGCCATTGCTAGATTCCACATCCTTTGCGCCCAAGTAGCAATCTTCTGTACAACAGTATAACTTTTTATTTTCTTACCTAACTTGGAAAATAATCCAGTTGAATCATTTAATCCTTTTGCAAACTCAACAAGAGATAATGCACCGATTGCTCTGTTTACAGTTTCAGCAGAATCTTCTCCAATAACACCAAATTCTTGCATTGTGCTTGTGGCTAAAACAGCACCACTTGCAACAGTTGATAAACCAGTTGAAACTTTTTGAGATAGGGTCATACTACTCCTATCCATTATTTCATCAACTTCTTTTTGAGCAACTTTTAGTCTAGAGGCTTCTTTTGTAAGTTGTTTGAATTCTTCTGATGCTGTATCTCCAGCTTGTGCCATTTGATAAAGCCTATCTTCTAATTCTCCAACCCTAGACGATAAAGGTTTTACATCTCCATAAACATCTTCAAAAGATTTACTTAAATTTTCTAAATTCTTTTGTGCCTCTTTAGTTGACGCTTCTATTTCAATTATTACTTTTTCAGCCATTTTATCTTTTGTTTTATTCTTTTTGGAACTTCTTTAAAACTGTTTGGAAACTTATTTTTTCCTTTTGCTAATTGCACAATATCTGCTTTAGATTCTGTATGCTTTAATAAATATAAAATATTTTTTATCATAGGTCGTTTAATAATTCTAATTCAGATTTTCCAGTTTCTAAATTAGTGTTAATTGTATTTATCTTATAGCTATTGCTACCTATTATAAATCTATCTGCTAATGAATAGTTAAGCAATATTTTCAAAGGTAAGTATGCAGTTACTTTTGTAATTCTGTTCTTTGGATTAAATACACTCTTAATATAATTACTATAATACGCTTGGAATAATGTGTTTGTAAATCCGTTGTCTGATGGGTCACTTAATGCACCATATTCATTATTCTCTGCATAGAAATTCATATTATAACTACTTGTAGCAGATGCTAAAGCCACACTATTAGATGGTATATTAAATTCCGTTACTTCATCGTGTTCTGTTGATGAACTTAAAAAAGATATCGAACTTTGCGTTTGCCTAATAGGATAAAATATTAATGGTTTACCAAAATAGCTTTCGTCATTATCATCTACAAAATAACCCCATTGAATATCTGTTGGATTATCATTATTGCCATCAATCAACCTTTCATATTTTAATTGTGAGAATGGTGTTTTAATATTATAAATACCTCCATCTAATTTTTCACTATTAGTAAAATTTTCACGCCCCCAAACTTTACCGAATTTTTGGTTATGAAATGAAGCTAATTTTGTTTTTGTATCCTCGTGTTCAAAAGTGATTTCCCTATATGGTAAAGATATATTAACAGAACTTTTATTTACATCTACATACTTTGTAATGTCATAAGAAACACCATCACTATAAAAATCATCTAATGTTTTTACTATTATTTCATCTGTGTTTTTATCAACGTATGCAGTTAAATTAAATGTTTTAAATAAACCAGAAATAAAATCAATTACTTTAATCGTTGGTATCTGTTGCGTAATGTCAAATGTAAACTCACTTAAATAACCATAAACTCCAGTATTATAAGATTTTGTAGCTAATTGCGTACCATCTCCAAACCTATCATATTCGAAATACCATTGTATATTGCTAAAAGTTATATTTGTATCAGCTTCAATATATATTGTATAATCCCCTTGTCCTTGTATTGATTGGTCTATAACAAGGTCACCAGTTTGGTTTCTAAAAGATAAAACTTCTATACCATTCTTTTGCAATGAAATACTATAAGGGTCTGCTGATGTTGTAAAAAAACTTAATTCAGTATTCCCAGTATATCTTTCGGGAATACCGCTAATCTCTATTGTTGTTGTACTTTTTGCGTGTGTTTGTGTTAAAGCATCATAACTTTCAACAGTCCACCCCTCCATTATAGATTGGTTTGTATCTCCTAAATTTTCAACATCTCCTTTCTTTCTGTGTAGCCACATAAATAGATTGTAATAAGATGCATTGCTACTTACAAAGAAATCATCACTAAAAGAAATACCATATTTGCTTTCTATTGCTTGAACTATTCTATGTAAACGAATAGCATACTTTAACTCTGAATACAAAACTCCGTGATTATTTTGCCCACTTCCTCCGTGCCAATATAAATTACCAGCATCGTGATTACCACTTGTGCTATTATAAAACAACCTTTGTGTATGAGTAATCAATGGCACAATAATATCTGTATTTGATGGGTCTGCTTCAAGTTTATCTTTTATACTTGTTGCATCGTAAGTTTCATTTAATGTAGTTAAACTTTCTAAAGAAGCTAGCGTATCCTCCCCTAACAAATCTTTTAAGGTAACTGTACTACCAAAGAATGTAATTCTATATGTATGCGGTTTATTGTCCTTTAAATCAACTCCCTCAAGTTTTATTTTACCGTTTCTAAAAGGTAAGTTATTTAATTCAATGTTAGCATTCTTTTTTATTCTTGCATCAAACCCACCTATAATATCAAAGTTGTAATAGTGTTGAAATATTTTGTTATTTATTTTGGATGCTGGTATTGAAAACGTTTTTGTGAAATCAGTAAACACTTTACCAATATCTTTTACGTTCTTTATTGATTGCGTAATGCTTACACTTTCATCTTTGAACATATCAACTCTTTGCCCCTCTATGTATAACTGAATTATCTGCATTTACCTAATGTTATTTATAGTGTCAAATGAATTATCAAATTCAAATGTGTATTCTACTAACCTATCATTTAAAGATGTCTTATAAGTGATGTTTGACGTCTTTACGTTGATTGGTAATACTTGTTCTTCTGTATCAGTTAAGTTTGTAATCCAAACCTTTTCAGATAATAGCAACTGCTTAAACACTTCGTTATACTCTTCGCTTAAAAATCCACTACTTAAAGTAATACTTTCATTACCAATTACATTAAATTCTTTGTTTACGTGATGGGTTTTATTGTATATACTTCCGTTTAATATATTTGCTTTATACGTTTCTTTTTTAACGTTCATTTTCTCAACTGACTTCTTAAAGAAATACATATCTTGTAATGCTCCAAACTTATTTATAAACGTTACTTTCTTTGGGTCGTATTTACACTCCTCTAAAGTTTTTACCTTTATTGTTTCAAGATGTACATTGTCATCGCTTACTATAATTTCATCAACCTCTCCAATCTCGTATTCATCCAAGAATGCTTTAATACATTTATTCTCTTCGTAAGTTCCACCGTCAGCTAAAATCCTTTCTATATAACTATCATCATCAGTTTGACCTCCCAATGTAATATATTTAATTTGGTCTTCTGTATCTGTACTTGTGATGTAACTAAAACTATTAACTACATTCCCATTTTTTAAGAAAGTAATTGTAGGATTGTTTTTTGTGTTTACTGGTATTCTAACAAGGTTATCTGCAAGTGCAAATATCTGCCTATTAGAAATCATCAAAGGATTATCTTCTACATTAAAAGCATTCTCTTGAAAATAAGAATAACCATCAAAAGCAAATGATATTTCTACTTCATCCCCTATTTCTGTCCCACCACTATCGTATGCTCTTAAATCAGTTTTTACATAAAGCACTTGGTTATCATCATAAGTATTTTCAAAAGTTATATCTAAATAATCTCTTATAAGTTCTGAAATCTCATAATAGTTTACTGTCTGCCCAGTAATTAGATTCTTTCTTAAAGTGTATTGAGGGTTTGTAGTTATATCTCCTATTGCACCACTCCATATATATAATTTAAGAATAGAGTATGCCATATCAATCTCTTCTATTTCTACATAATACGGACTTCGTAAATTTATTGCCATTGTATTTTATTTAAAATTGTCTTTTATTGTATCGTTCATAAAATTCTCAATATCTAATTTAAAAGGTTCAAGCAAATCTTTACTTAATCCTTTAAATGCTTTCTCAAATGGTTTTGTGAAAAACATACTTGGTGCAATACCTTTTTGATAAATACTTCTACTGATTAAAAACGCTGTGCTTTTATAACTTAAAAACCTACCACTTTTTCTATCTCTAAATTGAAACCTTTTTCTTTGTACCCATTTGTTAATACCCTCTGTTAAACCACCTTTTTTACCAGTACCACTTCCAAACCTAAACGGACTATTTGGAGCTTTTGAACTTGAGCTTTTACCTTTTACACCCTTGTCTTGAAATATACCATACTCCTCCATTAAGAATTCTAATTGAAAACTATTTTTAGAAACCTTTACTTCGCTATCTAAACTTTTAGATAAAACTCCAGAGCTATTTTTACCAGAGCTTCGAAGATTCATTCTTGACTTTGTAACTACATACTTTGCAAAGTTCTTTAATTCTTTTTCTAAATTATCTAACATATATCAATATCGTTTGGAATCAGCACATCAAAACTTAATGCCCATCCAGCAACCTCATTTTCAAACCTATCATAAAATGGCTCAAAACTTGGTGTGCCATCTAATTGATATAAATCTTGGTATAACGTACCGCCTCTTAAAACTTGTACTAATTTATTAAGCACCGCTAATTGTGTGTTTAAAATATCTTGTTCGTTATTATTGCCAATAAATATATCAACTACTTCTTCTTTTGATATATTAACAACATCCATCGAAAGAACAGATAAATTAAAACGTAATATATTATCTTCATTGCTTACGCTGTTCACTATTAGATGTGATAAAGGAAACATTGTCTGTTTACCTAAATCAATTCTTGTAATGTCCCCAGTTGTTACTGTATTTACATTCACATCTGATAGTAATGCATCTTTTATTATTTCTGTTACTTGATAAAAACCTTTCATTAAAATTTACTTTTTATTTGTTGTGCTTCTATTTCCGCTTTCTCTTTCATAAAAGATAACATCGTAAAGCATTGATGTACGTTTAATTTAGTGATATCTTCAAACCTTGTAATATCTCCGTTAGCGAGTCCATAAATTGACTGGTACCATCCCCATTTTGTTGCGAAATTAGCTGATCTTGAATACCCTCCATCTCCGCTTGATTGTTCGAAGAGAGAATCGTATCCCTCGATAACTCCAGTCCTAAATTGTAAAAAAAAAAAATTGAACCCATTGCAGCACTCAAAGGCATATTCTTCATTTTATCTGAATCGCTTGTATCATAATCTTTAATATTATAGTTAACACCTTTACTGTCTTTAATCGGTCTGTAAAGCACATTCATAGCAATGTGAATTTGATCCCACTTTGAAATGTTATTATCCAAGTCAATATATTCTCCTAGAGTCAATTCGTCAAGGTCTGGAATAAAACCATAATTTACACCGCCCATTTTAAATTGGATAATGTGTTGAGGTTTTTGAGATAACATATCATTTAATATATCAAGTATTGCAGTAACACTACTCATTTTCAAATTGTATGTATCAGCTAATGAAATTCCGCAAAATATCTCAATCATTTTTGCATCCAAAAACTCGCCTTCTTTGTTGTTTTCTGCTATACTTAAAAACTTTTGGTATTGCCCAAGAGTAATCTCGTTTAAATTATTTGGTATTGTAACTTCAATCTTCATATATATATAATACTTAAATGTTAATGTTTTATAAAAAAGTCCTTACAATTTTCATATGCCTTTGTAAGTAAAAAAAATTGATGTGGGTTTTTTGGTTTTGCTATCCTTACTTCTTTGCCAGTTCTGTGATGTATAAAGCATTCCAATATCGCTATCATTGTTTCGTTGTTCATTACCTTATATTATAGCTTCCCTTATTTGGGTTCTTTAATTGTGATGTAATTGCGTAACGTGCTGCATCAATACAATGATTAAAAGCATCAATCGGTTTGTTGATAGTATTCCCTTCTCTATCTTTCATCCAAGTATAAGATTGCAATTCTTTGATTAGATTTTTGCTCCTATCCGTAACAAAGATTTCGTTTTGGTTTATTAAGTTGATACCATACACAATTGAATCCTTACCTTTTGTACAAGGCAATACTTTGTGTCCGTATGTTCTTAATTCTGCAATTGATTTTGGTTCTGCTGAATCAGCATAAGTGATTTCTCTTATATCGTTTTCTTTTAATAGCTTTGAGATATCAGAGTTTAACAATTTCTTTTGATAGATAACTTCATCAAAAATATATGAGTTATTGTATTTGTATAATGCAACCAAAGTTGTTGGATCATTACTATACCCAAAGTCCATCCCATAGCACAATAATCTCGCTTCTAAAGGCAGTTTGATTTCTTTCCATTCTTTTATACATACACCTTCCAAAGAACCAATCTGACCAAGCCCATACACCTTCCACCAGTTGCTCCAGTATTCAGATGTCTTTGCTCTTTCTCTTGCTGATTCAATATCTTGAACAATTGTATCTGGTAATGCTTCGTTGTCTAAATATGTAAGTGTGATAAAATCTGCATCTGGTTGGTTTGCTACTTCTCTATGAGCCCAGAAGTTTGCTGTTGGGTTAAAGTCAATCCATATATCTCCAGATGTTCTTATTGATAATTGTGTGTATGCTTCAAAGGGTACATTGTTCGCTTCATTCACATACAATACATTTCTTCTTGCACCTCTTAATTTATCTGGTTGCTCAACTGAAAAGAATTCAATATAACTTCCGTTTGTAAATGTGTATTTTAATGTTGACCTATTCCATTGATTATCTCTGAACCTATTTGTGGCAATCATTATCTTTAAGAAATCTTTTATAGCACCTCTTCTTAAATGTGGTATTGATTCGGATACTACGCTTGTTTCTAATTGTGGTGTTCTAATACATCTGTCAATAAGTATAGGGAGAATACCAAATGTTTTACCAGCTGATGTTCCCCCTTGAATTACTTTCTTACGCTTCTCTAAAGCATAAAGTTTTTTTATTGCAGTTGTTGTTTGAAACATTTACAAATCAAATAATGGCTGTTCTGATGTGATTGATATATCTTTTGTTTCTTTTGGTTTACCAGCATAATAGTTGTAAAACATTTGCACATATTTAAAATCTCCTTCTTCAACACCTTTCTCAAGTGCTTTAAATGCTTTTGGTTCTAATGGCGATAATCTTTCAATCATCTTTACTTCTTCTGCTTTTGATGGTCTACCACCTTTGTTTCCTTTTGTTCCTTTATTGTTTGCTCTTTTATCCATTTTTAAAATCAGTTTAAATTAGTTTACTAATTATATAATAATAAAAATCAATTAATTTATATCAGCTTGTCATTTAATTGTTCTATCCATTGTCTTATTCTTTTCTTATTGCAAGTGCATAACTCTGAATATTTGTGATTAAAGTACTTTGCGTGTAACCTACACATAGTTCTAAAATCTTCTCTTGTCATCTTGGAACTGATTCTTTGTTTAACTCCGTTCCATATTAATCTATCTTCTACCATAATTGTATATCGTTTAAATCGTCTTTTCGTTTATCACATCCACAATCTTCTCCCCATATCTTTTTTACAATCCATTTGATACCAGTATAAGTTGTGATGCGTTCAATTAAATCTCCTAATCTCATTTGTTTAATAATGTTTGTTTTAAAATTTCATAACATAATTCTTTTGGAACTTTTGATCTCTCGTAATTATTTTTAAGACCTTGCGTTCCAGTTCTGCTGCCTCTTGGAGCTGGTTCGTGTTGGCATTTTTTATTACCATTGAAGCAAATTCCTTTTGGTTGCCATCCTTTTGGATTAAATAAATCTTTAATATTATTGGAAAAAATATCTGTTGGTTTCATTCTTGTATCTCCATAGCTGCAATACGTTATAGTAGTTCTATCCATTCCTTTCATAAAATGCATTTTTCTCAACATCGCTCTTGGATTTTCTATATAATAAATACAATTCCATTTTTTATAAAGATTGTTTAATTTAATATTCATTCTGTCACATTTTGCAGCAAAATCTGTTTTTGGTTTTCCATCTTCGTGCCTATGATGAGAAATTGCAGCCATTGAATATGTTGTACAAGGTCTACCATCAATTACAACATCTGGAATAAAAGGCAACATATCTTCTTCTAAATCTTCAATATCTATTACTAAATCAATTCCTTCAAAATCTTTCCAATCAACTGAAAAAACTTCATAGCCTAACTCTTTCGCTACTTTTCCCCAAGAACAACTACCAGCAAACAGTTCTAATAATCTCATTTGTTTTTGATTTTGTCTTTTAGTTTATCCTTTGTCTTTCTATATGTATTATACAAAGAATGATATGTAATACTGGTTTTATTTGATAGTTCTGTTATTGAGTATTCGTCTTGGATTAGATTGTAAACCTTTTTATCGTACCAATGCATTTTATCAAGTTCTTGTTGCATTGTTTCGTTTGCTTTATCAAAGTCAATATATTCTCCAGATTCAATATCTAAAATTAAATCCAAAGAAACTTTGTTTTCTTTATTTTGTTTGTTCTTCATTTGCAGAAAAGATGTTTTAAGAGTTCTGTATATGTAGTAATAGTTTACATCGTCTCCGTAAGCTATATTTAAGCCGTTTTTAAGCATCTTTCCGATAATTGCATACATATCGCCTACAATATCTTCTGCTTCCTCTAAACTGCATCCAAACTTCAATGTGGTGTTTATCCATTTTTTATGAGATGCAAATACCTTTTGTAACATATAATAATATTTGTAAGAACAAACTTCACACTTGAAGTGTTCGTTTATAAAGATAATAGAAATAATTAAGTAAATACAATAATACTTATAAACAAAAAATGCACCAAAGTGGATGGAATTTCCCCCTTGATGCAAATAGAAATGTATTTTTATTAAGCTACTATATTTTGATTATTTTTTAAAGAATGTTTTTATTTAAAAATATTTATTAAACTATAAAAGTACTTTATATATAATCGTTTTAAAATGACAATTTACAAAATATACACAACTATTTTTTTAATTTATAATGGTTCTAAATAATATTAAAACGTGCTGCCTTCTAAACTGCCAGAACATTCAATTATCTGATATTCATTCTTTGCTTTCCAACTCCAAGATTTAATCCGTAATGAAATCATTTCTTTTATCTCTTCTATTTTATCATCATCTATTGTAGATATTAAGTCATCTAAAGCAATTCTTCTTTTTTTTGATTCAGATAGACGCTTCATTATTTGTTGTTTGTATAAACGCTCTTGTTCAAGTTCTGCTTTGCGTTTAATTCTTCTTTGTCTTAAATCTTCAATAACTCTAATATCTGCTTTGTCTGTAAAAAAATTATCGTAAAAATCCCTAAACTCTTTGTAGTTTGTATAATACACATCAATCTTTAATAATGAATGGTAGATCGATGTTCTGTTTCTTTTGGTATTGTATGTGCTTTCAAAATATTCTGATATCATTCTATCGTTCATTTCGTTTAAGTCAATTAAAACCTTATAAAATAAACTTCTTAAATAAGCATCCTTTGGTGTTCTTCTGGTGCTTCTGTAATCGATACCAGTTAATCGTTTGTAGTATTTTGCTAAACTGTTTGCTATTTCTAAATTGTAATCTTGCATATTAAAACATTGTTAATTGTTGTTGGTGTTCTTTTAATCTTTTCATTGCTGCGTTATAGTATTCTGTATCTAATTCACAAGCGGTTAAATCGTATTTTAAGTTGTGACAAGCCAAAGCTATTGAACCAGAACCTAAATGTGTGTCAAGTATTTTATCTCCTTCTTTTGCGTAGTTCATTAAAAGCCATTCGTATAACGCAACTGGTTTTTGTGTAGGGTGATATTTCTCGCCAGCACTTGTATTTCCATCTAAATTTCCATAGTATCTGTAATCGTATTGTTTAGCAACTTTATTAAAAGAAGTCCAAGCCAATTCTCCATCTGCAAAATTTGGTACTGGGTTTCCTTTGTGCCAATAAATAAAACCTTTACCGCCAAAACTCCAAATAAAAGGAAAGTAATTTCCACCCCAAACAATTTGGTTTTTAGAAACCCTAAACAATTCTTTAAAATAGTCTTCATTTGGTATTGCATCATCCCAATTTGATTGCTTATATTTATTTGCTTTTACTCTTGTACCATCACTTGTTTTGTTTGTTCTATTAAATTCTCCAAAACCAATCCCATAAGGCGGGTCTACTATTGCCAAGTCAAAATAATTATCTTCATACCTTGCCATCAGTTCCATATTATCTTCGTTTGTTATCTGTATCATATTATTCTATTTTTTCAACTCCGTTTGCTATTAATATATCGTCTGATGCTTTTATTAACTTTTCTTTATCTGTTTCGTAAGCAATACATATTTCTTGAATCTTTGTAAAGTCATTAAATGTAAACTTGTTTAGGATCCATTTAACAAACTCTAATTTGTTTGCCACTAATTTATCTCCTAAATCTTTGTCATCTACTTCTTCAACCTTTGCAAAGTAATTTGTTTCTATTTCAATCAAATCATTGATCACTCTGTTTACGTGCTTCTTTGTTTGATGCCTAAATAATCCAGATGCTTTTGCTTCTTCTAAAAAATGTAAGTTAACAAAAGATGTTATTATTGCACCGCTTATTTGTTCTAATTGTTTTTGTGATAATTTCATAATTTAATATCTGTTTTGTTCGTATTTTTCTTCGTTATAATATCTCTTTGTTAATTCTATTTCATCGTCAAGTAATTTGTTTAAATGCTTGTAAATAAAATCTGCATCTTCTTCTGTTAGTTGATACTCTTCTTCTTCAATCCAAATGTTGGTATGCAGCACATCATCCTTTAAATGTAAATCAATTAAATATTCATCAGTATCTAAAAACAAACTTACTTCGTTTGGCAGTTGCTCATTGTACCAGCTATCTTCTGATTCAAATTCTGGTTCAATTATTTTAATAATGTTTTTTAGTTTAGTATCCATAATTTTTTGCTTTTTGTATTTCTAACTCAATATCAAACTTTAAAAGTTTTAATTCGTTTTTTAAATATGTGTTTTCTGTTCTACCAATTAAATATTGTATTCTTTCAAATCTTTCTTTCATTAGTTAAATATTGTTATTATCATTACTACAACCCAAAATGTTAAAAACATAGCTGTTAATGCCATTAAAAAATGAAATACTATATCAATCAATTTATTTAAAATCTTTTTTATCATTACTTATATATTAAAAAATTAAACTAAATATTGTTCTTGCTACAAAGTAACATAATACAATTACTACTGATGCAATACAAATCTTTTCTGTTTGTTTCCCTAATCTTGCTGCTTTACTTAATTCCATCTTGTCTTGTTTTATATGGGGGTTTTTACACCCCCTTTGTTATTAATTATAATCTTTGCATTGTTGCAGTTAATTCTCCAGTGATATCACTTCTTAATTCGTAAACATCTTTATTTTTAAAAAACTTTCCAAGTTTATCACATTCATAAGTGCCAATGTAACTAATTCCAACTTGATAGAAAAGTTCGTAACTTGTTTCATCTGCCGTTAAACGAATTGATTGCATTGTATTGTTTTTGTTTGGACTAAAAACTGATTTTGCTTTTTTTCTTGCTAATTCTAATAATTCTTTAGATGGTTTCATAATATTTTGTCTTTTAGTGTAGAGGTTATTTCCTAACTACCCTTCAAAGATACAACCTCTTTTTGGTTTATCAACTATTTATTTACAAATTTTAACATAACTTTAACATTTAAGCAAAAAAAAGATAGCTATAAGCTACCTTGTTTATTTTCTTCTAAATATATTTCTAATGAAGCCAATGCCCTCCAGCATACTTTTGTTAGATGCAATATATTATCATCATCAATAGGGTTAATACTATGGTCTATTAAGTGCCGAACTAAAGCATCTTCATTGTCATTGCTTTTATTTTTATCCCAATGTAAATGCTTATCTGGATGATGTTGTAAATTACCAGCTAAACTACATTTAGATACTTCTTTTAATGCATTTGGAAAGTATTTAAGAACACCACTATAAACTGGCATAGATTTTCTACTTGCTGGTGTTTTTTCTTCATCCCAACCCATTAACATTGCTTTTTCCAAACTATTCATAATTTATATATTTATTTTTTTAGCGTATTGTTTTTTAAGAACCCAAAATTCTTTATCTACTCTTTCATTATTATCAAAGTCAGTTGTTGCTGGTACGTTATAAAATCTCTTTGGTATTGTATTTAAATCAAGTTTACTTATATTAAATACATAAACACCAGTACCATCTGCTTGGACATAAAGATAATCTTTTTTTAGTTGTTTTGCTTTCTTTATATTGATAACAGTTTTGTTAACCTCAAGAAATGGATCCTTGTAGTTTGACCTTCTGTTTTTAATCTCAACAATGTAATTATCATCAAAAGCATCATACGAATTAAATTGGTCTGTATGCTCTATTAATTTAGTTCCAGATGTTTTATTTATAAAATTAATTGTTTGAAGCTGGTTCATTTTATTTTTGTTTATCGTATTCGTAAATCTTTGTGTATAAATCCCATATTGATTGAAACCCATCTTGTATATCAAATTCTTTTCCTTTCATATAATACTGGGCGTTATGACCTCTTTGATAC
>WLWE01000573.1_pt1 | contig 31272 bp, 28 predicted proteins | sample 6718301 | NCBI WGS metagenome assembly WLWE01 (sample SAMN12718691, study PRJNA515312) | sponge metagenome | isolation source: marine sponge | host: Mycale hentscheli | place: New Zealand: South Island, Marlborough, Capsize Point | collected 2003-05-01
TGAATCGATTGCGAGGGAGTATCGAGTTGAGTATTCGTTGATGTTCGCTGTCCGGTGCCGAACCCACTGTCGCCAGCAATCCATTGGCACCCGTACAAGAAATTTCACCTCTGCCATCTCAAAAGGCGTTGTGTGGGCATGCCTCAAAAGATAACGGATTAGTTGCCGGTCATCACTGACTTTCCTCGTGCCTTCACCGTAACTCACCCTCGCAGCTTGTACGACCGACGCGTCGTTTCCCATTACATCAACTACCGTCACAAATCCGTCATCAAGAACAGGAAATTTTTTCCACCGAAGGTTGTCGAGCGAGGGAGTGTTTTGTACTGCAGATGGGGCGGATGGCATGAAATTTCCTCAATGCAACGGATGAATTTGTATACAGAATGAACTTATCCGGCGATCGCTGCAACCGCTGGCCGTGTTGTAAGTCAATCACGCCATTCTGGAATGCCATTTCAACTAAAGAAGTTCTCACCATAAAGGTTTGTTGCTGGACAGGTTGTAACGGTTATATCGCCATTGACCCGTGTTTGACACGCAAGTCGCATGGTATCCTCGTTCCCGATGTAGGCCATAGAAACGCCCATGCGTGCTTTTTCGAGGAGTCCTCTCGGGCTTGTATTCTCCATTCCTTTGGTGACGAGCACTCGACAGCTTCCACAAGACCCCATGCCGTGGCAATTGAGGACTTTGTGAACACCGGGGTATAGTGAGACACCAGCAGCGAGTGCCTCCTTGCGAAGGTTGGCACCTTCAGGAACTTGAATTTCTTTTTTCTCTGTAGCAAAGGTAATTGTTGGCATAGGATTCTCTCGATAGGAAGGCCTTTGGTTCCCGATACTGTAGTCATCTGGGCCGTTTGCTTCCAGCGCGGCTAAACTAATCCCGGAGGAATGGGTGAATGGCCGAATTATCACGATATCAGCGTCAAGTCGTCAAAAACTATTACGAGAACCTCGATACGGCACTTGTGCAGCGACTTGGGGAGCAAGTTACAGACCTGTACCTTGCTGAGGGTAAAAAACGAATAAAACTCTGGGTTTCTATTGAAAAATCACTTGAGAAACTTGAGGTTCCCAAATCGAGAATTGATCGAGTTGTTGCCTCGGATGATGCACAGCAACTAGCGACACTCCTGCAAGAATTGTGGGGTTAAGTCCTGAGGCGTTGGGCCGGTCGCTGAGTAGCAGATATTTCAGGAAAAGGAATCGTTTTTTCTATTCGATTTGGTTTCGGGTACAACTGGCATGGTAATTTCATGCGGCTTTCTTGATAGATGGTGCTCCCATGAAACAGGTTGTCGTCATTGTGAAGCCATTTCTGGCAGAGCGTGTTCTTGAAGCTATAGCCGAATTGGGAGTAGACGCTCTCGCTGTGCATGAGGTGAAAGGGTACGGACGTCAGAAAAGTTATCTCGATGCGACGACCGAGCAGGATCGATCACTTGCTTTTCTTCCAAAGGTTGAAATTCAATGCTGGGTTGAAGACTCTCAAATTGACCACTTCGTTGATACGGTGAGTCAGGTTGCACGAACAGGAAGAATGGGTGATGGAAAACTATTTATTATTCCTGTTTCCCAAATTAGTGAATGAAGATTCCTGTTGCATACCAGATGCCATTCTTGCCTCGTTGTATGTCGTAGCCAAATGCGGAGTGCTCGGTTGAGACTGCCCGCCAGTGGCCTGGTGATTGCCGCCAGCAAGAAACGCAGTCTATGCAGGAATCAAGTAGGTCTTGGTCCGGCCAACTCTCCGCACAAACTTCAGCAGCTGGTCCACGATCTTGGCCCAGTCGTTGCGATCGCAGCCCCCACCCATGATGGCCTTGTTTTTGCAGTTGTGCTTGATGAGCCGAATGTGCAGCCGCCGCTTCGCACAGCACTCTGTCGCAACTTCCATCAGTACTTTTTGGAGCATCGGCATGTCGTCGCACTGCAAAAATCATCGATCGTTGTGTTAATGAACCGGTAGGTAACCGTGCGAGCAAAGGGAGGTCGTGTTGGGAAAATTGATAGTACTTTCCATTCCGTCTCGGCAAGACTGAAACCACTTGGCCTTCCAGTGGTTTGTGAGCGTAGTCAATAACAAATATGCCTGGCACTCCATGAATTTCTCCCAGAGAAGTTGACGGAATCAGCAGATTCGAACATTCATCGAAATCAAGTTGACAAAATACCCATAAAGTACCTGACGCTGTAAAAAGCTTTCTGACAGAGGGCTTCTGAAGTTGTTGAGTCACTTCATCTTCACCAGCGGGTGTATTTTCAGCACGAATTGATACCAAAAGCATCGCCGATTTATTTGCAGCAATTCGTGTGGCATCGGGGTAATTCGATACATCAATGATCTTCTGACGCCGCGTCGAATAAGGCGGGTTGTTTTCGTTTTTATCTGCAAAACACTTCCTACTGACCACACATGCAAGACATATCATGGTGGCCAGGAGTGTGCGAGAACGAATGTATTTTGGCATGGTGTGTTGTGGTCAACAGGCGAGGAAGTCGTGTTGATGAATAAAATTCGTGTCTCTGCTTCAAATATTATTGAATCTCGCTGTCGGGAATCCGGCAACAGCTGTACCCTTAAAATCAAGAAAACAGCCTGAAACTGACCAATTTTGACCGTACGAGGGAGAATCCGGCCTCAGGGCCGCGGATTGATCAATCGAGGCTGCTGTGGAGTTACAGCCACTAAAATCGTTAGACTTCGCGTAATCGTTTCTGTTTCCGAACTTTTGCAGTCAGGTCAATGTAATGCCCCGTCACGTTGCCGTACTTTTTGTTGTCCTTTTTTCCTGTGTCAGCACTCTTGGAATCTGCAAAGGATCAGATATTTCTGACTTTCGTAAACAGCCGCTTGGCGAAGTGCCACCATTTCAAAAACCGGATGACGATGCTCTTGTCGAAGCATCTTCCCATCTTCGTAAGGCACTCGAACCTCTAGATGAACTGTTATCTGAAAGCCAAAGTGGTGCTGATTGGCGGGCCTACCTTGATTGGTCATCGCTTGAGGCCCAAGCAACCGCAGGACACAATCTTGACGTGAGCGTTTTGCTTAAGCTTTATCGGCGATTCAATGCGAGTGAAAATGGGTTGGAGATGTATCAATTTGTCACAGTGCGTCGAGCACTTGCTGCGGCCATTGAAGTCGCTGTAGCGGCGACCAATGATCAAGCTGCTGAGACGTATACAAAAAGAATTCAGAAACTTGGCGACTTGGTCAGGAAAGCAGCGAAGGACAAAACACCGAAGTCCCTTGATGGCGTCGGTCCTCTCTTGGCTCGATTAGTGGAGTCTCGTCAGGCATCTGGTCTTGTCGCCAGAATACGGAGTGCAGTTGACCGTCCAAATCTTTATATGAGTGTGAACGAAAGTCTTCTGTCATCAGCTGTCAATCGTGTCGTGGATCGCACGTCTCCTGTAAATGAAGTCGTGCTTGGAACACCAGTTCGCGGAACCGGTCACACAAGTGGATTGGTACTCCTTGATTTCCTTCCCTCTTCGCAGCGAGCGGTGACACAGTTGTCGTTTCAGGCAACAAATCTAGCGAATACCCGGAGTACGAAGGGACCGGTTACGGTCTGTTCTGAAGGAGTAACTGAATTATCGGCCCAGAAGCGGATTTATATCGACGATGAGCGTGTGTGGGCTGATCCAACTGTTGCGTCTGCTTCGACAAAAACACGTATGACTGGAATCGGTATCAAAAGCCGATTCGGAAAGAATTTTATTCGTCGTGTTGCGTCAAAGAAGGTGTCTCAGATGAAACCAAAAATTGAAGCAATTAGCGAAAGACGTGCTCAGGAGAGGGTCCGTCAGGAATTTGAAGCTGAGACGGCGGAGGCAATCGGTCAGGCATCACAAGATTACGAGCATAAGTTCCGACGACCTTTAAAGGCTCGTGGCTGGTATCCTGAATTACTTCGGATGAGCACGACAAATGAAAAACTTACTGTTGTTGGTCGAAAAGCACTTCGTGATCAAATTGCAGCATTCACGGATCCTCCCAAAGTAGATGATGATGCAATTCTTTCAGTTCGGGTGCACGAAACACTCGTCAACAATGCTAGTGAGATTACCCTTGCAGGCCGAACAATCACTCAAGAATTTGTCGAAGAGCAATTAAAAGAGCGGGATGGTGAATTGCCGGAATCATTGACAAGTGATCCTGATCAGCCACCGTGGTCTATCACGTTTGCGAAAAAAAGGCCTGTGGAAATTAATTCAAATGACGGAAGTTTCAGGCTCACAATTCGTGGTAGTCGGTATACATCGGGTGATAGGTCATTTCCTGCAATGGATATTTGGGTTGCATACAAAATTGATGCAGCAGGCAAAAACATTCGCCTTGTTCGAGATGGTGATGTACAGATTTATCCTCCAGGATTTGTTCCTGGTGGTGATAAAAAGCTGAGCGTTTCTGAAACTTCGTTGCGGCGAATTCTTCAAAAACGTTTCGGAAAAGTTTTCAAAGAGGTTGTTGATATTGAGTCACTGGAACTCCCCGATCAACTTGCTGCTGCAGGCCCTTTGCCAATGGAACAACTCGAAGCCCGCAAGGACGGATGGATGGCGATTGGGTGGCGAAAAAAGGATGAAGACGCAACGGGGAGCAAAGATTCAGTGGCAGGACTGGAAGTGCCAAATCAACTCGGGAGTCACCTGTGGATGCACGATTTTCTTCTTGTTGGTCAACAGTAAGGCTGATTACTTATCAGAACGAATCAGTGCTGTAAGTCGGTTGGCTTCGGTAATTGCTTCATCAATTGGAAGCCCCTGAGGAACGCCAGGCCGACTGTGTCCGGCAGCGGAAATATAGGCGTTGCGAAGTATTTCGAGCCTTTGTGCGACAAGCGGCAAGAGCGGTTCAGCCCTTTGAGTGCTCCACGTTCTGGGCACACCCACGTCATCCAGAATGGCTCGGCACATTGCCCAATGCCCTTCATGTCCAGGATGTACTGTGTCTGGAGCAAAAACAAAAGAAGGATTCGAAGCACGATTTAGTTCCAGTGCGTCTTTCATCGGGCCGTGAACATCTATGACCATCCAGCCGTTTTGTCGCTTTGAAAGCAACCATGCAGAGTATTGTTGAAGAACATCTTCATAGTCGGTAGCACCCGCAGGGCCACTCTTGTCTGGGCGTTGATCGTATACAGGTGGGGTGAGATGAATGATCTTGGCCCCGATCTCCCCTACTTTTTCATGAAGGCGAATACTGCCTTCTCGAAACTTGGTAAATCGTTCAGTATCAAAAGGCTGGTAAATGCCGCAGTTCATGCCGTAACAGGCTAGCACGACGTCAGGCCGACTGATTCGTAGTACCCTGTCCAGACGTTCATGTAAATCAGGCCGTGGGAATTTTCTACCGGCATGCCCGTTTTCAGAGAGACCGGAAACGGTTTCACTTGGGAGTGCCATATTGATCACTCTGGCAGAAGTGCCTGCTGTTTCCATCCAGCATGTGAGATACGAAACCCAGCGACCACTGAATGTGATAGAGTCTCCAAGGACAACAACTCGATCGGACTCGATAAGCAGTTGGCGTAGAGTCGACTCAGTTTTGTCAGGGCTGGCAGCACTTAGGCCATTCAGAGCAATTACAACAAGCCATCCATAAGCGAACACGCTCAATACAACTGGCCATAAACTTCTTTTCATCTCCACGTATGACTCCGCCTCAGTCAGTTACTTTCTGTACAGGCGTAGCACCTTCTTTGATAGCGAAAAGATGGCTGCGGTTTGCGATATAGAGCGTCCCATTCGCTATGATTGGCGTCGTATACACGCTGTTGCCCATGTTAATTTCTGCAACAAGGTCCATTTCCTTCGCCAGTTTAAAGATGCAAACGTCTCCGTCTTCATCACCAATGTAGACTTTGCCATCAACGATGAGAGGAGATCCCCAGCTCGCTGCCAGCATGTCGTATGTCCAATAAGGTTTTCCTGTTGAGACATCAAGGCAATGAAAAAGCCCGCTAAAGTCTGCAATGAAAAGTAGGCCGTCTTTGATTGCAACGGTTCCACAGGTCCTGTGCATTGTTTCTTCAAAACTAAGCTTGCCATTTCCATCAGCATCAAACCCCGGGTAATGCCAGACGGCTGCTGAGTTCGAGTTGGGGCGTGCAACTTCCCCATTTTCCTTGTTGATTGCCTGCAAGCGACGATGGGGCAGCGGAGTGTCTGGGTCTTCAAGGCTGATTGCAATTTCAGGGCTTGTGTCACCTCGTTTTGTTGGGTCGATACACCAAAGATGACCAACGCCTTCACCATGTTCAGGGTCTTCACCAACCGCTATGTAAACAAGGCCTTTGTGAAATACAGGTGTGCCGATGATATGGTTTCGGTCTGCACGTCCACCAAGTGAATATTTGGACTCCTTGGGGTTGCAATCAAACTGCCATAGGAGTTTTGGACCACCTTTTCCGTCTCCACGTGCATCAAAGCTATAGACCCAACCATCACCACCGCCAAAAAAGACTTGTGGGATGCCATCAACTTCAGCATATCCAGGGCTCGACCATTGCCCATGAAGGACATTTGGGCCCGGTGAGGCGTCTGTCCATAAAACTTTGCCATCTCTTTTATCAACACAGATAAAGCTTGGCGCGTTTGGATTCGGTAAATTTATATGGCCCTCATCGACCCCATTGCTGGTGTTTACAAAAAGAAGGTTACCTGCTGCTGTGACACTGCAAGAACACATATTGTGTTGCGACACACCTAGGGCGGTCATCATGTTCAATACCCACACGACATCCGCTTCAGTTTCAGCTTCTGTAGTTTCTTCAGTGAAAGGACCATCGTTTTCTCCGTCTCGGAAGCCCTCGGTGTCTAGGCATTTGACCTCGCCACGACTGCTCACATACCAGAGTCGGTCACCTTCAACCAGAGGCGCGCAACATATTCCTTGGAGCGGCCAGTCATGTACTCGGCCTGTTGGAAGCTTTTCACTTGAATCCTGCCAGAGGAACGTCCCGTCAGTAACATCGAAAGCAATAAGGCAACCAAGGTCTACTTTTGCTGGATATCGTTCTATCCATCCATTCCCGTTATTGGTGCCCACAAAAACTTTTCCGTCCGAGATAACTGGATTGCCATAACTCTGGCTCCCAAGCGCGGCTACCCATGCAATGTTTTTACTCGTATCTGCTTTCCACGTTCCTGTTTCATAATCAAACTCACCAGGCTCCCATTCGGTCGGTATTCCGGTAGCATCGGATACATTATTCCGATGAGGTGAGCCGCCCCATTGGTTCCAATCATTGGCCGAAGCCAGATTGGCTAAAGAACTTACAACTATCGCTACTACGAAAACGGTGATATTCAAATATCTCACTGAGCGGCCTCCACCATGACGTTGTCAACATAAATCTCGGACATTTTTGAGTTTCCAAAGAAACCGGGACTGCCACGCAGGTTACCATCTTTGTGAACTGCCTGAACGGTCCAGGCGTCAGGTTCTGGCATGCCTCGCGGCCACACCTTGCCTCGCAGAACGGCATCATTCTCTTGTGTTGTGGCCTCGAAAACTACCCGGTACCAGGTCCCAGCCTTCCACTGAAAAGGGACCGTCTTTGAAAAGTGTGTGGCAACCTGTGGAGGCCAACTGCGGATCTGAAGTTGCTGGCTCGCCCCCATCAGGTCAAGCGTATAACGTTGAGCAATTAGCCCCATGTCGGGTAAACGAGATGTTTGAAGATCAGTGCTACCAGTCGGTTGCGTCAATCCTTGAGGCTGATTTGTGCCGTTACTATCCAGAGGAGCATTCGGTGTTCCAGTTTCCTCTGCACGAAGGTCGGCCGCGATAGAATAATTGTTGAGATTGGTCGGCCCAATCCATCCTTGGCTTCGAGTTCCCTTTGGGATGGTTGTAATCTTTACCATCGATTTTGAGCCGTCGATCTCTCGCACAACATTTCGATATCGCATGCCAACCCACGGAAGTGGAGGCGCACCTTTTGGGAACCCACCTTTTGGGTCTGGCTCTAGATCAATGTCATCAAAAGTGAACTTCCATGGTAGAGGTGGCATTGAACGAACGCGTGCTGTTCCAGACAGTTCACCAATGCTGGCTGTGATAGTCGCGCCTGTATGTGCATTTTCCGGAGCCGTATACCGTCCTGTTTTAGTGATGGTTCCTGAATCAGAAGTGAAAGTTGCTGGTGTCTCTCTAATAAAACGACCCTTTGCATCGAATAAATTAACTCTAAGGTCAACTGACTCTCCTGCACCAATCAATGACTCAGCTGGCACAATTTGAACCCATGCTGGTTGACCGGCTGGCGTCTTAGTGATGTTTGATATGCGTTCCGACCGAGAGCCACCAAGCGAATCAACACCAGCCTCAGATGAAGCAGCAAGAGTTTCTGCATTACCTAAGCAATACAGCCGTTCACCCGTTGTCAGATAAAGCCTGCCGTTCCAAGCGATTGGTGAAGCAGTTACTTCATCTTCTTCTGCAAGTCGCATCCGATGAACAAATGAAAGCCCGCTGTCTGTCGGTTTCAGGACATGCCATCCACTCGTGGAACACACATAGAGGAGGCCGTTTGAAATAAGTGGACTAGCCCGAACAATCGTGCCTAAAAGTCGCGTAGGCCGTCCGATTGGTTTGCCCGTGGTTCGATCAAAAGCATGGACTTTAGCACCATCTTCGACGAAGTAGACCCTATCTTCGATAACGACCGGCATAGATTTTCCGGCTGTCACGGCTTTATGTTGCCAAAGAAGATTTGTTTCGGTTACGTCTCCATCACCGGTAAGTTTGAGTTTCGCAACTGCACCCATGGATGTGCTATCGAGATTTTCTTCAGCCTGCGAGATATAAACACCTTCTTTTGTAACAAGTGGTGCCACGTTCAGGCCACGACGAGAAAAGCGGAAGTTCCAGATTGGCCGTCCAGTTCTTGGCTGGAGATTCCAGATGCTTCCATCACTTGAGCCAAAGACCATTGCTGCGGCACCATCAATCGCAGCAAACATAGGAGTTGAATAGGTCGTGTCTGCCGGAAGTTCTCGGGTTCCATTCATCCATTGAACCTCTCCCGTGTTGACATCCATACCTAAGAAACGATGCGCGGGTTTTGCTGTCCTTCCCCATCCAGTGACAACGGCGCTGGCTATTACGAGATCCTCAAAAACAAGTGGCCTGTTTGTTCGGCCGCCGTACGTCGATAGAAAACCAAATTCTTCATGCAAGGATCGCTGCCAGTTGGTCTCCCCCGAAACCGCATCCATAGCAGTGAATACACCACATACTCCATGAGCAAAGACTTGATTCGTGTGTGGGTCAGCGATTACACATGACCACCCAACTCGTTCTGCTGGTACATCAGAAAGATACACATTGAAAATGTTCTCCCAGAGTGTTTCTCCTGTCTTTGCATCAATGCAAATGACTTTTTCAGCCTCCTCTGAAGTGCCGGGTTCATGACGTACGAGCGTGTAAAGACGCCCATTCATGATGACAGGTGTTGAAATTCCACCAGCTCCGTCATGACTCCAAAGAATGTTTTCACCTGAATCAGGATCGAATGATGTGACGAGTTGTTTTTCAGTTGTGTGACGGTTCTGCTGAGGGCCTCGCCAGTCAGTCCAATCTGCAGCAAAGATGCCATTTAGAGAGGCTATTGAAATGAGACTGGCAGCAAAAAGTCTGAAGGCTTGATATGCCGAGGCTCTACTTGAAAAAAAAGAATGAGTCATGTCGTATCCTGTTTTGCTCAAATGATGACAAAATAAGGTAATACTGCCTGATGAACCGATTAGTAGTGTACCTTCATAGAAGAAAGATCGCATGAACGAGGGTTGTCTTACATCAACTCAATTTTTCTCGGACAAACCAGATGGTGACACCAAAACCGACAAATAGCGGAAAACCGAGGAAAGGTGCATCTGCGAAGGACAATCCTGCTGAACGTGTTGTCGCAGAAAATAGGAAAGCCAGGCATCACTACGAAATTCTTGACACCCTCGAATGTGGCATTGCCCTTGTTGGAAGCGAAGTGAAAAGTCTTCGATCTGGAAAAATGTCACTAGACGAGGCATATGGCCGAGTCAAAGAGAACGAAGTCTGGCTTATTGGATGCGATATTCCGGAGTACGTGAAGGCAAACCAACTGAATCATCAGCCCAAACGACCTCGTAAACTCTTGCTCCATCGCCGAGAGATTGTCCGATTTGCAAGTCTCGCCTACGAGAAAAGCTTGACACTAGTTCCTTTGAAGGCGTACTTCAAAGAAGGGAGAGTAAAAGTTCTTCTTGGAATTGGTCGAGGTCGGAAGGTTCACGACAAGCGACAGAAACTTAAAGAACAGACAGCGAAACGAGATATTGCAGTTGCTCTCCGAGGTCGTGGAAGTCATTAATCCCTTGAAGTGTGCGTTCGGTAACAAAAATAAGCCAGTTCTTCCATTTGAAGAGACTGACTTACTTTTTACCGTTAAATAATTTTTTGATTCAAACTCAGGCAGTATTACCAGCCGTGACAAGATCAGTTGAGTCTGTTGAATCTTCGGGGTGCCAAAGGGGCATGCCACGCTGAATTCTTTCAGCAAGAACATCTATTTTCTGACGAGAACCAGCAGGTGCCGTCGTTGGTGTAAATTCTTCACTTACATGAGGAACAAAGTTTTCATCGTGCCCGTACAGCTCGATAATCTCGAATACATTTCGAATTCTGGCCATGGAAACCAACCACTCCTTACAGATAAAACCATCGTGATCAGACTACAGAGAAACGGGCAAACCCGAACCTCAAACTTTTGTGCTCAAACGGTTGTTTACGCGACAGCCTGAAGGCTACCGAACGCTGCGGGGGGGACGGCATGAATGCCGTGGCAGGTTGCAATTACCGAGGTGAACCTCTGCATTATGTACGTCTTGCAGCCAGAGTCAAACATTTGGGAAAAGGTTTTGATTTTTTCGTTCGTGCGGGGCTCTCGGCATGAAGGTTTGCCTGACTCGAGGTCTGGAAAGTATCATGTATGTTCGGGTTCCGAGGTCAGTGCGCGACCGTCGCCGTACGCTTTGGGACGAGTTTTGGGTGGTGGACCAGGGTTTACAACCCCAAGTCGCCGCATCAGATGGCTGAATTTACAGGATCTCTCGCCAGTTATTCCGCTCGCTGGTCGTTTTTTACGTACCTCGGAGCAATTGCAATTGGGACCGGCTTGCTGGCTCTTCCGGCAGCACGTGCGCCAGCACAACCACCATTAACCCTTGTCGATGCTGCATTCACTGCAACCAGTGCCTGCTGCGTAACAGGCCTGACAGTGCGATCCACCGTCGAAGACTTTTCACCCTTCGGACAGGGGGTCATTCTGGTTCTCATTCAGCTTGGCGGTCTCGGAATTATGACGATCACAACCCTGCTTATCTTCCAGATTGGTGGAGAAGCAACTGTTAGGCAGCGGGCGGTGATTGCCGAAACCCTAGGAATTAAATCCGCACGAGGTCTTCGTCAGTTGGCTTTAATGGTTTTCGTAGTTGTTCTGTCAGCAGAACTGATTGGCTTTCTGTTGCTGACCGCTGCAACGTGGGGCAGTCGTGAGCCTCTCGAAGTCGTTTGGCGAGCGGCTTTTCACTCTGTATCTGCGTTTTGCAATGCGGGGTTTTCTCTGGGAGACGATAGTCTTGTGGCCTACAGCGCCAATATTCCCGTGAACCTGATTATTTGCGGTCTTGTTATCGTCGGTGGACTCGGTTTTCCCGTGCTTTTTGATATCACGTCACGTCTTTGGAATCGTGAATCCCTCTGGGATAGACTGCATATGCATTCGAAGTTGATGTTATTAGGAACAGCTGTTCTGCTCACTTTCGGCGCTGTAAGTTTTTGGGTGTTCGAGTCAGATGGTGTTTTGGCAGGCCAGCCGTTGTCAAACCGTATTTTATTAGGACTATTTCATACGACGACATGCCGTACTGCGGGTTTTCATACAGTTGAGTATGGAAGTCTGGCGAGTGCGACACTCTTTCTTACGATACTTCTCATGGCGATAGGCGCAGGCCCTGGCTCTACAGGCGGGGGATTTAAAGTCAGTACTTTCATGACGCTACTTACCCGAGCCGGAGCCAGCTTTCGTGGACAGGAACGAGCTAATTTTGCAAAGCGAACCATTCCAGAGCGGGCAGTGGAACGAGCAACCGCTACTGCATTAGTTTTTGTGGCAATTGCATTTGTTGCACTCGTAGCACTCCTGGGTGTCGAAAGTGGAGGAAAGGCAGCTGAGCGACCACGCTGGTTTCTCGATGCTTCTTTTGAATGTATTTCAGCACTCGGAACAGTCGGACTATCGACTGGTATCACTGCATCGCTCACAATTCCCGGAAAGTTTATTTTGGCTGTCTTGATGCTTCTGGGCCGTCTTGGTCCCATTACTGTCGCAGTAGCGTTGTCTCGGCAGCGGCCTGCGTACCAGCCCAACTACCCTGAGGAGGAGCCGCTTGTCGGCTAACGTGCGATGCCTTCAACCAGTAGCAAACGTTTTATCATGCTTGGAATGGGTTCTTTCGGCTCTGCGCTCGCGACTCAACTCGCAGCAAACGGCTGTCGGGTGACTGGCGTGGATCAGCGGCGTGACCGATTGGATGCTGTCAAAAATGTAATTCAGGAGGCAATTATTGGTGATGCAACTGATCGAGAGTTACTCGAAAATTTACCTATTAAAGACTCGACGTCAGTTTTTATATCGCTTGGGGAAACAATCTCTCGATCACTTCTGGCTACGTTGCATGTGAAAGAACTTGGTGCTCGAGATGTAGTTGTGAAGGGTGTGACAAAAGAACACGGAAAGATTTTGTCACACCTTGGTGCCAATCGAGTGGTATTTCCAGAAGAGGAGGTTGCGAAAGAACTCGCTGACAAGTCAAGTTGGCCAAACGTCCTTGATTTTTTACCAATTGATCCTGAGTACAGTGTGGTCGAAATAACGGTGCCAGAATCACTTGAAGGGAAGACACTTGCTGAGGCAGACCTTCGTAATTCAGTCGGCGTCTTCGTGTTGGGTTTACGAGATGTGATGCAAGGACGCTTTCAGATGTTTCCTGAAGGGCGGACAAAACTCATTCAGGATCAGATTTTACTTGTCATTGGCCGCGAAGAAGAGCTTGCCCGCCTTCGTGAGATGACTTGAAAAAGCACTTATTCCTGTCCGGGTAGTCCGGGTGGCAGTTCAATCGTTATTTCGGCTGGAGGTGGAGCAGTTTTAGGAGAAGTTGGCTGGGTCGCATTCGGATCAAATTTCGGTGTCTCAACTCCGCTTCGTGCAGCAAGATCGGCGGTCAGTGAGAGTTTCTCGTCCCCATTCTTCGGGCGAATTTCCAGAAGCGTCACGCCCCACTCATCACCAAACTTCTTTCCTTCAACGATAACGGTTGCTGCTGCTTTTGGGCCAACAACGGGGATTTGCATGGCAGCAATTCCATCGACTTCATTGGCTCGGCCAGTAACCGTTCCTTTCCACGTGATTGGTTCACCAAGGAATGTCTGAGATCGATTATTTATGGCAACTTCTTCTTTTGCCATATTCACCAGCGGATGATTTGCGATACGTCCGCAGCCGGAAAGAACAAAAGGTATGCAAAGAAAAAGAATTGGAGCAAATAGTTTTCTATATACCTGACGTGGAAGCATGTCTGTTCCTCCTTGAACGGTTTTTTTTGCCAGACGGTTGCTGTTGTGATTGAATTACTGTGCATCGTGTTGCCTGCACCAGGCAATTTTTTCAGCCGTTGTCGTTGGTAGTTCACCCACTGGAGACTCTTTGGCTTGAGGCGATTCATCCTGCTCAGGGGTTTCGTCTGAGGCTATCGTTTCTTCTAATGCCGATTCATCGGGAGTTGGATCGGCAACCGCCGGAGGTGGGGGCGTTTTAGCCCCTCGAGCCTTTGCTAAAATATCAGCAGTAGAGAGTTTTCCAGACGGCTTTGCGGCCGACTTTAAACCACCGCCGCGGGCTGCAGCAAGAATGTCAGCAGTTGATTTTTTCTGTGGCGAAGATGCTTTTGAAGATGAAGTTTTGGCCGCAGGGGCTGCTTTGGCCTTTGCCTGTTTTTCTGGTTTTGGCAGTGGTTCCGTCACGACCTTTAGATGTGAAGGGTCAATATCGTACCAGGCAATATTGTTGAACTGATCAAACTCTACGAGGCATCGACCATTCATATTGACAGCCCGCACGGTGCCGGTGGTTTTTGCAAACCGACTGAGTTCTGGTGCAGGCGAGTCGATCACCACATATTTGTCGGTCCATTCGGCTTTGAGCCGCTCGATAACATCAAACATCAGAACCTTCCATCAACTCTCGACGTTGCTACGGGGCGATCGCCAGATGACCGCTTTCCCCTCAACAATTTGACCGAAAGAGCAGTCTGCCGCAAGATGCAGGGTGAACTGCCTCGATACCGCCCACTGAAACACAATACGACCAAAGAACGGTCGAAGGGCGGTCAAATGCTTCAATTGGCCCTGGCTTGATTGTAATGAGATCTTCTGGAGGTTCTTTTCCATCGTATGAATAGGTAGAACCGAGCCAACCTGGTGCCTCGAAGACCCTGCAGGCCACCTCGACAAGAATGGAGTCTTTTTTGGCTTGAGAGGCTGTCAAACTGGCTGAAAAATGTGAACGTCCAGCCAGCCCAACTGCGACAAGGGCATGATGCCCCATTGCTTCGGTTGGCGTTACTTCTGTGATAACGGGTGATGCTGGCCACCTCTCAGAGATTCCCGTAGGGATGGGTAGTCTGTCGTTGCCCGCTTGGATTTGGTCTCCTTCAACCGATTGCAGGCAGTCCTTGTGATCTATGTGAAACAGATGGCGCCACCGATCGTTATTCCATAAGAATTCAACACGTATTCGACCAACTTCCAAATGAATTGGGGCCCGTAATTTACTTTGTCTGTGTGGTAGATCAGGCATATTTGTACGAACTGGACGGGGTTCATGAAGGCAGATTTCACAACGCGTGCGTAGCACGGTAGGTTGAGATTACCCGAAACGAGGAGAATTTGTGGAACCGCGGCGCTCACTTGGTTGGCCAATTACGCTTGGTGTGGTTTTAATTAGTTCCATTATCACGCTTGGCGTTGGATGGGTTCTTGTCAGTATCTCTGCTGCACTGGGCTCTCAAAACGCTGCGTTCTATTGGGCGTTACTCGCTGTTGGCGTGTCGCTTCTTATTCTTGTGCTGGTTGGCGTCATCATCTACTTTGCTTTGGCAGTCAAAGCAATTGCTCTCTCACAGCGGCAAAGTAACTTTATTGATAGCGTGACTCACGAGCTCAAAAGTCCGCTTGCGTCGCTGAAACTCTATCTGCAAACCCTGATCCGTCGACCAGTACCACCCGCGGAACAATCAGATTTCCACCGATTCATGTTGCAGGATGTCGAGCGGCTCGACACTCTGATTGACCATCTTCTTGATGCGGCAAAAACGATGCATCGCCCAGCATTATCAATTGCTGAAGCGACCAGAATTGTCCCAGTCCTCAAGGAGGCAGCCGTACGGGTTGCTGATCGTCATGAGGTTCAGCATGACTGTATTGTGATCAATGTAGAGAAAGAACTTGAGGATGTTTTTGTACAGGGTAGGGAAGCGGACATTGAAATAGTTTTTCGAAACCTTATTGATAATGCAGTGAAGTACTCGCTTCCTGAACCACATGTCGATGTGACAGTTGAAGTCACGAAGAAAAGTCGCGTGCTGGTTCGGGTGGCAGATAATGGCCCCGGGATTCCGATAGCAGATCGTGGGCTGGTGTTTCGACGTTTTGTTCGATTAGGAAGCGAACTGGAGCGGGCTACGCCAGGAACTGGGCTGGGGCTGTATCTTGTTAAGTCGATTGTCAAGCAGTTAAGGGGTCGTGTTTTTGTGAAAGGTCGCTTGACCAAGCGAGGCACCATCATTGAAGTCGATCTGCAGAAGGGAAACTCTTCCGAAGACATGCCTCGTTGACCGGAGCTACGCAGAACCCTTTGAGTAAACCGTGTTGCCGGTTCTAATCATGAATCCAGGCAATCATGCCATCCTTCTCCCCCCTCCGATTTGAATTACCATGCCCCAATCGCCCTTAAATTCTTTGAAATCATATGTCGATCTTGATCAGAGCGAAAAGCACGATGGTGACACTGATGTTTTGCCAATTCGTCGTGCGTTGGTAAGTGTCTACGATAAGACCGGTTTGGATCGGTTTGCTGATGCATTGAAGTCCGCTGGAATAGTAGCTGTTAGTACGGGTGGAACGGCACGGGCTCTTGAGGGCTATGGCGTCTCTGTTGAGGACGTGTCTTCAATAACAGGTTTTCCGGAAGTACTCGATGGACGAGTGAAGACCCTTCATCCAAATATTTTTGCTGGCATCTTGGCTCGCGGCGATAGAGAAGATGATCTTGAAGTTTTGGCTGAACATGGAATTGATCGGTTCGAACTTATCGTTGTCAATCTTTATCCGTTCGCAAGCGTCATTAGCCGCGATGGCTGTACGGCAGATGATGCAATCGAATTAATTGATATCGGTGGACCAAGCCTGGTTCGTGCAGCTGCCAAGAATCATGCCTTTAGTGCAGTCATCACAGATCCTGGTCAATACGACGCGGCGGCAGCTGCAATCAGCCGTGGAGGAACGACGCTGGTAGAACGAAGGTTGTTTGCCGCCCAAGCTTTTGAACGTACTGCCGAATACGATGCCGTCATTGCTCGCTGGATGGCAGGTCATGCGGGGTTAATTGTGGGAGGGGCAAAGCCGATTTCGAGCGAACATCATCCCGACACTCCGCCATTACCAACTCGGCTTTCGCTTAGCCTTGAGCGAAGGCTGCCTTTGCGGTACGGAGAAAATCCACACCAGTCGGCTGCAATGTATGCACCAGCGGATACCCATTTCGGTCTTGCTGGTTTGAAGCAGCTCTCTGGTAAGGAGCTCTCGTATAACAATTTACTGGACCTTGATGCCGCAGTCCGCATTGCTGGATTGATTCAGAATTCTGGTGCGGCAGTTATCAAACACACGAATCCCTGTGGTGCAGCCAGCGCATCAACTGTTGATGAAGCGCTCGAAGCAGCTATGTCAGCAGATCCAACAAGTGCGTTTGGTTCAATAGTCGCGGTGAATCGTGTTTTCGATGCAGCTGCAGCGGAGTGTCTGCTCAAGCCGGGAATGTTTGTTGAGGTGATCGCCGCTCCGGCTTTCACTGCAGAGGCAGTTGAGGCTCTCAAAACACGGCCGGCATGGAAAGCAAGTGTGCGGTTGGTTGAGGTGCCACCGGGTGATCCATGGGGCCCTACAGCTGGTCTTGAGCTTCGAAGTGTGGCGGGTGCAATGTTGGCACAGCGACCGGATGAGACACCAGATGACCCGGCTGCGTGGCGGGTTGTAACCCAGGAGGCACCTGCAGAAGATTTGACGCAGCCGCTGGACTTTGCATTCACCATGGTAAGAAGACTCACAAGTAATGCCATTGCGGTTTGTCAGGGGACAAGTCTCGTGGGAGCAGGTGTGGGTCAAACGAGTAGAGTTGACGCAGTGCGTATAGCATTAGAGAAGGCAGGAGATCGGGCGAGAGGAAGTGTACTCGCATCAGATGCCTTCTTCCCTTTTCCTGATTCCATTGATTTCATTCGACAGGCAGGTGTTGCGGCGATCATCCAGCCCGGGGGTTCAAAGCGAGATCCAGAGGTAATTGCGGCCGCAAACGCTGCAAAGCTACCGATGGTCTTCACATCGAGGCGTCACTTTAGACACTAGATAGAAACAAAGTCCGTAAAAATCAGAATATTTTTATATCCGATACCGCTGATGTTGTTTGGGGTGTAGTGAACTTCAATGTCTGGTTGTGACAAAACAGAATGTGCCAAAATCAATCCGTTTTCATTTTCCTAATAATACGAGTGAGCGATGTCCTCAGTACTCGACAAAATCATCAGTCGAAAACAAAAAGAAGTCGCTAAGTCGAAGGCAATACGTCCACTTTTCAGCATCAAGGAAAATCTTGAGGATTCTGATCAGCCACGTGATTTCTTTGCGGCTGTTTCCGAATCTGGTGCAATGCGGTTAATTGCCGAATTTAAGCGACGTAGTCCTTCAGCAGGTGAAATTCGTCCCGGTGCTGAACCTGCAGAGATAGTTCGTGGGTATGAAAAATCTGGAGCCGCTGCACTTTCTATTTTAACCGACGGCGAAGACTTTGGTGGTTCTCTGGATGACCTCAGGGCTGCGAGGAAAGCATCCTCACTGCCGACCCTGAGGAAAGAATTCATTATTGATTCCTACCAGGTGAATGAGGCACGTCTCTATGGAGCCGATGCCGTTCTTCTCATTGCTGAGTGTTTGAATGACTGTCTTTTAAGAAGCTTGTACCGAGAAGTAATCGATCTCGGAATGACACCACTGGTCGAATTGCATAGTGAAGAAAACCTTTCCCGAGTTCTTGATCTAGGTGCAACACTTATAGGAATTAATAATCGGGACCTTAGTACAATGAAGACTGACATAAATCATGTCCTGAGACTCAAAGAAAAAGTCCCGTCGGAATGTGTGCTCGTGGCTGAAAGTGGAATTCGTACACGGTCAGATGTTGAGCAACTCGAGGCTGCTGGAGTCAGGGCGATTCTCGTTGGTGAATCTCTTTTGAGTAGCCCAGATCCATCAGACGCTGCTGCCGCACTTCTCGGTAATATTTAGCCGAAATCGTTTAGTTCTCCAGATTTTCGTTCGAGTCGCTGATAAATCGATATCCAGCACCGCGTACAGAGAGGAAGTGACGGGGCTGGGAGGGATTCTCTTCAAATAATTTTCGCAAGTTCAGCATGAATGTGTCGACAGTTCGTGTTGCAGGCGCGCGATCCATGCCCCAGACATTCTTAAGCAACTCAGTTCTCGATAATACAAGTCCCTCATGTTCGATGAGATACCTAAGAAGCTTCATTTCAAGCGCTGTGAGCCGGATCTGGCGACTGTTGCAATAGGCTTCCCAGGTGTCGAAATTGATATGAGCCTTTCCGAATGAAAAGCTGTTCTCAAAGCGACTTGTCGCAGGTTCGTCTTTGGGAGATGCTGAGCCGTTCTTACGTCGACTGAGGAGACTTCTGATGACTGAGAGAAGTTCATCAAGATCAAAGGGCTTTTGCAGGTAAACGTCTGCTCCAGCATTAAACCCTCGAATACGGTCTTCTACTAACGTTCGAGCGGTAAGCATGACAACTGGAATAAGGCTGCCTCGAGAGCGGAGCTCTTCACACACTGCATATCCACTCATACCAGGTAACATGACGTCGAGTACAACAAGATCAATATCCGCATTTGGCTCATTAAGAATAGCCAAAGCTTCGTGTCCATCAGCAGCGGTCGTTACCGTCAGGCCTTCGGATGTCAGGTTGTACCGGATGCCGATGGCGAGATGGTCCTCGTCTTCGACGAGTAAGATGTTTGGCATGATGCTGATCGAGTGTAACGCTCTCCAAGATTTTTGGCGTAGCCATTTTCACAAAACCATGCCCAAGCATCAGTAGCAGCAACTTCTAATGGCCGTATTTTGTATCCTAGCTCATCAAATGCTCGCTGGCATGAGAAGTTGTGCCTCAGCATCGACATGCTTGCTGATGCTGAATTGACAGGGGGTTCTCGACGGAACAATATGCCAGCTAAGTCTCCGATCCGTCCAGCAGTACGTACTGCAAGCGGTGGGGCATTCCCAATCGGAGGACGACGATTGGTTACCTTGGCAAAAACCTTCCACGCATCAAGATACGTGAGTGCATGGCCCCCCAGGATATAGCGACGACCCGTTTGACCTCGTTCGTTCGCAGCTTCAATGCCACTAACAACATCACGGACATCAACAAAATCGTTAGCACCCGGTGGGGCTAGCAGCCCCTTTCCACTGCCAACCTCAAGAAGCATCCGACCACTAGATGGCTTCCAGTCCCATGGTCCAATCATGTAAACAGGGTTCACAATAACAGCATCCAGACCGCGTTCAACTTGATCTAAGACAGCAGACTCGGCCATTCTCTTTGTTAATACGTAGGGACACTCAATCATACCTCCAGGAGGAGTTTCTTCATTCGCGGGGGTACCATCTGACCGCAAGCCGAGGGCATCAACACTCGAGACATGAATGAATCGAGCTCCGGCAATGCGTGCAATCTTGGAAAGATGAGTCGTCCCCTCTACATTGACCCGATACATCTCATCGTAGTAACGCCAGCCACAGTGAACCATTGCAGCTGAGTGAATGACAAGATCGATTCCATCAACAGCCCTTTGGAGACTACTTGTATCCTCGAGTTGACCAATGATCTTTTGGACCGGAAGTCCTTCTAAGGCTGCAGTAGTCTCACTGTGGCGGGGGCGAACCAACACTTTGACATTCCAGCCAGTATCCAGAAACCTTCTGACAACATTATTGCCAACCAAACCTGTAGCACCAGTAACAAGGCAGGACCGTTTGCTGCCGTCGCGGTATGAGTTGAGGGCATCTGCCATGGTTATCAAGATCAAGTGTTCACTGCGTCGATATTCGACGTATGCGGCTTGAAGGGTTTGCAGTAAATAAATTCGGTGTATTTGTGAAGATTCTGTAATTTTGAGTTAAATCGGAAAAAATTCTGAGGCAACTTATACAAAATTTGATTCATTCTGGTTGAAGCTGACATTGACGTTTTCCTCGGGCTTAGCAGAGAATTTGAAGGTAGTAAGAACATGTTTTGGGCAATCCCCAAAAGCAGATAAAGCCACTATTAAGAGGGGGTTTGTGTGTCGGCCATTAGCATCGAGACGGTTGTTCATCGTCGTCAGCAGCGCAGGTTTATAGACCTGCCTTGGCAGATATATGCCAGTGATCCTTGCTGGATTCCTCCGCTACGGCGTGCTCAGGAAGAGTTACTAGGGTTTCATCCACATCCGTTCTACGAACGCAATAAGACGCAGTCTTTTTTAGCAACACGTGGTGGTAGGGACGTTGGCCGTATTACAGCCATTGTTAATGTTGGTCATATAGAGCGTTACAAAGAAAACCGCGGTTTCTTTGGCTTCTTTGAATGTACGGATGATTTAGAGGCGACTACCCAATTATTTGATGCCGCCAAGAAGTGGTTATCGGATCAGGGTATGACTTCCATACGTGGCCCTGTCAATCCATCTCTGAATTATGAGTGCGGTTTATTAATTGAGGGATTTGCAACTCCACCATTTTTTATGATGACACATAATCGTCCCTATTACGCAGATCTTATTGAAGCGAATGGTTTCAAAAAGATTGAAGACCTCTACGCTTTTTGGGGTGAGATGTCGATGCTCGAGGGTATTGATTCGAAACTTGGCGTAATGGTCGAAGGTGTTAAGGAGCGTTTTGGAGTTTCAGTTCGATCTCTTGATCGAGCCAGGTTTACCGATGAAGTTCGTATGTTTCTTGATATTTATAATACGAGTCTTGCAGGAACATGGGGGTTTGTTCCTCTTTCTCAGGGGGAAGTGAATCACATGGCTGCTCATTTGAAGCACCTGATCGTCCCAGAACTTTCCCTAGTAGCTGAAGTTGATGGCAAGCCTATCGGTACTGTTTTCTGCTTGCTCGATTACAACCCGCGTATCAAAGCCATGAATGGGCGACTTTTTCCTTTTGGCTTTTTAAAATTACTATGGAACAAGTCGGCTATTAAAAGAATGAGAGCAATCAGCACGAATGTCGTTCCGGAGTATCAAGCTTGGGGAGTCGGTCTGGTTCTGCACGCCGCCCTTGTGCCGCGACTCTACAATTGGGGCATGAAGGAGGTGGAGTTTTCTTGGGTTTTAGAAAGTAATCATCTTTCGAAGCGAACTCTTGAACGAGGAGGTGCACTCGTAACAAAGAAGTATCGGATTTATCAAGATGATTCGCCAAGTGACGCAAGCGAGAAAAAATCAGCGAGATGACTTTATTGGTGTATCGTTCTGACTGACTCGATTGCTGGATTGACTGCGCTGTAAGAAGACACCGCTGGAAATGGCCATAGTCCTGTTTCCACGTGACTGAGGTCGTCGAGCAGACTTGTTCTTCGGCCAGCTACTTCGTCCTTGGCGATGCGTACGTTCCCAACGCATTGAACCATAGTTCACACCACCCAGATTAAAGGATCGGTATGGATTTCTGGGGCTGATCGCGTCTGCAGAACGAGAGAACGCCGACGTGCTAAGAATCATTACTGTTGTAAGAGTAAGAAATATGAGTCGTATCACTTGATCTTCCTCATTTTATTTGTCCTGACATTCGGATTACACGTAGTGAATGGTTGCAGATGATATGTGGAGATCAAGCTATTTTGTTGGACAGGGTAGAAATTTGAGGCAGTTATCCATTTCCTGACCGGTTAGGCCTGTATCCAACAGTTTTGTGTGACCGAGACACTCTGGTACGTTGTTTTTTCTTTGTTTTTCTTAGTCCGCGAATGTGATCCCCAGACTTTTGTTCTGAAAATGATTGGTTGGCCTCTCGCCTTTTTTTGTTGAGTGCCTCTTGTGGTGGTCGATCTGGGATCAAACTGTCGCAGCCAGAACCAATCAGATCTTGTCTCCCAACGTGTTCAAGTGCTTTTCGCACTTCAAAATAATTCTCTGGTTTAAAGAATTGAAGCAACGCTTTCTGCATTCTGCGATTTCTCAGCCCTTTCGTGACAATGACAGGTTTTCCTGTCATTGGATCACGGCCTGTGTGATACATGCAGGCTGCAATGTCGAAAGGGCTGGGAATAAAATCTTGGACCTGGTCAGGTCGGTACCCATTCCTTTTCAAGAAAAGTGCCAAGTCGATCATTTCATTAAGTCCACTCCCAGGATGACTCGCAATAAAGTAGGGAACTGTGTATTGACGTTTGCCTACTCGACGACTTGCCGCACGGAAAGCCTTGTCAAACTCAACGTAGTCACTTGCCGGAGGCTTTTTCATGAGGTCGAGTACATCTGGGTCGGTGTGCTCTGGTGCAACTTTTAGATGCCCGCCCACATGGTGTTCGGCCAATTCCCGGAGATACTCAGGGTCACGACGCGCTAAATCCATTCGAACACCGCTCGCGACGAGCACCCGTTTTACGCCGGGAATCTCTCGGGTTTCCCGCATGACTTCTTTCAGAGGCCCATGATCAGTCCCAAGAAGTTTGCAAACCGTGGGATGGACGCACGATAGTCTGCGGCACTTCGCCTCAACATCTGGTCGAATACAACGCATTTTGTACATGTTGGCTGTTGGGCCACCAATGTCGGAAACCGTGCCTTTGAAATCAGGCTGGTTTGCGAGTTGTTTTACCTCAGAAAGAATTGACTGCTTTGAACGACTCTGAATAATTCGACCTTCATGGGCTGTAATGGAGCAAAATGTACAGCCTCCAAAGCAGCCTCGCATGATTTGAACACTGTTTTCAACAACTTCAAATGCTGGGATTCTTTTTTTGCCATATCGTGGATGAGGGCGACGGGTGAATGGTAGTGCGTAGACACGATCCATCTCATGTTCTTCAAGCGGCAGAGCCGGAGGATTAATGACTACGGCTTCTCGCCCGTGTCGCTGTACAAGCCTTTTGGCGTTATGAGGATTTGTCTCAAGATGACTTATTCGAGTCATCTCACAAAATGCGTCATTGTCAACCTTGGTTACTTCATACGCCGGAAGTTCACGAGTGCCTTCATCGATAGAAAATGACTCACTTGCTCCAAGGCGATAGGCAACTCCTCGGAGAGTTCTCATCTCTTGAACTGTTTTTCCAGCGGCAAAACCCTTTGCGATATCAAGGATTGTTCGTTCGCCCATGCCAAAGGCAAGCATGTCGGCTTTTGAATCGAGGAGAATTGAGCGGCGCACCGTGTCGCTCCAGTAGTCGTAATGAGCGATGCGCCTTAAGCTTGCTTCTACGCCACCGGCAACAACGGGAACACCAGGGAATGCCTCTCGTGAACGTTGACAATACGCTAAGGTTGCTCTGTCAGGGCGCAGTCCAATTTCACCATCTGGTGAATAGGCGTCATCATTTCGGACTTTACGGTTTGCCGTGTAATGATTAATCATCGAGTCCATGTTGCCAGCAGAGATGGCAAAGAAGAGATTTGGTCGACCGAACTGTCTCCAATCGTGGCAATTTTGCCAGTTTGGTTGAGCGAGTACGGCAACACGAAACCCCTCCGATTCCAAGAGTCTGGCAAGGAGGCCGTTGGCAAAGCTAGGATGGTCTACGTAGGCGTCTCCTGTCACAAAAACGATATCCACGCTATCCCAACCCTTGGCAATGACATCTTTTGGGTGCATTGGCAGTGGTGGAGCTGCTGGCGTATTTGTTTGAATAATTGGTAAATTCATTGAGGCAGGTAGCCTTGTTGGCGTCGATTGGCTGTACTGAAGTGTACCCTGCTAGAGCGGGTTAAGGTTTGACAGTCTCAGGCTGATATATTTGTAGAGACGTCAGGCAAGCGTTTTTGTCTCATAGGTGTTTTTTGACGGGTGGAACGATTGCATGCTTCGATTAGCTCCCAAAGTTGTACTTGTTTTATTGACAGTACTGGTTCTGCAGGCGGTTGACGGTTCTGAGCAAGACGAACGTGTGTCACGAGCAATCGCTCAACTTGGTGCAAGTCAATATGCCGATCGAGAAACTGCCTCAAGGCAGCTCGCTGCAATGGGCGTAATCGCTGTTGATCAGCTGGTGCATGCAGCCCGGGGAAATGACTCAGAGGTCGCTGCACGAGCAGTTGATGCTCTTCGAGCAATGCTTCAGCAGGATGATTCTCAGTTATCAAATAAAGCTGAAGCTGCCCTTGAATCAATCGCAGAGCAAGGGGGGCCGGCGGTGGCTCAGCAGGCAGAAGTAGCGCTCGATTTTTTTGATGCTGCGCAAGCTGTTTCTGCGCGAAAGAAGCTTGAAGAACTTGGAGCAATATTTAGTGATGCCGGTCCTTCCGGACTGCGTATTGAAATTGCTGAAGACTGGAAGGGTGACAGTCGCTCGTTGAAATTAGTAACACGGCTACAAAAAGTTGTTCACATCAGTTTGTTTGGCCTTCAACTTACACAAAGAGATGCCGTAACCCTTGGGAGGTTACGGGGTGTCGATCGTCTTGATCTATTCGGTGTTGGTCTTTCAGACGATGCGATCAAGCAGTTAAAGCAACGGCTCAAAGAGACTGAAATTGATATTCGAAAAGGTGGTAAGTTAGGCATTGCCGGAATGCCTTTGCAGGGCCAGTGCGTTATTGCAGGTATTCAGCCAGGTTCTTCAGCAGAGAAAGCAGGATTGTTACCGCAAGATGTCATTACGGAGATCAACGGAACGGCAATCAGTGACTTTGGAGCCTGTACTCGCATTATTGGTGAACATAAACCAGGTGAAGAAATTTCTGTGGTTATCGAACGGATGAAACCGGACGGATCAATGGGGCAATTTCGGAAGGTTGTCGTGTTGGGAGGGTGGTAGGTAGCCAACCTCAGCAATAATATTGAGTGAGCAGGTGAGGACATTGCATTGAATAAACCAGTAGAAGGCCCTCGTGGCAAGCAGAATGACGTTACTGAAGAGGTTGATGTTCGGTGGCATGCAGCCACAATTAGTCGGAAGCAACGTGAAAGCAGTGCAGGTCACCGGGGCTGTGTCATTTGGTTTACCGGCTTATCAGGATCGGGAAAAAGTACCCTTGCTAACGAAGTTGACAAGCAGCTACATGCTCGTGGCCATCGCAGTTTCATTCTCGACGGAGATAATGTGCGTCATGGTCTGAATGCATCTCCCAACCTTCTTGAAACAATTCACGGTCAGCCTTTCGCGAAGCGATTTGGCCTCGGTTTTGGAGCAGAAGACCGCAGGGAGAATATTCGTCGGGTTGGGGCAGTTGCAGAACTCTTTACTCAGGCTGGAATCATTACGCTCACGGCATTTATTAGCCCCTATCGTAGTGATCGTGAAGCAGTACGAAAAATGTTACCAGATGCAGACTTTATTGAGGTCTATGTCAAAGCTCCATTAGACATCTGTGAAAGCCGTGATCCAAAAGGACTTTACAAAAAAGCTCGTGCTGGTGAAATTACTGGATTCACGGGTATCGATGACCCTTATGAAGAGCCAGAAAAGGCAGAAATTACCGTTGAATCTACGGTAAATAGTCCACAGGTGCTCGCCCAACAAGTTCTTGTTTGGCTCGAACGTGCTGAAGTTATTCCAGTACGTTAACTAGGTTCACTATCACTCAGGTGTTGGACCTATGAGTTCAACAATATTCCCATCTGGATCTTTTACGCACGTCAGAGACATTCCGGGAACAAGATTCTCAGGAAGAGTGACGGGAGACTTTGCAAGAGGTTCTACACCAAGTTGCTTCAGTCGACTGAGTAATACCGATGTGTCTGCAACAATGATTGTAAGATAGCGAAATCCAGTATGAGAGTGAATAAAGGCAGTGTCACCGGATCGTGGTGATGTTCCAGCAATCTGCATCAGTTTGAGCTTTGTCGCAGTTTTATCATTTCCCAAAACAAGTACTCGGACATCAAGCGGTTTGTTGTCAGTGAGACCAGCGGCTTTGGCAAGATCAGAATCTACCTGAAAGCCCTCTTTCTGCTGAAAGCCGATGCCCTCGGTATAAAACGCAACAGAGGCATCAATGTCGTTTACCACCATGCCGATATCAATCGTTGTTTTTGGGAATGAAATAGTAGATTCGGCAGCGAACCCAAGCCCGGTAGTAATAGCGAATGAGAAAGCAGCAAGTATGCGAAACATTGAAAACTCCATCGTTGTGTCTGAATATTTCACTATAAAGTAACCTGCAATTTCTAATGTACAACCTTTATGGGCGGGGACGTTTCGGAGAAAAACTGCAACGAATCTCGTTTTGAAGGTCGATCAAACGTTCGTCCCCTGGCCGGATTGCTAATGCTTGATCTACTATATTCGCAGCTTTTTCCAACTGCCCAATCTGTATGTAAGTGTTCGCAAGTTTACGGTAAAGCCACACTTTCTTTGGAGTTTGAAGGACGTCGTACTCGTATAAACGAATTGCCTCTTCGAGTTTCCCAGATCGCAGTAGCTCACTTGCAGCAGTTGCAAATGATCCGCCCCATGGATTTTTTTTGCCTTTCTCCTCAAACCATGAAATTGCAGTATCAACTCCCTTGCTGCAAACCAATTGATACAGTCGCTGGTCTTGCGAGCGAGGCGGATTCTGAGGAATTTTATATGGTTGCTCTGTGACAACATGAATAATCTCTGTGTTCATACGGTTTAAAGTAAGCCACACGCCGTTCGATCCCGGTGGATCACCCTGATTGCACAAAAGAGCTACAAAAGCATTTCTGCTGGGTATTCTGGTCACAAGTGCACGAAAGCCACTGATTGCACCACCATGATTCATAACACGGGTTTTTTCCTGAGTCGTTGGATGCATGACGTTATAGATTCGCCAGCCGTAGCCATAGTTACTGTGTTGTCGTCCACCTGCGGCCTGAGATTCAGGAACTGAAGTATTTGGCGTGAACATCAGATCACGGAGATTTTTCTTGAGCAGCTTGTTCGTAGTGAGCGCTCGATCCCATGCGAATAAATCATCAACGGTCGAATAGATAGCCCCCGCTGCACCGGGAGCAGGATTCATTTCGATATAGGGTGCATTTTGAACCCGAAAAGGCCCATGTGTGTATCCGGAGGCCCGTTTGCTAAGCAGTTTGTGAGGGTCGTCATATCCAGTGTTCGTCATGCCGAGTGGTTGTGAGATCCGTTCACGTATATTCTGCTCGTAGGATTTTTTTGTTACTTTTTCAATAATACGACCAAGAATCACGTACCCGGCGTTACTGTAGCTGTAAAGTTCTCCAGGTTTATGTGTAAGGTCACCGCTGCAGAACCGCTTGATGAACTCGTCTTTTTCAAACAAAAGACGAGCAGTTGTATTGCGATAGTCAAAGGAACTTGTGAAATCAGGAATCCCGGACTGATGTGCTAATAGGTGATGGATAGTAACTCGTTCTCCATTATCTCGCCGATACGACGGGAGATGGTTCGTGATCGAGTCATTTAGGTTTAGTTCTCCATCCTGTATGAGTTGCATGATAATCATGCTGCAGAACTGTTTGCTTACAGAAGCGAGACGAAATTTTGTCTCGATTGAGTTTGGTATTTCCCATTCTCGGTTTGCCAGGCCAAATGCTTTCCGATAAATCACTTGACTGTTTTCAGCAACGAGGACTGCACCGGAGAAGAAACTATTCCTCGCCATTGCATCACAAATTTCATGCAGAGCTTTTTGTTTGTCCTTTGTGGAACGTGCGGGCCCACTCGTAATCGGTTCTTCGGGAATCGCTGAGACAAGGCGGGGACCGCCTGCTAACGAGATGATCCCAGCCACCAAAACAAGAGTCTTTAAGAGTCTTTGGACAGACCGGTGCATCACAAATCCCACGGTTACGATCTCATACAAGTCAAAGAGACTATGTAAAGAAATTCTTACTAGTGATACCGTGATAAATCATGGAACCATTTTTCTCAGGATGGCAAATGATATAAGCAAAGATGTTTTTAGTCTATGAAGCCCGAAAGTTCTTCGCTGCGAGCAGGCGCTTGAAGTTTACGAACTGCCTTGGCTTCGATTTGTCGGATACGCTCTCTGGTTACCTTGAAGATATGCCCAACTTCTTCCAGTGTGTAGCTATAGCCATCACCGAGACCGTACCGAAGCTTAATGATTTCTCGCTCACGATACGAAAGGCTTTTCAGTACTTTTGAAATACGATTGCGAAGCATTTCTTGGGCAGCACCAACAGCGGGGTTCTCTGCGCCAGTGTCAGGAAGGAGGTCGCCGAAGTGACTGTCTTCACTGTTGCCAACAGGCCTATCAAGACTGATTGGGTAACGACTCATTGCTGTTACGCGACGAGTTTCATCAACCGGTGTTCCGGCTCGAGCGGCTATTTCTTCAATGGTTGGTTCGCGACCATATTCCTGCAGAAGTTGACGAGCCACATTCCGGACACGGCTCATCGTTTCAACCATGTGGACAGGAATTCGAATAGTACGGCTTTGGTCTGCGACAGCTCTTGTAATTGCCTGTCGAATCCACCACGTGGCATATGTGCAGAACTTAAAACCGCGCCGATATTCAAACTTATCAACGGCACGCATCAAGCCAGCATTTCCTTCCTGAATCAAGTCGAGAAACGAAAGGCCACGATTCCGATATTTTTTCGCTATCGATACAACAAGCCGCAGATTGCCTTCGGAAAGCCCCCTTTTTGCACGTTGGTAGCGAGCAAAAATTTCATTTATTTCCTTCATGCGTCGCTTTAGGCTGCGAGGTGTTTCCTGGCATGCTTTAAGAATTGCTCGGTATTCATCGACAAGGTTTTGCCTGTTCGATGCTGGCTGTTTGGTTCTCTTGTGGGCGTCTATCTTGATTTTGAGCTCTCTCAGACGACGGATAAATCCATTGAGAGTTGGAATCATGGTTTCTATGCGCTGGGTACGCAGGCCGAGTTCTTCAATCAAGCGAACACAGCGTTTGCGTCGGCGTCCTAATCGACTCCACGCTTTCCGCCGTTCGGTTGTTCGGGAACGCTTCGAAAGAGCTATGCGGTAATCGGCTTTATTCTGACTAATCAGCACCTCAAGCGTCTGAAGATTATGAGGGAGACGTCCAAGAATTTGTTCTTTTTCTAAACGATCAGTTACCGAAACCTGTACTGTTCGATCAAAAGGAAGTTCACCCCGGTGGACACGACTCAGCACCTTGTAGGCGTTCAGACATACGTATTCACATTCCAGAAGTTTTGCACGAAACTGTGCTCGAGTTGTTTCAATCTGTCGAGCAAGATAGATTTCCTGAGCTCTGGTAAGAAGAGGAATTTCTCCCATTTGTGTCAGGTACATACGGACGGGATCGTCTGACCAATTTTCTATTTGCTCGGCAAGTGCATCTTCAGCCTCATTTTCATCGACTGCTCCACCGGCTTTAGCAGGTGCAGAGGACTGGCTGGAAGCGCCAATTTGATTGCCATCGTCCGGAGTACTCAAATCCGATTCTGTAGTACCGTGGTCAAGAATTGCTTCTGCTTCTTCAGCCTCAGCAACCTTATCACCAAGTTCCTCAACCTCTCTGGGGCGGGCAACAACATCATCTTCAAGTTCGTCCAAGAGCGAATCGTACAAGTCAGAACTCCTTTAATTTCCAACAACTGAAAAACGGAAGGTAACCAAATCCTAGTTGTCATTTCACGAGATACCAGACGGTAGCTCAAGAAACAGATGGAATGAATGGGCTAATGGGAATAAAACGGTGAAAGGAACAAAAATCGACGGGAAATAAATAGCGGTGTCGTAAGGTCAAAATCAAAAGATTTACAGGAAACATTTTATCGTGTTGAGCGTGGGTTTGAGGGCATTATTTCGGTGGGTAAGTCTTTTGTTTCGACCTTCCCTGAACATCATTCGCGTGGTGGACAGTGTGATTCAAGTGGCGAACAAGTCCAGTGGGGAAAAAAACTCAATTTTCTGAAGATTGGAAGAGTTGGGTGGATGGGGCAAAAGAAAGCCAGTTTCACGCCTAGATCAGGCTTCAAAACAAGGTCTGGAGGGGCATGGTTCGTTCAAAGTGTTGTCTTCCGGGGGTTGGTTGATCTTTCTGGCGAACGTCTCGTTGCTCGCGAAGAAGGGAAGTGAAGGGTTGCCAAGACGGGGTTTTGGAGGTCTGATTGACTCCGTAGACAACTGATTATGCAGTCCCAAAGATTGAAAAGCGAGTTTTTCTCATGGCAAACCGCGCACAAAATAGCGGTCGTGCGACGAGCGGTGGTAAAACAGTAGGACAGTGGTGAATCTTCGGGCGAATTCAAAGGGTTCCCGACCGTGAAAGAATATCAATTAACCTGTCAATGTGGTGAAATAATGCCCGTTCGTGCCGGGCAAGCTGGTGGGGAGATTCTCTGTGGTGGGTGCGGTAATTGCTTTGCAGTACCGAAATTCGGGGAATTATCAAGACTTCCACTGATGAAAGAATCTGACGCTGGTGCTCACCCAGCGTGGAATAGCTCGAAGGGCCTTGTTCTTCTTGGATTTGTCGGATTTCTCGGATTTATGGCAGCAGGTGTCTGGCTTCGTTTACCGACACAATCACCGGTCCAAGCCGCAGCCATTCGTAAGCAAGTGACCGAAAAAACGAATGCTGAGATCTATGATGCGTGGAAAAACCACTTTTCTAAAGCAACAGTAGAGCGTCCCCAGTGGGTTGTTGAAAAACAATATGCTCAGCAGACATATCTGAAGCAGGGGGCTTCCT
>WLWE01000575.1_pt1 | contig 31258 bp, 44 predicted proteins | sample 6718301 | NCBI WGS metagenome assembly WLWE01 (sample SAMN12718691, study PRJNA515312) | sponge metagenome | isolation source: marine sponge | host: Mycale hentscheli | place: New Zealand: South Island, Marlborough, Capsize Point | collected 2003-05-01
GCACAAAGTGAAAACCACTTTGACAATTTAGCCGAGTTATTACCAGAGGAAATATTAGGTCCTCTAGGTTCAGAATTAAATCAAAACTACATGGACTACAAAGAGTCTCGTAAAGAATGGGAACACACTTACATAACTGGTTTAGATCTTTTAGGATTTAAATACGAAGATAAAACAGAACCGTTCTCTGGAGCTGCAGGTGCAACGCATCCAGTTTTAGCTGAAGCAGTCACACAGTTTCAAGCGTTAGCTTACAAAGAATTATTGCCAGCAGATGGACCAATTAGAACTCAAATTATGGGTGCACCATCTCCTGAAAAAGAAATGCAATCAACTAGAGTAAAAGATTTTATGAATTGGCAGTTGATGGATCAGATGAAGGAATACGAACCTGAGTTCGATCAATTGTTATTTTACCTCCCTCTTGCTGGATCTGCCTTTAAGAAAGTTTACTATGATGATCTTTTAGGCAGAGCAGTTTCTAAATTTGTACCTGCAGAAGATTTGGTTGTACCATACTCTGCAACATCTTTAGAAGATGCAACGGCCGTGATCCATGTGATTAAAACCAAAGAGAATGATTTAAGAAAACAACAAGTGAATGGTTTTTACAGAGACGTGGACCTTGGAGCTCCTGCAGATGTAGAATCTGATTTAGAGAGAAAAGAAAGAGAGCTTGAAGGTATACAAAAAACTAAAGATGAAGACATTTACAATATTTTAGAATTCCATGTCGATTTAGATTTAGAAGGGTTCGAGGACCGAGGACAAGACGGTCAACCTACTGGAATTAAATTACCTTACATTGTAACTATCGAAGAAGGTTCACGTGAAGTTTTATCTATTAGAAGAAACTATGAAATTAACGATCCTAAGAAAAAGAAAATTTCTTACTTTGTACATTTTAAATTTTTACCTGGTTTAGGTTTTTATGGCTTTGGTTTAATCCACATGATTGGTGGATTAAGTAGAACAGCAACAGCTGCATTAAGATCTTTACTAGATGCTGGTACCCTCTCCAATTTGCCAGCAGGATTTAAGATGCGCGGCATCCGAATTAGAGATGACGCGCAATCTATTACTCCAGGTGAATTTAGAGATGTGGATGCTCCAGGCGGAAATATTAAAGATGCATTTATGGCATTACCGTTTAAAGAGCCTTCACAAACTTTGTTACAGCTTATGGGTGTCGTTGTTTCAGCCGGGCAAAGATTTGCCTCGATCGCTGACCTTCAAGTAGGTGACGGGAATCAACAAGCAGCAGTGGGAACGACAGTAGCTTTGTTGGAACGAGGAAGCAGAACGATGTCTGCGATTCACAAAAGAATTTATGTGAGTCTTAAGAATGAGTTTAAGATGCTTGCTCGAGTATTTAAAACATATTTACCACAAGAGTATCCTTACGATGTGGTAGGTGGTCAAAGAAGTATTAAGCAACAAGACTTTGATGATAGAATAGATATCTTACCTGTAGCAGATCCTAATATATTTTCTCAGTCGCAAAGAATTTCAATTGCTCAAGCTGAATTACAATTAGCACAATCAAATCCGCAAATGCATAATCTGTATAATGCGTATCGTGCAATGTATGAAGCGTTAGGTGTAAAAAATATTGATATGGTTTTAAAACCAGTTCCAAAACCAATGCCAATGGACCCGTCTATTGAAGCTATTCAAGCTTTAGGTGGTCAACCCTTCCAAGCCTTTAAAGGACAAGACCATAGAGCTCACATTACTGCTCATTTAAACTTTATGTCGTCTTCAATGGCTAGAGGAAATCCAATGGTAACTGCTTCTATGCAAAAAAACATTTTTGAACACATAAGTTTAATGGCATTAGAGCAAGTTGAGGTAGAATTTAAAGATCAAATCTTAATGATGCAACAAATGCAGCAACAAATGCAAGCAAATCCTGCTTTAGCGCAAGATCCACAGATGCAACAGCAGATGATGGCGATAAATATGCAAATAGAGTCTAGAAAAGCAGTTCTAATTGCAGAAATGTTCGAAGATTTTGCTAAAGAAGAGCAACAATTAATGGGTGAATACGGAAATGACCCAATTGCTAAGTTAAAAGCAAGAGAATTGGACATCAGAGCACAAGATGACTTCACAAAAGCACAACAATCTCAAGAAAAAATTAATCTTGACCGAATGAAAGCTTTTATGAACCAACAAAACAAGGATGAAAAGCTTGAACAGAACGAAGAGCTTGCAGAATTACGTGCTGCAACTTCCCTTGCTAAACAAGAAATGGCTAACCGAAGTAAAATTCACGATTTTGGTAGAAATTTTAAGAAAAAATAAATATAATAACTTAAGGAGAAAATTATGGCAGATTTAAAAGATAAACTTTCTTACGGTAGTAAAGGAACTGTTGCTTCTTCTAATGCAACTGGAGGTGTAGAGATTGCAACTCCAGAAGTTAGAACAGAAACAGATCCAAGATCTACTATCCTTACAAACCAAGACAGAGTATTCAACAAAATAGGTGTTGGAGATGAAGTTGAAGTTAGAGGAACTAAAAGAATGTTAAAATCTAAAAGTAAAAAAGCTACTTGGTACTAACATGTGGTTATCAGCAATTAAATTAGCTGTTTCTGCTGGTAGTAAAATTTATGCTAACAAGCAGAAGGCAAAAGTCGCAATGTCTGATGCACAGCTATTGCACGCTGAACGACAAGCCCGAGGTGAGGAAGCTTACCAAGGCAAGTTGTTAGAGGCACGTCAAAACGATTATAAGGACGAATTTGTTCTTGTAATATTGTCTGCCCCTATAATTGTGCTTGCGTGGGGAGTCTTCTCGGAGGATCCTGGCGCTCTCGATAAAGTGAAAACTTTCTTCGAACATTTCGCGGCACTCCCGACTTGGTTCAGTACCCTTTGGATTTTAGTCGTTGGATCAATTTTTGGAATTAAGGGTACACAAATATTTAAAAACGGAGGAAAAAAATAATGGCAAACAGAAGATTTAATAAACAAACAACTAACTCTAGAGCTGCTATGAAAGTAGGTGGAAGAGCAATGAAAATGGGTGGTGGAATGTCTACTGCTAGAAAAGATATGGCTTCAGGATATTACAAAGATGATATGGGTATGAGAGGTGGAGCTATGTATAAAAAAGGCGGCAAGGTTAAAAAGAATACTAAACGTATGAATAGACTTGAAGAACTTGGAAGAGTTGATGCTGAAAAAGCAAGAACTAGAAAAGGGAAGAAGAATCTTAAAGCTGAAAAGAAAAGAATAGTTAAAGAACTTAAGAAGGGTTAATTATGAAAAAACCAATTCCAAAAGGTAAAAAAGGTAAAGGCATAAGAAAACTTAAAAAGGTAGCTCCAGCAGTTGCAAAACGAATGGGTTACAAAAAAGGAATGCGAGCTAGATAATGGCTAAATTATGTCCTGCAGGAAAAGCTGCTGCTAAGAAAAAATTTGATGTGTACCCAAGTGCGTATGCAAATATTTGGGCAAGCAAATACTGTAAAGGAAAAGTCGGACGTAAGAAAAAATCAAGCGGAGGACTTGCACAAAAAGGAAGAGGCTGTGAAATTAGATGAGCGGTCTAAAGAAATGGTTGGACGAGAAATGGGTGGACATTGGAGCACCGAAGAAGAACGGCAAGTATCAACCATGCGGAAGACAGAAGGGGAGCAAAAGGAAATATCCAAAATGCGTACCACTTGCAAAAGCCACACGGATGACAAAAGGGCAAAAGGCATCTGCTGTCAAACGAAAACGAGCAGTATCTAACACTGGACCTAAACCAACTAACGTTGCAACATTTTCTAAACGAGATAGAAAAGCAATTGGAGGAATAATATGAAAATGCCAAACACAAAATATGATGGTAGTTTTATAAAGGGTGGTCCTGGAGAAAACCAAAGTTATAAAAAATATTACGGCAAGATGCTTCAAGGTTTTAAAAGAGGTGGTGACGTAATGCCTAAAAGAAATAAAAAGAATTTTAGACCCACTGAAAAAGGGGCTGGAATGACAGAAGCAGGAGTTAAAGCATATAGAGCAGCAAATCCTGGTAGTAAATTAAAAACAGCAGTAACTGGAAAAGTTAAAAAAGGTTCAGCTGCTGCAAAACGTAGAAAGTCGTATTGCGCAAGAAGTGCAGGTCAAATGAAACAGTTTCCTAAGGCTGCTAAAGATCCTAATTCTAGACTACGTCAGGCTAGAAGAAGATGGAAATGTTAGACAGATTAGTTTACAAATTCTTTGCAGGTCTTGACAATATTATGCTTTTTATAGATAGTTGGTGCAATGAGAGATACAAAAATATTAGAAGCTTTTTCAATAAAAAAAGAAAAAGAAGAAAAACAAAAAAATCTATTTCGTAATCTTAAAAAAGAAGTAGAGACGGGTGCGAATGGCACTCAAGATTACATAATCAAGAAAGGTGTAAATAAAGGTAAAAAAGCAAATGTTAGATGAAATAAACTTAATAACTAAAATACAAAAACAATTGAAAGAAAGTTACCAACAAATCGGTGACGCTATGATAGGTGGTACTATTGACAACATGGAAAAATACAAGTACATGTTGGGACAGGCCCACGCCTATCAATATATTTCAGGGGAAATATCCAACCTGCTAAACAAAGGAGCTACGAATGGAAAAGACGCAGACGGCAAAGTCGTCAACATTGGAAAAGACAGAAATACCAAAGCATAAAAATGCTTTAGAAGAAAAATACGAAAAAGAAAGTAAAGAACAACATCAAAAAGAAGTTGATGGTTACGAACGTTTGAAGACTAAAGAGTCTTCTAAACTACCAAGGCCAACCGGCTGGAGACTTTTAGTTTTACCTTTTAAGATGCCAGAGAAAACTAAAGGTGGATTGTATCTTGGACAAGATACTTTGGAAAGACAACAAGTTGCATCTACATGCGGACTCGTTCTTGAAATGGGACCACATTGTTATGACAAAGAAAAATTTCCTGAAGGCCCTTGGGCCAAGAAGGGAGATTGGGTTATCTTTGCTCGTTATGCGGGTTCAAGATTACCTATAGACGGTGGGGAAGTTAGATTGCTAAATGATGATGAAGTGTTAGCAACCATCGATAGACCCGAAGATATACTTCATACATTTTAACCATAGGAGCATACTATGCAAAACGTAGACAAACCAGTTGACATAGATACATCCGGACCAGGTGCCGAAGTAGAGTTAGATTCAGTTAAAGAAGAATTAATTGAAGAAACTGTAGTTGAAGAAAAAACATCAGGAACGGATAAATCATATGACAACGAACGTGAAACAAAACTTGAAGACGGTGGTAGCGCCGATGACGCAAATGCGAAATCTGATGAGCCAACTGATGTTCAAGCTAGCGAAGAGAATACAGAAAAAAAGAAAGAATTAGAAGAATACTCCGAAGGAGTAAAAAGAAGAATAGCTAAATTAACTAAAAAAATGCGTGAGTCGGAGCGAAGAGAAGAAGCAGCTACCATTTATGCAAAAAGTGTTTTAGCTGAAAAAGAAGCTTTAAGTGCTAGACTTTCAAAATTAGATACAGGCTTTGTATCTGAAAAAGAAAATAGAATTAAAGCAGGTATGGAAGCAGCTGTTGCAAAACTTGCAAAAGCTAGAGAAGAAAGTGATCTTAAAGCTGAAGTTGCTGCAAGCGCAGAAATTTCAAGACTAGGTTATGAAGAAGCAAGACTTGCTGATTTAAAAGCTAGACAAGTTGAACGGAAAGCTGAAACTCCAGTACCACAACAACAAATACAACAAGAAGTGGATGTGCCAAGACAAGTGGATTCTAGAGCAAGAGATTGGGCTAGAAAAAACGAATGGTTCAACAAAGATCCCATAATGACTGAGGGAGCAAAAGTAATACACAGACAGTTGACTGAAATTGAAGGATATGACCCTAATACCGAGCCTGAAGAGTATTATTCAGAGGTAGATAGAAGAATAAGACTTGAATTTCCGCACAAGTTTGATACTAATGTTACTCAGGAATCGACTAGACCTACTCAAACTGTAGCTTCGGCTACGCGAGCTAACAGGTCCTCTGGTCGCAAAATTGTGAAACTCACGCCTTCACAGGTAGCAATTGCTAAAAAATTGGGTGTGCCACTTAAAGACTATGCGGAACAATTAAAAATCACGGAAGGAGTATAAGCATGGAAAATCAAGATCAAAAAACTTCACGTGCGAGTCAGACTAGAGAAAAAACATCTCGACCAAAAGTCTGGTCTCCACCATCTTTATTAGATGCACCCCCTGCACCGGCAGGATATGTCCACAGATGGCTAAGAGCTGAGTCTATGGGATTCGACGATTCTAAGAACGTACAAAGCAGAATAAGATCTGGCTTTGAATTAGTAAGAGCCGATGAATATAATGAAACAGACTATGCTGTAGTGGAAGACGGTAAGTACAAGGGAGTGATCGGTCAAGGTGGCCTAGTGCTCGCTAGAGTACCTGTAGAGATCGCACAACAATACGCTGATTACTATCGTAAGCAAGCGCAGGAGAACGAAAGTGCCTTCGACAACGATCTCTTAAAGGAAGAGCATCCAAGTATGCCTATCAGTGTTGATAGAAATACTCGTGTAACTTTTGGTGGTACGAAGAAATAAGTTTTTTAACAATTTCTAGTTCATCATTTAAATTAACCAAGGAGAAAAACTATGGCAAACCAAGATAGTCCTTTCGGCTTAAGAGCGATAGGAAAAATCGGTCAAAATAGAGACAACCAAGGTTTAGCGGAATTTAGTATTGCAGCTTCTGCAACAGCTATCTACGGTCAAGATCCAGTTAAAGCTGCGGCTACTGGAACGATCGAAGTGGCGGCAGCAGGTGATACTTTACTAGGATCCCTAAATGGTGTTTTCTTTACAGCAGCCGATACATCAAAACCAACGTTTGCGAACCATCTGAATGCAAGTAACACTGCAACAGATATCGTAGGCTTTGTATCTTCAGATCCTTACGAGAGATTTGAGATTCAATCAGACAACACAACAGCTTCTGCACAAACTGATGTTTTCATGAATTATGACATCACTTATGCAGCAGGAAGTTCTCACGATTACCTTTCAGGTGTTGAACTAGATGATTCGACTACGTCGACAGCTAGTGGACAATTGAGAGTAGTTGGAGTTTCAAAAGACATTAAGAACAATGATTTAACTGCATCGCATGTTAACTTTGTTGTAATGATCAATGAGCACTTCTTAAAAGGTACAGCTGGAGTATAATAGCAGAATAGGAGATTAAATTATGGCTATATCACGAGGACAACTAGTTAAAGAACTAGAGCCAGGTTTGAACGCACTGTTCGGCTTGGAATACAAAAGATACGAAAACCAACATGCTGAGATCTACGCGACAGAAACTTCAGACAGAGCTTTCGAAGAGGAAGTTATGTTATCTGGATTCGCTAATGCTCAAGTAAAACCTGAAGGTTCAGGTGTAGTTTTTGACAATGCTCAAGAAACTTACACTGCAAGATACACTATGGAAACTGTGGCTCTTGCCTTCGCTATTACTGAGGAAGCGGTGGAAGATAACCTGTATGACAGACTGTCAAGCAGATACACTAAAGCGTTAGCTAGAAGTATGGCAAATACTAAGCAAGTTAAAGCTGTTAACCCTTTGGTTAATGGTTTTGGAGGTGGTTTCACTTCTGGAGATGGTAGCAATTTATTTGCAACTAATCACCCAACTATTGCTGGTACAGTGTCAAACACTCTATCTACAGCAGCGGACTTAAACGAAACTTCATTAGAGCAATCTCTTATTGACATTGCAGCGTTTACTGATGAAAGAGGTTTAAAAATTGCAGCGAAAGCAACAAAAATGATTGTTCCTTCTGCGCTACAATTCCAAGCTGAAAGATTGATGAAATCAGAAGGCAGAGTTCAGACTGCTGATAATGATATCAACGCAGTTAGATCAATGGGAATGGTTCCTCAAGGTTACAGAGTGAACAATTTCTTAACTGATCCAAACGCGTTCTTCCTTATCACTGATGTTCCAAACGGAATGAAACATTTCGTTAGAACACCAATCAAAACAGCTATGGAAGGTGACTTCGACACTGGAAACTTAAGATTTAAAGCTAGAGAAAGATACCAATTTGGTGTGTCTGACTTTAGAGGAATCTTCGGTTCTCCTGGAGTAAGTTAATAGATAATTTTGAGGCGGGACACAATCCCGCCTCATTTACAAAATAAGAAAGAAAAACTCATGAAAAAACTTCTCGTTAATATCTTTGCATACAATCACCATGCTAAATTTGAAATACTAGCTGAAGATAATGCAAAAGCTGTAGAACTAGCTATACTTGACAAGCTAGGAGAAAATAGTATAAAATGGGAAGATCTTGGAAACAACTATGATTCCAAGATAAATAGAATAACTTTTGAAGAGGTTATAAATGATACAAGACCTATACAAAGCAAAAAGGTCCTTGGAGTTGAAGTGGGAACAGGAGCATCTGGATAATAACAGATATACTCTTGAAATGGTCAGAATTGATGACAAAGTAAAAGAGATCATCACAAAGATCAAGCTGGAAGAAGCAGCAATTGCCCACAGACAGAACAATGTTGAAGGTTCTGCTCCTGAAGTTTCAGTAGCTACTTAAACAAAAGCTACATCGTTGGAAAAAATCCACTCCGCACTACAGGCTCTCTTGCACTCTACTTAAAACTAATGTATAAAAAATACACTATACATTAAATTGAATATCGACGCGTATAGTCGACGGCCTAGAGACGATATTCAAATAACTAGGAGGATAATAATATGGCAAATACTACGTTTTCAGGACCGGTCATTTCTAAAAATGGTTTTATAGGTACTGGACCAGGATCAACTGTTGCATTAACAGCTAATACTACATTAACTGTAAATAATCACGCAGGAAGAATCTTAATAACACAAGACGCGGATGGTATTTTTACTTTACCGTCAATCAATACAAATGCTAATGGAGCAACTGCAGGTACTACAGACTACAACAATCTAAATAATGTTGGTGCAAGTTTCTATTTTTATGTAGACACAACTGCAACTGATGTTCAAATTGTTACTGATGGAACTGATAAGTTTGTTGGTGCTGCAATGATTGCAGTAGATGATGGAGCTAAAAAAGCTTTTTTCCCAGCAGCATCTAATGATGTTTTATCAATGAATGGAACTACAACTGGTGGTATCACTGGTTCTGTTATTCAAGTAACTGCATTACAATCTGCAGAGTATTTAGTACACAATACTTTAATTCTTGGATCAGGTACAATCGTAACACCATTTAGCGATACGTAATAAATAATTAGTGTGGGGCTTCGGCCCCACATATAAATTTTAAGGAGAAAAATTATGAGTTCATTTTCAAGTGACCAATCAGTAGCACACGCAACTGCAGATGGCCAAATGGTTCCTACAACACAAAGAGCTAGAGTAACCTCTATTCAAGCAGAAGGTGTTGCTAGTGCTAGCGTTGTTTTAAAAAGTGGTGGAGCATCTGGAACTGTGATTGCCACATATAAATTTGGAACAGAAGGATTAAATGTATTGTGTCCTAGTTCGGGTATTTTATTTAAAGAAGGTGTTTATTTAGATTTAACAGACACACCTGGTGTTACTATAACCTATACATAGGATAACTAATGGCCAACACTACTTCGGGCACTACAACGTTTGACAAAACGTTTTCGATCGATGAGATAATTGAAGAGTCTTATAACAGACTCGGTCAATTTGACATGAGCGGTTATAATCTAAAAACTGCTCGAAGATCGTTAAACATAATGTTTCAAGAATGGGGCAACAGAGGCCTTCATTTTTGGGAAGTAGCTAATACTAATATTACTTTGGTAAATGGTCAGAATGAATATAGAATATTTCGTGCTACTTCTGATGGTAATTCAAACGGAGTAACTTCGACTTTAACTGCAGCAATTACTTCTACCACACAAACTACTGGAATTACTTTAGCTTCAGTTACTAATATGCCAACAACAGGAACGATTAATGTTGGATCAGAAAATATTTCTTACACAGGTTTTAGCACTTTAGAACTTACTGGCGTAACCCGTGGAGTAAATGGAACTACTGCAGCTACTCATTCTAATGGAGCTGCAATTACCAATTTTGTTAATCAAGCTACTGAAATTTTAGAATGTTCTTTTAGAAATACTTCTAATGTAGATTCTCCATTAGAAAAAATAAATAGATCTCAGTTTCAAGCTTTGTCTAACAAAACAGCAACAGGACAACCTTCACAATATTTTGTACAAAGATTTATAGATCATGTTTTAATAACACTATACCTAACTCCAGGTTCATCAGAAAACGGAGACATAATAAATTTTTATTATGAAAAAAGAATACAAGATGCAGGTGATTATACAAATGCAACAGATGTACCTTACAGATTTGTACCTTGTATGGTTGCTGGTTTAAGTTATTACTTAGCTATGAAGTATGCACAACCAAGAATACAAGAATTAAAATTAATTTATGAGGATGAATTAGCTAGAGCTTTAGAGGAAGATGGATCTTCAGCTAGTGTTTACATTTCTCCTAGAACTTACTTTCCGAGTACATAATTATGGGTAACACAGCAAAAGGAAAACACGCATTATTTATTTCAGACCGTAGTGGTTTGCAATTTCCATATACTGAAATGGTTAAAGAATGGAATGGATCAAGAGTTCATACTTCTGAATACGAACCTAAACAACCACAATTAGAACCTACACCTTACAGTGCAGATCCTCAAGGATTACAACATCCAAGACCTGCAAGAACAGAATTTCCTACTACAGATTTTTTACCACAAGATCCATTTACTACGACTAACTCTTCAACTCAAGTATCTGTAGATTTTCCTTTTAGTGGATATCAAAACGGAGACTTTATAAGATTTTATGATGTTAAAAATCCTGTGGGTGGAGTATCTATTTCTACTTTACAATTAGAAACTACTTTAAATGCAAATATTACTGCAACAGATATTTCAATTACTTTAACAGACTCTTCTGCTTTTCCAACTCAAGGTTATATTGCAATTGAAAAAATAAACGAAACTTCTGGATTGTTTGAAACTGAAACTATTTTTTATAACGGTAATACCGGAAATGTTTTATCGAATTGTGTTAGAGGAACAGCTGCTCCTTTTAGAGGACAGACTCCCAAAAACACACCCACAGGTTCTCATACCAGTGGAGCAAAAGTTCATGGTGCTTATGCAATAACTTTGGTTCCGACAGTGGTAGAACAAGCGGGTCAACCTCCAACAGTCACACAATACAACAGTTTTACTTTTAATTTAATCAGTGCTGCAAACAGCACACAAACAGGAGGAGGGTTGCAGTGTTTAGCTGGACCTGTTAATGATAGAGCATGACATACGCAGAATTAAAACAAAAAATTATAGATTACACGGAAGTATCCAGTAATGTTTTTACAGACACTATTTTAAATGGGTTTATTCAAGATGCTGAACTTAGAATTTTAAGAGAAGTAGATTCTGATAATAATAGAAGATATGATACAGCAAATTTAGTTGTTAACACTAGGTTTATAAACACACCTGATAATTTGTTAATAGTAAGATCAGCTCAAATTGTAGATTCTGATGGCACAGCTTCTGCCGATAATAGAGATTTTCTTCAATACAGAGACACTAATTTTATGTCAGAATTTAATCCTAAAGGAGAGACGGGTGTTCCTAAATACTACAGCAACTGGGATGAAAACACTTTGGTTTTTGCTCCAACACCTGATGCAACCTATACAATTCAAATAAATTATATCTTGAAAACTGAAGGATTATCGTCTACAAATACTACTACATATCTAAGTCAAAAATTTCCCAATGGCTTATTATATGCTTGCCTAGTTGAGGCTTACGGATTTTTAAAAGGACCCGTTGACATGCTCCAGTTATATGATAAAAAATACGTAGAGGCAGTCAAAGGATTCTCAATAGAACAAATGGGGAGACGAAGACGAGATGAGTACCAAAGCGGTGTTCCTCGAATAGGAAAACAATAAGGAGATAAACTATGGCCATAACACAAGCAATTTGTAATTCATTTAAAAAAGAACTTTTAGATGGAGATATGAGTTTTAAACAAACTGGTGGTGATACTTTTAAATTAGCTCTTTACATTTCAACAGCAACTTTAAATTCTACAACATCTAATTATCCTGGAGATAGCACAGGTGGTCAAGTGGCAAACACAGGACAATACACTCAAGGTGGCGGAACCCTAGTTAACTTAGGAACTTCTATATCTGCAGGTGTAGCAAGATGTGACTTTGGAGATAGATCTTTTACAGGTGTAACGTTGACTGCAAGAGGCGCTTTAATTTATAATACTACAGCCGGATCAGGATCAGGAACTACTGATGCTGTTTGTGTTTTAGATTTTGGAGCAGATAAAACAGCTACGTCAGGAACTTTTACAGTTCAGTTTCCAGCACCAACATCAACAGCAGCGATACTAAGAATATCGGGCTAATAGGAGGTAGACTCCTATGGCAAATAAAACTTACACGGTTACCGTTGCAAGTGGAAACTTGTATGGTGGCGGCACAGGTAATGTATTTTATTTAGATGGGGTTAGAAATTCAACAGGACCCGGTACAGTTGATTGGGTTGCAGATTCTACCTTACGTTTTGAACAAAGTGATGTATCTAATTATAATCATCCTTTAATATTTTCTACTACCACTAGTAGCGCTCAGTATTTAACTTCGGGTGTAACATACTATTTAGATGGAGCTGTTACTTATTCTCAATATACAAACACAACTACTTTTAATGCAGCAACTACTCGATACGTAGAAGTAACTCCGTCTTCTTTTACAGATTTTTATTATTTATGTTACGTGCACGGTATTGGTATGGGCGGTATCATGGATATGGTTGTTAATTCATGGGGAGCTCATTCTTGGAATCAAGGAGCCTGGAATCAAAACCAAGATTTAGCATTTTCAGTTTCAAACCCTAATAATGTCCCTTGGGGAGAAGATAATTGGGGTGTTGGCGATTGGAACAATGGTGAAGCTCTAAATATATCCCTTAACAATGACGGTGTTGTTATTACAGCAGAAGTAAATGTAGGTTGGGGTTCAGATACTTGGGGAACAGAAACTTGGGGAGAATCAGGAAATTTACATCAAGTAACAGGTCTTGCTATGACAATGACCGAAGGTTTAAATGGAGTAAGTTTAAACGGTGATTCTAATGTAATCCCTACAGGAAATTCTTTAACAGTTTCAACTCCAACAACAACAGAAGCATTTTCTGCATTTGTTGCAGAACCAACTGGTTTACCAATGGTTGCCCAGTTAAACTTTAATCCAGCTTTTGCACAAATAACTGGGATATCCATGTCCGTTAATTTAGGAACGGTTGTCGCTGATAATATTACTACTGCAGAAGTGTCGGCCAAATCTGCTTCAACGTGGGGTAATTCTAGTTGGGGATTTGGAGTTTACGGTAATCAACCAATAGACACTCTTGTAATGGCGATGTCTGAAAATTTCTCAGGTGTCGACCCTGCACCGGATGCAGAAATTACTGGTCAAGCAATGGCTGCATTTTTAGCAGTACCTGGACAAAATAATTTTGACATTACTGGAGACGCAACTACTGGAGTTGGTGACACAACAATGGCTTGGGGAGATGCTACTTGGGGTAATTCAAGATGGAACACTGGTCAGTTTGTAGCCGATCCTGATTATGGTCAAACAATGACCGTAACACTAGGTCAAGAAACGGTCGATTTAAATACTCCAGTAGATGTTAACGGATTTTCTTTAACCGCTTCATTAAATTCTGTAGCTGAAGTTATTACCGAAACTAAAGTATTTCCTTCAGGAAATGCCTTGACTTTTGACTTAGCTACCGGTACAAATGTATTGATTTGGAACGAAGTCAATACTGGCACAGCACCAGTTGATCCTCCAGGATGGCAGGAAGTCGATACAAACGCTGCATAATTATAGTTTGACACTATAACAAAATTTTAATAAATTAAGTTAATCGGAGAATAAAAATATGGCGAATTCGACATCAACAAGTTTAAAACTTACCGTTCAGGCTACTGGAGAAAACTCAGGAACTTGGGGACAAATTACAAATACAAACTTATTAATTTTAGAACAAGCAATTGGTGGTTATGCTGAATTAGGTATTACTACAGGTGCAACTTTAACTTTTACTAATGGTGCTTTATCAAACGGTAAAAACCAAGTATTAAAACTAATTGGTACAATTGGTGGAGCAGTTAACGTTGTTGTTCCAGATTCTGTTGAAAAAACTTACGTCATCGATAATGCAACAACAGGTGCTTTTACTGTAACTGTTAAAACTACTTCAGGAACTGGAGTTACTTGGGGAGCAACTGATAAAGGTACTAAAATGGTTTACTCTGATGGTACTAATGTTGTTGATACAGCATTCACAGAATTATCTTCAGACATCACTCCACAATTATCGGGGAACTTAGATACTAACAGTAATAATATTATTATAGATACCGCTCACGGTATTCTTGATGAAAACTCTAACGAACAAATTACATTTACTACAACTGGATCAGCTGTTAATGAATTTACAATAGCAAATGCAGGAACAGGTAATGCTCCTAATATTTCAGCAACTGGTGGAGACAGTAATATAGATTTAAATATTACACCAAAAGGAACTGGTAGAGCAACTTTCAATGGTCAAGGTAAAATTCAAAGTCTTGCAGAAAAAGTTACAACTGAAGCAACAGCTGCTACAGGAACTGTAAACTATGATGTTCTTACACAAGCTGTATGGAACTTTACTACAGATGCTTCAGCAAACTGGACATTAAATATTAGAGGTGATGGATCAAACTCTTTAGATTCAATTATGGATACTGGAGAATCTATTACTGTAGCTCACATTGTTTCACAAGGTGGAACTGCTTATTACAACTCAGCTGTTCAAGTTGATGGATCATCTATTACACCAGAATGGCAAGGTGGTTCAGCACCATCAGCGGGTAATACAAACTCATTAGATGTTTATTCATATACAATTATAAAAACTGGTTCAGCTACGTTTACAGCGTTAGCATCATTAACACAGTTTGCGTAATAAATTAGGAGGAGAAAGATTATGCCAATTATAGGTTCATTCGGAGCAGGATCAGGAAGAGGTTTTGGTCAACAAGGAGGTAGTTTTGAAGGTATGTGTGCTACCGGTGGAACTATAACCGAAGATGGTTCTTATAAAATTCATACATTTACAGGTCCAGGAACTTTTACAGTAAATACACTTTCACCAGATCCTACTGGTAATGATGTTGATTATTTAGTAGTCGCTGGAGGAGGGGCTGGGGGCCATTCTTATGCAGGTGGTGGAGGAGCCGGGGGATATAGAGAATCTCCAGGTACAGCTTCAGGTTATACAGCTTCTCCTTTGGGAGCTAGCCCTGCCGCAGCTATAACGGTAACAGCACAAGGTTATCCAGTTACTGTAGGAGGTGGTGGAGCAGCTGGCGGTGGATCTAATAATAGCCCAGTTAAAGGCGCTCCAGGTAATGATTCAACTTCTTTAGGAATTACATCAGCAGGTGGTGGAACAGGGGGTGGTGGAAGTCCATCTCCATATGCTGCTGATCCTGGTGGTTCAGGTGGTGGTGTTGGAAGTGGTGTACCCGGTGCTCCAAAAACACAAGGTTCAGGTAATGATCCTTCCGTTAGTCCACCACAAGGAAATCCAGGTGGACCTCCAGCAAATATATCACCCCCTATAGCTCAACCTAATACTCCACAATTTGTACGTTCTGGTGGCGGAGGTGCTATTGCAGCTGGTCAAATTGGTTATTGTGGTCGTCCTTCTAATTTTAGTTCAATGGGTGGAATAGGAGCAGGAACAGGAATTAATCCAGCACCAGGTGTTGGAACACCCGGTCCAAGTGGATCTTTAAGATATTTTGCGGGAGGTGGATCTGGTATAGATGGTGATGCAAGTATATGTGGATCCCCTAATACTCCATATCAAGTTGGAGGAGGAGGTTCAGCCGGCACTGTAACCGCTCAAACAAATACTGGTGGCGGTGGTGGCGCTGATAATGGAAATGGTGGTTCAGGTATAGTAATAATAAGGTATAAATTTAAATAATGGCACATTTTGCAAAAATAACAGAAAATAATGAAGTTCTTGAAGTGTTAACACTTAATAATAATGATATGTTAAACGCTGATGGCGTTGAAGATGAATCAGTAGGTCAACAATATTTAGAAACACATAATAATTGGCCTGCACATTTGTGGATTCAAACATCTTACAATACATCACAAGGTAAACATAATTCAGGTGATAACTCTAAAGCATTTAGAGGAAATTACGCAGGTTTAAATTATATCTGGGACGCAGATAATAATATATTTATTAATCCAAAACCTTTTTCAAGCTGGGTATTAAATGTGTCTGAAGCTAGATGGCAATCACCAATTGGTGATGCTCCAGCATTAACAGCTGAACAGCAGGCGGAAAACGAAGAAAATACTGATTACACTTATCATCATATTTGGTGTTATGTTTGGAATGAAGAAACTCAAGTCTGGGACTTGAATGAAACTAGATCTCATTTGACAGACTCTTAAGAATAATATATACCTGGTGATGGTATGCAAAAGAAAGTATTAAGTGAACAAGCTCTATATTATGGTGATGTTTCAATGCCAAAAGGTTTTGAAATAAATTCTTTACAACTATCTCAATCTATTTTTGAATCTTTTTATAATAAAAGAAAATTTACATTTTCTAAAAGTTGGGACATGCTTAATACTTATATGAAAGATTATATAAGATTACATTATAAAATTAATTTAGTTAATAAAGATTCATGGGCTAACGCATATATTCCAAATGAAAAAACAGAGTCTTTATTGCATATTGATCCAGTCGATTTAAGAAACTCACCCGATTATATATGTTTATATGGAATTAACACAACTGATTGTATGGTTAAAATTTATTATGACGATAATAGAAGAAAGGGAAGATCTTGGAATATAGAATTAAGAAACAATATGTTTATAATGTTTCCATCAACTAGTATGTATTACTTAACTAACAATCAAAAAGATTCTTTAAATTTTGTTCAAACTATAACTTATGAATATATCTAATTATTACTGGTATTTTCCTGCAGCACTTACACCAAAGTTTTGTGATGATGTAATAGCTTATGCAAATTCACAAGAAGAAACAATGGCGAGAACGGGTGGTTATGGTAATAGAAAATTAAATAAAGAAGAAATAAAAGATTTAAAAAGAAAAAGAAACTCTGATTTAGTTTGGTTAAATGATGCTTGGATATATAAAGAATTACATCCTTATGTTAACACAGCAAATAAAAATGCTGGTTGGAATTTTGAATGGGATAAATCAGAATCGTGTCAGTTTACAAAATATAAACACAATCAATATTATGATTGGCATTGTGATAGTTGGGATAAACCTTATAAAAGAAAAGAAGGAGATCCTGATAATGGTAAGATTCGAAAACTATCTATGACTTGTCAGTTAACAGATGGTTCAGAATACACAGGTGGTGAATTAGAATTTGATTTTAGAAATTACGATCCACATATAAGAGACGAAGCTAAACACTTGCAAAGAGCAAAAGAGATTTTACCAAAAGGATCTATTATTGTATTTCCTTCTTTTGTTTGGCATAGAGTTAAACCAGTAACATCAGGCACAAGATACAGTCTTGTAGTATGGCATTTAGGGAGGCCTTTTAAATAATATGAATATAGATAACTTTTTTAAAACAACCATTTGGTCAGAACACAAACCAGAGTTTGTAAAATCTTTAACACAAGCAACTAACAAATATATTAAAGATATTAAAAATTCTCCAGAAGCTAAAGACCATATAAAAAAGTTTGGGGATTTTGGAAGACCTTATAATTCGCGTCCTCTCTTTAATGATAATGATTTTTTAGATTTTAGAAATTATATTGGTCTAAAGTCTTGGGAGTATTTAGATCATGAAGGTTTTGATATGCAACAGTATACAACTATGTTTAGTGAGTTGTGGGTTCAAGAGTTTGCTAAAAAAGGTGGTGGATATCATTCAGCACACGTACATTCGAATCAACACGTATCAGGATTTTATTTTTTAAAGTGTAGTGATAAAACATCTTACCCAATATTTCATGAACCACGTGGTGGAGCAAGAGCCACAAAATTAAAAATGAAACCAAATGAAAAAGGTATATGGAATGGTAATGAGCTTATCCATTTTAAACCTATACCAGGTACATTAATTATCTTTCCAGGATTTTTAGAACACGAATTTAGTCTAGACTTTGGTAAGGAACCTTTTAGATTTATACACTGGAACATACAAGCTGTACCAAAAGAGATGGCTAAAGATGTTTAAAATATACAAAAATATTTTAAAAAAAACAGAGAAAGAAAAACTTCTTAAATTTATTAAAAAAGAAGTTAAAGATTTAAAAGGAGGCTTTCCCTGTTTACAAACATTAAATGACATTCATTTAAAACCAGCAATGAAAACTTTTGTAAAATCGGTAGAAAAATATATAAAACCATATAAAATATCTATGTGTTGGGGCGTGTGTTCAATAGGCGATGTAATAGCTTGGCACCAACATTATAATTGTAAATATTCTTTTGTTTACTATTTACATAATCCAAATGAAGAAGGAACTATGTTTGCAGAACCTACACCAGATTATGATTTTGTAAAATACACGAAGGGTGTTGAAAATACTTTGTTAAAATTTGATAGTTTAAAAATTCATTCAACACCAAATACCTATAAAAAAATAAAAAGATACACAATATCTTTTGATGTAATATGAGTTTTAAAATAATAGATAATTATTTAAATATAGACGAGTTTTTAATTTTAAAAACTATAATGGAATCTGATTCTTTTCCGTGGTTTTATAATGAAATAAAAGTAGCAAAAGATAAAAATCTTTTTCATTATCAATTTTGTCACAATTTTTATATAAATAATGAAGTTAATTCTAATTATTTTAATAACTTAAAACCACTAATCAACAAATTAAAACCTTTATCTTTAATTAGAATAAAAGCAAATTTAAATCCTATATCTCACAACCTAGTAAAATTTACACCTCATCAAGATCAAAAATTTAAGTGTAAGATAGCTCTTTTTTATATTAATAACAATAATGGATATACAGTAATTAATAAAGAAAAAATAAATAGTAAAGAAAATAGAATGGTTTTATTTAATTCTGACGTAGCTCATTATGGAACTAATTCTACTGATTGTAAAAATAGAATGGTAATAAATTTTAATTATTTTTAATATGAGTTTTAAAAAATATAATTTACCCAAGAATAGTTTTATTCAAGGTTGGTATATGCCTGAAAAAATTTGCGATAGTTTAATTAATTACTTTGAAAATAATAAAGAAAAAGCTAAACCAGGAGTAATTTATAACAAAGGAAATAATACTACTGACAAAAAAATTAAAAATTCTCTTGATATTAATTTAGACAATAATCCTTTTAATCAAGATGTTTATGAATACAGATTGCAGCTACAAGAAATTTTAAATTTATATATAAAAGAATATCCTGAAGTACATAATCTTGCTAATTTTATCATTGAAAATGTTAATCTTCAATGGTATCCTAAAAAAGGTGGTTATAGAGAATGGCATTCAGAAAGAGGATCAAAATATAATATGGATAGAGTTTTAGTTTTCATGACTTATTTAAATAATGTAAAAAATGGTGGAACTTATTTTAAATATCAAGATACACACACACCAGCGATAAAAGGATTAACTTTAATTTGGCCACCAGATTGGACACACACTCACAAAGGTGAGGTAAGTAATAGTGAAAAAATGATAGCTACAGGTTGGTTTAAATTTTTATGAGTTTTAAAAAAAATAAATACACAGTTATTCGTCAAGCTATATCAAAAGACCTAGCAGCTTTTGTTGCAAACTATTTTAGTATGCAAAAACAAGTTTATGATACTTGTATAGAACGTAGATATTTTTCACCTTTTGAACATATATTTGGATTCTACGAAGGTAAAGATGGACAAATACCCAACACTTATTCTCAATATGCTAATATTGCTATGGAAACTTTAATGCTTAAATGTCAACCAGGTATGGAAAAAGCAACAGGATTAAAATTATATCCCGCATATACTTATGCAAGAATATATAAAAAAGGTGATATTCTTGAAAGACACAAAGATAGGTTTAGTTGTGAAATATCTACGACTATGAATTTAGGTGGTGATGATTGGCCAATATATTTAAATCCAAATCCAAAAGCAGGTTATGTTTATGGACCATATAGAGGTGTACACAAAGTACAATCTTATGAACCTACAAAAGATAAAGGCGTAAAAATAAATTTAAAACCAGGAGATATGCTGGTTTATTCTGGCTGTGAGCTAGAACATTGGAGAGAAAAATTTAAAGGTACTGAATGCGTACAAGTATTTCTTCATTATAACAATCGTAAAACACCAGGTGCTAAAGACAATATGTTTGACAAGCGTCCTCATTTAGGTCTTCCATCTTGGTTTAAACGATAATATAATTTTATGATGGATGCAGCGGACACCACAACATACCATCCGTTGCATCCTTTATAAAAAATGAAAGATTTTCATCAAAAATTAAAAAATATTATTTTAGCAAATAATAAACAAAAAAATACTGAACTTTGGGATGTTGAGGGAATACTTCATAATCAAAAATTTAAATTTGATACAAGACCAATTCAAAATAATGTTAAAATAGGAAATTTTAAAACTAAAGCTGATAAAATGGTATTTAATATGAAGAATGAATATATTGTTGTTGATGTAGAAGAATTACATAAATATGTTAAAAATAATCAACTAAAAGATATCCATTTACAGGATTTGCTATCTAAGCTAGAGTGGAATATAATACTACCAAAATAATAAAAACCTTATATATTCAACCCTATGGCATTAAAAAAAGTAGATTTTGCAGCAGGTTTTAATAAACAAAGTGTACCTTCAGCTCTTCCTGGACAATGGGTAGATGGAGATTTTGTACGTTTTAGATATACCGCCCCTGAAAAAATAGGTGGATGGTCCCAACTTACTCAAGCTAATGAAACAGTACCAGGTGCAGCTAGAGCTCAGTTAGCTTTTTCAAGCTTACAAGGTGAACGATATGCAGCTATAGGAACCTCTCAAGGTTTGTTTTTATATTATGGAGAAGCTTTTTATGACATTACTCCCTTAGACACTGCAATTACAGGAGCAACCTTTGATACTTTTTCTAGTCAAAACAATGTAACAGTAAACAAAACTTCTCACGGTTTACAAGTCGGAAGATACGTAACGTTTACAGCAGTTACTCCTCCTACAGGATACGTAGCAACAGATTTTACAGAAGGTGCTTTTGAAATTTTAACAGTCCCTAACGATAATACTTTTACTATTCAAATGAGAGTAAATGCCTCTGGTGCAGCTTCTGCCTCTGGTGCAGCTAGTATAAATCCATATGTAGAAGTAGGTCCTACTTTCCAAACTTTAGGTTATGGTTGGGGAACCTATCAATGGGGAGAAGAAGCATGGGGAACTGAAAGAACTACTAGTAATGTAATTTTAGCTCCAGGTAATTGGAGTCTTGATAATTTTGGAGAAGTATTAGTTGCAACTATATTTAACGGTAAAACTTTTACATGGGATGCGGGAGCATCTAATCCAAGAACAATTAGAGCATCTATATCAACAAGTGGATTCGAAACTACAAATAACCCAACTGCTAGTAGATTTACTTTAGTGTCTGACAGAGATAGACATCTATTTCATTTTGGAACAGAAACAACTATAGGGTCTGCTGCTACCCAAGACCCGATGTTTGTAAGGTTTTCCAATCAAGAAAATTTAAATGATTATTTACCTACAGCAACTAATACCGCAGGAACTTTTAGATTAGATACTGGAAATAAAATTACAGCAGCTCTTCAAGGTAAAGATTACGTATTTGTATTAACTGATCTTGCAGCTTATGTAATTCAATTTGTAGGACCACCGTTTACATTTAGTGTAAGACAGGTTGGAACTAATTGTGGCTGTATTGCTCAACATGCAGCAAGTTATGTAAATGGCTCTGTTTATTGGATGTCTGCCGAAGGTGGGTTTTTTGCATATGATGGTACCGTTAAAGCATTGCCTTGTTTAGTAGAAGACTTTGTATTCACTACTCGTAATGGAGATTTAGGTATTAATTACGATGCAGCAAATACAATTTATTCAGCTCCTAATTCTTTATACACAGAAGTAAATTGGTTTTATCCAAAAGCAAATTCTTTACAAATTGACAGATGTGTAACTTATAACTATCAAGAAAATTGTTGGACTACTAGTTCTTTAGATAGAACTACTTACCAAGACCAAGGAGTCTTTAATAAACCCTATGCCACAGATTATGATACAACAGCCACTCCTGTATTTTCAGAAATATCGGGAATTACAAATACCTATGGATCATCTATTTATTATGCTCATGAAGTAGGAACCGATCAAGTTAACAGCTCAGGAACCACATCAATTGATGCTTTTATAAGATCTGGAGATTTTGATATTGATGATGGAGAACTATTTATGTCTATGAGAAGATTTATGCCTGACTATAAATTTTTAGTAGGAGATTCTAAAGTTACTTTATTTATTTCTGATTTTCCTTCAGACGCTCAAACAGGATCTCCACTAGGTCCCTTTACAATAACAAAAACTACTGATAAAGTAGACACTAGAGCGAGAGGAAGATTATTGTCCATAAAAATAGAAAACGATGCTGCAGGTCAAACTTGGCGTTATGGAAGTTTTAGAATGGATGCACAACCAGACGGGAGAAGATAACAATGCCACTAACTACAAAAGGTAAAAAAATAATGAAATCTATGAAGGATCAATACGGCAAGAAAAAAGCTAAAGCTGTATTTTATGCTTCAAAAAATAAAGGCAAAATAAAAGGTGTAGATAAAAAGAAAACATAATGGCTAAACTAAGTAATTATATACCTGAACCTAAACAAGAATATGATGTTGAAAACCAACGTCAAATACTTGAGTCTGTAACAACTATGAAACAACAACTTAATTTTTCTTTTCAAGAGGATTTAAAAAATGAGGAAGATCAGAAAAACTGGTTCTTTGGCTAATGGCAAATTTTTATAAAAGCGAAACCTTTGATTTAACAACAACTAATTTAACTACAGTGTTAAGTATTAGTACATCAGCAATTGCTATTGTAAAAGCAATACAAGCAAGTCATCAAGATGCAAGTAATGTTGATGTAGATGTATATTTAAAAAAATCAGGTGGTTCAGATGTTGAAATTGCACATGCTCAATTAAATAAGTCTACAGAAAACCTTGCAAAAGATGTGATAAATTTAGAAGCAGGTGATGTTTTAAAAGCACAAGCAGATACAGCAAATGAGGTTACTGGACAAATCAGTTATCTTCTGATAGATAGATCTCAAGAAAATGGATAAAGATATACCGAGAATATACTGTACTACTATGACAACGTATAGAAATACGAAGACAGGAGAAGTGCATAAAGAGAAAGTAGAAGGACCTGATATAGTAACAGATGTTACTGTACAAGTGTCCCCTAAAGGATTAGACATAATGCAGAAAGTAATGAACAGTGATAATAAAAAACCAAAACCCTAAAGGCGGAACAGAACTACAACTTGGATTTTTAACTAAACATGTAGATAAAAGTTTATTGGATCAAGTACAGATATGTACAAGTATACCGGACAAAGTACCTTTAGATCCTAATAAAGTAAATATATTGTGGCAGAAAAATTCTTGGGATCAACCTAATCTTTACCCCTGGTTTAAAAATAAAGCTAATCATCATAAGTATGATTGGTATGTATTTAATTCACATTGGAATCATGAAAAATTTAGAATGATGTTTGGTTTACCTCACCACAAATGTATTGTTATTAAAAATGGTATTGAACCCATTGAAAAATCTAAACCTTATGAAAAAGGGAAACCTATTAAAATCATACACCAAAATACTCCTTGGAGAGGATTGAGTGTATTGTTGGGTGCAATGCAGTTGGTTAAAAATCCATTAATAACTTTAGATGTTTATTCTTCAACTGAAATATATGGTAAAGATTTTTATAAACAAAACGATCACAATTATACTTCTCTTTATAAACAAGCAGAAGAATTACCTAATGTAAATTATATTGGATATAAACCAAATGAATATATTAGAGAACATATAAAAGATTATAATATGTATGTATATCCAAGTATTTTTGAAGAAACATCTTGCATATCTTTATTAGAATCTATGGCCGCTGGATTATATTGCATCACTACTAACTACGGAGCTTTATTTGAAACTGGAGCAGAGTTTCCAATGTATATTCCTTACGACGAAAACTATAGAAATTTAGCAGAAAAATTTGCTTATGGTATAGAAGCTGCATCTGCATCATTAGATCAACCTACAATACACGATCATTTAACCTCACAGTCTGGTTATGTTAAGAAATATTATAGTTGGACTAAACAAGCTAGTTCTTGGACTAGGTTTTTACAAGGAGCAATTAATGCAAAAAAGTAATACGCCCTCGGGCAAAAACAATGAGCCCATCTGGTTTGATAAAACAGATTCAACCCAAACCGTTACGCACAACGAAGACACCTATCAAACAATAAAAACTAATAAGGTAGATTCTGAGGTTACAGAAATAAACGTAGGAAATGTTTCACCTTATAAAATTATGGTATGTACGCCCTGTCATAGCGAAGTGACTATGCACTATACACAAGCTGTTTTAAAATTTCAAATGGCCTGTATGAGAAAAAACATAATGGTAAGTTTTACATTATTAAAATCATCGTTAGTTACTCAAGGCCGAAACTTATGTGTAGCTAGTATGTTGAATCATGAAGATGACTACACTCATTTATTGTTTATAGATTCTGATATTGATTTTAATGCAGAGACTATTTTTAAAATGTTGAAAAAAGATAAAGATATTATTGGCGTTCCTTATCCTATGAAAACATTAGACTGGGATAAAATGTGGAGAAGACTGCATGAAAAAGAAGATGCAATTGCAGGACCTAATGATTTAATGCATTCTGGTTATACTTATCCTGTTAAAACAGATAATCCTAATGAGGTAGAAGCTCATGATGGCGTCGTAGAACTTACTCACATACCGACAGGATGTATGTTAATTAAAAGAAAAGTATTAACGGATCTAATAGAAGCTAATCCAGATCTTGAAATATTTCAAGCAACCATCATTAATGGTAAAGAAGTTAAACAACCTAATATGTATAACTTATTTGATACTTTACATGACCCTAAAACCAAACGTTATTTTGGAGAAGACTTTGGTTTTTGCCAAAGATGGCGAGATATAGGTGGTAAGGTGTATGCTTACATAAACGACTACATTACTCACGTAGGAGAATACTCTTATTGTGGTAGATTTAGAGATGATTTGTGGCAAGGAAGCAGAGCTCTCAAATCGGTTGACGAGCCCAAGAAAATCAAATAAAGTATAATATTTACAGGACTTCTACGCCTGCTTAACAGTATAAATATATTTAAATTATGGCGATATCTAGATCTTTAATGAACAGACAATTACGAGCAGACGGCGGAATTATGCAAGTCGCACCTAGGGAAAAGTTTGGCATAGGTAGTTCTATTAAAAAATTTGTTAGAAAAATTATACCTAATGAAGTATCCGAAATAGCAGTCAAAGCTGCTCCTTTTGTTGCACCATTTAACCCTGCTCTTGCAGCAGGTATGGCTGGTATTGGTAGTTTTGACCAAACAGGAAGTATTGGAGACTCACTAAAAGGTGGGGCTTTAACTTATGGACTAGGTCAAGGTGCTAGATATTTAGGTGGAGCAGGTTTTCAAGGTAATCCTTTTGCTGCGGATGGCGGAGCATTTAGAGGAGGTCTTGAAGGATTTAAAGGAGGATTTAGTTCTCCATTAGGAAACCAAACAGGATTTAAATTAGGTAAACCTGTTCAAGAAATTAAACCAATAAGTGGTAACGAAATAGGTGGTCAATTTACAGAACCTCCATTTGGTGCCGGTGATGCAATAGGTGGAGAAGGTTTAACAGGAGGTGGAGAAATTATAAGCAGCTCAACCGCAACTACTCCAGGATCCGCGATGGATTCATTTAAATCAATTGTAAGTTTTGATACCTCTGCAGGACAAAAAACAGATGCAGCATTAGATCTTTTAAAAAGAGGAAGTAAAGCTTTATTTACAAAACCTGGTCCAGATGGAACACCTATACTTGACAAAGCAGCAGTATTAGGAGCAGTAACCGCTGCAGCATCTTATGCGGAAGCTTTAGCTTTAGCTAAGGATACAGGTGTTGAAATAACAGAGGAAGAATATGATGAAGCTAAAAAAGCAGATAAAAAAGAAGAATACGCAAGTTACTTACAAAACTTCTTTGGTGGCAGAAAAGATGGCGGCAGAATAGGATTTGAGTCTGGTGCTAATGAAATGATAAAAACACAATTACTGGAGGAGATTATGCCTAATACAGATACTAATACCGAAGACTATGTAATTATAATGACGGAAGACGGACCAAGAATGATTTTAAAATCTAATCTACCTTCTGAGTCTATGATGATGGATACTACTACCAGTGTATTTGGAGATGCAGGTAGAGGAAGAGAAATTCCACAAGAACTTAGAGCTGACGGCGGAAGAATAGGGTTTAAAAGAGGTAGTCCAGAAGAAACTTCTGAAATAGGTATTATGGCTATCGACGTTGAAGCAGGTGACGATGAAGACGAAGAAGATATGATGATGGCAGGAATTACATTTAGTAGACCTGAAAAATCATATTTGTTTAGAAGACTAGGTGGATCCGGTGGATCAGATAGATCTTACACTATGCCTAACTTATATAGAATATTAAATAACCCTGGTAAATATCCAGAAGATGCAGCAGTATTAAAAGAAATTGCTATCATGGGTCTTGGTAAAGGACAAAAGGACGGCGGAAGAATAGGTCTTAAAGGCGGATCAGGTTCTTCTAATAGAGTAGCACAATTAATTTTAGAAAGAGATTATTTACTTTCTAAAGATGAAGACGTTTCTTATATTGATGCAGAGTTAGAATCTCTTGGATATAAAATGAAATCTGAAGGTGGTGTTATGGATGTTAAAATGCCAACAGGTAAAATTAGAAAAAATAGTGCTGGTGTAGTTGAAAGAGACTATAGAGATGAAGGTGGTTTTGTACCGGTTGGTATTAAAGAAAGAGCCGATGATGTACCAGCTATGTTATCTAAAAATGAATTTGTAATGACTGCTGATGCTGTACGTGGTATAGGTAATGGTAGTGTCGAAGAAGGATCTAAGAAATTATACAACACAATGAAACAAGCAGAAAAAGTAGGTAAAGCATAATGGCAGCAACAGATTATACACAAACAGTAAGACGATCCCCTGCAATAGAAGCAGCACAAGAAAACTATATCGATTTATTAACGCAACAAGTGGGTAGAGCTCCAGGCTCTGCCGGTGTACCAACGTTATCGGAACTTGGACCACAGGTTGCAGGTCAAAACGTTTTAACTCAAGCTGCGCAACAACAAGCAGCAAGTCAAGCAGGATTAGGTCAATTAACTTTTGATCCAACAACAGGAGCCGTAACGGGTGCCGGAACAGGAACAGGAGTTGCGGGCTATCAACCTTTCTTAGATCAGGCACAACAATATCAAACTCAAGCTGGCACTACATTGGGAGGAGCTGCAGCTTTAAGTGGCCCGGCAGCCTATCAACAATTCATGTCCCCTTATCAGCAACAAGTAATTGACACAACTCTTGCAGAGTTTGACACTCAAACTGCACGAGGTGTACCGCAACTTGCAGCGAATGCTATTAATGCTGGAGCTTTTGGTGGTGGTAGAGAAGGTGTGGCTCAAGCTCAATATGCATCCGATGCATCAAAAAACAGAGCAGCTTTACAGGCACAATTATTAGGCCAAGGATTTACTCAAGCGAATCAACTTGCAAATCAAGCTTTTACACAACAAACTAATCTTGCAAATCAACAACTTGGTCTTGGAGATTTTTCAAGAAATTTAGCATCATTACAGCCGTCGTTGGCTGCAAGTGGTGTACAACAATTAGGTGCAGCCGGTACAGGAAATTTGGCTTACCAACAAGCTTTACTAGATGCTCAACAACAACAAAATCAATTAGCATACAATGAACCTTTAAATCGAATTCAGGCTTTCGGATCAGGAATAGCTAGTCAGGCAAGTGGATCACCTATTACAACAACTAGTGTTGGCACAGGTGGTGGAGCAGGAACCGTTGGACCATTATCACAAGCTTTATCTGCAGGACTAAGTGCTTATGGTTTGGGAAGTATTTTTGGAGGATAAATAATGTATTTTAAAAGACCATCATTTAGAAGAGGCGGATCAACTGGTATAGGACAGCTTACACCTAGAACACAAGCTAGAGGCGGTGGAAACATTGGTGGTGGAATAATTGCAGGATCTAATTTAGGATCTAGAACAGGATTTTCTGTACTTGATATTATAAGTGGAAGCATGGCAGAAGAACTTACAGGTGGTTCTAATAAAATAAGTTCAAAAGCAGATGCCCTTAAAAAAAGTAATGTTGGTCTTAAAAAAGGAAACATAGGTTCTCGTTTATTAACTCAACTTCGTAATCTTAGTGTTCCATCAGCTAGTACAACAGGTCTTATGACATTACCTTTTGTAGCACCAGCAGCTTTAGCTTATATGAACAGACCTAAAACTTTAGCAGAGAAAAAAGTAATGCAGGATTATGGTCCTATTGATGAAACATTTTTTCAATACGACGAGTATGATGCAGCTAGAAAAAAAGCTCGAGGAGTAGGAGAAGAAATTAGTTTTACTGATGCTTTATTAATGGATCCTGAAACAGGAAAATATCCAAGAATTTTAGGAAGAACAGAAGACAGAGATCCTGTAACCAAACGAGATGATGATTTTGAAATGCCAAGAGGCGGAGGTGCAGACTTTGCTGAGATTGCTGAAACAGTAATAGCAGATAAAAAAGAAGACACTCCTATTAAAACAGATGACGACGCTCCTAAAGAAAAAACATTCGATAGTATCTATGCAGAAGAAAAATCTAAACTAGAAAAATTATTAGGTGACGATGATGACAAAGGTATGGCAGCTATTGCTCTGTCTGAAGCAATTGGCACACCAGGAACTATTGCAGATAAAGCTGCAGTCTTAAACAAATCACTACTAGGCATAATGGCTGGTAAGAAAAAAGATAGAAAAGACATTGCTAAGTTAGCGTACACTGCAACTAAAGAAATAGAGAAAGCTAAAATTGCTGCAGGTAAAGAAGGTTTTAGTGAAAAACAATTTAACAAATTATCTAGACTACAGAGAATTGTAAATGATAAAACTGGAAGTTATAGTGATGCAGAGAAAACAGCAGCTCAAGCTGAGATAAATGTTACCAAAGAAATAATTAATACTATCGGCGGTAAAAAAGATAAGACTGGTTTAACACCTTCAGATTTAAAAATTTTAGGAGACATTAATCTGTTAGTAAAAGAAATTAAAAGACATGAAGGAAAAAATGATGAAAAATACAAAGCAGCGTTAGCAAAATTTGCAAGAGCTAAAGCAGCATTGAAAGACATGTCTCAGTTTGATAGTTCTATCGCTATAGCAGAAGCAGAAATAAGTGGAACTTTATTTAAAAAAGATGGTGGTAGAATTAAAAAACAATTAGGTGGTGGTACAGAAACAACTGCTATGGAAGTATCTGAAACAGTAGGCCAAGGCGAAACACCAACGGCTCAAGTACAACAATTATCTTTTAGTGAATTAAGAAACAGACTACCAAAAGAAATTACTGATGATGTAATTAGACTATTATCTAATAGTAATGAAGCTTTACAAGACTTTGCTTATATTAGAACCCAAGGTGATGTATCAAAGTTTAATACAAAATACGGGGTGACTTTAGTATTACCGGCACAAACGGCATAGGAGGTTAAATGGCTGAACAAGACGACAGTATATTTGGCGGTCTTTTCTCTGAACCTGCAGAAAATATTCAACCAGAAACAGTTGGCGCTATAGATTATCTTACTGATATCCCAGTAGGTGCAATCAAAGGGGTTAGTCAAGCTGTTCAAGGTCTACTTCAATTAGGTGCAATGCCTATTGATTATTTAGCAGATACAAATTTAATTACTGCAATTGATAATATTTTTGAAAAGATAACTCCAGAAACAGACACTGCTGTTGGAGATATTACTTCTATCTTAGGACAGTTTGCATTACCTGCAGGTGCTGCAGTTAAAATCGCTAATGGTGTTTTAAAATTAAATAAAGCAAGTCAAATTGTAAAACTAAATAGTCTTCCAACCATTGGTGCTAAAAGTGCAGAACTTGCAAAACGTGCAGGATACTATGGAAGCATTGGTGGTATTACAGACTTTGCAGTATCGACGCCTGGCGACCTCACTACTCTTAGTGAGACAATGGGATTTGGTGAAGCTTATAAAGGTGATGAGCTCGAAGGATCTGCTAAAGCTGCAGAATTTTTTAAAGAGAAAATTAGATTTGGTGCAGAAGGAGCTGTGTTAGGTGGTGGTATTACTGCTGCATTACCCGTAGCAGGAACACTAGGTGTTAAATATGGTTTAATGCCTGCAGGAAAATACATAGTCAAACCGGTAGGAAGTGCTGCATTAAGAGCAGTTGATTACACAGTATTTAATCCATTAAGTAAATTAATTGGTAGTGAGACTGTGGGTGTTGGAGCAAGAAACACCGCTGAGTTTTTAGGAAATCAAACAACTAAATTAAGAAAAGGATTAGGTATACCTGATCCAAAAGATTGGAAGTTTTATTCCACAGATGCAAACGCACCTTTAAAAGAAAGACTACTTAAAAAATTAGACAACGTTAAAAATGCATTTAAATCGGATGGACCTATAAGTATTAGTCAAGCAGAAGATTTAAGAACTTACGAGAACTTAGTTCAAAAAGATGAAAAAGGTTTAGTTAAAATAATGAACCAAATTGATGATCAATTTAAAGAAATAGCAAAAGGTGCTGACTTACTCGAGGTACCTAAATATTTACAAACACCAGGACTAAAATATCCTAAACCAATTACTGCTGTAGATGATGCAATGTATTTAA
>WLWE01000577.1_pt1 | contig 31174 bp, 42 predicted proteins | sample 6718301 | NCBI WGS metagenome assembly WLWE01 (sample SAMN12718691, study PRJNA515312) | sponge metagenome | isolation source: marine sponge | host: Mycale hentscheli | place: New Zealand: South Island, Marlborough, Capsize Point | collected 2003-05-01
GCTAATGGGGGTCACCCCAAGACAGATAACAACAACCCATGCTGTGAACACGCGTGGTAATACTAGGAGGTATTTAAAATATGACTACTATGGGATGGGAGCCTGCTCCCGACTGGAAAATGCGTAATCTATACAGTAGGCGTTACGAGCTAAAGTCAGAGGAGTTTGACATACATACCTACGAACAAGAGATACTAGGGCACACGCCTCAGTCTGTGCGGTTTGACGACTACAAAGAGCAACGCACTTTCAACTTTAACCAATACTTTTATGGCGACCACCCTGAATTGCGTGAGGTCAAAGAAAAAGTCTACAAACGGGAATCCAAACCGTTTAAGTGGAAAAAATTAACAATACTCAACCCTGATGGTACGCAAACTGTGTACCCGTTGAAGGGTGAGCTACCGAAAGGGAATAATGGAAACACAAGTAGAGCTAAAGCTCAAAGCGAGTGGTGATCGCAAAGTCACCAACCATGCAACATCTAAGGGTGCGCTAGGCACAGACGCGACTGTCAATGACAAGAACAGTTTTGCTCTGTCTGCTACCCGTTGCAAAGACAAATACAAAACCAGTTTCTGCGACAACTGCTACGCAGAAGCACTAGAACGCTTCCCGACTATTCGGAATGCTCTAGAACACAACTGGCAGTTAATAGAACCACACCTTAACTCTGTAACACGACTGCGGAAGTTGCTCAAACCTATAATTGACGACTCTGTAGAGCAGAAGCTCAAACGGAATGTGCCACCTGAGAAGTGGACTTTCCGCTGGTTCTGGGATGGTGAGATACCTAGCAGGGCTTTCGCACAAACTATGTCTGTGCTTGCCCGCGAGTATCCACTTGTCAAGTTCTGGGTGTACACACGGAACTTTGATGTAGTCCAACATCTCAAGGCAGATAACCTGTATGTGTACCTGTCCACAGATATAGAGAACTGGGAATGGGCTAAACAAGTTAAGAACGATAACCCTCATGTCATGTATGCCTTCAATGGGCTGACATGGGGTGACACTCAGCAAGTAGCTGAGCTGTGCGAAGAGCCAAGAGGGTTAAAGTGTCCAGAGCTGACTGGGCGTGTTGACTTAGTGGAGTGGTCCGAGCAGACTACGAAGCAAGGTAAACACATAGGCGAAGGAGCCTGCACAGCGTGCAAGTACTGCACGCATGGCAAGGGCAACGTTCGCTTCAGTGCAAGTAATTAATTACAACGGCGCGCAGTGCGCGCCAGAAGGGAGTCGTTATGGCTCAAACAATAACAAAACAATTAGTGCGTGATGCACTTGAAGATGAGATCATTTTCAACAGCGGTCACGACATTATGACTGATACATTTTATGACAAGTTCTTTGATGTATCCCATTTAGTATCAACATTCAAGTCAGACTTCTCTGACCACAAGAGTACGCTCTTTGTGAATGGTGAACCTGTAGAGGAACTCAAGGGTATTTACAACCTGAGTTTCTTGTACTGGTTAGCTGGAGAGATTGGTCTGACATCTGATGACTACGGTTCATACGGTGGTCGCGGGTTCCAAGCCCAAGCCATTGAACGATCTATCAGGGGATGGTCTAAAGAGCAATGAGTGATACAAAAACAGTATTCAATCAGCTTTGTGTATGGCAGGGCATAACCCTGTCAGAAGACCAATACGAGGATTTCGTAGAGTTCTTTGCAAACGAGCTGGACACACGAATTAAGTTGGCTGAAGTAGTGCTGACTAATCCTGACTTAGATGAAGGTGAACCTGTCCCCGAAACTGGGGGTAGGTCCGACATTCTGTTCTATGTCCATGATGAAGACGTGGCTAGCTTTGCGCTGAAACGTCTACAGCTTGACGGCGGTGTCAGGTGGTGGGAGGACGTTGTTTCATACAACGACAACTCGCACCTGTATGACCAAGAAGTGCTAGATAGGTATGCGGTCAAATGGTAGGCAAAGAGGTATACACGATTCTGTTCGTCTTAGATGTGGAGGCTCAGGGTACGAAAGACACTGAGCGAGCTATATCTTATTTTGTTGATGGCGTTAGTGAACATTTGCTTGAGACATCAGAGGGTATGGAACCTGTTACTGATGAGGAGTGGAGGACTCTAACGATGGAAGACTAGATACACTTGACTTCATACCCGTATGTAGTAGTATATTTTATAGATCGGAGACACGACTGAGCGGTATAAAGCCCGACAGGAAAGCAGGCTCCGTGTGGTACTACCCACTGGCGAGCCGAGTAGCTCAGATAAGAGGTAGTTAAATGCAAGCTGAAACAAGCATGCCAAGCTAAATGCCACAAGAGAGAGGGTTCCACATTAAGCAGATGGGCGCGCACTGCGCGCCTGTCTGTCTATTGGGCAACCCTGCCCACCTAAACATAGGAGAAATGACATGTCTGACGACAACACACAAATACCAGTTAACTGCACATTTACCATCAACAAAGACGACCTACCTGCTGGTAGTGACTCTTTTGACATCAGTGACTACACGGATGGCATCGTTGAGGTTGTTAGGAATAATTGGAAACTTGAGGAATGGGTAGAAGAAATAGCTTCTTCCAGAATGGAATCTGATTACTCTTACGAGATAGAGAAAGGTGTAGAAGCACATGACAACTTTGAGAACCTTGACCTTGACGACTTTGACGAGTTCACCAGCCTTGTACGAAGGGTCAATGCCCTTGATAACGAAGACGGTGACGATGAGAATAACGACATCACCCGTCTATGGAAAGAAGTACATAGACTGTCAAAAACATTGGCAGAAGTATCTCGCCTGTTCGCTACATGGGCGACATACGACAGAGAATCAGCCGAACCAGAGACACTAGAGTTCTTTGGTTCCGCGTCTTGACCACTTCGGTGGGCGCGCAGTGCGCGCCCACCTGATCGTGGCAACAGCCTATAGCAGTGTCAGAGCTGTTATAGGCACGAACTCAGGAAACGCCTGAGTCTAACGACATGGAGGTAAAACATGTCTTTTTATAACCGCCAACCAGATTACATGTTTGGTCGGCGATCAGATACAGAAGGTGGCAACACTATTGATATGGCACTACAAGCTGGTGCTTTGTTCAAGGTGCATACTGCCCCTGTACACGTCATGACCCAGTATGGTGACGAGGTAGAATACATAACGGAAGGCAAGTACAAAGACTTGCCACGCCATCAGGTGTACTACCGCACAACCAATGACGAGGCTGACGGTCCGTTGAAGACGGTGCTTAACATAGCGCACCCGTCCCATCCAAACTCTAACTATCTTCAGTTCTTGGAGACAGTAGAGGGACTGTTCCCTGAGTCATGCACTGATGTTGTATCACTTGACGAAGGTAAGCGACTAGCTTGCCGTTGGTCACTCGGTGACCCAGTTAATCTGGGTGACGGTGATGTGATACATCCTCACCTGCTAGGCATAGCGTCACTCAACTCAACATGGACATCATCTTTGGTTACGTTCGTTAAGCGTGTGTTCTGCACCAACCAACAACGTACAGGTGAGAATGTCATATCAGTTCGTAGAACTACGAACCATGACAAGATTCTCAACCTCAAAGCGCTTGTCCTAGCTGAGAAAGCTAACGCTCTGGAACGGTATGTTGATACAGCTTCAACACTGAAGCGTCTAGCTATTGACAACACTGACTTTCGTAAGATGTTTGATGTCATATGCCCAGAGCCAGAACCAAATGACAAAGGTGAAATATCTACACGTTCACAGAATATCTACGATAAGAAATGGGAAGGTGCTTGGTACTACTGGCAAGAAGAACAAGACGGTCCAGCAGGTAAGACTGCATGGGGTGCTTGGAACGCTATCCAGTCACTTGAGTTTCACAAGATTGCCAACAACGTCAACAAGAAAGTTGAAGTTGTGCGAGGCGCTCAACCCATGAGCAACATGGCTCAACGGCATCTATTGCAGATGGCTGACTTTTAATGGGTAAGGAAAGATCACCTGAGCTTAAGTTTCATGTCTTTGCTACCTTTATCCATCACTGCATAACGCACGTCAAAAGCTTCCTTGACCAAGGCAAGATAGATGGCGCTGACGCGATGCTTGACGTTATGGATGACCGTTGCATGACAGAAACATTGTCATTAACGGTAGAAGACCCTGATATAGATTTCTCTGTATTGGGTGACTTAGATACAATAGAAGAGGAACAATAATTGATGGGCGCGCACTGCGCGCCCGTTTCAATCAGGCACAGGCAAGCTGGTTTATCCTTTTCCCCAGTTAAAGGGAACCTGCGCGTAAGCGTTAAGCAGGTCATATTCATACCTGTAAGGTTCCCTGCCTTGTGTCACAATGAAAGGAAAATATGGCTATACGAAATGCAACGCATTCAGGTAGTGAATTACATATACAAGTAAAGTGCCAGCTTTGCTCTACAACAGACTGGACCCTAGTCGGTAAAGACGAATGGGAACGGTATGAAAAGGGCGCTCTGGTACAAGAAGTATGGAGCGACTGGAGTCCTGCGCGCCGTGAGATAATCATTGGTCACAGGTCTGGTATATATCTATGCGATGATTGCTTCCCTAAGGAGGATGAAGATGACAATTAAATTTGATGCAGAAATAACTTTAGATGAAGACTGGATAGAGCATAACTATGCAGACTTTGACCAAATGCCGTCTACAGAAGACATCATTCGTGATGCCATTAACGACATATGGGAGTCTCATAGGTTTGGTGTTAGCTTAACAGCTAAGAATGTCAGGCTAGAATCCCTGCATGTTGGAGGGAGGAAAGAGTGAAGCATCAATTACACATTCATCAACAACGTCTACGGCAAGGTAAACCTGCGATCATACATCGCACCTACAAGGGGACTTCGTATCACAGAGAATACGAGGTCCCTGCGGGGGCGAAGGTGATACAACCAGAGGAGCCGTTGTCGTGTGGTGCTAGAGCTTGGATAGAATGGCATGATTAATTTGTTATGGTTTTTTACAGTCCCGTGGGTTCCCGTCATGGAACCAGTCCCAGAGGTCTGGGGATGGGAGGTTGATAGGTGGACCCCCATCGTAGAGATAGCTTTAGAGAGTTACGAAGCTGAGTCAGAGCTTGACACCTTTATGCGTGTCATGCACTGCGAGAGCCGTGGTGACCCTAATGCTTTCAATGACAAGGTGTATGACAATCCTAAAGATCAGGCATCAGGACTGATGCAACATATGCCTCGTTGGTGGGATGACCGTGTGGCTTCCGCTGGCATGGCTGGCTATTCCCCCTTTAACCCTGTCGCCAATATCTTTGCATCAGCATGGCTATTGACTACACGGGGTGGTGGCTGGTCGCATTGGGAGTGCTATGGACTTTGACTTTGAGGTTGAGAAACCTAAACGGGTTGGTTACAAAAAAGCTAAGTTCTGGGTCAGATGTAATGATTGCCGAGCAATCTACTCTGACCGAGTATATAAAAATTATTCCACTTGCAAATTTTGTGGTGGAGCTAACTGGTCAAATGACTAGAGAATGGAAACAATATGAGTGATAAAGAAGATAAGGAAAATTTAGAGGATCAAGTAGTAGTAGTTCCTGCTGAGAAATTAGTCGGATTGCTGGATTCAGCCTTCGGCGTGTTTCAAGCAGTGGACGATTTCTACAGGGTCTTTGACGCATTTGTAGGGTTAAGGTTGCCTAGTGGCGATTGGGACGGTGACGAGTTCAAGAAGGAAAGTCCCGATACCCATGACAATGTGGTAGACTTAGAAGAACGCAGGCTGGATAAGAACCCCAGCGATGTGTGCTTTGACTGAGAGGAGAGCTATGCCACATCAATTAACGAAGCTAGGTGCAGGTCCATGTGCATGGGAAGGATATGTGAAAGGCAGTATGGATAATTTAACAGACATATGCAAAACAAGCCCAGAAAGTCTTGTGGGGGACTGCGAGGAAATGTTAAGACAGGTAGAGGACGGTTCATTAGCAACTGACAATGCCCTTGATTTGATCTGGGAAGCCAGTCGCCAGATAGAGATATTTAGAAGTGTTATCTCTTATTACAGGCGACAGGTTGTTTACACCTATGTAACAGAAAACGGTCACGGTAGTATGGTGAAGTTAGCGGGGAAGTTTGGTGTAGCCAAACAACGCATTAGCGAACTTACTGCTGAAGCCACGCAAGAGCGATTAGCTCGTGTAACGGGAGAGAGCATTGTTAAAGAAGCTACTGCTTGAAGCCCATTGTAAAGAAAGTGATACAAGCTTGTTCTTTGATAAAGGAGCAAGGGAAGCAAAGAAGATATGCTATCAATGTAAAGTGCGTACAGAATGTAGAGATTATGCACTTGAAACTTTTCAAGAATTTGGTGTGTGGGGAGGGATGACACACCATGAGTTGAAAGCGTACAGGCGCAATGTTTTAGGGCATACAGGTTACGCCCCGAAAAGAAATTGGGTCATACGTTGATGTTTCACTTGTATCCCTGTATATTTAGAATGGGGGGTAAGGGGGGCGCGCCTAATAGCGCCCCCCTTACCCCCTCAAAAAGTTCATATTATGTCAGACCCAGTACGACCCCTCTCCCTCTGGGTCTGGCATAATTAACGGGCGCGCAGTGCGCGTTGGAGAGGTTATATGATAGAAATTAAACTTAGACAAAGCTGGATAAACAATTATCTACGATGTCCTGAACAAGCCAGACAAGATCGTCTCGGACTTGTAACACAAAAACAAACATCAGACTTGTTACGCGGTAACGCTGTACATGAAGCGATTGAGTGGGCAGGTCTGGTCCAACAAGGTGGAGAAGAAGAAGTCACCTTAGATAAAATATTAGACGTGTGTGATGATTACCTAGCTAAAGAAGGTCAGCATGTAGATGTATGGCGACAGTCATACGAAGATACCGTAGACGTATGTCGGAATAACCTGACAGCTTGGTATGAACAGATATACCCAATGCTAACTCCTCAAGCCGTTGAGAAAACCTTTAGTAAATCTATGGGGGTACGGAACGGAGTTAAACTGGTATTGACAGGGACCGCTGACTGGATAGATAAGAGCGGTGTCATATGGGATTGGAAAAATCCTTCCCGTCATTATGCAGAATGGGAGAAACAACGTTGGGATATTCAATCTCACGCCTATACTTGGGCATGTGATAAAGAACAATTTAATCTATGCGTTATGGCTAAAGGAAAAATTCAAGTTATTGAAATCCTTCGTAGCGAACAACAGAAAGAAGCATTTGTAGAACTTTGCTGGTCCATAGTACCGACACTACTGACCATTGATGAAGCGACAACGTGGAGTCAGAACTGGTCTGGGTGGCATTGTAGTCCACTCTGGTGTCCTGTATGGCAAGCAGGTGAGTGCCGAGGAAAACACCTTGGCGATAATCCGTGGTAAGCGGAGAAAGGAAGACCATGACAGACATGGCAAAGGTAAGCGTGACTTTCACGCAGAAAGTAAGTGAGGCTCCGTATGAGACTGCGGACTATTCTCTCACGATTGAGAGGGCAGTTCCAGAATCTGTCGGGGCAGAAGGCATCGCCGAAGAAGCAGGCGGGCTTTTTGACTTGGTTAAATCCGAAGTCCTCAAACAAGCAGGTCAAGATTATGACCTAAGTGACACAGGTGTGGTGATGCGGAAACTCAAAAGTGGTGTTTCCAAACCTACAGGTAATGCGCCAAGCGCCCCTGCGGAAGCATCCGCCCCTAGTCAGCAAAACGGTCCAACGCAGAGAAGCGTAACTGCTCCTCCTGCACGACCAAGCGGTGGAACAATAAGTGGCAGAGCATACAAACGCCTAGCAACATGCGTAGGTAAAAATGCTGAAGCTAACCAAGCCGCCTTTAACATATTGGCATTCCAACCAAACGCATGGGAAGACGCGAATGAAACGATTCCCGTGTATCAAGTTAAAGAGCATGCAGATGGTTCCACTGACGTAACCAAAAATGGCAAGAATTTCCCGAACTTCTCCATAAGCAAGGAAGCTATGTCTTACTGTGGAATTACAGTAGACAGAGATCATGGCATATGGATACGAGAAGGAGACAGCAATGTTCCTCTCACAGTTTGGGATCAGGTCGGGGGACAATCCGAAGCTGATGCCGTTGAATGGGATTGGATGGCTCGCCGAGCAGAGCTACAACAATTCACTTATAAGGCTCAGTGATGGACGAGAGCGTAAACGCTCTCACAGATGATGAAGTCAGCGCTCTCTTGGAGGGCGCTGACTCATCAGATAAAGGAGAGGGATATAAGTTCTTTAAACCAACGTCTGAAGCTGTAGACAAATGGATTTCCTACGCGCAAAACTCGCAGGACTGTTTCCATTTAGGGTTACAAGCTATAGATGAAAAGATGCGTGGGGTGTATCCCAGTGATGTCTTGGTGGTTACTGGTAGGGCGCACTCTGGGAAGAGTGCTGTTCTTCTTTCTAGCATTGCTCGGAACTTGCAGGAAGACCCAGACTTCTACGGCGTAATATATACGCCTGATGAACCAGAAATACTTGTAGTATCTAAACTTTACGCACTCCTATACAGGCGTAACTTAGCTCAGGTAGAGGAAGCCTTACGTTTAGAAGATGTAGACGTACTGTCAGAAATACGAGAAGCCAGAGATGGGTTCTTAGACAGAATCAAAATCTTTCCCAACGCATTATCCTTTAGTGACATGAGCGAAGCCATGCGTGAGTGCGAAGACTACTGGCAGAATAAACCACGCTTTGTGATGGTTGACTTCTTAGAACAACTACCCAAAGCTTCAGGCTACGAAGGCGTATCCAACGTCCTTAAAGGTTTGAAGGAATGGGCAGAGGTTGAGAACCTTCCAGTAGGTTTAATCCATCAATCAGGTAAGTCCTCTCAACGAGGAACATCTAACGGCATGAACTCAGGCAAATTCAATGCAGATGAATATGCTATTCAACAGCTAAACGTGTTCCGTAAACGAGAAGACCCAAAGTTGTCTGATGAGGAACGGCGCGTACATAGCGTTAGCGTATCGCTAGACCTATGTAAGAATAAGCGTCCACCTTGTAAGATAACGTCACCTCCTATTGACTACTACATGGACCCTGACTGCGGATTCGTTCGTGAATACTACGAATCTGATATACCCACTGATGACAGGTGGTTGGAGTAATGGACAGGGAAACGGTAGAGGGGTTTGCCGAACTACACGAAGGAGGGCATGTAGCGCTCCTCGTGGAGAAAGACAAAGACTTTATACGACCAGCAGACCAGATAGCTAAAGGAGACAGCTACGTTGAAGCTATAGAGAAGCATTTAACTGGAGATGTGCCTATAGGGGTATACCCGTTATGGGAACGTAACAACGTTTGGCTTGTCAACTGGTCTGCTGTTGATCTTGACGAAGGCGAAAAGAGTGACGTACACGCAGACAACTTGCAGAAAGTTCTTTCTCAGATGGGAATAGTATCTTGGAAAGAACCCTCCAGAAGTAAGGGTTACCATGTTTGGGTGTATCTCAAGGAACCTATCTCAGCCAAGATAGCTAAGGAAGGTTTAATTGGGGCTTGCCGAGTGGTAGACGTTCCTATACGGGAGGTCTACCCGAAGCAAATGTCACTGGAAGAAGGCAAGATAGGTAACTGTTTACGGTTGCCGTATCCGTCTATACGGAAATCACCTAGACAGGAAGTAGTGGGATACAAATGTGAGGACTTTGTGCGCGAGGCGTTAGCTAACCGCACCGCTCCTGCTGTTTACAGAAAGTTAATGAAATTGCATTCTGCTACAGAACCTGAAAAGCCTAAAGTCTTTATAGATGGACCCAGAGTAGATGGTCAGTTCTACGGCGTAGCTAAACGCATATGGGAACGCCGTGAAGAAGAAAGGGACAGATCAGAAGCCATGTATGCGTTTGCATCAAGTCTATTGTGGCAAGACTACTCATTTGAGGCTACTGTAGATTGGGTGCGTAGATTAGATGATAGGCTTGACAAGTTTACAGGTCGTACAGACCGAGATAAACAGATCAGGAATTTAGTCTCTAGAGCTTCTGAAAGGAACCGCCGTGGGTAAATCATACAAATTTTCAGTACCTATAAGACCTAAAAGCAAGGGTCGTCCCCGTGTTACACGCAACGGAACGTACACCCCTAAAGCAACTAGGGACTATGAAGCGGCGGTTAGGTCATATTACAAAGGACCCAAATTTGAGGGTCCAGTATCTATGACTGTAACCCTTTCCCCTAAACGGGCGGTGGTTACAATAACCGAAATAGATGTAGAAGTGTCGCCTCTAAGGGGCGACATTTCTAATTATGTCAAAGGCATAGAAGATGCCCTCAACGGCATTGCCTATGACGATGACAAACAAATACATAAATTAACTGGGAGAAAAAAATGAATAAACCATTCCATGAAGGAAGCTATCAGCAACGATTTGCTTCTATGGGTGACGAAGCAGAATCCCAGTTTGAAGCCCATAACGTACAATGGGCTAGGTACGGGTTTAACAGACCAGAAGGAATGACCAAATTCCATCACATGCCTCATGTGTTGAGATACACACCAGACTATATACAGGCAGACCCTGTACGACTGGTAGAGGTAGTAGGCATGGGTAGAACTCCTCTTAAATTCAAGATGGAGAAACTAGCGGCTTTACAATGGTGGGATGGAACAGGCGCTCCAGTATGGATTTGGATATGGTCATCCACCAGACAGAACTATGCTGAGCTATCATTCAGGAATATGATGAATCTCATTAACAAAAATGACGTACCTATCGGCAGTTTCCACGAAGGCAAAAAATACTTTTCCATAAGTTCCAAATTGCTTCCGTGGAATAGTGAGTAACCCCACAGAGGGGGAACTATTCTTTGAACGACTGAAGGACATGCAATTTCCTTCGTTACAACCTTTAAGAAAAACATTTAACCACGCCTCTGAACGTATCCCTGATACGCTTGCAGAGGCTCTTGTTACCTGTAAACCATTTGAAGAACCAGAACTATCACTAGAAGAGCGAGATCACGATAACCGTGATCTCGCTTTTGTCGTTTTAGAAGTCTTTGAATCCCTGACAAAAGAAGAACAATGGATATACCACATGCTGGTAGAGATAGGTTTATCCATGCGGTTCGTAGCCAGAGTATTAGGCATGCCTAAAACCACCTTTGCCAGAAAGAGAGATGAACTGGCAGAAAAAATACGATTAAACTTATTAGAACATGAAGTAGTTCGCAAAAAATTAGGACTTTAGCGGGCGCGCAGTGCGCGCTCGCTTTTACTCTTTTTGGTGCATGCAATCTATAAGAAAAATAGAGAAGCTCTCTAACCAATGAAACAAAGCAGTTAAAGCTATCAGGTTTCCCCCTGATGCTTCCTTCCACGATTTAACGATTTCTTCTGGCTCGCCACGATCAAAAACTATAAGTACGCCAAGGTTCTCGCCATCCCACTGGGCGTGCGTGCCATCATCCATATCTAAACGGAATTTGTTTTCTTGTATCTCTCTCTGAACGTCTTCTTCTATGTCTAACCCCTGAAGAGCCATGAAGTCAGCCCACTGGTCTTCAAATTCAGGTGACACTACTTACCCTTTCAGACGCTCCTGAGCCAGTGACTTAACTGCTGATAACAATGCGGCGGCTCCAGCAACAGCGGCTGTGCGTAACGTAGATATATCAGTGATGACGAATATGGCTAGGAAGGATTGAACGGCAGTCCATGCTGTTCGTTCACCCCAGTCAGCTATGTTGAATCCTTTAGATTGTTCAGTCATTAGTATCCTTGGAAAGTTCCAAAGCGGTTACCGTAAGCGTCCACGCTTGGAATCATTTCTGGTCTAGCCCCATAATACGGATAAGTGCCAGTCCTTACAGGGTCACTAAATAGGACACCATATGGATTGTAAGAGTTGTATGCTCTTTCAGCCACTGGGCTTCTAAATACAGGTTCTGTCTGATAGTCATACTGAGGAGCTTGAGGACCAACCCCAAAGAGTCCAGCAAATTCTTGTATACCCCTTGAAAGAGGACCGTCCATAGGACCATAAGCAGGGTCAGGTCTGCGAGTCATACCTGTTACACGCCTATCTTCTTGGTATGGAGACAAAGCTAAAGCACTCAATATAGTGCTAAGTGGTTGCCCATCAAATGGCTCTCCCGCACTTCTAGAACCAGATGGCATTGTTCTTTGCCCCTCTGAATCGCCACGTCTTTTAGGTTGTGTAGTTGGAGTGTCAGCTTGCGCCCCATAATCACCAAATATAGGGTCAGGTCTTGGACTTGTAGTACCGCCACCAGAAGACATTTTAGTAGTAGGACTAAACCCACGAGCGGCATCTGTAGCCCTCATTAACGCATCATATTTACCCTGTTCACGTTGAACATCAGGATTGTTTTTTTGGTATTCATCAAGTTTTAGCTTCCCAGCGTCAGCCCTTTCTTGCAAGGTCTGTTTACCACCGCTTGATCGTTGCGCGGCGTTCATAGCCGCTATCGCTCTAGATATGTTGGGTCTGTTAGCAAGTGTTCTAAACCCTTCCAGCAATGCGGGGCGCTCTTCAAGAGCCTCTGCTATTTCATTAGGTCTTGTAGCCATTAGTATTTTGGCTTTCTTGGTTTACGTTTCTTAGGCATAATCCTTACTTTCCGAACGGTCTACCGCCATGAGCGGCGTTACCTAAATTAGTTGAACGAAGATATGCCGCGTCTTTCTTAGACTTCTTAGCCATATCCATCATGTTTGCAGAAGAAGAAGAGTCGTAGGGTTGGCTGTCTGCCGACCCAAACGTATCTTCGTAGCTTCCGTAACCTTCACCTTTTGGCATAATTGCCTCCTATAATTAGCGATGAGTGTCCCATATGGGCGCGCACTGCGCGCCCTAACTGAACAAAATCTTCCATGTATTGCGTCCTACAACCCCATCAACCTTCAAAAACGTCCTATACCTGTATTGAAACGCACGAACGCCTTTAGCGGTCTTAGGACCGAATACGCCGTCTACAGCCCCTACATCATGCCCAAGCTCATTTAAACGCTTCTGGACGGCTCTGACAGCCTCTCCGCGGCTTCTACGCCTACGAGACAGAGGCTTCTTTATCACCTGCGTACTCAAACGAGCTAATTCAACCTTTTCAGATATAATTTCCTTATCAGTAGGTATCGTAGCCCTGTTCAAAGGCATCCCAGATTGAATCCAGTGATACAACTCACGCTCAGGACAAGTAGTAGAAGCGACATCACGATGCCCCTTAACCCACAACTTCTCATCATAACGTTGTTGTATCTCAAAAACTAAATGCTTAATGGCTTGTTTCGTAGCCTCAGGTATAGGGTCACCACCCCAACCCGTATAACAAATAGATTCAGTACGACTATTCCAAGGACGATTAGCGGCAGATACGACACCTGCACCTCTCCCCTCATAGCAGACCCCTTGCTCATCTACTAGCCAGTTGTATGCAATCGCGTTCCAACCATTATTTTTAATATGGTGCTTCTCAAAAGCCCTAACAGCATTAATACCCTTAGGACCATTGCGAACACCAGAATGATGCAAAACAATGCCCTTAACACGGCGCTTATTTAGCCAAGTGAACTTGTTCTTAGGAGGAGTAGCCCCCCAACCGTTGCGTGTAATAATAGTTAATTTCATTAGATTTCCCTGCTTTCTAAATCCCTCAAATCCCTTAACGTCTGTGACATTTCAACTTGGTCAGATATAAGCTGACCACGTTGCGCCCTTGGAGTATTCATACGAATACCCAAACCAAGCGATGTATTAATAATAGTCGCAAAGTGACGTTCCTGCTTGCCTTCCTCATTAGGAACTAAACGGCGTATACGAGCAAACAAAGGATGGAACTGATCTAACATATAAATATGATTATCACGCATCTTCAACTGACCATTACTGTTCGTTTGCAAAATACCAGCACTCTGAAGAACCTGTTTAAGCACAGGTATCTCAGCCCAAACAGGGGCTTGTTGATACCTACCAGTTATAGGTATGTCAGCAAACGTCTGCTTACCAGCCCACAACTCAATCGGTAACTTAAACCAAGGAAGCGAAGACTCAACAACGGCACGAGCAGGAGACTTCCACATGTCTTTAGGATTCTCAGCTTCTTTTAACCAACGGCTCATGTCTCTAAACGGTAAATCAGGCAACACATACACGCGGTCATTGTTCCATTTCCAAGGAGTACGAATACCCATATTCTCCGCAAAGAAATCAGGGACTATGCCTTCCTCATCAGAGTGCAACTCAAGTTCACCTTTGACTTGTTGTAACCTAGCCCACGCCTTAGGGTTCTTACCCATAGACGATAGCAACACAGGAATAATGTTTTTCTGCCATGTCCAGAACGGCACAACCATCTTCATTTTTCGCTCAGTGTTAGTTAAATCAGAGTAATTGAAATGAAAGTTCTCAGCTTGCCTGAACGCGTCATCAACAGAACCACCAGTCATCATCGTGTGGTGCGCTACAGCACCACGCAACATAAACTCAGCGTCTTGGTTAAGGATACGAATACCAGCCGCAGGATAAAACTCAGCCTTAGCGGGATTCCATGTTCCCCCTTTAGCGAGCTTTTCTTTACGAGTCATAGAACCCATAGTGTCAAGCACAGAATGTATTTCCTGCGTTACCTGACCGCTTTCAGCCACCCCAGAAGCATACCAATTACGGAACATTCGTACTTCATCAATACTTACAGTAGAGTTGAAGCCAGAACCTATCTTAAAACCAGCAGGTAAATTCACGTTAACGTTATCTTGAACCATTCTGTTTAAACCAGCCATAACATCACCGTTACCAGCACGCTTAGCCATCCAACGTATCCCTAACACGCGGGTGTGCGTAGATAACGGCACACCAGCTATCTGATGATTCAACCAAAAACCACCCAAAGTGTTACGCCAAATAAAACCAGTAGTTGAAATAGCCATAGCTTTCCACCAGTTTACAAGAGACAAATACTTCTTCTGGAAATCGCCCATAGCGGCAGGGTCAAAAGTCTTAGCCGCGGCTTGAAAAACAGCTTCAAATAACTCAATTTGTGGAGTGCTTAAACCTGCCCTTTCAGAAATGAGGGAATACCCTTTTAGTCTGTTCTTTGAATAATTACTGATTTGATACAAATTGCCCTCTGAAGCCGCGCCACCCATACCATAGAAATTAAGTAAATACTTTTGAGCTTGTTCATTCCACGCATCAGAGAATGCGGCGTGCATACGGCGATCACCTAAAAGTTGAATAGCTTTCTTAATATCATCTACAGCCGAAACTCTATCTTTTAAAATAGGAGAAGTAAGAACCTCATCATATTCCTGACGCAACTGCTTTAACGTTGCCCAAGCGTCATTAACTTCCATTTCTTTCATCTTTAGAAGTTCTTCTTTGTTATAGCCTCTCTCCATAGCTTTTTCTAAAGCGTCAGTCCATTTAGCGCTTAAGTCCTCTAATGTTTCCTCACCAGCTATACGAACATTAGCTAACTCAGCACTCCAACCCTCTAAAGCCGCTAAAGCCGCCCTATTCTTAGGACTATCCAACCCCTTAGCAATCTGCTTTTCCAACTCAATAGTCAAAGCCTTAGTTACTTTTTCCGTACCGCTATCTAACTCGTCCCTTAATTGGTTCCTTATGTTTTTAACTTCATCAAGGCTAGGAACCAAATGGTCATCCAAACGAGCGCCTATCTTTGCATAAATTTTTTCTAATTCCTTAACAGATTTAACCCATTGTTGAAGAGCGCCACCGCCCTTAGGACCCATTTTCACAGCTAACTGCTCAAGAATATCCAAAGGCAAATTCCTAGCCTGAACAGCCGCAGTAGGACCAGTCCCTTTTGTAACACCAACAATATATTTAATAAGTTCTTCTGTTAACTCAGAAGGCAACCCTCCATCTAAACCCCTACGAGTTATCGCAACAGCCTCAGGACCAAGACTACGCAAATCATCAAGCGACCTCCTGATATAATTCAAAGTCGGTCCATCAATTCCTTTAAGAATTGATTCTAAACCATCTAAATTAGAACCCATTCTTAAATTAATTTTTTGAATCAAAGAAGCAACAATAGTTGTGGGATCTGTATTGACTATGTTGTTAGCTAATTTGGATTGCAACCCATCAATAGTGTTTATCACTTTCGCAATTTTTGCTTCTATTCTTCGTTGGAACTGAGTTAGATACTCAGTAGGTGTCACTCCCGTACCACCTTCAGGGGTAATTCTGCCAAGAATGTTAGTTAGATCATCTCCTTGTTGAATATCTCTAACGTTCTTAGGTCTAATAGTCTCGTCAACTAAATCGTCAGCAAAGTATTTAAATTCTTTTCCTGCTCGTCTAGGAACTCGCTTTCCTACAAGTCCTATTTGTTCACCAATGGCTTGATTTATTGCGCGTAAAGATTGAGCTATTTCTGCGTAACGTTTAATAAGTAAAGCGGCTTCTTCATACCCTTGATCTAATTGTTTTTTGTTTCGTAAAGCATCTACAAGTTCCTGAGCTGTAGGAGTCTTTGTCTGAGGGCGAGGTATCTTGACATCAAGCTTTTTAGGTAACCCTTTTTGTTCAGGCAACCCAGCGCGTGTCCTAACTCCCTTTGCTCCTCTTTTTGTAGACCTAGCTGTAAGGTCAAGAATAATTTCTTGACCTTCCAAGAGAGCTAAAGCACGAGGACTAATACCCTTTAACGAGCCTCTTTGTAGTGCGCCAATAGACGCAAACAAATCAACAACAAGTCCATCTATCTGCGCGAAATCAGTAACAATACGTCTACCCTGCTGAATATCTAATTGGGATACAGTATTAGATAGCCTCACCTGAACATCATCTAACGGGTTGTCTAACCAGTTAATAGCGTCTTCATAATCGTTTATTTCAGCCGCTATTCTGTCAACATCATCTTGAAGGCTAACTAATCCTTGCTTATCACCTTTACGGGTTTGTTTAGCGTCACCGTATTTAGTGTTATCCCAAATAAGCTTTCTTACGTTTCCAAACATTTTGGCAGAACGCTCAGTGTAACTACCAAACACGTCCATTAGGATTTGCCCATTTGACCCCTTAACAATAATTCCAGCTTCTTGAAAAGCGTCCAGCACATACTCTGTCCTAAACGTTTGATCCATTTGTGTTACATAACGAGTGATAATAGTTCGTGGGTCTGTAGCAAATTTCTCTACCCAGTCTGCACCGTAAATTTCTCGCCCTATCTTGTCAGCTTGCCCTCTAGCATCTAAACCACCAGCCAAAGGATGGTTATAGTCCCGAATAGGTTGACCCAAAACCCTGTTATTAAATTCTTTCTTTGCTCCATTTACTGTGTAAGAAAATTCTTCTCCAACTTCATTCAGATGAGCTTGAAGATTAGCTAAGAACTCTTCCTTAGGTGTGTTCTTACTTAAACCCATCCTGTTGTTCAACCTAAGATAATCTTTAGATACCCTAAACGCAGTCCAATCATCTGAAATTTCTTCAATAATACCAGCAGGCATACGTTCTCGTCTTGCTTGAGTTGCGCTACCACGCAAACCAGTAGGTCCAAGCCTTTCACCAGCCGTAGGTACATCATCAGGACCCATACGCTTTACAGCCCTGTATCCATCATCAGTCAAAAAGTGAGGACCATAAAACTCGTTTTTTAAATAATTTAAAGTTTTTTGATGCCCAGAGTATGGAAGTAAATTATTCCATTTATTAAGCACTCTATGCCAGAAACCTGTTCCTTCTTCGCTGAACATTTTCCATAACGCTATTCCTTCATCTTTTCCGAAAATAGGGTCAAGGTCAAGAAGAGCTTGATTGACCATAGGGTTACCTAAAGCGTCAGTACCTTGATATAAAGGCATTTCTGCACCACGCATAATAACGCCTAAATCAGCACCAGCTTTATCTACGTTTCGCGCTATCTCCTCAAATTCATTAATAGTGTAAGCCTTCCACGCGCCAGCAGACGCGTCAGCACCACCCATAATTTCGTAACCGTACAAACCCCACAAACGATCTTCACGAGTAGCAGAACCCTTAGCTTTAGTAAACACTGCTTTAGTGCTTAAGCCATTAGCTATCTTGTAACCATATTTAGTGGCGTACACGCCACGCCATGTCTTACCTAAAGCACCAGTTCCCTTAGCAAGAACATTGCCAGTAGAGAAAGGAATTTTAAAAGCCTCAACAGGCATATTCATAGCAATACGAGCCGCAGTATCTACACGCTTATCAAAGCCTTTAGCCATTGGCACGTTATTGCGAATGTCATCCATTCGCTTAAATATCCGTTTTTGAACTACGTCATTAGTTGTATCAAGAACATTATCTAAAAACCCTAACGGTCCTTTAGACCCTTTCATCCCGACTAGCTCTGGAGATAGTTGACCTATCCTTTTCATATCTAGCCATTGACCTAAACGAGGATTTAAAGCTCGCAACGGTTTTTCAATAATTGTTCTTCCAAGCCTTCCAGTAGCAGGTATAGTAAATCGTAACCCGCTTTGAATACCTACATCTGCAAGAGCATCTCCTGCCGCAAGAATAGAACCACTACGGGTTACAGCTTCTTCAGCTTTAAACATGCGTTCAGCTTTTTTAAGGTCGCCTGCTTTTTCAGCTTGCTTACCTATTTGTAAGAAAGCTCTAGAAACATCATCAGCTTTAGCCGCTCTTGCCATTAAGCCAGCACCAGCTAAATATGTTAAAGGGTCAAGAGCTATATCAAACGTAAGCCCAAAAATGAAACCTTCTAATCCTTCAGGTCCTATATCCCAGTCACGAAATATTTCGCCCATCATTATGTGATTTTGACCCTGATTCCACCATTCACTTAATGAGAAACTTTGGTCGTCTACAAATATGTCACCTATTTCTTTAATAGTTGACACTATGAAAGAACGTGGCTTATCTACAGCACTGATGAAATCTCCAAGTATAGGAACGTCAAATATGCCCCCTTTTGAAGGTTCCTTATAGTCGCTTAATAATCGCCCCTTTAAATCTTCAGCAGTCATTGGAGTTTCAGTAGCGAAGGTAGGTGTAGTATTGAAACTAGGTAAAGGAGGTCGTTTAATCCCTAAAGCATCAATAATGTTTTGACGTGATACATCAGCCGTAGTTGCTACATTAGGTTGCTTTAAACCACCTAAAGCAATTTTGTTTAATGTTTCATAATCAATCATGGCTGAGGTGGTAAGGAACCAGTTCCAAAATAGCCAGCCTCAGCTAATTCTAGTATCCGCTGATCCATTTGGTCCTTGGTCATAACATCGTCAAAAATTGGATGTTGCATATCTTGCGCTGTATAACCACCATAAGCAAAGTCATCAGGACCTACGTCAGGGAAACCATATTCAGGTTTCCAATCACCTAACATCAAGTTAATAAAGATTTCCGTTGGGTCTTGTATTTGCCCGCCTCTAGCTTGAGAACCTATAGCAAGATAGTTTGCATAATCCATGTACAACTGAGCTTTTTGTTCGCTTTCGCGGACGGCTTGTTCAGCCGCCGCCGCCGCCTCAGCCGCCTGAATCTGATACATCATCATGCCCTGATCTATCTCAGCAAGCTGATTAGCAAGATTCTCTTTAATCTGGAAAAGCCCACTAGCATAATCACTGGAACTAGCAGAACGTTGTTCAGCAAGCGTATCTGCCGCAATCCTGTCCAAATTATCTATCAACTGAGCGCCAGAGTTATAAATGCCATACAAAGAAGCACCTATCTCACCACCAACAGCCCTAGCAGATTCCTCAGCATCTATACCTATGTCAGCTAATGTGCTGACAGCCTGAGAAGTATTTACACCAATATATTCAAGGCTTTCATCCAACCTGCCCCTATTTATCTCCCCTTGAGTACCAGTAGTAGCTTGCCTGTCAGCCTCCCACCTAGCGTAATCTCCAATAAGCCTTTCATACTCATCATCTACAAACTCTGTTGCGGCTTCTGCTCCACGTCTAGCTTCAACTCGTTGCATTTCAGCTAAACGAGCATACAAATCACCTACACCACTACCACCTTGACCATCGTCAAAATCTTCCTCATCAGGGATAGTTTGTTCAGCAGGTTTTGCAGGTTCTGGCATATATCTAGGGTCATTAGGGTTAATGTAGCTAAATTCTTGTTTAGGAGTTGTTGCCCCAACACTCCAATGCGGTTCAGGATCTCCGTGAATAAGCCAATTAATTCCTTCCCCTATGTTTTCTAACATACGCCAAGGGGATGGTATATCATCAGTTTTAATTGATGGAATATCAAAGTCTTTAAAAGGAGCAGGCATGTAATCGTTAAAACGATTGTACACATCTCTTGCCCCTCCAAGAGCATCTTGAACTGGATCAACCCAATCTCTAGGGTCCCACCATTCATTGGGCATTCCTGTTCCCATTATGCCATCCCCTGACTACGCAAAGCATCAGCAATAATCTGCTGAAACCTAGCCGTACCTATCATCTGCCGTAACTCACCCAAATCATATTGAGCAGTCAAATCCTGCAAACCCAAACCCTGCAAACCAAAGTCCAAAGTAGAACGAAGATCGCCAGTAGCACGAGAATAATCCTCCAACAACCTCTGACCGCCACGCTGATACTGACCGCTATCTAACATGCCACGCTGATTATACGCCTGAGGCAAACTACGAACCCCTAAATCAAACTGACGCTTATTCTTATCCTGAGCCTTAGCCCAGTCCATCAACGCTTTCTGCCCATGATAAGCATTCCAAGCCATGGTTTTCTTTGTATCCCCAGTAGCTTGAGACAAACTAGGGGCAACAGAACCAGCAGTACCGCCCATTGTCCCTGAAATTGTGTCCTTATAAGTAGGTGTATATCTAGATACAGCCATAAAAGCCTCCTATATTAACCCGTTTCTGTCCCAGCAAATTCCTTACAATGCGTGCATTCACACTCTTTCATGTGGTTTAAAAGGGCAGAGATACGCACTGCCTGCACACTAATAAGGAACTCCTGTGGATAACGTGCCTGTATTTCTTGCAGTATTGCGTCTGTAGCTACTTCCATTATGCTCCTTCAGGTTTATTAGGAAACTCACAAATATCATTAGGAGTCCATGTTTCTGGAAAATCTCGTAATTGTTGCCTGTACGAAACCCATTCAGCTTTTTTGCTGTCACTTAAAGCACTGTCAACTACTTGAGTCCAATCACTTTGCATCAATAATAAATTACGTTCATCTTTCATCCGTTCAATTAACCATTCGTTTGGAATAGTTTCTGGATCTGTTAATTCGTTTCGTAAATTCATTATGGCAACCTATATACTATTTGACCTGTAAAACTGTCACCTGTTCCCCATGAAGATGCAGGCGTTGAGGCTGTAAGCCCCCCTGAATAAGAATAATTACCTACAGCATGAAATATCCCATAGAAAGATACTTTTGTTGCGCTAGTCAATACACATTGACCTTGATACAACTTTCCTCCGCTTGTGTCATGGAACCAAGCGTTACCAGCCATTTGCCAGTGAGCGTAATCGCAATTCAAAGGAGGAGCTAATGAAACAGTTCCCCCAACTGAAGTAGTGCTTCCAAAAGTTATCTTAAATTGTGCAATACAAATTTTGCCAATCACAATATGTCTCATCGTATTAGCTGATGCGTTACCTACTGTTACGTTAGTCCACGATGGCGTACCTTCAGTCCAAGAAGTTCCAGAACCATCAAGTATATTTAACTCAGCAGCAGTAGACGTAACAGCCGTACCACCTAACTTCAAACCAGCAACATCTAAATTAGTTCCATCAAACACCATGTTAGAAGAACCAGCAAAAGCATTACTACTATTAAACTGCACTTGAGTGTCAGAACCAGCAGCAGTACCAGTCGGACCAGTCGGACCCGTTGGTCCCGTAGGACCAGTGGGTCCAGTACCACCCGCAGGACCCGTAGGTCCAGCGGGACCTTGAGGACCATCTGGACCGTCAGGACCATTCGGACCTGCGGGACCTGTAGGTCCAGTGGGTCCAGTCCCCCCAGCAGGACCAGTTGGACCTGTAGGTCCACTAGGTCCCGTAGGTCCAGAAGGACCTACCAAAGACGTTGCTGACCCCCAGCTACCACTTGATTTAGGTCCAAAGATTTCATTATCAGTCGTTTGAATATAGAAATCCCCGTCAGACCCAGTTGGTCCAGAAGGGTCACCAGAGCCATTAAGAACTGTTTTACCATCAGAACCCGAAGGTCCTGTTGGACCAGTAGGACCTGTTCCCCCTGAGGGTCCTGTAGGTCCAGCGGGACCCGTAGGTCCAGCAGGACCAGTAGAACCAGCAGGACCATCTGGACCGTCAGGACCTGTGGGACCTGTGGGACCATTTGGACCAGTAGGTCCAGTAGGTCCAGTTCCACCTGCGGGTCCAGTAGGACCAGCAGGTCCTGTAGGACCGTTAGGTCCACTAGGTCCTGTAGGACCGACTAGCGAAGTTCCTGACCCCCAACCAGAACCAGACTTAGGACCAAATAGCTCATTGTCACCAGTATCTATATAAAAATCACCATTAGCGCCTGTGGGACCAGAGGGGTCACCACTGCCATTAAGTATTTGTGCGCCTGTCGGACCTGTGGGTCCAGTAGAACCTGTTGGTCCTGTCGGACCAGCAGGACCTGTAGGACCGCTAGGACCATCGGGACCAGTAGGACCCGTTGGTCCAGCAGGACCTGTACTTCCTGTCGGACCTGTGTCACCTTGTGGACCTTGAGGACCTTGAGGTCCTTGTGGACCTGTCGGACCGCTTGGTCCTGTAGGACCAGCGGGACCAGTGGGACCTGCGGGTCCCGTACTACCTGAAGGACCTGAAGGACCTGATGGACCTGTAGGACCATCATTTCCTTTAGAAGCTAACGTCTGCCAATACGCCGACTCTGCTGGCGCATTGCCAGTCGTATTCTGCCTTGCAACATACGAAGACCCGTTATAGGTTACAACATCCCCAGCCACATATGCCGTAGACGAAGAATAGGTCCCTTCATAATCAGGACCATTTGTCATTTGTATCTCTACTTGTGGTCCTAACAGTTTCGTATATTGGATGTCTTTAGGCATTAGCCCTCCACAGAAACAAGTCTTGTATTCAAATCCTTAATAGCTTCAAGAAGAAATACGCAGAGCTTCTCGTAATTTACCGAATCAGGAATAGGGTCATCTCCATGCCCCTCAATTACTCTATGGAACACAAGATCAGGTATTTGTTTATCAACTTGTTCTGCGATGAAACCCCAATCTGATGATTTGGTTTCATCTACTTCTTCTTTCCAATTAAAACGCACACCTTGTAAATTATAGATTTTTTCCCAATCAGATTTAACAAAGTCAACAACGTTTTCTTTATACCGCAAAGAAGAACCATCGTAACCTATCACCCCAGCATCTGAACCAGTACCTGTCTTCCAACGCAAAGTTTGATAACCAACAACAGTAGGAGGCAAATTGCCTGACCCACCAAATGATATTCCTAAACTGTTAGCAGAATGACGAAAAATTCCAAGGTTTGTGTCACCACTAAACGTATATGTAGGAGCGCTAACAGAACCACTAGCGGCTTGTATCGTTCCATCTATATCTAAAGTGTCGTCTATATGAACATTTCCGTCTGCCACATGCAAAGCATCTTGACCATTAGTACCAGTAATAGTAAGTTTCTCCTCAGACGCATCCCAATGAAAATGATCGCCTGCTGTAGCCGAATAAAAACGTACATCATGCCCTGAACCGTCTTCACCCACATTAAAATTGCCATTAAATTCAACTGTCCCAGCCGCAACATCTAAAGCTAACTGCCCAGTAGTACCAGTTATTATCAAACACTCTGCTGAAGCATCCCAAGTACAATTATCATCACTAGTTTCAGAATGAAACACAACGTCATGCCCTGAACCATTCGTACCAACAGTAAACGCACCACCAACAACTACCGTACTACTAGTAGTAACAGCCGCATTAAACGCATTTGTTCCAGTAAACGTATTAGCCGTACCAAGCGCAGGCAAATTGTTATTAACGTAATTCTCTACATCAGTAAAGTTAGCGTTCATTTCTGAAGCAACAATAGCCTCACCAGCAGTAAAGTTATTTGTAACGTCTAAAGTCATTATCTTGTTCTCCTAGGTTTGTAAGTAAACATAATTCCGTTGACCTCCCAATCAACAGATTGGGAAGGTCCATTAAATTTTAAAGCAACTGATTTAGCGTTACCTAAACTAGGTGCGCGAATAACATCAGTTATGCTAGAAGCAGACTCAGAAACCCAAATAGCTGAATCCCAAAGACTGCCCGTACCAGACGAACTAGATTCCCAAGTATTCGTAGACCCACGACCAGCAACCTCTACGTTAATAATCCTATTTGTAGAAGCTTTATCATAATCCTGATAAACGTCTATTTGCATAGACAAAGACGAAGCCGCATCCAAAACTATCTGAGGTCTACCCCAGCGCTTACGCTCAACAGGATTCCTACCAGACATCCAAGTAGTCGTAAAATGTGAATCTATGTGAGCGGCAGTAGAGCCATCATACGCATCAGTAGGATTAGATTGCTCTAACTTGATAACACGCCCAGTATGCCCAGAACCTGAACAAGCACCTAACAAAAGATGCTGTCCATTAGGTGGTCTATGTGCGTGTATTGTGTCAGCGTCTATATCGCTTAACGTCCACGCATTAATAGAAGGGTCAAATATAAACACATGCCTTGTTGTGGCTTGAGTCCCTGACTTGTAATACTGCAACATATCTAAAGAGAGATACAAACGGTTCTGGAACCAAGCCAACTGAGGAGGATTAGTGAAAGTAATCCTTGCGTTATCTATAGCAGGTTCTAATTTAGTAAATATGTTTGTAAAGCCTTCCCCGTTATAAAGGTAAACTCCCCTTCGGTCATGCCAAAAGTACACACCGAAGGGGGTTACCACAGGGGATGATAGTGGAGTAGAACCTATGCTGGTAGTCAGCGTCACTACTTGAAATGAGTCAGAACCAAATCCGTATATAGCGTGAACGCTGTTAGCTTTAAAAACAAGAATACGGTCAGCTAAAGGAACAATGCCAGTAATGCCATCGCCTCCTTCACCTTTACCTATGTCTACATAATCATTTTCGTTCCATTTCTCAGGGTCATTAGCGTTAGACCAACGAACTCTAGAGTTGTGATAAGTTCCTCCTTCACGAGTCTTACCCACCCAAGCAAAATTGTTCCAAAAAGTAACATATTGTGCTATTGGGAAATTGCCTGCCCCTCCCTCAAGAGTGACACCTAAATCAGCGCCACTAGAACCATCCCACTTAAATGAAACTACATCACCAGAAACACCATAAAACACATTATTCATAGTCATGCCATACATTTTGGACGTTGCCGTCCTAGCTGTAGGTCCACTTAACGTAGTAAAATTACTACCTGTACTGTATTTTATGTTGCTACTAGAAGCTCCTGTATTAGCAATAATGTGTGACGTACCCCCGTCAGTAAAGAAAGAAGCCAAGCCGTTAATGTTATGAGACTCTGCGCTGGTGTTTATTGCTGTAACACCATTACGAAGTTTAACTCCCCCTCTAGGGTCAACTGAAACATTTAATAAATCAGGTGATTCGTTAGGAGCTAAGTTAAACTGGTCTGTGCGAAAGTTTATACCGCCTTGGAAATCTGCAAGGACTTCTGTTTTATAGCCTTGTTGCTTAGCCATAGCTACTCCCAGCTATAACGTAGTCTGTCAGGCAATATACTGTTAGACTTCCAACGAGAAGCATCTCTGGAATTTAAAATAATTGGTTGAGGAGCAGGCGTATCAAGATACCTAGCTCGCAAATTGTCTAGCTCTCTTGCGAATATGGCGTAATACTGTTGCGCCATTTGAGGGTCTTCCTGTTGCTCGTAGGAACGAGCAATAGCATAAGTTGCAAACAAGATATGAAATGGGTCAGGAAAGTCAGAAGGTGTAGCCGTGTCAACGCTACCTACACCAAACGCAGAAGGTTTAGCATAACCGCGGACATACACTGTCTCAGCGGAAGATGGTTTGGGATACAAACGAACTTTATTAGCCCACATAGAGTAATAATAAACGTTACCGCTCCCAGCCGTATTTAACGGGTAAACAGTGTCACCATCGTCACGACCTATGTAAGTAAGAACATGGTCGTCTGTTCGTAAAGCCGCTACATCACGAAGACCTGTAGTGAGAACTGAGCCGTCTGTCTCTAAATCATAGTCCGATGTGTTTGCGACTGTAGAAAACGTTGTTTCTGTTTCATAAAAAGTCCAACGTTTTTCGGAGTAAACAACTTGGTCATAGCCTTCGCCAATGAAACGGTTAAGAATGTCATCAGATATATCTGATACATCTATGTCCAGTATGCCCCGAACATAGGTTCTCATTTCGGCTATGTTCATGTTTATTTCCTGTGAAAGTTACACAGGTCGCTACCCGCAGGGGGTCGCCCTTTACAGGCTTCCCCACTGCGAGTTAACGCACTGCATTTACTAACTGGAGTAGGCTCTGCTTCCATCACGCTGGTGTTCATAACTTGTCGGACATTCCTAGAAGGTCCGACTCCTTCAGGTCTAGGAGTACTTTCACGAAAGTTCTCCTTTGGTTGACCGTAGGGTCGTGAACCAGCTTTATGTGCGTAAGCGTAGCCTCTAGCCATTAGTATCCTTAGTCAGTTAGACCGACAAGTAGTCCTTGTCGTGAACGGTTACTGGTTGTAAGGTTACCGTAGCAAAGAATCTGTGAAAACACAGCGTCTTTGTCCGTTGGTCGTACAAACGGTGTTGGTTTGAACCAAACATCGCTGTGTGCAACAAGTTGTAGATACTTCGTATTCAAAAAGTACATTTTGCCAGCAAGGTTTGAATCTCCATCAAACGTTACAGGCGCACCCTTGAACAGAAGGTTCTGGAACCCGCTGTCAGCCATGTCAGTATCTGTGTACCGAATGTTGCTTGTTAATAAAGACTCATACTTTTCGTATTCGTCTTGGTCTGTAATGATGATCGTTGGCTGATCGTTACCCACAGAAACATTGTTATACATGGTTGCCATGCCAGCTACGGTTAGAGCACCACCTACGTTAGTAACTGATGATCTCCACCAGTTGTTGTTAGAGCCATCAGCAGGAATGCCACCAATAGCCGCAGAGCTAGGTCCATCGTTGCTTACTCCAACAATACCGCCAATACCCATCCAGTCTTTACCGCTGTTACCAGCGCCGTCTGCATAGAACATAGCGTTCATGTTTTCAATAATTGTTTCTTGGGTTTGGAAAATCTTGCCTTCTAGAAGGTCAATAATTTGTGCCTCACCATTGTTTTTAGCTTCTTCCATACCATTGATTGTTACAGTAGCCGCATACTGTTTCCACTCATACTCAGCGGCTGAAATGCCTGTCTGAGGGGTCACGGAAATAGAATCTGTTCCACTGTAAGAAGCCGCTGTTGAGTTCGTTCCGTAAATTACAGGAACAACTATCTTAGCACCACCTGAGATGCGCCGAATTGTTTGACCATTTGTCAAAGCATAGAACAGAGGTCTAGCTGTGAAAATGTTGTCAACCAATTTTGGAACATAGTTATTTAAGGTAGTAGTAAGAATCTCATCAAAATTGCTGTTACCAGCCATATGTCTTACTCCTTAGAGGTTATTGGTTTAGTTGTTGTTTAGCTAAAGCGAAAGCTTCTCTTAACGAGCTAACCTGAGGAGTTGATTCAACTGGACCACCTGTTTGCGTAGACCCTCCAGTTGTTACAACTGAAGCATCTCGTTTTTTAGATGTTATTTCTTGTTCCTGCGAAAGTTTATCCGCAGTAGACTTAACCTCATTAAACCGCATATGCGTATAAGCCGCTTCCAAATTAGGAATACGATTCTTAATCGCATGATTAACTAGGTCGTTTGCGTCAAATTCTCCGTACTTATCTTGTAAAGCGCTAACTTCTCGCTCTATTTGCTGAACTCTTTGGGCTTTATCTTGTTGAGCAAACCTTTGCTGAAGCATTTCATCTTGCTGTTGGAGTTTTTGCTCCAACATAACTACTTTGCGTTCGTTATCATCCATCATTTCCCATTCCTCAGCCTGTTTTTGGTATTCAGCCTGATTTTTGGCAGGATTTATATTAAACGAACTCATAAGAGTTTGAATAGTTGCTTCTGGGTCTGCTTCCAAAGCAGAAACAATTTGCTCTGCTTCATATAGCCTTTGGCGTTCAGCCGCTACCTCTTGCGTTTTGCGGGTATAATCCGCTTGCCGTTGGTAACCTTGTTGAAGTTCTTCAAGGCTGACCTGCTGTTCCTCACCGTCTACTTTGACAATATATGCAGGTTCCTCTGGTACTTCTGTAGAAGTTTCAAGGTTATCCACTGGTTCAGTGGGTTCTATGGCTTCTGTTTTTTCAGACACAATGTCCTCCTAAGGAATCTTATTTTTGATAAGTTGTTCCTATAAGTTAATCACAGTGTCCCAAAAACTACAAGGATGGAAGCTCTAATCCCATCTGATTTTGTAATTGAGCCAGTATTTCAGGTGGTATTCCACCAGTAGGAGCGAAAACATCAGGGCTAGGACCAATACCGCCACCCATCATTTCAGGAGGAATAAGAGGTCCCCCCATACCACCCATCATCTCAGGAGGAACACCACCTTCCTCAGGTGGCATTTCTCCTTCTTCAGCCATCATCTCAGGAGGAGCCTGTTGCATCAAGAATTTATCTGGTTCTTGTATCCCAAATCCAAACTCCAGAACGTGCATAGCAAGAGCCGCAGGGTCAATAACTGTTCCAACCAGAGGAGCAACAGCATTCATCAAAGAAATAGCTTGTTGCTTTCTAATAGTTTCATTCATCGGTTGTGTAGACCCAGCCTGCACAGTGAAATCGTATTCACCTACTATTTCCTCACGAGTGTAAGGAACAAAAGCCGAATCCCCGCCTTTCATCGCTACGCGAGCCATTTCTTCACCCGTCATAAATTGTTGCATCAACTGAACTACACGTCTAGCGACTAAAGAGATACAAATTTCAACAATAGCTAACTTGTCAGCAGACCGAGCATTCTGAGCATCAGCAACAATAGATGCCTCTGTAGCAGTCCTGCGTATTTCAGGCATAGCTCCACGAGCGTATTCTGAAATACCTGAAACAGTATTAATGTCATTTTCAATAATTTGCGAATAATTATAAATCTCAGGAGACACTGGAACCTGAGGCATAGGCATAACCACTTCACTAAGTGGTTTATTCTCATCCACTACAGGGACAAGGCGACCATCATCTTCAGATTCAAGAGCTTCTCTACCCTCAGGACCAAAAGAACGCTCGTGATACAAGTACTTGCGAGCATAACGCTTTCTATCGTTCATTAATTGGCTACGGGTCTTATCTAGCTCCAGTTGCAAAGGCTCTAAAGCTTCTAAATCGCCCATAGGATAGAAATTATCTGGAACATCATAGTTCCTAAGCATTACGAAAGGTTGTCCGTATGCGTAAGGCATTTCTATAGGGTCTATTAAAAATTCGTCTCCATCTTGAGCATATACGGATAACGTATTTTTAGTTATATCGTAGTATTCCCATATGACAACTCTGTCATCAACATACTGGCGTTTATCATCATAAGAATCTGTGTATGTAACGTCAGATTCAACATTTGAAAGAGATAACCGTTTTCTAGCCGCAGGCTTATACCGTTTATCTTCCTTAGCCATAGCCAAAGGACGCACAATTCTTTGTGCTATCCATTTAGCGTCCTCCATACAAGTAGCTTCAGGGTCTACATACACATCAAAAGGACTAATTCTTTCTACAAAAGGCTGATCTTCTACTACACGCATAACGCTTTCAGGCACATTAGCTATAATCTCTGCGTCTGTAGGTAGTTCTAAAGCTTGTTCAGGGTATTGTTGAGCAAATTGATTTGCTTCCATAATCGCGTTTTGTATAAGCCCATCACGTTCATTTTCTGTAACAGTTTGTTCTTGTTCAACAAACTTCCATCCAACTTTTACCCAGCCATGACCAAAGATAAGAAAATCTTTAACAGCTCTTCTAAAAGGAGTTCTAAAATCATGGTGTTTCCATTGGTGATTTATAACTGCTTCCACAAACACTGCACGATCTCTGTCCTCAGGTTTGTTAGCTTGAACAACAATCTTTGGGTAATTAACTGCTACGGAAGGTGCAATTACGTTAACTGTTGAAAAAGCCAAATTAACAGAAATTAAATCCTGCTTACTTAAACTAGTAACTGGAAAATGTTTTCCTCTATATAAATCATTTAGCCTACGCCAAGTCTGATCTAAGCTCTCTGATTCACGCCATTGCTTGCATTTGCGTACACGCTCTTGAGCATCTTCAAGTAATTCTAGGCGTGTTTTTTTAGCCATATTAAACCCTTGCTATGTTTCTGCCCTGAGCCTTAGCTTCAGCAACTATCTTTTGTTCACGTTGATTATCAGTTAAATCTTGCTCATCAGGAGCAAGAGCAACCGATCTCCAGCCTCGCTTCGTGTCAAACGTAATGCCATGAAGCTTTAAACGGCGTTGATACAGTTCCTTCAGTTCTTCTTCAGGGACTTCGCCACGCAAATTAGTAACGTATTCTACAAATTCTTCGTAGCTTGCCCCTTGAGGCAAGATTGCCATTACTAAGCGTTATGACCTTTGTAATGAGGTTGTTTAGAAGCAGGTTCTACCTTGCCAGACAAACCATGCTGATTTTTAGGAGTTTCACGAACTGTGGTATGTCCTTTGTCAGTTGATTGGTTGTTAATTTTTCCACCTTCAAACCGTTGTTTAGGGCTTTGAGGACCATGCGGTTCCCAAATAGGATTAGCAACAACACTGGAACCACGTTCCATTTTGTTGTTTTTACCTGATTTCCCATCAATAGTTTGTGATGCACTAGTGTGCGATACAAATTTTCTTGCCATTTAAAGCACCTTCCATGTATACATATGCTCTATAAGTTAATTAAAGTGTCCCACGAACGTTGTTTGTCCCTATTTGCATAGGGTTTTCCGTAGAACCATTATTATTGCCCAAACGAGCAAACCAGTCAACAGTCCAATAATCATCTACTTGCGGAGCATACTCAGGTTCATACGCATATTTTCTCATCTGGTTAGCTAAAGCAAGCGCCATAACACGGTCATCATACGGAGAACCAGACATAGAACCCCTATCGTTCCTAGTAAACGTTCGCAACTCAGCAACCGTATG
>WLWE01000578.1_pt1 | contig 30999 bp, 40 predicted proteins | sample 6718301 | NCBI WGS metagenome assembly WLWE01 (sample SAMN12718691, study PRJNA515312) | sponge metagenome | isolation source: marine sponge | host: Mycale hentscheli | place: New Zealand: South Island, Marlborough, Capsize Point | collected 2003-05-01
AATCAGTTCTTACTTTAGTACAACCGGTCATGATGATGGCTAAGGTTGATGAAGGCGTTGGTTCTTTGGCTCAGGGTGAGATGACCCAGCCAGTAACTGGAGATATGGCCGGAGGCATTATGTCTACCGTCAATATGGGCGCTGAGGAGGGCCCTGCTCCTGTAAATTTTAACCAAGGCGGCGCGGTCCAATACATGGAACCGGGCGGTGTCGCCGGTAACCCCTTGCAACAAGACTACAAATTAACCCGTGATTTTTACGGAAACGTTCTAGATAAAGATGCTCAGACTAGAGCGCTTCAAGGTCAGCAAGATTTGACTCAAGCGCAAATGTTGTTTGATTTAGCGCAGACCGGACTAGCAATCGCGGCCCCCGGACCACAACGTATGAGTCTTGCTGAAAAACTTGCGTATGCAGCACAGCAGACTCAATTGTTCCCTAGAATTGGAGAACGGGCCGCGGCTCTTGAAGGATTCAAGCAAAAGCAGGTAGACCAACAACAACAGATGGATTTAGCCGCAGCTGAAAGTGCTATGAATCGGTATAATTTAAGGTTTGGCGAGTCGTTAAAGCCTGTATCAGAGCCAGTTAGAGTTAAAATTTTCAACGGGCAGGGTCAATTAATTGAAACTATCGAAACACCTCTCAATCAGGGCGAACTAACCTCTATCAGGAAAGAGATTGCTCCTTTCGGTGGAACAGTTCAAGTCGAAAAGATAAGCACCAAAGCGGCAGACGCTCCAAAACTTGAAGGATTCTTTAATCCTAAGACAGGTGAATATAAAGATGTCCTAGTTGGCAGCGCTGACTACATAACTTATGCCACACAAGAAACTGATTGGCAGCGCTCTGATGCGCCAAAGGAAGACATCGTTTACCTTAGAAACAAAGAGACTGGCGATACTAAAGGATATGATCGAAGGACCACTCAGGCCAAAGATTTAATCAAGAAAGATCTGTATGAAGAAGTTCAGAAGCCTGCTCCGGTAAAAGTAGATGCCGAGGTGTTCATAACTCCGAGCGGGGATGCATTTACAGCCATACCGGGAACTGTGAAGTACAACGTTGCGGTAGAGCGCAACTATCAAAAGCAAGGAACGGTAGATGCCAAAAAGCTTCAAGACGAAGCGCGAAGCAGAAAACAATACTATGTTAATACTCCTGACGGAGTTTATTTAAACAATAGGTTTTATGAGCAAGGCACCGCTCCTTTCTTAACGCAGAATGAAGCAGATCAGATATTTAGTACTAACGCTACTGCGCTGGAAGACATGAGTAATATCATTAGCGAAAAAGACCGATTTAACAAACTTGGATGGACTGATGAGGAAATGAAATCTCTTACTGAAGAGCAGAGAAATTTTGTTCGCGGATTACCTACAATAACCGATAATGATTATTTTAGAAAATTCGGCATGACTAAAGATGCTTTCTTTGCACTGCCAAAAAACCAACAGTCAATTATGCTTGGTATTGCGCCTCAGTATGAGTTTAGAGAATTTGATGATGGCGAAACCGTAAAAATACAGGTTTACGATAAGAGTACGGGAACTATAGTAAACGAAGATTTGTATTCTGCGGACAAGAAGAGCACCGCAACGCCTAAATTGATGAAGGTAAGTTACAAAGACAGCAATGATAAATTTATTGAAACTGTAGTTGATACCAATACCAGAGAAGGTCAGGCTTTGATTCGTAAAGCGAATCAAATGAATGCGCTAAAACCTGATTCGGCAAGTATGTCATATCTCGGTACAGAAGTAAGAACCACTAAGGGTATGTATGTTCGTGACGTGGAAGGCCTAGACGACGGCGTTTATTTATCCTACGACGGTGGTCGAACTATTGTTCTTGAAAACGGTGATGTCAGAGTAACTCCGGGTAATGCTTTCCCTGTTAATGACACGATAACATGGCAAGTTCATTCTGATGCTAAGAGAATTGGGCAGGCTAAAGCCGCTTTAGCTCGATTAGATGAAAAATTTGCTGCGAGATTGCAAGTTCCTGTTTTAGACAAAAATGGAAAACCAAAGTTGGATGCAAACGGTGAGCCTGTGATGGAAAAACTAAAACGTGAAGATATTCTTGCGGTTAAAAATGGTTTACAAGCAGCAAAAAATGGAACAGGTTTTTGGTCAAATGTTTTTGCGGCCATAGACGCGGTTGCAGGTGGCGTGTTAGCCCCAGAAACTTTTGCAGATTTGTTTGCAGAGACGCAAGAATCTCGTCAGGCCGTTAGGTTGATAAGAATTCTTGGAAGATCCGCACTAGCTACTTCTCCTCGATTTGCGGTTGCAGAACTAGAAACGGTTCAAGAGCTATTCCCGAATGAAGCAACGTTCTTTGTTAACCCTGAGACAGAAGCTAAAAAGCTTATTGGCTTATATGATGAACTTGAAAACGAAGAATATCGTTTAAATAATTTGCTATCTACCCCTGGCGTTGATTCGGCTGTTGCGGCTCAGTCTAAACAAAAAATTTATGAAATTAATCGTTTGAAAGACATTTTAGGACCAGTCAGAGACGTATCGATAGCCGCAGCGGTAAAAGATGTAAGTAGCGCTAATAAAACCATGCAGGATATAATTAACCAGCAGAACAAAGGAAGACAGTAATGGCTGAGGCTCCTATGGAAACAGAGGTTGTTGAAGAAGAGGTTGTTCAGCCGGTTGCTCAAACAATTTCTCCTCAAGCTTGGCCCAAAGTTAGATTTAGCCAAGAAGATTTTAGTAATGTCTGGCAATCACTGACACAAGCAAGAAGTAAGTTACCTGGAGCGTTACCCGATACTACGTTGTTTGCCAAATCTTTAGCAGACTCAATCAAGTATCTTAATGGCTTTCAAGGAAAGCCCGAAGGCTATATTTCCTACCAAGGTTTGAAAGATGGAACGGCCCCCTTCTTGTTTGATATTAAGAAAGTAGATGACAAGGGTGAAGGTGTCCGTCTTTCTGATAAGCAAATCATAGCTTTACTCGCTGAAGATTATGAGGGTAATCCGTTTGAAACTGGAACGAATACATTACGAGATATAGGGGAAGCTTTAAAGCGTGAGACTCCCGCCTCAGCTGCGGCTTCAGCTGCTTTTCGAACGACTACATATAACACGGGCCGTTTTTTAAACCGTATTGGCGTTATGCCGAACAACTGGGCGGGCCTTGGAATTAGAGTAGGCGTTCCGTTTTTAGCTGGTTTGACTACTTCAGCCATTGCTTATAAGCAAACACAGGATGTTTATGATGAGCTGTTTGGTAAGCGCGGAATAACTTTACCGGGTACTCAAGGTGCCTATGAAGCAACAAAAGCTGCCTTAGGTAATACGGCATTTAGTTTGTTTCCTTATTTAGTCAAAAAGACCACGCCTATTGGATCTAGAGAATGGTTAGCTAATAACCTAAAGGATGAGGAGATAGCAGAAGCCGCTATTCTTAAAACCTTACCTAGAAGTATTCGTGCTGGGGAAAGGTTACAAAGTTCTTTAGACAAGTCTTTGGCTTACTACAAAAAGCACCCATTAAAAGCAGCCTTCCTTGAAGGCACAGCAACGACGGCAACCGCAACAGCCGCATACCAAGCAGAAAAGGCCGATCTTGGCGCATTAGGCAGCCTTGGTCTTGAAGCAGGTGCAGGTGTTTTTGGTTCTATTATGGGAGACCTTGCCCTAAAGCGTATACCTTTGCTAGCTACCCTTGGAAAACAGGGCGTTGTAAATTTAATGAAACGAATGAGGGGTAAAGGACGAGGAAAAGAAGGAATACCGGAAGCAGATTTAAGCGATGAAGATTTAACGATGGTTGGTCGTTATGTTTCTTCTCAATTACGCCTTAATGATGAAGATCCAGAAGAAATAGAGAAGCTTTTAAGGTCAGACCAGTTTCAAAACCTGATTGATGAGGCTGGCAGAGAAATTGGTAATGAAGATTTAGGAAGAAAAGCTAAATTGCAGGCTACGGAAGGTGGCGGATATGATGTAGTTACTGCTACTAGAAGTCCTACTCTTCTTGGTTTATTAGCTCAGTATAAAGACCAGTTGAACAATGAGTTACAAACTCCAGAGCTACGTAAGAGAGCAAACGATTCTATTGAGGCTTTGCGTAAAGCTATTGTTCTTCTTTATAGCGATGGGTCTAAAGAATCTTTACAAGATTTAGCGATTATTCAGACTAACCTTTGGGAAGCTGAAATAGTCAATCAGGTAGCTCAAGCTCAAGACAGAGTTCAAAAAGCTTCTAAGAAACTTAAAGCTGACGAAAGAATGGAAGCTGAAAAGTTGCTTGAATCGTTAGAAGCCGTAGATAATTGGTCTTCTGGAAAAGAAGACCGGCTATGGCGACAGATCGAAAGCAATATTATTTTAGATAGATTCCAGCATTCTGATGGAACAGTATCAGAGGTTCCAAACTTTGTACGAGTTTGGAGACAAGAGCTTTCGGGCATGGATAAAAGGACCCGAGATAAGTTCTTAAGGAACGATACGATGAAGTTCTACAACGACATTGTAGAACAGGAAAGTAGACGGCTTGGGCTAGCCGCTAGACCAGATGACGTCTTACCAGAACAAAAAGCTTTTGATAAGCTTGTAAATGACTTAGAAGGAACCACCGAAGCGGATGAATTGTTAGCTGCAATCCGTCGCTCAGATGCTTCTGATAGATCACCGTTTCAGAAAGTTCAAGACCTTCGACAATTAGCGGATCGATTAAAAACCAGTGAAGACAAGGGACCAAGAACAACTCAATTAGCTAAAGCTATTGATAGTTACGCCAGTCTTCTTAATCGAAAGCGAAGAATACAAGAAGAAGAGTCTCGTCTTTTACCAGAGGAAGCTGGCGGCGTTAGTGTCAGACAGCTAGTCAACTGGAGAAAACAAGCCAGAACAGACGCTCAGAACTTATCTGCGTCTAGTTCAGGAACTCAGACTAATAACAACTATGCTCGTATCGTAGGAAAGATGCGAGATGCCATGTTAGAGGATTTAGATTCTTTACCTATTGGCGTAGATACTAATTACGATAATGCAAGAACATTTAGTGCGGCTAAAGCTGAGGTTTTTGCCAGAGGCTGGGCAGCAGACTTACTAGGGTTAACCAGTTCTGGTAAATCAAGAATGAGTTGGCAGGACGTTGCCAAAACCATTCAAAGAGCAGATGGTGCTTTTTACAGGGCCGTGGAGCTAGATAAAGCATCTCAGTTTCAATTTAACTCAATGCTTACTAAAATCTTGTCGGATGCGGATCAAAAGTCCGGTCAGGAGTTGTTTGATTTAGCACTTAACGAAGGCGTGATAAATCCAGAAACAAGAGCCATTGATATGGAATCCTTGCACAACTGGGCAGTACGTCATGAAGATAAGATTGATTCTATACCTGGGTTACGTCAGGATCTTCAATTAATGGTTGGATCTATGACTAATATAAGGTCCGCGGAACAATCTTTACTTCAAGATGCTAGAGCTAAATTAACTTACGATCAACAAGGTGAAGTTACGGGTGGTTGGTCTAATCTGCAAGCTTGGATGGATGACAACGATCAGTTGTTGAACATTTTGCCAAACTTGAAAGCCGAGTTAACTCAGGCGTTGAAAACAAGGACTGGTCTTAAAAAGACTATTCAAGAAACTAAAGCTCTCGATAAACAAAGAAAGCAAGGTATTACTTTATATAGTTTATTAGAAGACAAAACCTTCAACCCGACCGTAGCTATGCAAAAAGCTATTTCAGACAATAACCCAAGACCTTTTTCAGAATTAAATGAGCTTTATCGCGTCATTGAAGATTTAGGGGAAGGCGGCGTTACTGTTATTGAAAAGGGCATTAATAAGGGTGCAAAGATTACAAAGAAAGAAGCCGATGAAGCTTTTTTACAGTCTTTAATGGATGCTATTTTTGAAAAGGGTGGTGGAGAAGCATCTCCAGTATTTAACTTTAGGGCAGCTTACGATTCTCTATTTACCCCAGCTCCTAATTCAGCACAAAAATTATCCGTTGCAGATTGGATAAAAAGCAAGGATTTAATGAGCGAAGGTAGGCTTAGTTTGATAAAGAAATTTATCGGAGAAATGGCCGCTGTTGAAGCTTTTGTGTCTCGTGGATATGCTAAAAAGGGTGAGTCCTTAGAATTAGATGTAGATCCAAAATTGTTACTACTGGGTCGTATTAGTGGTGCGAACATGGGTCAGTCTATTTCAAGAATGCTGGGAGGTCAGTCTTCTTTGATAGCAGGGTCGGCGGGTTCTTCAGCAATTACCACAAAACTAAAAGCTTTATCGGATATACCTAACGAATATCGTCAAGATGCGATTGCTAGAGTTTTAAATGACCGAAAATTGTTGTCCTTAGCTCTTAAAAAGTCCAGAACACAGGAAGAAAAAAACGCAACAATGACTCAGTTTTTGGACGCCCTTATTGAGAGTTACGCGATCAATCCGGCTAAACGAACTGTTGGTCCGGCGACACGTTTTTATACAGAAGAAGAGATAAAAGAAGAGCCAAGACCCGGTATAGAAGTTCCGGATTACTTTAGCGCCTCCCTCGAAAGATCACCTGTCGCTCCCACCGACAGTGCCGCTGCACCTAGGCCGAGTCCAATTGTAACCGCACAGGCACCCGTGGCTCCACAGCCACCGGCACCACAAGCGCGGCCCGCGGACCGGTCTAGACTTGCAGCAATGTTTCCAAATGACATAACGTCTTCTGTTATTGAAGCTAAAGGCATAGAAAGCTTGCTAGGTTAATGGCAATACCTCGTTTTAGTTTTGGTTCGGGGTCAAGTGGGTTATACAATCCTAACCAGATACTGGTGCCCACTACATTAACGTCAGCGGATAAGACTCAACTATTGGATTACGATAAAAGAATAGCTGATTATAAAGCTCAAGTTGACGCTTATAACAAAGCGGTTGAAGATCATAATAAAAGCGGTAAAGGCACTTTTAGTCAGAAAGAACCTACTGATCCGGGGATCACGCAAAAAGAAATTGATACCTTTGGCGCAGAGTCAGCGGCCCGTGCACAGCAGTTACAGACGGCACGGCAGAATGCTTTGAACATCCTTCAGAACCCTGAAGGTTTTTCTAGTTATTACGGCATCGGTTCGCTTGGTTTCGAAGAAGGCGGCGCAGTAGGCGAGGGGATTGGTTCTCTTATGCAAGATAATCGACCTCAGGAGGCAAAAATTTTTGGTCTAGATTATGCTGAGGATGCGGAGCGATATAACTATGGAGAAGAATTAGAACAACTCAATCCTTCTTTTATGGTAGGACGTTATAATATACGTCCTAACATTTCGGGTTCGTACCAGAGTTCCTCTGTAGACATACCCGAAAATGTAGATGGTAAAAATGTATTTATAAACAAAAGATATAAGAGCGGTGGCGGTAATTTAGGTTTTAGTGTAACTACACCAAACCAACATAATTTTGGTGCCGGAGCCTCTGGCAATTATTTTACGGGAAGCACGGAGTTACCTAAAGAAATGCAGGCGTTTGGTGCTCCCGCCAAAATAAATTACGGCGAAGGATTAACCCCGCAAAACTATTATGCGTATTACAACACCCCAGAAGGATTAAATATTTCTGGTAATTACCAAGAAGGAAACCCTGAACAAGAACGACAGTATAGAGTAATGTTGTCCAAACAAATTAAACTCAAAAACATAGAAGATTTAACCAACCGCATCGCACGTTTGTTTAAAGGAAGATAACCCCTAAAACGCCTGCCACAAAGATTAGAAGACCTACATAAAACGTAGGGTTTTTTTCCTCTTTAAAATCATCCGAATTTAAATTACGACCATAAATGTCTTTGGATGAACGGTTAAATTTTAAATTCCAGTTGCTGTTGTCTTTCATAACGTCTCCTTAAAGTAACCAATCACGGGCTTGTTCGCCCAAAACTTGACCAGCAATATCAATTTTGCTTTTAAGCGCAATTAATATCTTCTCGTCGATAGTGTTTGGTGACACCAAATCAATATATGTCACCTTGTTTGTCTGACCAATACGATGAGCTCGGTCCTCGGACTGTAACCGGATCTCCAAATCGTAGCTGTTGCTGTAATAGATAACCGTGTTAGCCGCCGTCAAAGTAATACCGTAGCCGCCTGTCCGAGGCTGACCGACAAAGAAACGCAACGGGTTTTCAGGGTCTTGAAACTCTTCAACAATGGTTTGTCGTTCGTCCTGCGGTGTCTCTCCGTAGTAGCAAGCCACTGATTCTTCACCATATTTTTCGGCTAACGTATCGCGGATCTTTTTTATGTCGTGTGTGTAAGAAGCCCAGATAATGACCTTGCCTTGAGTCTCATCCAAAATATTTAACAACTCATCCATCCTGTTGTTATCCAGACTCTGAATCTTTCCCTCATCCGGTTGCAAAAAACCACAGCATATCTGTTGAAGACGCATGATCTGCGTCAGTACACTAGCCGTTGTGGCTAACTCGCCATCTTCTAGTTTGGCCAAGGCTAACTTCTTCATCTGCTTGTACAACCGAGCTTGCTCCGCGGACAACGGCACATCGCGTCGGATATACAGTTTGTCGGGCAAGTCTAAACAGTCCTCTTTAAGTATACGATTACTAAACTTATCAAGCTTGCCGTTAAGCTCATCTAGCTTACGGTACCCAACGATCTGGTTAAAACTACGGTGACCCATAGCACGTTGTTGCACGTTGGCGTATCGGCCTTGAAAAGCATAGTAGCTGTTAAATCCCAAGCACTTAGGGTTCAAGAACTCGCACTGACTGAACAAATCCATAGGACTTTTGGTAACAGGCGATCCCGTTAGTATTCGTCGGTACTTGCTAAAGTCTTGTAACTTAATGATATTTTTTGTTCTAGCCGCTTTTCTATTTTTAATCGTAGTGCTCTCATCGACAATAACCATATTGTCTGGATTCTTTTTCAAGAACACTTTAGCGATTTGAACACCTTTACTTGTACTAAACGCTTCCACGTTCATGACAAATATTTTCATGCCGTCAAACGGGTCTAGCACAAAAGGCTCTAACTCGTCATGAAACTTCTGTGTAATATTAGGTTGCCAACGAACAATGTTTCGAGGTATTCTTTCAGGCAGATGCACGGGGATTTCTTTTCGGACCCAATTATCAAAGACACCTTTAGGTGCGATAACTAATACTGCGTTGAGTTTGTTTTCTTCGTATAATATAGCCATCGTATCGATAGCCACTTTGGTCTTTCCGGTACCCATCTCCATAAACAAAGCATAGTGCTTCGCGTCCCACGAATCACGGATCACGTCTTGTTGGTGATCAAACGGTTTAGTTTCAAATTCGTAGTTCTTCATTTTTTTCCTTTTGGCTATTGACATGTGTACGATATAGTATAATATACGTCTTTGTCAAGGCCCGATATGGTCTTTAACAACGAAAGGAGAAACGATGGACTTGACTAAATTAATGGAAGAGGACCTCAGCCCAAGCAATAACGGGCTAGACAACCTCAACCAAGGTGGTTTGGAATCTGTATCAAAAGTAGCAAGAAATATTCGAGACAAAGAAGAATTGATTTCTGAGCTCGAAGAAAAGTTATCCGCAGAAAAGAAAGCTTTGCTTAAACTAACCGATGAGGATTTACCGGGGATGTTTATCGAGCTTGGACTCAACAAACTGGAGTTAGATGATGGGTCAACTGTTGAAGTCAAACAGACCTATGGTGCTTCTATAAAAGTTGATAATCGTCCGGCTGCTTATGACTGGCTTCGAGAGCATGACTACGATGACATTATTAAGAACACAGTAGCTTGTAATTTCGGTCGTGGTGAAGATGAAGTAGCCAAACAGTTTGCAGAGTTTGCCTCGACACAAGGTTTTGATGCTCAGACAAAAACTGAGGTACATCCACAAACGCTTCGAGCTTTTGTCAAAGAACGTGTTGAAGCAGGTGAGGAGTTTCCGATGGAATTGTTTGGTGCTTGGGTAGGACAACGTGCAACTATTAAACGCAAAAAGGGGAATAACTAATGGCAACGAAGAATGAAGTAGCAAAGAAGAAAGAACAAGGCATTACTATTTTTGATCCCTCAATCTTTGAGGAGGATGCCGGTAAGGGTTTGGAAAATGTGGGGCAGGAAGATCTGGCTCTACCTTTTGTCAAGGTCTTGTCGGGTAACGATCCCGTGCTTGACGAGAACGAAGATGCTCGTAAAGGTGATATTTACAACACCGTGACGGGTAAAGTGTACAAGGGGAAAACCGGTATTCGAGTGGTCCCGTGCGCTTATCAACGTCGTTTTATACAATGGACTCCTCGTGGTTCAGGCAGTGGCGCACCTAGTGCGATCTACACACCACAAGAACAACGTCCTAAGACTGAAAGGTCTGCTGATGATAACAAAGACTATGTGGTCGGCGGCAACGGTGAGTACATCGAAGAGACGCACCAACATTTTGTGTTGATCTTGAATGAGGACGGAAGTATCGAAACGGCATTGATTGCAATGAAGTCTACTCAATTAAAGAAGTCCAGAAAGTGGAATTCAATTATGGCGAGTCGAGTCATGCAAGGCCAGAACGGGACCTTTACCCCGCCACGATATAGCCACATTTACCACTTGAAGACTATTCAAGAAGAAAACTCTAAGGGGTCTTGGCACGGTTGGGAGATGTCTTTGGAGTCTCCGATTGAAGATGCGGCACTCTACGGTCAAGCGAAGAAGTTTTCGCAAGACATCATGCAAGGTGATGTAGTTGTTAAACACGACAATGGAGAAGGTGAAACTAACGGCGATTCAATACCGTTCTAATCATCTGGGGCGGGGTAACCCGCCCTCCAATCGTGGGAGATTGTATGTCAGTAGAAAAGTTTGCCGATATATTCGAGGGGTTAAAATCCGCTCACGGCTATTTCCAAATAGAAAAACAAAAAGCTAATGGTAAGCAGTCCGGTCGGGCCGGAGTAATACATCAAGAACCAACCGTAGATTTATTTAAAGAACACCTTGCAGGTAAGGGTAGGGGTCTGGGTATAATACCTATAAATGAAAATGATTCCTGCAAATGGGGTTGCATTGATATCGATCAGTACCCGCTTGATCACGAGGCGCTTATTAAGAAAATACGCGATCTCAAACTCCCTTTGGTCATCTGCCGATCAAAGTCGGGAGGAGCGCATTTATTTTTATTTAGTGATGAATGGGTATCAGCTAAAGACATGCAGAAAGCCCTCAAAAATATGTCTGCGGGTTTGGGCTACGGTGAGAGCGAGATTTTTCCCAAGCAAATCAAATTACATTTAGATCGTGGGGACGTTGGTAATTTTTTAAATTTACCTTATTACAACAGCGAAGAAGGTCTACGCTACGCTTTTCTGGATGATGCTACCTCCGCTACTCTTGATCAATTCATAGAGCTATACGAGAAATATGTAAAGACTCCAGAAGAAATACAGAATTTACAAGTACCCGAAGCCAAAGAAACAAACCTCTTGGCCGACGGACCACCGTGCTTACAGATACTTAGCCGTCAAAAAATATCGGAGGGCGGTAGGAATAACGGTCTGTTTAATATGGGAGTGTACCTACGCAAGGCGCACCCCGACAGTTGGGAAAGTGAAATATTAAAGTACAATCAAGAGTACTTTCAGCCCTCGTTACCTCTAGCAGAGGTTAACATAGTGGCTAAACAACTATTACGAAAAGACTATGCCTACAAATGTGGTGATGCTCCTATCAACGCTCATTGCAATAAAGATTTGTGCCGGACACGGAAGTTTGGAGTCGGCGCGGCAGTGGCGGGAGCAACCATCGCCAACTTACGAAAGTACAATTCCACGCCACCGATTTGGTTTATGGATGTCAACGGCGAACCGTTAGAGTTAGACACCGATGGACTGATGAGCCAAGCCTCGTTTCAGAAGGCTTGCCTTGAGCAACTTAACTTTATGCCCCGTTCGATGAAGCGTCAGAACTGGGAAGGTCGTGTCAGTGGTTTGCTCTCTGAGATGAAAGAAAACGATGGTGCGATTATTGAGGTGTCTCAAGACGTTACGTCATCCGGTCAGTTCTACGATTATCTCGAAGAGTTTTGCACGAATATGCAACAGGCTCAGGACAAGGAAGAAATACTGTTACGTCGCCCTTGGTCTGACGAAGAGAATGCCCTTACCTTTTTTAGGCTTAAAGACTTTGAGGATTATTTAAAGAAAAACAAGTTCTTTGAGTTTAGAAGAAACAAGATAGGAAAGCACTTGAGAGATATTCAAGGTGAGAACACCGTCATGAAAATCAAAGGCAAAGCCGTTCGGGTTTGGAAGATACCAAGCTTTGATAATTCGGATGTACAAATTAATATCCCATCATTTAAACCAAAGGAGTCTCCGTTTTGAGTGACTTAGATCAAAGAAACAAAACCATGTACGAAATGTACGTTAAAGAATATCGAACGTTGACCGCCATCGGTAAGAAATTTGGCCTGACAAAAGAGCGTGTTCGACAGATCGTAAATAAGTATAAAAAAAGGATTTCAGATGTTCAGGATATTCGGACCTCCGGGAACGGGAAAGACAACGACACTTCTAAACAAGGTGGACGAAGCACTTGAAAGCGGAATACATCCGAATGAAATAGCCTTCTTATCCTTTACCCGAAAGGCCGCAAACGAGGCTAAGGAACGAGCAGTTGCACGATTTAATCTTGATCCTAAAGAAGACCTAATCTACTTTCGAACCTTGCATAGTCTTGCGTTGATGCAGACCTCTATCCGGTTTGAAAACATAATGAGTGAGCAACACTATAAAGAGTTAAGTCAGGCAGTAGGGATCACGCTTAACGGCACACGGAACACGTCGATAAGTGATGACCTACCTACGGCATCAAGTAGAAAAGATCCGGTGTTAGGTTTGATTAATTTGGCTCGTCTTAAAAAGACATCGCTTAGAGATGAGTACAACATTAGTTCTATAGACATTCCTTGGAATACCATAGACTACATTAACAGAGCCTTGGTCGATTACAAAAGAAATATGGGGCTGTACGACTTTACCGATATGCTTGAGATGTTTATACAAGAAAGCAATAAATGTTGCCCTAAGTTAAAACTTACTTTTTTAGATGAAGCTCAGGACTTATCTGCTTTGCAGTGGGACATCGCACATATATTAGATTCCAACTCAGAAAAGATGTATTGCGCGGGAGATGATGACCAAGCTATTTACCGATGGGCGGGGGCTGACGTAGATCACTTCATTAACTTGGAGGGTGGATCAGAGACGTTGGAGCAGTCTTATCGAATACCTAGCTCTGTTCACGTCGTTGCAGAAAACGTAGCGAAAAGAATACATCGACGTTTCCCAAAAAATTATTTACCTCGAACAGAATCGGGAACAGTTCAAAGAATAAATACTATGGACTCTTTAGACCTTTCGACGGGCAACTGGTTGATCTTGTCTCAAGCCGGATACCACCTACAGGCCGTAGCTTCTGATCTAAAATCAAACGGCTATTTGTTTAATTACAAAGGACACCGCTCGATTGGAGAAAAATTATCCGAAGCTGTAAACGGTTGGGAGAATCTTCGCAAAGGTAAAGAAGTATCGGGAGCCGTCGCTAAAAAGATTTATAGCTATATGTCTTCCGGTAAACACGTTCAACGCGGATTTAAAAAATTACCGGCCCTAGATGAGGCTGAGTTTGTTACGCTTCAAGGTTTGATAAACAATCACGGGTTACTGGCAACTAAAGAAATGATCTGGTCCGAAGCAATGGATAAAATACCGGAGACCGAACGAGCGTACATCACGGCGTTGTTAAGACGAGGCGAGAAGTTTAATGCCACGCCTCGGATAACAGCATCCACGATCCACGGATCAAAAGGAGGGGAGGCGGACAACGTTGTACTGCTCACGGACCTGAGCCCTTCCGCAGAAAGTGAAATGCATATTAACCCTGACGATATGCATCGAGTATTTTATGTCGGGGTAACCAGAGCAAAACAAAACTTGTACATCGTTGATCCTGAAGATGTCGGAAGGAGTTATAACTTATGAATTGTTGGCACTGTAACCATGAATTAATTTGGGGTGGGGACCATGATATAGATGAAGAAGATGAGACTTTTTCAATAGAAACAAATTTAAGCTGCCCCGAATGCGGCACTTTTGTTTTAGTTTTTTTACCAAAAATATATACCGAAGAAAAGGAAGAAGATGCAGAGCAATGATTACAAAGTAGATTACGTTGAGTTTCATATTAAGGCACAAAAAGAGTTTCGTGCGGTATCGGAAGCGGTAAACAAGAAAGATTACGCTATGGCAGAAAAACACGCTATGAACGCGATGGTGGAAATGAAACTAATGTGGAATAGTTTGCAGATACTTAAAGAACAAGATCATGAGTTGTGGCGTAAAAATGGATAGAGCGGACTTATTAAAAAAAGCAGACGCTTTAATCAAGGGTGATCGAGCAAAAGATTATGGTGACGCTTATCAAAATCACGATAAAATAGCTATAGGATGGAACGTAATAGCAAAGTCAGCATTTGAAAGTCACGGGAGGGTTACAGCATCTCACGTGGCGCTCATGATGGATTGGGTCAAGACGGCCCGTCTTTTAAACACCCTCGACCACGAAGACTCGTGGATCGACAAGGCGGGATACACGGCCCTTGGAGGGGAATTCTCCCCAAAGGACAAAAAGTAAAGAGAGGTTTGTATGGCGGGAAACTTGCAGATGGCGATGTTCGCTCCAAAAAGCGAATGGATACCCCCGATGGAATTGCCAGACATCACAACCGCAAAAAAAATTGCTATCGACGTGGAAACGAGAGACCCCGATATTAAAACCAATGGCCCAGGATGGGCTACAGGAAATGGGGAGGTTGTAGGTTATGCTGTAGCCGTAGATGGATGGTCAGGTTACATCCCGATTAGGCATCTTGGCGGAGGCAATCTTGATGAAAAGATTGTAAATAAATGGCTTAAAAAAGTATTCGAATGTCCCGCCGATAAAATCATGCACAACGCTCAGTATGACGCGGGTTGGATTAAACGCATGGGATTTGATCTCAAGGGTAGGATCATTGATACGATGTTGATTGCCTCTTTGTTAGACGAGAACAGATTTAGTTACAGCTTAAACGCTTTGTCTTACGACTTGTTAGGTAAGACAAAATCAGAAAAGGGTTTAGTCGAGGCCGCGAGAAGTTTCGGCGTTGATCCTAAAGCTGAGATGTGGAAACTCCCCGCTATGCACGTTGGTGCTTACGGTGAGGCTGATGCCGAACTCGCTCTCGAACTTTGGAATTACTTCAGCATTCAACTTGGCAAAGAAGACCTCTGGAACATTGTTAATTTGGAGCTTGATCTGCTCCCATGTCTTATCGAGATGACTTGGCGCGGGGTCAGGGTCGATCAAGACAGGGTTGAGCAAACTCGGAACAGTCTTGTCAAGCGGGAACGACAGGTCATGAAAGAGATTAAGAAGGTTGCGGGGCGTGACGTTGAAATCTGGGCGGCTCAATCCCTCGTCAAAGCGTTCGATAAAGTCGGGCTCCAGTATCCAAAGACCGAAAAGGGCGCACCTAGCTTCACAAAGCTCTTTCTCCAAGAGAACAACCACCCTCTCGCGCAACTCATCGTTGAGGCTAGGAACTTGAACAAGACAACCGGCACTTTCCTCCAAACCATTATGAAGCACTGTCACGCTGACGGTAGAATTCATAGCCATATCAATCAGATCCGATCTGATGATGGGGGTACAGTATCCGGTCGTTTAAGTATGAACAGTCCGAACCTTCAGCAAATTCCCGCAAGGGACCCTGAGATTGGGCCAATGATACGTTCCTTGTTTTTACCGGAAGAGGAAGAGCAGTGGGCCGCCATAGACTTCTCGCAACAGGAACCACGGATCTTGGTCCACTATGCTCACGTTTATGGTCAGAGTCGTAATTTGCCATTGGAGGGTGCGTCAGATTTTGTACAAGCATACAACGACGATCCTAACACAGACTTCCATACGATGGTGGCGGAGATGGCTAACATCCCAAGGAAGCAAGCTAAGGTAGTCAACCTTGCGATGATGTACGGCATGGGGGTTGGAAAACTTTCTGAACAGCTAGACATTTCAATGGATGATGCCAAAAGTTTAATTAACCAGTATCACAAACGTGTACCGTTTGTTAAAGGTCTGATGAACGGGGTGATGAATCGATTAAATGATAAATCTTCTTCGGGATCTATACGTTCAATACTTGGTCGTAAATGCCGTTTTGATCGATGGGAGCCGGACACGTTTGCGATGAACAAAGCCTTGCCTTACCAAGAGGCTGTTCAAGAGTACGGAGCCACCACGAGGCTTAAAAGGGCTTACACATACAAAGCCTTGAACCGTTTGATTCAAGCCTCAGCGGCAGATATGACAAAGCAAGCGATGGTTAATCTGTACAAAGAAGGTTTAGTCCCCTTGACGCAGATTCATGATGAGATTGCAATGTCAGTAACAAATAAGGAGCAAGCGAAATATATTGCTGATATAATGACCTCAGCGGTTCCTTTAGAGGTTCCTAACGTGTGCGATGTTGAAATCGGGCCCAGTTGGGGCGAAGCCAAATAAAGGATGCGCTTCCTCCTTTTTGTTTTAGCCCCGATACTAATCGGGGCTTTTTTTCATTGCTTGTAACTGCAACAAACGCAACAACTGATCTCGCTTATAGTTGTCGATAGCTTTTGACCTACAATATTGAGTCCACAATGTCATGACACCCTCCCGTTTAAAGTTAGGTGCGTTCCTTCGACCGAATAGTCTACTTCCGTCCTTAGTGGATGAACGTTCGCGTATTGTCTTAATTTAACCTTTTCTTGTCAACACCCTTGCATGATCTCATATATTCGCATATACTCCCATGTAAACCTAAAGAAAGTAATGTTATGGATACCAATAAATGGAAAAGCGTATTAGTTCCGAGGGAGATTTACCTCGTAATTAAAGAGATGTCTAAGGCGGAGGGCCGGACAATTAGTGGTCAATTACGCGTCATCTTTGATGATTTTGTTCAGAAGTACAAACCTCGTGACGAGGATGATCGTTTCGATAACAAATAAAGGAGAAGGTATGTTTAAAAAAATTATAGCGATATTATTAATTACACTTCCATTAAGCGCGTTCGCCGGAAAGTTGTTGAAGTGCGAAGGAGTTATGACAAACAGCGGGTACAAGTACGTGGGTACATACTGTATGGATTTTAACTGCACTTACGTTCAGCGCTTTGTGTTCAGTAGCTACTGCCCGTACAGCGTTTGATATCATTGCAGAGCGTTTTGTTTTTAGATAAAATTAACCCGACATCGGGATTTTGTTTTCCTTTTGTTTTCCGTGTAGTGCTAAAGCCCTTGGTCTAATCCCCAGATCAAGGGTTTTTTTGTAAGGTGTTGTTATGAAAAAACTTTTGTTAATACTATTTTTATTTGTGACCACGGCTCACGCTCAAAACATTCCGAAAGGTTTGGATATGTGCGTTGGAGACTTTGCTTTATGTGCGGCCTCGACGTGTACGCCCACAGGAAACAGCATGACTATTAAGGGAAAGATTTATCCTGAAGCAGTTTGCGAGTGTCCTGTTATTAATGGAAAAGCTTTGGCGGATATTGACGGCGGTAATATGCAAGGGTCGTGTGACCGAGTAGACGAGACCCAAGTCTGGAGTTTGTTCTCTTACAAACGTTACCTTCCTCAACAAATTACAAATTGGAATGACGCTCGAACCAAGGCTCAAGAGTGTTCTGCTGATCTAGACTTAGGACACCAGACCGTTAACTGTTTTTCGATGTCCTGTGAAATTACGGGTTACCTGAATGGAAACGTAATTGCGTCATGCTCCTGTCCAATAGGTCAATCGGTAACCAATGGGCGCATTCCACCGGACACCGCTTTTCTTATTCAGTCGGGGCAAGGAGATCCTGAGTACTGCGCGAAGAATCCCGTTGCAGTCACACCTTTTCTCAGACGTTTAAAACCAAAAAAGGAGGAAAAACGTGCAAGACATACAAGACCTAAAACCTAGCGCATCGCAAGAGAAACCCGCCAAAGAGTTTGTCGATGGACTCATCGCCAAGAAACCACGGGACACGGCTCCCGATTGGATCAAATGCAACATCAGTATTAAAAGAGCAGACTTAATCCTATGGTTGGAGCAAAAAGAGGGTGATTGGATTAACCTACAAGTATCTGAAGCAAAGTCAGGAAAATGGTATGCTGAAGTAGATAACTGGCAACCAACCAAGAAAACTTCAAGCGACAATGGATCTAGAGGATTTTGACGAAGATTTGTCCGAAGAAGAAAAAGAATTCTTTTTTGCGGCAAGTGAAACTGCCGAACTTTTGAAAACCCTGAACCTGTCAGGGATTTCTCAAACAGCGGCAATTACTGGATCGTTAACACAGATGCTTACGCAATTGTTTATCGGCTCACGGACCTCGGGTCAAGCACTGGGCATACTCGCTTCGTGCTTATCTTCCGCTTCTGAAAACGTAGACAAGTTCGAAGGGTTTTTCGGTAAAAAGACCGAAGACGAAGACGATAGTATTCATTAAATCGTACCGCCGTGGTTTAGTTTAAATAAGTCAGGGTCTATTTCATTTTTGTTTGAGTGCTCGGTTATCTGAGACAGCGGAAAACGAATTATTTTATCGACCCAAGCTTTCGGGATGTGAATCTTGGAATTAGATTGTTTATCCTCATCCGACACTACAGCGGCAACGCAGATAGCCGAATCGGATTCCGCAACAACAAAGCCCACTGTTTTACATTTAAACAACTCCGCTTCCCGCACTTCTTCCCAATCGGAAACGGCAACCGCATCCTTCCATTCAATATAGACAAGCTTGGTGTAGAATGTAAGTTCGTTAGTTTCTTGTGACATAGCGATACCTTTTATAAAGTTGACATTATAATATAATCTTTCATATACTGTACTTTTATTTAACCATTATATGGAGCATTTCATGAAAGAAAATAAGCCTAAAACATCTACTCTTTACTCTACCTTAATTCCAATTCTTGCGGGTTTACTAGCGGGTTTGGCGGATTATTTGTTTAACAAGTAGACACAATGAAAAACATAACGTTGTTATTACTGGCTTTGTTTCTTTTTTCTGCCAGTTTCGCCCTTGCCAGTGCTGATGTTGGGGCCGAGAGAAAAGCGCACGTTCATTGCCCCTTGAGTAAAGTACATGAGTAAACAAAAGCCGTTCGAAACAAATCTAAAAGAACTGGAAGGGTGTGTTACCCGAATGGAAGAGGATGACCTACCTTTATCCGAAGCCTTGGCCTTGTACAAAAAAGGAATGGAGTTGATTAACTTTTGCGATATAGAGTTAAAAAACGTTCAACAACAAATCCAAGTGTATGACAAAAAAACCAACAGCTTAATTGATGTCAATCCAGAATCGGTCATCGGCCCCCGAAACAAGAAGTCGTAAACCACGAATCGATCTACTCTGGAAAGAGAACGATCACGTTGTAGTTATCTCGACGGGCCAACCCTCCAAATGGATCGGTCGATGCAAACACTGCGGGGGAGTCCACGAACAACAAGGCCGTTCGATTAAGAAAAACTACATGGCCCGTGAGTGCCCCGCCTTTGCCCCTCGAAACAAAATTTATAAGAACGTCGAGGACAGTAAACTCGTTCTCAAGTACGGAATCACCTTCGAGGACTTTAAGGCGATGCTCAAAAATCAAAACTACCAATGCGCGATCTGCGGGATACACCAAGCGCAACTCATCTACCGCATGGCCGTGGACCACGATCACTCGACCAACAAGGTTCGAGGACTGCTCTGCCGTCCGTGCAACCACGCCATCGGGCTACTGAAAGACGATCCACGGAACGCGGCCCGCGCTTCAGAGTATTTGAAAGCGAACAAGGAATAAAAAAAGGGGGCCGAAGCCCCCTTGATTATTTTTCCGTTCTCATAACTTCAACGCTGTGTAGATTAGCGTGGGCCTCTGCCCAACTAGTAACAAATTGACCATCACCCTCAAGCTCGTCTGCCAAAATCCATGCACACCAACCGCATGAGTCACGAGTAACCTCTATTGTAATATTGAGCTTTTTAGCTATTCTTTTTGCGTGGTATCGGTCAGAAGCATTTTGATTTTTTTCAGACCTCTTTTTTTCAGAGTTGTTTACGCTAAACACTTCGCCTAAAAGTTTTTCTAATTTCATTTTTTTCTCCGTGTAAATTGTTAAAGAACGTTGGAAGTTAAATCCCCACTTCCACCCCATAGTCTAAACTATATATAAGATAAAGTCAAATACTATTTTTTCTTAATTAAATCAACAAGTTAGGTGGGTTAAATTGTGTTGCAGTGCAACATAAATTTTAGACTGAATCTAAAAAACGTCGAATCGAACCAACTCGATTAAAGTAGTTGACAACCTCGCATACCTAGTCCAGAATCGAGGTTCGATCAAACAAACGGAGAACGAAATGAAGACATACGAAGTTTCTTTATCTTTAGATGCGTCGATCACTGTAGAAGTGACTGCTGAAAATGAATTAGACGCAGAGGAAAAAGCAATAGCGAAATTTTATAACAAAGATTTAGATCAAGCCGATGCTGATCATTACTACGAGATGGGTTTATTAAACGATCATTACGTTACGGAGGTCGAGGCGTGAAAAAATACAACGTGATCATTACGCAGTACTACTGCATCAAGGATATCGAGGCCGAGAGCCTTGAGGAGGCAGAACGCATAGCCTCCGAAGACTATTTTTGGGACGATTATTTTCAGGATTTAGACATAGACGCAGAGGAGGTCGAGGCATGACACTAGAGGTTGAATGTTTACTTTGCGCCCACGTCTATTCAGAAGACGATACGTTCGTTGAGGTGTGTTCGAACTGTGGCAATCGTGATACCGAACAAACCATTTATTTGCAGAAGGAGGTCGAAGAATGAACCGATGGAAATTAACCAACGAACTATTCGGCAACGATAAAGATTTGCTGATCTGGAAAACCCTAGAGCGTATCGAAGATGACGAAGAACTCGAACACGTCTACGAGCTCTTGGCCCACGTGCCACGGCAACACCTCGTCGAATATCTGACCACGGGCCGAAGTGACGAGGCTATCTCCGAGTTGATCGATCAAAAAATAATCAGCGCCACCGAGGCCAGAGTATGGGGGGATTATGAGCGTTAAAGACATGGGCGATGTGTGCCTTGAATGCCGGCAAGATACCTCGTGGGGGAGTGGTCGATATGTCAACCGAATCCCCGCCGGTCGAGACTTTGAGACCGGATACCTTTGCGCCGAGTGCTATGAAGTTGATTTTGATGAGGACGAAGAATGAAATTTGAAAAACTAAAACCATTTAAAATTACCGCCACCATGACCTACACCATGCACCTCGATGCCGAAGATTATGTCGAGGCCGTGGGAGAAGGCCGTGAACTCCTAATCAATATCCCGTTCGAAGACTGGAGCCTTGCAGAAGTAGACGTTGATGCCGAGGAAGTTATGCCCCGCGCAGACGAAAAAAATGTTTAAATAACACCATGACGAAAAAAAATTATCACAAAGAACTCACCCTCCGAGAACTCGAACTGCTCATCGACGTGGTCAAACCCCTACAACTCAAACTCTCCGAGGAAAATAAAAAAATACTTAAACAAGCTGTCAAAAAATTACAAAAACTCTTCGACGAACAAAACCCGAAAACTAAACCATCAGGCCCCGACAGAAAACACGAAAACCGGAGCGAGCTCAAACGGATCTCGGCCCTCGGGCCAGTGGACTGGCTTCATGGGAGACGGGGAGACTAGTCGTAAGTCATTGATTATTATAGGGGGTTGACTTTCTCTGAGATAGGAGTATAATAGACATTGTGAGTCGGGGAAAGAAGTTATGACTCACATCGTTCTTTAACAATCTACACGGAGGGTCTTATGACTCAAAAACAAATCCCATTCGGGATTAGCTTTCGCTCGAAAAAATTAGAGCAGTACATCTGGTCTGAGTTGATGAATTTTATCGAGTGCTCCAATAACCCCGATGAATTCGACGAGCCGGATTTTGCCGAGCGATACCACGCTCTGATCCGCGGGATACTCGGCGGTGAAATAAAACCGTCTACCCCAGTCGATATCGATCTGGTCAAGTTTTTCTACAGTGACCTCGATAACCGAGCTCAAATTGATTATCGAGAAGGTCAGTGGGAGGATGATCCAGAAATTACCGCCGGTGGCGAATACTTTCATCGATTGTCGGGAAAGCTAAAAGCGCATATCCAAGCGCATCAATAAACACTCAGCGGGGGCCACGGCTCCCGCTATTTTTTTGCCGATCGCGGATCACGGCCCACGGGTCGTTAAAAACGTTTCTTATATATACCCCTCCAGAGAAATATTTTTTAAAAAAAATTTTTAAAATAGCCGTAACTCGCGTAACTATGTAACTTGGCCCTGAGACCCGCATAGTAGAGCCATTCAAGGTTACAAATCAGCGGTTACACTAGGAAATGACAGTAGTTAGTTTGTGTTACTGGCTGTTAAATTCAAAATGGCGTTAAGGGGGGGTCTGAAAGTTTTTTTTATTTTTGTTTTTTCAGGAGGGTATATATAGGGATTTTTTGTAAGGAAGGTAGTTGACAAAAACCTATAACCTAGACTAAGCTTGGGGTTCTACTTAACCAAGGGGAATGACTGATGATTGATTGGGAAAAGGTTAGAGAATCGTTGATTGATTTATTGAACTCGGGGGAGAATCCATTCCCTGAAATTAAACCGGAGAATGAGGGAGAAAAAGATGACGAATGAATTTAGCTATGGTTTTTCCAACATGACCATAGCAATTAAAAAACGGAATAAAAAACTTTTTGAATGGCTCGACACGTGCCCGTCGCATAAATTTGAGGTTATAGATTCTGAGGGCGATTCTGTTCGTGTAATGGTTAAACCAAAGGGGGGACGATAATGACTGATCACTTTAAAGTATTAGGGCTGATCTACGATGATTTGGGATCGATGTACGACCGAGCAGTCCAAGCGGGAATCCAAGACGATAAATTACTGAGGGCCTTGATCCACGCGGAGGATACCGCCCGTGATCTTCAAATTAAGTTATGCAATGATCGAGCGAAAAGAATCAAGAATTCAAACCTGTTTGACACGGTTTTTGCGGGAGGTGCTCGATAATGTTTTTTCTCATTGATTGGATAGCAAAACTAATTTTTGGCGAAGAGGCCGTGGAGCGCAGTCGGCAGAGAAAAGTCCCCCGCCGTCGTAGGAGATAGAACTTTTAGAAATTTCTATTGTGTTTTAGATTTAGATATGCAAGGATGTCAATATCCCTTATTTATTCGGGCCACGGGATAGGCCCTCAAACACGGAGATTTAAAAATGAATGTTATAGAAAACAATAAACACCGCATCGAAAACGATAAAGATACACTTTCAAATTTAATGAGAAAAGTAAAAGGGGAATACGATAGATCACGGGATTTTCTGGCTCCCACTCATGACCTCCAAAAAGGTACTACCGATGATGGTTTACCTTATGTGGTGATGGAAGCCTCCAAGGGTGTACCAACCCAACTGTTCGACATTAACGAGGTAGCATTTGGTCAGATATCGGCGAATGCCGGTATCGACGTTCGAACGGCTAGACGCTTGCAGGAACAGGTTCCCACCGAGTTTGATTCGGTGGTCAATGCGCTATGGAGAAAAACCCCCAATGTTCGAATGCTTCGAACGCATGACCATGTCGGCCCATCCTCTAAAACCGTGATCGGATCGAATGGAAAACTTAGAGCATTTGTGAGCGATAAATTTAAGACGTTTGACAATCTTCATTTGTTGGAAGCCACGCTACCGCAATTGATGGAATCCGACGCTGAGTGGAAGGTCGTATCGGGAGACATATCCGAGCGCCGAATGTATCTCCGGTTAAAGTCCGAGGTTCAAAAAGGCGATGCCGGTGTAGGTGATGTAATGGCAAATGGAATTGGGTTAGGTAACAGCGAGGTCGGTTCCGGTTCCATTCTTGTGTACGGCATGACTTGGACGCTTGCTTGCCTCAACGGTATGACCACGGAGAAAAAACATCGCAGTTCACATATCACTAGCGCCCGAGATTCGGAGGATTGGGGATTGCTCTCAGGTGAGGCGAAAGATGCCGATAATAAGGCCCTAGAATTGAAGGTTAGAGATTTGGTACAGTCGTATGCGAGCCGTGAGAATTTCGACGCGGTCTTGGAGTCTATGCGCTTGGCAAAATTGGATGTTATCCATGGCGAAAAATCCGAGGCCGTCCAGAGTCTGGGAAAAGTTCTACAGCTGACCAAAAAGGAAACCTCCAATGTGCTCGACGGTTTACTTAACACGATAGGCCAATCCGGTTATGAGGCCGGATCACCTGTAACCCGTGCGACTCTTGTGAATGCCGTCACCAATGTCGCAAATTCTGCTGATATTGATGATGTCGATTTATGGCAAAATCGTGGCGGTCAAGTGCTCAATCTTAACCGCAGTGATTGGGCTCGAGTCGCAATGGTCGCATAGTCAAAAAATAGTATTTTCCGTGTAGTACCTTGGCCCCCATTTTGGGGGCCTTTTTTTGTGCGCTTGATATTAAAAATAAACCCGTGATAATATCGGGGTTCCCATATGGGAAAAAATCAACTAACACGGAGATTATAAAAATGGATGTAACGAGATTTTTTATTTATACATATTTCGATGATCCGAGCGGGGAAGAATACGCCTTGGAAGTGTGCTCGAACGATTACAATATTTATGAGGCCCGCAAGGATTATCCCTCTCGCAATTTTATCAGGGTAGAAGGGCCAGATCTTGAACGGTTAGATAGGATACTAGACGAAAGAATGCGGAGAGAAATGGAATATGGCGAAACTTTTTAACGATTCGCTACGCGAAAAAATCAACTAACACGGAGATTAAAAAAATGGAGAAATATACATATCAGCATTCGGGAAATTGGGCGGTTGGAGCGCGTCCTATTTCTGATCATTTAATAATCAAAATACGAGCCGGATCAAAAAACGATTTATACGTTATAGAAGAATTTGATTATGATGATTTTTTATCGTGGGTTTTACAATCACGAAAAATTGACGAAAAATTATCGCCGGACGAATACGAAAAAATAGAACTTTCCGATTGGGCCGAAAATGAAGTTTTAAAAGTTTTAAAAAAATTTGGTGTTCACGTCGAAAAAATCGCGGTTTCTGATGTAGTTTAATTTTTATTTATTCGCGCTTTATCCGGCCCCCACTTTGGGGGCCTTTTTTTGTGCGCTTGCATGTTTTCCTGCTTTGGTTTTATACTAGATACCGCAATATGCGATTTTATCAACTACACGGAGATTATAAAAATGAAAATGAACGATTTACCACTTGCACAATTTACCCGCAGAAAATTGTTAACCATTGGCGCGGATTCGAAAACGGTGAAAGGTGAAAAGTTTGGATTTTTAACGGGTATCCAATACCTCGCGCCGTTCGATCTATCCGGCGTTAATCTATGCCCTTTTGCACCATCGGCAAAATGTTATGAGGGATGTTTAAACACGGCCGGCCGTGGTGCGATGAATTGTATTCAAGTCGCACGGCTTAAAAAAACGATTTATTACCTAGAGAATCGAACATATTTTTTTGATAATTTATTCCTAGATATTGAGGCCGTTATCCGAAAAGCAAAACGCGAAAATCTAACGCCGGTTATCCGGTTAAATGGCACGTCTGATATTTTATGGGAGCGCCAATCTTTTACCCGTGCCGGTATCGAATATCGAAATATTTTTGAGGCATTCCCTAACGTTCAATTTTACGACTACACGAAAGATGCGAAAAACCGCGATCAGTTACCCGCGAATTACGATCTAACTTTTTCCCTATCCGGCGCGGATGGATTCGCACGGTTTAACGCATTGGCTCTCGCTAAGGGTATGAGGGCCGCCGCCGTGTTTCGTGATCGATTACCGGCCGAATTTATGGGCCGAAAAGTTATAAACGGCGATGAATCGGACTTGAGATTTTTGGACGATAAAAATGTCATTATCGGATTAAAAGCCAAAGGCCGTGCACGTCATGACAAAACCGGTTTTGTCTTCGATATCTGACGCGCTCACCAATTCCCAAAAAAAGCCGGCCTTGTACGCCGGTTTTTTTTCGTGCTATATTTGCCATTCGCATATGCGAATTAATCAACTACACGGAGAATTAAAAAATGGAAAACAAAAAACCTTACTATGTTTTATTTCAGCACTACTACGGATTTCCCACGGGCGAAGGTTATCAAAATGTTTTTTCTGATTACGATTTAAAAACGGTAAACAGTGAGGCCGAATTCTTAGAGGGCGAATCGGAATACCCGCTTTATATTTTAACGATTGACGCCGACGCAAATCAGCTAGACGCCATGCATGCCGCGGATGATTTTTTTAAGTTAATTTGTGGAACGTCAAATCCAAAATTTTTACCTAAAGAAAAAAAGCTTTTTGTTTATCCTCATCATGAGCACGACGCCGTTGGGGCACTGTTAACCCGCGTTAAATTTGAGGGGGTTTACTCATGAAAAATCCAATACAAAAAAACGCAATGTGCGCCACTCCAAAACAATTCGACGAAGTTTGGGAAGTGGTAAACCGTATCCCCGACAGTGAGCGAAGCGGGGCCATGATCGCGGTATCAATGGCCGTAAACTTCTGCTCACGTCTAGCAGATATTGAGCTGATGCCGTGGGTTAAATCTGCCATGGGTCAAACCGATGAACAACGAAAAGCGCACCGGCTTATTATGTCCGATCGAATCGTTATTGCTGAAGCGCTAGAGCGCGGAATATGTGGCGATTTCGCTAAGGGTTTAGGCAAATCTTTAATTCATGCCGATAGCGGGAACTTGCACTTGATCGCGAAGACATGGCCCGACATTATTATTCAAGCGCACCGGCTGACCGTCGATAAATAACCGGCTGCCTCCACTCACTCCGGCCCGCTTTATGCGGGCCTTTTTTTTGTCAGTGAATCAAGGCCCGACCAGCCGACCGCGGGCCGTCTTAAACGTACCGTAAACCGTGACCCGTGATCCGTGAGGCGTTTTAATCGAGCCGGAGTGGGTAACCCTACCCGCAATGAATTGCGGGCCGTGGTGCGCTTCCTAGTTCATCCTAGAGCACGGGCCATTTTTCGCGGGCCGTGGATCGGATCGGCAGCGTTAATGTGGCAATGCAAAATTGCTCGGGGCCCCTGTTTATCGGGTCATTCGGTCAATTTCCGTGATTCGTGTTGCGATGCACCATGCCCACAGACCCACGTCGCTGTCACCGGGTGCAAGGGCCATGTTTTTCACAAATATTTGTCAAAAATTTCATATCATGTTTTACTTGCAAAAAAATTTATAAATTTTATAATTTAGCGCATATATTCCCATACCCATTTACAGAGAAAACAATGCCAACAACCAGTGATCTGAAAGCAGCCCTCAAGGCTTATAACAAAGTAGTCAAGAAGCGAGAGAATAAACAGGAAGCAAAGATCAAGGAAAAGACTATCCGAGCCCTTGGGCCGCGAAGCAGGGCTCTCAAAGAACAACCCTTGACCCGAAAGCAGGAATTATTTGTCAAAGAGTTGGTAACTAAGGATGGACAGATAACGTTGCGTCAAGCCGCGATCAATGCGGGATATTCGACAGGATCGGCGCACCAGAGAGCGTATGAGTTGACAAATCCTGCTATTTGCCCACATGTTGTTAAGCAGATTAAGGCTTATCGGGACGAGCTTGATCACAAGTATGGGATTGACTATAAGCGACATATAAGGGATCTACAGGTTATCCGGGATCGAGCCTTGGACAACGGGGCGTATTCTGCTGCCGTGCAGGCTGAGTACCGACGTGGTCAGGCCCACGGAGACATATATATTAACAAATCTGAAATCAGACATGGTTCTATTGATTCGATGTCTAAAGAAGATGTATTGAAAGCCCTAGAGGAGATAAAGGAAGGTTATGCCCCGATCACGATTGATGTTACTCCAGAACGAGAGGAAGATTCCGAGAACAGCCCTGAAGAGGGAGAGCGGTCTTTGGAAAACGATGAAGACAGCCTTGGAGAAGAGCAAGAAGAAGATAGAACACACGAGGCTTGAAACGTGGGCCATGCCCGGTGTGCCGGATGTGGTGTTGTGCGACGAGTCGGGAAACTTTCACTTTGTTGAATTAAAAGCGTCCACGACTAATGCGGTGGATTTGAGACCGCATCAGGTCTCGTGGTTGAGTCGGCACAAGCATGCGAGTACATGGGTTCTTGTCCTGCGGATCGCGGACCGCGGCACACGGACCAAGGCCCCCACGCCGGAGTCGATATCGTTGTATCCGGGTTCGGAGGCGATGGATTTAAAGTTTGACGGGTTGAAGGTTAAGCCGGTGTATCGTTCTGATGGTGCGGTTGATTGGGACAGGATATTGGATTTAATTGTTTCACGTGAAACATAAGCGTTTTTTATAATTTTTACAGGGTCCCCCGATGGATGCAGACTTAAACGCTAACGACCGTGAGCTAAAGCTTCGATTGCGTTTAGCGCAGATTGAGAAGAACGAGTTCTCACAAAATAATTTTATTGGATTTGTCCGTACTGTCTGGCCTGACTTTATTGCGGGTAGGCACCATAAGATTATTGCAGACAAATTGGAGCGGGTGGCCAAGGGTGAGTTAAAGAGATTGATCATTAACATGGCCCCACGGCACACGAAGTCTGAGTTTGCGTCGTATTTGTTTCCTGCGTGGATGATGGGCCGGAACCCGAAGATGAAGATTATTCAGGCGACGCACACGACGGAGTTAGCGGTTAACTTTGGCCGTAAGACGAAGAATTTGATTGATAGCGACGAGTACAAGGAGATTTTTCCGGCGGTACAGTTGGCGGCGGACAGTAAGGCTTCGGGCCGTTGGGACACGAGCAAGGGTGGCATGTACTATGCGGTGGGTGTAGGTTCTAACCTGGCGGGTCGTGGTGGCGATTTGGTGATTATTGACGATCCGCACTCGGAGCAAACGGCGATGAGTGTCAGTGGCTTTGATGATGCGTGGGATTGGTACACAGGGGGCCCCCGTCAGAGGCTCCAGCCGGGTGGGAGTATTGTGTTGGTGCAGACTCGGTGGTCTGAGAAGGACATGACGGGTCAGTTATTGAGGGCGATGGCTAAAGATCCGTTGGCCGATCAGTGGGAAGTCGTGGAATTACCGGCTATTTTTGATGATGGTAAGCCGTGTTGGCCGGAATATTGGAGTTTGGAGGATCTGACTTCTGTAAAAGCGTCGATTCCGCCGGGCAAATGGAACGCGCAGTACCAGCAGAACCCGACTGGTGAGGAAAACGCGATAATTCCACGCGAATGGTGGAATAAATGGGAAAAAAAGACGGTACCCAACTTACAGTTTGTAATTCAGAGTTATGATACGGCGTTTACCAAGCGCGAAACGTCGGATTTCTCGGCTATTACGACGTGGGGCGTGTTTTATCCTAACGAATCGGGGCAGCCGGGACTCATACTTTTGGACAGCAAGAAGGGTCGATGGGATTTTCCGGAGCTAAAAGAGGTGGCTTTGGAGAATTATAAGTTCTGGGACCCCGACACCGTCATTGTGGAGGCGAAGGCGAGTGGTTTGCCCTTGACTCACGAACTACGGAACATGGGTATACCGGTTGTAAACTTCACACCGAGTAAAGGTAACGACAAAGTGTCGCGGGTACATAGTGTTTCACCGTTATTTGAGGCGGGAATGGTCTGGGTCCCCGACGAAGTATTCGCGGACGAGTTAATTGAAGAGGTTGCGGCCTTTCCAAATGGCGAATATGACGACTTGGTCGATAGTATGACGCAGGCTTTAATGCGGTATCGTCAAGGAAATTTTGTTCAATTACCGACGGATAGTTGGGAAAATGATGAAACTTCTGCTAGAGTAAGGGTATATTACTAATCTAGTATAATTGCGAAAATACTATCTAAAGGATCGTTTATGGCAGAGGCTTACGACAAAGGGGTTGGAAGTTTATTTTTAGATTACCTTAGAGGTGATGTTCAGTCTCAAGGAGACATTCGGTATTCTGCCGGATTAGCTGACCGTTATGGTGATGACGTTTCTGATAAACCCTACACTCAGGAGTTGTATGGCGATAACCCTAGTTTTATGTCGAAGCTTCAAGCTAGAGGTTACGCTTTCGACTCAGATGGCCGACCCACAACCAGAAGGGATGTTCCTACCGTTCAAGAATTAATAGATGCTCGTGCTCATGTGTTAGCTCCTGCGTTATACGTCACACAAGGCTACTCTCCCGGCTCGGTAAGCTTTTTCGGGGGCCTTAAAGAAGTTTTTGATACACTAGGCGGATCAAGTTTTGAGGATGTTAGCATGGACTTTCGGAATAACCGTGAAGGTATAAAATTAGGCGAACGGTTAGGTAGAGATGTTACTCCTGAAGAAGTGACTCAGGCTGCCGATGATTTTATTCTTAATCAATTAGATAAGGTCCTGTCCCGAACAGAAGACCAACAACGAGCACCCGAAGGAGCTCCGGAAGAAGCTCCTTATAACTATTATTCTCCAGAAACGGGACCCGATATTTATTTTCCAAGAGACTCTGAGGGAACCTTTAACGTCCGTATGGGCGGGGGCTAACGCGTAAGGATACATTAAATGACAGAAGCTAAAAAAGGATTTGGAACCTTTATGGAAAATGCGGTTCCTTCGCAACTTGATGAAGCGGATTTGGATGCCGAACTAGAGCTAGAGCTCCCCGGCTCACGGAACACGGTCCAAGCGATGATTGAAGCGGAAGACGTTGGACAAATTGAGATTGAGCAGGAAGAAGATGGTGGCGTTACTATTGATTTTGAGCCGATGGATGAGCGTGAAGGCGGCGGGGATTTTTACGATAATCTTGCTGAGGATATTCCAACTAGAGAGTTACAACGCATTGCCGGTGAGTTACTGGGAGAATTTGATGCGAACAAGGCG
>WLWE01000588.1_pt1 | contig 30790 bp, 39 predicted proteins | sample 6718301 | NCBI WGS metagenome assembly WLWE01 (sample SAMN12718691, study PRJNA515312) | sponge metagenome | isolation source: marine sponge | host: Mycale hentscheli | place: New Zealand: South Island, Marlborough, Capsize Point | collected 2003-05-01
ACTTCGCTCCGAACTTGGTTCCAGTGCCAACCCTCGTTACACTCCAACCTGATGAGTTCTGCTTCACTGTCTCTGGTGGTGCTACTACATCCATCTGACAACTGGCCGATGGTGTAGGAAACATTTGCATGTGTGCCGTTAGATTGTGTTGAGATGCTGCCTTCTCTCCCTTCCTCTTGATCAGGGTTTCTGCATCTTCCTGTCCCGATGCTCTCGGTGTTGGATACATCTTCATTGTTTCTGGATCCACTTGTTCTCTTAGATTCGATGGTTTCGTTCTGCCCTTCCTGTGTCCCTCCATTAATTTTTTTGTCCCTGCTGCGCTTCTCGGAGGCAAGTAATCCATTGTATTTGGAGTGGCCCACAATCCAGACTCTAAATCTTTGGTGCCAAGCACCGATGCCTGAAGCTGGTATAAGGAAACATTGGACTTCGAAACCTTCACCTTCCAAGTCATCTTGCACCTGTCTGAGGACCATGCCGTTTTGGAGGTTAACAAGTCCTTGCACATTCTCTCCAATAATGAACTCGGGTTTGATTTCTTTAATGAGTCTAAACATTTCTGGCCAGAGATAACGGTTGTCGTCTCTCCCTTTTTGTTTTCCTGCAACACTGAACGGTTGACATGGGAATCCTCCCACAATAATGTCTGCTTCGAATTCTCTTCCTTTGACATTTTTTATATCTCCTTCAATTGGTATGTTTGGAAAATTCTTTTTTAAAACCTTTTGACAAAATTCATCAAACTCTACAAACTTAACTGTATCAAATATATCAGTAGAATGAAGCCCTAAACTAAAGCCTCCTATCCCACTAAACAAATCTAACACTTTAAGTTTAGTTTTCAACTTGATCACGCATTTTAAGAAATTTTAATTTTGCTATTTTAAGCATACGGTCAAAAGAGTTTTCTGCTTTGACCGTATGTATCTTATTCCTTAGTTCCCCGTTTACGTATAATGTTACGTTGTTTTTTTCTAAATCTAATTCGATTGTAAAAAACTCTTTACCCTTTATTTTTTTTAGATCCATCTGAACCACCGTTTAAAAGTTTCGTTCTAAAAGTTGCATTAGGAATTTTATTTTTTCTTGCAATATGATCTATGTAATCACTTAAAATTTTAGAAATCATTGCTCCTGGTGGTCTAAATTTTTCTTTGCAAAGTCCTGTTAGCAAATCATAATCTGATTTTTTGATAGCTACTGATTTCCATTTATTCGTGTCCATTTTTAATCTCCATATCTTCAGTTAAAACTAAAGGCTCTTCAATTTTTTGAAGACCACATATTTTTCTTAGTTCTTTATTTTCTTTTCTAAGTTCAAGTACCTCTTTACCTAATTCTTCGATACCTTGATTAACTTCTTTTATAATATCTCTGCTTTGTTGAATTGTCATTTTACAAAAACCTCCTTAACTTTTCTACCAGGTATTCTTGCACTAATGTGTGGTGCATCCTCTAAACCATCCATAGAATCTATATAAACTTCTAGTGGTCCTGCATGAGTTTGCATTGTTATAAAACAACAACCTTTTGATCTGATATCAAAGTGTATACCTTTTGCATAACGATCTTCGAAATTATTTTTTCTACGTATCGCCATGTGTTCTTTATCTCTTCTTGGTTTCTTTATCATTTTGTCTCCTATTGTTTGTTTGTTCATTATATGTTATCTTAAATACATGGGATATAAATAAAAGTCAATGACAAAATTTATTTTAGTAATGCTATTATGCAGCAATGTTTCAGGTAATGATTGTAGACCTTTTGAGCCTGAATATATTGAATTTAAGACGTACCATGGTTGTGCAAGATATGGTTATCAATATGCGTCAGAATTAATGACCAATTTTAGTGATGAATTTATTGATGAGTATAGAACCTACATTGTGTTCTCTTGCAAAGAAAATCAGACCATTTGACAACTAATTAAAAATCAGTAATTACAATGTATGTTAAAATTTATATTGTTAACGTCATTTTGTTTAACTTATCCAAATGGAGAAACAAAGTGTGGTCAATACCTAAGAGATAACCTCTCAGATGCCACAGAATGCAGATCTATGGCTCGAGCCATAGGAACAGCTCAAAAACGTAAAATCGAAGGATTAGGGGGCTCTATGGCCTCTTATAACGTATTCTGTTATGCTATTGACAATGAAGGGCTTGATATTGACCAAACCTTCGAAATATCTTATAATATCCTATGACAGCTTATCGTATCAAAGCATATATGGGAGGTTTGCAAGTAGACCAAGTAGTTGAAGCAACCGATTGCAAAGAAGCGATATTAAAGGTGTCTGATAACGTGGAGAACGGTACCGTTGAAGTTATCAATGATGGCTTTACGGGTAATACTAGACCCCACATAACATACGAGGAGATCGTAGATGTTAAGTAAAGAAAAATTGGAGTTGTTAAAAAAACTTCAAGAAAAAGAACATACTTGGTCAGCTAGTCTTATGACAAAAGGAATATGTACTACTGATATGCTAAAAACTGAGAGAGAAATTAAATCTCTTAGAAACGAATTAAAGCATCAAGATGTTCAAGAACTCTTAGCTGCAACAGGCTAAGTTTTAAAAATTTAAAAACCAAACTTTTTTCCTAGGGATTCTTTCGGCTTAATAAACTCATAATGGTTTATTATTTTTAATAATTTTTTTCTTTTGACAGTACAATAAGGTACAAACAATTTTGCTAAATGTAATGCTTTTTGATGTGAGCATCTCCAACGCCATTGATTAGTTTTACCTAATGAACCTTTACCTATACCCTTAAAATGTATGCTACCAACTTTTACAATATCATAAAAATTTTTAATACAATCTAAATCCGTCATTGCTATTTCCATAGCAACATTCCATTTTAAATAAGTCTTACCGTTTCCCTTATTACATTTGTATTGAGCGTAATTAATGTTACCCTCACCATCAAATAAACCTGCTGCATAAGCAATTAAATCTTTGTTATTATGAGGTAAATTTCTACTTAGCATCACCCCAACTTTTACCTAAACCTACATCAACTACTGAGGGCACTTTAAATTCTATTGCTTCCTCCATAATTTTTTTTATTTCATTTTTATGTGCTTCATTTTTTATATTAAAACAAAGTTCATCATGAATTTGTAACATAGGTAGATGACCAGCTTTATAGCAATCTAACATTGATTGTTTTGTTTGATCAGCTGAAGATCCCTGGATTAATCTATTTAAAGCTTTATAAGTATATGCTCTTTTAATATTATTTTTACCGTACTTAGCTACTGCATTATCAAAAGATTCTGCTTGATGTAATCCAAAGTCTCTTGTTTCCCACTTATCGAATCTACATTTTCTACCCTTTTTAGTTCTTATTACTCCTTTTTCATCTGCTGCTAATTTACATCTGTCAGACAATTGTTTTATAAATGGAACTTTTTTATTATATTTTATTATTAATTCGTCCGCTTCATCCTTAGTTACTCCTAAAGATAATGCTAATTTATTTTTACCCATACCATACATAATACCAAGGCCAATTGTTTTAGCTTGAGTTCTTTCAATACCAACAAGGTCTGCTACTGTTTGATGAAAGTCAGCTTTATTATCTTTATAAGCATCTACTAATTCTTGTGAACCCTCATAACCACTGTCTCCAACTGATGCTGCATAGTGCACCGTCATTCGTGGTTCTTGTTGCGAATAGTCAAAACTACCCCATTGATAACCCTCTTCCGGTATAAATAATGCACGTATCTTGGGACCAAAATCTTTATTCCTAGCTGGCACTTGTTGTAAGTTTGGGTTACTCATACTTAGTCTTCCAGATACTGTTCCTCCAGAATCTGATCTTAATTGTTGTATCTCTCCATGTATCCTGCCGTTGACTTGGTATCTTAAGATCGATGATAAGAAGGTACTATGAAATTTATTTATCTCCCTGGCTTGCACAATCAATTGCGCTAGTTTATGTTTGTTATTTATTAACCAATTTTGTGTAAAGGAAGGCTCTTTTGTTTTTTCAGTTCGTGGATAATCTAATTTCTTTTTGTCGAAAGCTTTGGCAATCTGGCGTGATGCCCAAATGTCTACTTCTATTCCTGATTCTTTTTTTATGGCCAATAGTGTTTCTTTCTCTTGGATCAACATTTGTTTTTTTAATTGTTCAGCTAATTCCACTTGGACTCTCACTCCTCGTTGACGCATTTTTATCAACACAGGAATTAGTTGTTGTTCTAGATCCCAAATTGTTTCCAGACTTTGAGTTCTTATTTCTTGTTTAAATCTTTGCCATAACTTTAATGTTAAAACTGCATCTTGCTCTGCATAATACCCAACATGCTCTGCCGGTAACTTCCACATCTCTGCTTTAGGATCTATACCATGAGCTGCGGCAGCTTCTCTTAAATCTGTTTCTGCTTTTATTTCACCTAGATAATCAACTGATAAACTATTTAAATTATATTGAAATCTATTCTCATCTATTAGTGCTGCAGCTATCATAGTATCTACAATTGATCCGTTGACCGTGATTCCAGAAGCTTCCAACCATCCTACATCATATTGAGCATTGTGAAATATTTTTGGACAAGGTAGGCTACAAACTTTTTTCATGTATGCTTTAACTTGTTCTGGTATCATATTACCACCACCTAAATGACCAAACGGAAAGTATCCCTGCCATCCATCAACGGCTACTGCAAACCCTACAATCTCTCCTTTACCTAAAGCCCAACCAGCTCCAAGTTTTTCGTTTATACCATCGTCTCTAGTTTCTAAGTCAATTGCAATTTCTTTAGCATCAGATAGATCTTTGTATTCTGATGGTGTGTTCCACATTGATTTTTTAAATGTTAACGTAAGTTGTAGTCCGTTCATTTTCTTTTCCATTTTTTATCGTACGATACTGCCTGTAAATGTTGTTTCTCTAACTCACAATAATGAATAATTTTATTTATATCTTCGATTGTTTTACCTTTGAATAAATATCTACATACATATTTAATAACATTTGCTTGGAACGGATTGAGACCATTCTTTCTTATAAAAGTCCATGGTTGAATATTAAAATTATCTTTGTAATGAGATCCACCAACTTGTTTGTCATCTGGAAAGGCTTCTTCAAACATATCTTTATTTGTCATTTTTCTCCTGGACATAAATTAAATAATCTGAACCTATTGGGTAATTGAACTTATAATCTGTTCTAAGTAAATGTAAAGTTTTTCTTGCTCTTGTTGCACCGGTATACCATACTTTACGTTCATCACTTTTTTCTTGTTTGTTTTTATTTTCATAATCAGATGGGTAATTACCTTTACTATACAAAACCACATGATTAGCTTCACCACCTTTAACACTATGTATTGTATCAATTGTAATAAGAGGATCTTTATCTAATTCTTTTTGTCCATATCTTCTAAGCAATCTAATAAAATGTCTTGTTTGTTTTGGTTTAAAGTTTCTTCTTAATATCCAAAACCAAGGTTTATTTTTTTGTTTGTCTTCTAATGTTAATCCACACCATTCTTTTAAAGTTTGAAAATCATATTCTTTTAAATCTGGTTCATTCCTCCAAAACTTATCTAATCTATATGCAGGATCTTCAAGTTCTCTTATATACTTAACCATGTTACGTGCTGCTCTTTTGTCTATCTTTTTATTGTTAGAAATTATTGTCCAGGATTTTATGGCTTCCCATTGTTTTTGATCAAAACATTTTGTACCTTTATTGTCTTTGTAGTATAGACCTGCATCCTTAGCTAACATCCTAAGTTCATTTACAGTTTCATTAATACGACCTAGTATGTACCAATCTTCTTGAAGAGCAGTAAAAGGTATTTCTTTAAATGATAAATAACTTTTAACGGATCCTTTTGAGTCACCAGGCTGATATTCTTTTTCTTCACTGTCTCTTATTCCTCTTCTAATTACTTGAGAAAATCTATGTATCGCTACTCCAAATCTTTGAGTCTTTCTTAATTTTACTTTTCGGCCTGGAAAGAACTTTGTAAAATATTTTGGATCAGCTCCATTCCATCTATAAATAGCTTGATCATCATCTCCTGCAAGATAAATTCTTTTTACTTTGGGTGCCATTTTGTAAATTACTGACCACTGTAATGGCGTACAATCTTGTGCTTCATCTAATATTAAAACTTTGAGTGGTGGGAAATCTACCTCAGATATAGATCTTTCAATCATATCATCAAAATCTATAAAAGATCTTTCTCCTCCACCAGTCTTATAATGTTCGTAAGTATCTATTTTTCTTTTGAATACTGTAAGTGAATCTCGTTTATAACTCTCCATCTTGTATGCTTCTTCTGGATCAATTAACAAATTTCTAGCTTTACTATAAACTCCTAGTGACCAATCCTTATACATAAAATTATCATCTGCTAATCTTTTATCTGAAGATTTAATTACTTTTGTTTGTAGCGCAAAATCAATTGTACAATCTTTAGGATCAAATACTTCCTCTGGAAAATATCTACGACAATATGTATGTAATGTTTTAAATCTAGAAAAATCCTCTGTAGAATAATTTGGGAAAGATTCCATGGCTCTCCTAATTGCAGTATTAACAGCTTTATTAGTAAAAGATAAGTAAGCTATATCATTTGGTCTTACACCTTTTCTCAAATAACTTTTAAGAACTTTTTCAATTAGAGTATAAGTTTTACCTGTACCAGGGGGACCAAATATCTTTACTGTTTTATGGTAGAGATCTTTTAATATTTTAAGTTCTAAACTTTCCTGTGTGGTACTCGTCATCCATCTCCGATACAGTTTTTTTATTTTCTTTTTTCTTTACCTCTTTGTAGTCTACAAACTTAGGCATCATAACAGACCATACGTTTTTAACACCTTCATAATAGTCTAATCTATCACAACCCAATAGCTGCATAGCTTCAGAAGAGTTTCTAAAAACTTTGTTCTTACCTAAAAAATCATCAAACGTTTTCTTTTTAAAATAACAAATATTACTACTTGAATCTAATACTACATAGTTATCCTTTAATTTATTGAAATCATCTTCTTCAATATGACTTTCAAAAAATTTTTTAAGAAAACTATATTTCTCCTCACCAAGTGTATCTTCAAATTTCATCTTTTCATTTTCGACTGCCTTCTTAACAATTGTAGACATAAGCATTTCAAATGGAGATGGACCAGATCGTGGCTTGGGCAAGGTTATCCAATAGATACCATACTTTAATAACGCAACTCTAAATGATATTTCGTTTTTCATATCATCAGGACCAATTGAAATTTTTTCATCCTGAAAGGTAAATGAATACTCAATAGATTTTGTACTTCTAGTAAATTCAATTTTCTCAAAGTCATCTATTAAATCTGGCACTTGTGAACCAATACCTAACTTTCTAAACTTACATAAATCTTTATTACATATAGGAGTAATAGCACCCAGTTTTGGTGGGCATTTATAATTATAATCTTTCTTAATTACAGATCTAGCTACAGAGCTTTCTACCTCTTTAGGATCCATAGGTGTAGTAAAAATTTCTAAATTTCTTTTTTGAAGTATTGTTCTCATCTCTTCAATATTAATTTTACCATCAGATTTTTTCATCTCTAAAACACCAACGTTGTAAAGCAAATCATTTCTGTGATTACCTGCCCACTTATCCATAATCATTTTTTGAACACATGGTGGATAATGTTTCCAATCCTCTTCTGGTTCAAATTCTTTTACCTTAATCTCTTGCAGCTCTTTTAAAGATAATGTTTTTTGAGACACCATCTCTAAAAAAGCACCAATCATTACAGGAGTGTTAGATTCATTATATGCAAATTCAGTTGTAGCATTCATGTTGAAGTAAGGCATGTTCATACACTTATTCATTGGAAAAACTTCTAATGCTTGAAAAAAATTTTTATTCCATTCATTTAATTTTGCTAATACTTCTTTTACCTCATACCAACCATCTAAAAATAAAAACAAATGTAGTCCACCAGATTTTGATCTAACTGGTATAAGTGGTAATTGGTTGTCTCTAATAATATCTATAACTTTTTTTTGTGAATAATCTTTGTAACTTTGAGGATCTATATCTATACATCCCCATTTACATAGTTCACCTTTTTCAGGTTTAATTCCAATTCTTTTATTTCCTCTTAAATGATCTTTCCAAATCTGTAGTGTAACAGGTTCGTGAACCGTGAGTGTTTGACCGATAGTCTTACCCCGTTCATCTACTTCTCCAGTAAGAGAAGTAGTAATGAACAGTTCAGAATTACCCTCAAATATCTCTAAGAGTTTTTGCTCCATAACAATCTAAAAGGGTGTGGCTTCTTGCGATGCTTGATTCCCTTGAGATTGATTCTCTTGTGTAAAATCTACCTTTCCAAAGATATCACTTGTCATTGCACTTTTATAAAATGCTTGAGTGCTATGTAAGGTTTTAATATTTTTATCGGTTGATAAAATTTCTTGAAACTCTACTACCCAACCACCCCAAGTGTAGTCTTTGCTAGATTCTCTTGTTACAGTAAGTTTATATACTTGAGAAAAACTTGGTGGATTAAATAATCCTTTTTTCCCCTGCATCCTTCTTGACTGTATCATTGAGTTCCACATTTTAGATTTTTTCTTTTGTGTAGATTTCATTGTAATCAATGCTTGTTCTTCAACATTAAGATCTTTATCCAAAATCATAACAAAGTGATTACCTGTGTCTTCAATATAATTACCGTTTGGTAACCTATCTTTACCACCTGAATCTCTTTTTGTTTCACTCATGATTGCTGGGTCTGTATGTATTTTTACAGGTCTTCCAGTAGATTCACCCATATCTTGCCACTCATTAAAAGTGTTTATATACAAACATGGTGTAACTAAAAAGCCTTCTCTAGCTTTCCATACTTTACCAGATGTTTCACTCCAAATATCATAGAGACCAGCACCCTCAACAAACCTTGGATCTTTATCATCCAGGACTGGAGAGTTTTGATATATTATTTTTATTATTGGTAGTTTGGTATCCCGAGCTGTTACAAACTCATTACCTTGTCCTTCCATTGACTCTAAATCTATTGTCGATGGCAGGTTTTCTTTTTTAGTAGTCACTGCATTTTCTTTTAGTTTCATTATTATTCCTTCGTTGTTATTTTAGTTTTATTTGCTACATAAGTACCAAACAATTCTGCAGGCACATCTTTACCATGATCTTGAATCTGTTCTCTTACAAATGATTTAAGACTGCTTGGATGTACTGTTGTTTTCTGCATTACTGCTAGGCCTCTTTGTTTAAGTTCCTCTACAAGTGATTTAGCTTCATTGTCTTGTTTCATTTTAAATTCCAAAGACACTTGATTTTTTATCAAGTCTCCATGTCCATTATCACGTAACCAATTAAAAGCTTCTTCACTTCTAGAAGCTGGTATTCTTGCAGAGTAAAATGGTTTTACTTCTACAGAAATTCCACCAGAGAGTTTAATTAACTCTACACCTGCTTGTTGCATTAAGTTAGGAATTGTTTGCTCAGAAAGAGTTGTCTCAACATCTTTTAACTTTTTAAGTTCTTCTTCAGCCGTTGTTATCTTTTTCTGAGTTTCCAATAACTTGTTGCAAGAATTGGTAATGTCTTCCGACATACCAGTATCTATTTTTACAATAGATTCTGCTTCTAAGTCCATAAGAACCTCCTTGGTCGAATCAATATATTATTTGTTTGATCTTTGCAATTAAATAATTTAAATAATTTTCTGATGTATAAATACAAAACTGAACCATTTAGCCATCAAAGACGTTCATTAATAGAGGGTGCTAAACCGTACAACTTTGCATATTTTATGGAAATGGGCACAGGCAAAACAAAAGTTGCAATTGATAATGCAGCTTACTTATTTCAAGATCAAAGAATAGATTTTGCATTTGTAATTGCACCAAACTCTGTTTACCAAAATTGGAAAAAAGAAATTGCAGTACATTGTCCAGAAGATACTAACATCTATATTTGGAAAGTTACTAAAGATAAAACATTTAAATTAAATCCAAAAAAACTTACTTTTGTTTTAATGAATGTTGAAGCTTTATCTCATCCATCTGGAAAAAAATGGTTAGAATATAAATTACTTAAACATGGTATGAGAAGTATGGTGATACTAGATGAAAGTACATCAATTAAAAATTTAAAAGCATCACGAACTAAAGCAATAATTAAATTAGGTCAACTTGCTAGATATAAAAGAATACTTACAGGCTCTCCTATAACTAAATCACCATTAGATCTTTTTTCACAATGTGCTTTTTTAGATAAAAAATTATTGGGTTATGATAATTTTACAGTTTTTAAATCTAGATATGCTGTAATGTATAGTATTGAACGTGGTGGATATAACATACAGATACCAAAGTATTTTGTTAATCTAGAAGAACTAGAATATAAATTAAAAAATTTTTCATACCGAGTTAGGAAAAAAGATTGTTTAGACTTACCAGATAAAATGTATGTGCAAAGATATGTAGATATGCCAGAAGAACAAAGTCAAGCATATGAAAAATTAAAATTAACTGCACTTATGATTATGAAAGATGAAGAAGTATCTTACAATAATAAACTTACTGAATTATTAAAACTACAACAAGTAGCTAATGGTTTTATAAAAACTAATGAAGGTAATATTGTTGATTTCAAAACTAATGCAAAATTAAAAGAGTTAATGAGTATTTTAGAAGAGACACAAGATAAGTGTATAATTTGGGCAAACTATGTTCACAACATTGAAGCTATTAAAAAGAAATTAGCTGAAACCTATGGTGTAGATTCAGTAGTATCTATTTACGGTAAAGATTCAGTAGAAGTTCGAAACCAAGCAGTAGAAAAATTTCAAAACAATGAAGAGTGTAGATTCTTAGTAGGTAACCCAACAGTAGGTGGTTATGGCTTAACATTAACTGCAGCTAAGTATGTCATTTATTATAGTAATTCATACAATCTAGAAGTAAGACAACAAAGTGAAGACAGGGCTCATAGAATAGGACAGAAGTCTCAAGTAACTTATATCGATATAATTTGTAGAGACACTATTGATGAAATGGTATTACACAATCTTGAAAACAAAATTGAATTATCTGCTAAGACTCTTGGGGAACAGGTTCAGAAGTGGCTTTAGTTTTATGATATGTATCAACTCTCTCTAACCATTTTTCTTCATACTCTTTTAATTTATTTTCATTCATTTTAAATTCTTGATATATTTTATCTTTAGTACAAATACATATTAAGCCCTGTGTTATAGGACCATATTGTTTTTTATGGGCTAAAGAATACGCACAAATTTGCAAAAAATAATCTTCAACAAATTCTTCTTTTTTAATTTTATTTGATTGTTTAAAATCTATAATTGTTGGTTGATCATCATACAAACCTACAACATCAGTAGCACCTGCCCATCTATCTTCATACGCAAGACTAACTTCATTACCCCATACTTCTTTTAACTTACCTAGGTTGTCTACAATTTCGTGAGCCATGAGTCGTGGTAGGGCACCTTCTGGTGACAGATTAATGTAACCTCTACCGTCAATATAATTCTCTAGTACATAGTGCATTTCAGTTCCCCTAGTTGCAGCTTGATTAGTTATACGTTGAGCTTCCTGGTATCCTACTCTTTGTCTCCATTTATCTAATCCATTTTTCTTTTCTTCAGATTGTGTAGCTGATAGTATAGTTGTAACCGAAGGAATTTTTATATCTCCAACGTTATAGTGCCGTGAGCCTAGGTCATTGTCTCGGGTATATTTTTGATACTCATATTTCTTTTCGAGTTTTAAGTCGGTAATATAAAATAGATTATTTTCTCTTACAAGACGCACAAGGTCTTTTAGTTTAATTTCAAAATAAGAGCAACAATTATTCCTAACATTGTTGTCATTAAAAATCCTGTAGATGCTATCATTATTTTTTCAAGTCTATGTATATCTTGATGAACATCATTTATTTTTTTATTAGTTTCTTCTTGCATAATTCTACATAACTTCTCATGATCATCCATTCTTTGATGAGCGAGTATATCTTTATTAGAAGCTTTTCTTGGCATTAATTACCAAATGGGTTTACTGTCGCTAATGCTAAAGCTTGTTGTGTATTCGATTGTCCAGTCAAAGGTAAGTTTGATGGTTGTACATTCGGTAAAGTCATCGCAGTATTCATTGGTGATGTGTCTTGATTGTTTCTTGGAGGATTTAAATCAACTTGTATTGGATCTTCTTTTGTTGGATTATATGTTTCTTCAGTGGTAAAGAAAGTATTATCTGGTAATTCGTTTCTAAATATTTTTTCTAAATTATCTTGATTTGTTTTTATATTAGCTTGAACCATAGAGTTTTGTTCTTCATCAATGATACCCTCTGAAACTAATGCAGACCCAAACTGTCCCATAAATCTTGAGAATTGTCCAAAGTCTCTACCCTTAGCACCTTTTGTACCATCAACTAAAAACTTCATTAATTTTGGATTGGTAAAAACTCTTGATAAAGCTGCTGGAGCAACTACAAAAGCAATTGCTGATCCTGGATCAATATAACCATTTCCTGCTAGTGCAACAGTACCTAATTGAGTTAAAGCACCCATCTCTTTTAATTGAATAAAAATTGTACCTCTATTAGCTTTAGCACCTGGAGCTGTAATAGCACCATCTGCAAATTTTAAAGCATTTACAAATTCTTTCATGTGATCACCTTGTGCTTTAGTTAGTAAGCCACCATTTTCTATAAAGTCTTTAAAATCTTTTTCTACAAAAGTTCTTGCTTTGTCAGATCTTAAATAAATATATTGATCTCTTAATTCTGTAGAATCATCGATAAATTTTTTAATAAACTGTGCTCTGATACCATCTTTTATTTTATTAGCATCTTCGACTGGTAATAATCTTGCACCTGCACCTTTAGCACCTGCAACAATTCCTGTGTCAGTCATATCTAACTTTCTAAGAAAGTCGTCAGCTACATCATTTTTACCTTTGATTAAAATTTGATCTAATATTTTTTTCTGTCCTACACCTGTCTTAGCTATTCTATGAAATATTCCATTATTAAACATGTCTGGACCCATCTTAGTTAAATTTGCAAGTTTATTGTATTCAGCTCTAATAGATTGAGGTAAAGGCATTCTATCTAATTCAGCTTTAAGTAATTTTTGAATTGCTCTTCCTGTATTTTGAAACAAGGGAGAGTTACCACCACTTACAAGTCTTTGACTTAAAGTTCTATATTCAGATAGTACTTCATTAAATGTAGCAGATGGTTTTGCTAAACTTTCGAATTCACTAATTAAATCTAAAGCTTCCTTAGTAGCTCCTTTTTGTCTAAGCTTTTCTAACTTTGCTCTTTCTGATTTAAGAATACCAGCTAAACTCATTGAAGGTTCAGAATTTCTTGTTGTGGTATTAAATACATAATTTTTTCTAACACCATCCCAAGATAAATCTATTCCATACCCCATCTTAGGTATAACTCTTCCATTTACTGTTTGTTCTGTTGCTTCTGCAATTAATGGTGCTATCGATTTATATCCTTGATCTAACGCTCTGTTGTATACAAGTTGACTTTTTTCAACACTCTTTGAAATTAAAGTCTCTAAGGCATTTGGATTAATTACACCTTTGTCTGTTCCTTTTATAACTGTTTCTACAAATTCATCCATACCACCTAATAAACCTAATCTTGCACCTTGTGCAGCAGTTAACATTTTACCACCTCCAAAGAATGAAGCTCCAAGTATGTTTTCTAAAGTATCAACCATACTGTTTTCTGTTATCAATGCAGGTGTTAAAGTCCCATCATCAACTCTTTTAAAGAAGTCATCTCCTCTTTCAGTCATTAAATAATCTGCTCTTTCTTTTGCAAGTTTAGGATCTTTTAAAACTTTTAATTGTTCATCTGATAATTTTTTACCTAACTCAGATTGAGTTTTTGCAATTAAATCATCTGATACGGGAGCACCTTTTCTAGCTTGATCTAACAATTGGTAATAAGCTTTTTGCCTTGCAATATTTTGGGCAGCCATTCTACCGCCTTTAATCATTTGAATTTTTTGTCCTGCAACTTTGTTATAAACTTTACCTAAAGCACCTGCCATACCAAAACCAAGTACTTCACCAAATCCCCCTTGGAATGCACCTCTTGCAACTTCTTTTACAATATCTTCTTTAGGATCAAAAGTTTGAGCAATAGCAGCACCAGAACCACCCCCGACTGAAGCAGCCACTACACCTGAACCCATCTTAGCTACTTGTCTTGCAGAAACATTTAAAAGAGGTCTTGCTATTCTCGCTATCCTTGCTGCCATAGCAGCAGTTCCAATTAATGAAGATCCACCTGTAAAAGGAGCTGCAGCAAAACCAGCTATACCACCAGCTATAGATAAACCTACTTCTGTTACAATTCTTTTAAATGATGGAGATGATAAAAATGATTCAGTATCTTTATTGTACTTGCCTCTTTCTGCTTCACTTAAAACTTCTTCAGGTGTTATAAATACTCTACCCTCATCTATGTCTTCAAGTCCTGTTTTTTCATCATCAAGATTTCTTGCTTTTAAAAATGAATCGATAGCTACTTGTTCTTGAGCTGTAGGTTGATCTCCCTTAATCTCAAATGTCTGTCCACCTTGTACAATTTCTGCCATACATTACCCCGTAACTATTTTTATTGCGCCTGATTTAGTTTTTTCATAACCTATTGGAGTGCTAAAATCTACAAACTGACTAACACCACCAGATTTTTCTAAAATTTCAATTGCTGTAGTTATATCTCCTCCAGTGTTTTCAGATATATCTTGAGCTGCACCTAAATACTTTTCAAGTGATTCTAACTTAGCTTCAAACACTCTTTCAGTATCTCCTACTTGTGGAATTAATTCTTTAATTCTTTCTCTTTCTTGGTCAGATACTTGTGCACCAGAAATAGCTTGTGTTAAGAAAATTGTTGCTTGATCTATTTTTGTTTTAAAACCTGCATATTGTTTTGCATAATCAGTTCCAGCAGCTTTACCAAAAAAACCTCTTAATCTATTTAAATCTCCAGGCCCTACTGGTTTTCCTAAATTAACATAATCAGTTGCTATATCTGATAACAAACCTCTTGTTCTTTTATAACCTCTAAGTTCTTTAAGTTGTTCCGAACTTGGTTTTGATACTACTGTAATTTTTCCTTTTCCATCAATTTGTGCAACAGTTCCTACAGGTAAATTGTAAGCTTTTAATTCTTTATCAGTCAAACTTCTAGATCTGTCTAATCCAGTTCCTTTTTGTTTTTCAACAGCTAAAATAGTTGCAGGTAATTTTGATACACCTTCGCCTAAAGCAGTTAATGCATTACCAACTCCAGATCCTTTAGCTTGAAGTAAGGGTCCAGCTAAAGTTGCTGCGTAAATTGCTTTTTCTTTAGGTGTTAATGATCCTAAACCACCAGCTTGAAAATGTTTTATAGTTGGTTTTATTGATTTAAAATATCTATTCTTAAACATTTTACGAGTTAATACTTTATCCATAACTACCTCGGTTGCATCATATTATAAGCGGCATAAGCACCTAAACCTGTTCCTGCTGCTTGTGCATATGGATTAGATCCGGGAGACGTGGTTGCTGTAATACTACTTTGTGTTGTTGGTAAATTAGTCATGATACCTTTCATAAACTCTACTCTTTGATAAGGTTCATATAATCTTTGTAGTTCAGTTTGTCTTTGTGCATCTAGAGCTTGTTGACCAATACCTCTTTGTACCGCTCCTGCTTGCATTTGTGCTTGTATATCAGCTAGACGCATAGCTTGTAGTTGTCCACCTAATTGACCTAAGCCTTGACCTGCAGCTAATTGTGTTTGAGCTTGTAAACCTTGTTGTTGTTGAGCTGCTCCTAATGCAGTTTGAAAACCTTGAGCCATTGATTGACCAATGTTAGATAAAGTTCTTCCTTGTAGTTCTGCTTGTTGTACACCTTCTCTACCACCACCAAAAGCACCCGCAGTAATTGCATTAGCTCCTAGTTTATTTTGCATCATTTGACCTTGTCTTGCAATTTCATCTGTTACATATGATTGATAAGGATTTAAAAATTTTGCTATGTTAGGTCCTGCTGCAGCCGTTTGTTGTGCGCCTTGGTAAGCACCAATACCTTGACCTACTGTACCTTGACCATAACCTGTTTGGCCTGCCATTTTGATACCAGCTTTTTCTAATCCAGAAATACCTGCTACTTGCATACCAGGAATATTAATTGGATTTTGTGCTAACTTAGCAGCCTCATCGTATAAAGCTAATTTTCTAGCCTCAACTCCTGGTGCTTCTCTAGTAATACTTGTTTGTGTTCCAGAGCCGCCTCCGCCTCCGCCACCTCCGAATATACTCATTAGTTTAACTCCTTTTCAAATTCAACATGTTTAGACTTATATCCATATTTAGGCATAACTTTTTTATAACCTGGTCTCATATAAGCTTTAATTTTTTTACATCCGTTTGTTTTTGCAAACTGTTCTAAAGTATTAATTAATTTTTCTTCCCATAAATTCATTTTTTTACCTGTACATATTAAACCTTGTAATTCTTTAAAATTAGGATTTTCAAATATTCTTGTAGTAACAACACCATAAACTTTATTTGACTCTCCTTCTTCCGAACCAAATATTAAAAACAATTGATTATCACCGGATAACAAAAGTTCTTTTATATCTTCTGGTTCAGCATAACGCCCACTGTACACTAAAGCCTCTGCAATCATAAAATGAACTAAAGACCAAATATCCTCTACCTTTGAAGGTATAATTGGTAATACTTCAATATCGTTTTTAATTATCTTTTCTGCTTGCATTGACTATATCATAAATACGTTTAAATTTTTTTTGTTGATCATAAAAAAAATCAGCTCCTGCTTTTCTCATGTTCTTAAAACTTTTTGGATCGGCTCCAGATAATATGCCCGCTCCTAAAACAGCATCTGCTCGTGATACAAATTCACCATCAGCTAATTGAGCTAACATAGTGTCTTCATCTTTGTTGCCATTACCTGATCCGTCTTCTACATAACCCTCAGCTCTTACATAGTTATTATAATCGTTTTCATTATGATCTGTTTTTGATGGTAAATAATTAACACCACCTTTATTAAATTTTGGTAAAGCAGTTGCAAGTCCACCTTGATTTGCATAAAACATATTATCATTAATAGTATCTTTTAATGTAGGTCTAGCATTTTTTGCTGGTACAAAAGCACCAGAAAGTTTATCAGCTTCTTCTGCATAAGCTTCATCGTAGTCTTCTTGAGTAATCATAGGTTCATCTACTGGTTCTTCTTCAGCTAAAAGAGGTAGTATACTTGATGCAATTATTGCAGACTCCGCTTTGTTATCTTTTATTTTTTTTAGTAAGTTACTTGTAATTCCTTCTTTTGCTGTTTTAGATCCTTCACCTACAACGGCTTCGGATAACGGAGAGGATCTTGCTACAGTGGCTACTCTTTCTGGGTCCATAAATTGTTTTCCATAAAGTTCAGATCGAGTAATTGATTTAAGGCCTTGGTCTCCGTAAGTTGCAGGAGCTTTTCCTAAACCAATACTTGATAATGGAGAACCTTGTCCTATACCTAATTGTGGAGCTACCTGCCCTAATGCATAAGAGCCACCCCCAATAAGGGCTGCACTTTGTAGTGCTTTTTTTGTTGATTTACCTCTAAGTTTTTGTATGCCAAATGTGGCTAATGCTAATGTAAATGGATCCATAGTCTATTTCTTTAATTATAGACAATATTACCATTTTACTTGCTTGGTTTCAACTCATCCACAAAACGTCCTTCATACTGATGCTCACCTACATGGACTATTTTATCTGTAATATAAGCATGACATTTACCCCCAATATCTTTCCAAAGCTTACAAAAAGAAAAGTCTTCACCAAGATATGTTTTAGTTTTTGGGTCATGGATACAATCAAAAAAATTCCACATATGTGGCTTGTCTACATATTGACCATTTATAACTGTCTTTTGAACAATTGATTTTTCTGGATAATGCTTAATTAATTTATCAAATACAGATCTTTTTATAAGCATACAACCGGTAGGACTATGAGTAACTTCCATAACACCTTTTTCAATTGTTATACCTTTATAATTCGAAACTTTAATCGGGTAAGTATTAAATGCTTTTTTTAAATCATTAGGTGTTTTAATCTTATCTTCTTTTATTAGATCCATGGCTTTATCCCACATAATTGTTTTTAGAGGATAAGGAATAGATATTATGTCCTTATCTTTATCAATCATTTTAAATATTGACTCAGGGTTAAAATAAATGTCAGAATCAATAAATAACATATGTGAATAATTTGATTCTAAGAAACCAGATACACATAAATTTCTACCTTGTGTTACTAATGAAGACTTCATTAATTGGAATTTTATTTTTGTTTTTTTCTGTAAAGCTAGTTTTTGTAATTCAAGTAAAGCTTGAGTATAATGTATAGAACATTCACTATGCACAGGAGTTGCTAAGAATATAGAATGAGGTGAAATACCATTTGATTTTGTTTCTTCCTTCCACATTGGTGTAATTGCTTTATCAAAAGGTTTTGTTTCTATTTCTACTTCCTTAACTGTTTGATATGTATCTTCGTTTACAAAAGTTTTATTTTCGCTCATTCAGGGCTCCTTGTAAAAAGTTTGTCCATTCTTGTCCTTTTTTATTCCAATTATAAAATCTTTTATAGAATTTTTGTTGTTCATTTAAATGGTCTTGTATGTAATCTTCATGTAAATATGTTGATGCAACTTTAATTGCTTCAGCAGTGCTTTGAGCCATAATTTCATAATCATCAGTGTAATTTATATATACAGGCCATTCGGCACAAGTTTCATATAATGCACCAAAGTTATTTGTTATTACATGTAAGCCTGCTGCCAAAGGTTCTAAAGCAGATGCACAAAAAGTTTCTTCAAATATACTTGGATAAACAAATAAATCATAATCAGTTATGTGTTCTAAAATATATTCATTTGGTTTGTAACCAATGTAATTTACATTTTTTAATTTATGTGCTTGATCATAAAGTGGTTTAAATAATTGATCATGGCTAGATTCAAATTCACTACCATAAATTTTTCCAGAGCTGTAAACATCTAATGTTATATTTGGATCATCTATTTCTTGCATAGCCCTTAATAAAACATTTAAACCTCTCCATGGCGTGCATTGATGAATTATTTTTATCGGATCACCTTTTTTATAAACTTTTCTTTTTGGAAAATTGTTTATACCGTTTTTTATTACTATAGATTTTTCAGTTGGTATATCAAAATAATATCTAAACTTTTCATAGTTCCAATTACTATTAAATACATACCAATCATATTCATCATGCCTATCTTTATTTCTAAAAAAAGATTGCAAGTTTGGTTGATCGTAAGAATTTTTTTGCCAAAGTATATTTAATTTTTTTGGATCTAAAGGAACTTTGCCTGGTATAGATGTACATATTTGTACTTGATCTAACAGTTCTTTTGAAACATGCTTTTCTAGAAGCTCCATTTGTAATTCAGTAGCTCCTCTTGGTTCCATTATTTTTTTGTTTCTGCGCCTAGGGTTACTCTTGTTACAGTTATTTCGAGGTCTTGTCTAAAATCATTTTCAGTAGTATCAGTATTGGGATCAGCAACATCAAGATTAAAATGCTCTTTGCTATCATATACTTTTCCCGTTCTTTTATTTTTAATAATTTCTTTTGCTACCGCAGGTATTTTATGAGGATCTTTGATCATTGTCTACGTCCTTGTCTATTATATTTTTTATTATGTTGCAACTTTTTTTTCTTATTTAAATTTTTACAATGTCTTCGAGGTCTTTTTCTAGGTTTATCTCTTTCTACAAAGTCTTTAAATTTTCTAGCCATTTTCCTGTGATCTATCTATTAAGGCATAACTAACAGCACCTGTAATAGTATTTGCACTAGCCGCTTGTATTTTTAAAACATCACTAGCTTCCATATTTAAACTTGATAATACTAAATTAGTAAAATTTTTATTAAGTTGTGAATGACTTATTTCAACATCTGATCCTCCACTCTTTTGTAAAAAAGCGTCTACATCTACATTAGATGCAGTCTTATGATTTGCTTGTAAAGATTTTACAATTATAGTTGCATCTGCAGGACATGTAAGAATAGTAGTCTTATCAGTCGTTGTTAAATCAAATGTTTCACTTTTATATCTTATTGTCATTGCATAAAGTAATTAAACGAATCTTGTTCGTTTTTCAAGTCTTGTTGATAAGAAGTATTTAATTGATTTTCAATTGTAGCTAATCCTTGGTTAATTTGTCTAAAACCTTCGACACTATACTCTTGTGGTGGTTCGGGTACATATACGTTAATTTTTGCCATTATCTTCTACCATCTGGTTTAACATCAGCTCTAAATGTTCCAAATCTCCATGTTTCATTTGTAGTTGTATTTTCAATTTTAATGTTAGCTAATCTTCCTCTAGCTCTTGTATCTATTTTTTGTGTTGAAGATGATATAGTAAAAGGACCAAGCTGTGAAGAAGAACCAGAGTCAATTGGAAAATTTTTAAGAAATATTGTTACTTTTGCATTTCCTTGTAGATTTTTAAAATCTGGTAAAAATCTACTTAGTCGTAACATATATTCTCCATCTCCATCAGTAGGTAAATCAAAATCTCCAGATTGTATAAACGCAGCTATAGCAGTGGTTGTTCCATTAAGTGCGATTTCGTTAGTGCCTACTTCTTGTGCAAAATAAAGAGTTGAGCCAAAAGTATTGGTTGCTCCACTTAAAATAGGTAATGAAGGTGTCCCTGATGTATTGTATTCAGTTGCATAAGGTACATCATATGTGCTTGCATCTGCATAAGAACTTCTAGCTAATGTCATTGTCGACCAAGTATTTTCAACATAATTATAAACAACAGATCTATTATTTTGTGTAGCTGGATTTCCAGATGGTGTACCTGCAGGATAAAACCAAATAATTTCGTTAAATAAAGAATTATGAGAACCATAAATAATTTCATTAGAAGAGTAATTAATACCAACATTTGATCCGGTAGTCGTGAATACAAAATCTTCTACAAGTGATGGCAGTAATTTAACCGTACCATCAAATACAAAAAAACCTCCACCTGCTCCCATCCAGAATACTTTACCGTCCGCATAAACAGTTGCATGTTGTCCTATACATCCACAGTTAGATCCTACTTGTCTAATAGAAAATGTAAATGGAGGACCAACAAATTGCATAGTATAAGCTGCTTGGTCTGTTAAAATTAAGTTATAATCTTTACCTGATACTGCTGCTACAATTTTATTACCTGTATCTAATCTAAAGGTACCTGCAGTATTAACTGATGTTGGTTGATAAACACTATAATTTTCTTGGTCACTAAACCTAATAAACATAGGATCTTGTGTTGTCGTATCACCTATTGTTGTTTCAGTTCCAAAATGAACAACGTGTCTATCTCTATCAGAAGTAATTGTAAGTCTTGTTTTTGTAGGAGCTCCAGTCATAATAGTTGCTCTTACTGTTAAAGGATTTGATACAGCTGGGTTCCATACAAACGTTTTACCATCTTTAACTGTAGCAATTAATTGTGCACCAAAATTATCTAGTGACCATGTTCCAGGATCAAGTATAAGTGTAGAACTAGTTGTAGCAGATCCCCATGTTCCTCTACTCCATGTACCTGTACCCCAACCATAACCATAAGTTTGTATTGTAGGACCAATTTCTTCATATGGGTTAATAGTAGCTCCACCTGCAGTAGACATACCAGTGCCTGTTTCATTTGTCTTCATTTGAATTGTAAATGTACTTGTTGTAGGAACTGTTAAAATTTCAAAAGTAAAATCAGTAAAGTTAGCTGTTGTATAACCGGTTGCTCCTCCTCCTGGGAGTGTGACCGAAGTAAATGTAATATACTCTCCGACATCGAGTCCGTGACTTGATTTTGTAACTGTAACTGTATTTGAGTTTTGTGTAGATGTAAATGTTGCTCCAGTAATTGCTGTAGCTAACGGAGTAATATCATAAAATTTATCTTCATAATAAATGTATAATGCTTTTGATGTACCTAATGCTGCATATCTTCTACCTTCTAAATCTGTCCAAGTGTGTTGTGCACGTGTAGGACCAGATATTGTATCAGTTCCTATAGCAGTAAAGCCACCAATTTTTTCTGGTTGTCCATATCTAAATCTTACAAAATCACCATCTATCCACTGACCTTCTGCGCCTGATGGTGTATCTGCTTTGTTAAATCCTGGGACTATTTGTACATTTCTTAAAGGCATAAGCCATTTTACAACATTTTAAAGCTTTATCCAAGTCGCAGGGTTAGGTATTAAAATCTCGCTTACTTTATTCTTTTCAGAAGTCATAATAATATCACCACTTATTGATATCCTTGGAGACTTTTCTTCTGTTTTTTGAGTTCCGTGTTTCAAGGAACTTGGAAATATAACTAATTGACCAGGCTCATTATTTATTAATAAATTTTGATGATTTGATTCATTCCACTCTGTAGCTTCTGGCATGTAAAATCTTTGTGACGGTTCATAAAATGTAATAGATGAATGGTTTTTATTTTTAAGAACATAGTAAACAAAACTAAAATGACTAGCACCATGATCGTGAGCCGATATATGATCTCCTTTGTCAGTGTATGCAACCCATGATTTTGTAATAAAATAATTAACGTTCTTATATTTTAATTTATTTAAAAATAAATTTAAATTTATTTTAAGTTCGTTAAAAAAATTATTAAATTTTTTATTTAATTGTAGTTGATCACCATATAAAGATTCAAAAGAGTCTAATTGTCCTGACTTATCAGATGTAAAAGAAAACCCTGTTTGGTGTGATTTGTAATATTTATTTCTATATTCTGGCGGACAAATATCTTTTTCAATTATAGGTATTAGTTCTTTATTTATTTGTTCAAAGTTATTTAATTTTGATATCCCAATAAGTGAGCCTAATATTCTAGCTGTCTCCATCTAAAGTACCTTTAACATCAAACCAAATATAACTATTTAGTTTAGATAAAAACCTTTCCATATCTTTATCCTTTACCACATAAGCTAATGTTTCGGTACAAAAATCTTTTATAGCCCAATACCTGTGATGGCCATCTAATAAAAAATTAGTGTTATTAACAACTAATGGACATAATAATCCATTTTTATTTATGTTATTTTTTAAATTTTCTACACCGTCTTTATTATGATTAATTTGATTTGCTTTTAAATCTTTTATTTTTACACGTTTAATAAGGCTTACAAATATAATTTTTTTAGGTTTAAGAAACACCTATTGTACACGAATAAATCTATATTGAATTTCCCCACTACCACCGTTACCACCAAACGTACGTCCAGTGTTTGTTTGTGCCGCTCCTCCTCCACCACCAGAGCCTCGTGTTCCAGCCGTTCCGTCCGTACCAGATCCTGAAGAAGATCCACCTGTTCCTCCTGCAACATTTCCAGAATAAGAATCAGCACCATCAGCTCCACCAATTCGACAGTTGTCTCCACCACAGTTACCGTTACCCGTTATATCTCCAACAGCACCGTTACCAGATTGATTAAAAGTTCCAACTGGTCCACTATTTAAACTTGATACATTTACAGTTGTACCACTTGAATTTCTAAAAGTTCCTGATGTTACTGCAGTTGCAATACCTGAAGCAGTTCCTGCTGTACCTGCTGTGTTAGTTCTTAAAGGTCCTTTAACACCTCCGTTTAATCCACTTGATCCACCACCACCACCAAGAGTAAATAAAGCTCCTGCACTTGATCCAGAAAGTGTTGTACTTGTTCCAGCATTTGCTGAAATGCTAAATTGATTACCACTATTACCAGCAGCTCCACCACCACCAACTCCATATGAAATTGTTTCTCCTGCTGTAACACTAAAAACTTTATCTGATATAAATGCACCTGACCCACCTCCAGGTCCTTGTGATTCACCTCCTGCTTTATCATAGTCGGCACCTCTAATAGAACCACCTCCGCCCCCTACTGCAGCTTGAATATGAATTGCGTTTGCTTGAGCAGGAACTGTAAATGTTCCTGAACCAGAAGATACTGTTACAAAAGATGTTGCTTGAAATGCGCTAAATACTAATTTCCAAACTCCTGAAACTTTACCATATATCTCATCAGCTTCTTTCCAAACACCCGATACTTTTCCATAAGCATTTTGTATTTCTTGAAATGTTCCTGATACTTTGCCATAGGTATTAGCCATTTAAACTCCTATGAATATTTAAACCAAATGTCTCCATCATTACCTCCTGAAGGGGAAGATGTACTAATTGTAAATTTTCTTTGTAATTTTGCAGCAGTTACAGCATTATCTGCTATTTTAGCCGTTGTTACATTAACATTTGAAATGTTAGAGGTTTGTATAGCATTACTTGCTATTTGTGCGTTTTCAACTGCATCATTTGCTATCTTTGCATTCGTCACTGCATCATCAGCAATTTGAGTTGTTCCAATAGTTCCTCCTAAAGAGTCTAAAGAAATTTCTGTTAAGTTAGTTCCGTTAGAATATGCTGCATATATTTTAGCTGCATCAATAGTAAAACCAGATCCAGAAGCAGTTTTAATTGTAAGGTTAGTAGGATTAGTTATAGATGTACAATCAAATATATAAAATTTTTCTATTGAATCTGGTATAGTAACTGTTGTTGCACCAGATAATGTAATGGTAGCAAATTTAATAACCATATTTCTTGCAGTAGAAATAGAAGCATTACTCATAACTAAAGCAGTTGTAGAACCACTTGAAAGTGAGATTGATTGAACGCCTGCTATTGCTTGTTGTACAAGTTCTAGATTTGTATTTGTTTTAGTTCCCCATGTACCCGAGTTTTCACCCGTAGCCATAAGTTCAAGTTTAAGATCTGACGAAAATGTTGATGCCATAATTTTGTATTATACCTTGTTTAAGCAGCCTTATCAACTTCAGTCCAAGTATTAGATACACCTTTACTTACTTCTGTCCAAGTATTTGTTACACCTGGATCTATTACTGCCCATGCAGTTATGAAAGGAATACCAACACTTCCTGTTAACTGTATTCCTGTAGGAGTTACATTTGCATCTGCGGTAATTGATGCAATACTACCAACTGATGTAGTTAACTGGTTTCCAGTAGCCGTGACTATTGTATTTGGAGTAATTGTTGATTGTCCAAGACTTGCTGTAATTTGTTGTCCATTTAGTGTTACTGCAACATCTATTTTGACACTTGTTGAACCAATAGAAGTATCTATTGCATGATCAGTTCCTGTAACAATAGTTACATTACCTCCTGCACTTACAGAATAAGTACCAATAGTAAATCCTAATTGTTGTCCACCTAAAGTTACCTCAACATTAGGTAATATTTGTTGACCAATACTAGAATTTAATTGTATACCAGTTACCTGCGCATTAGCATTAGTTCCGCCTAATGCTGCAATGGGTGATTGTGCTAATGCCGTTATCCCAAGCATCGATTAAGATCCTTTTTTCAGTTCGTCTATTTCTGCTTTTAATTCCTTAATTGCATTAACCAATACAGGTACTAAATGTTCGCCTTTGTATTTTAAATGGTCTGGTTGTTCGTCATCAATAATTACATTATCAGAACCCTCAAGTTCAAGTATATCTTGTGCTAAAAACCCATAGTGTTTAGTACCAGTTGGAGTGTCATCTTCTCTTGATTTTTTAAATTTAAAACTAACTGGTTTTAATTTATCTACAAAATCTAAACCATGAGGCACATCTGCAATTTCTGTTTTATCTCTTAAATCTGATGTTACTGTAAATGCTACTTTAATATATGCATTAGTTATATCATTGGAACCTACAACTACTCTTAGACTTTGTGTAGTAACATGAAAAGGAGAAATACTACGACCAGCATTTACTCCCAATAATAAATTTTCTTGACCTGTTGTTACATCAAGACCAGATTGCATGCCTAATGAAGTGTTGTTTGCACCTGAGGTGCTAGCATTTAAACTTGCTTTACCGATTGCAGTATTAGAATGACCTGTTGTATTACAAGCTAAAGCGGCAGTACCTACAGCTACGCTTTCTGAAGCTGTTGTGTTTTTTAATAAAGCATCAAAACCAACTGCTATGTTTTCAATACCTGTTGTAGTTCTTTCTAAAGCACCAGTACCTACTGCTGTGTTTTTAGATGCTGTTGTGTTTAAAGCCAATGCACAAAAACCAACTGCTGTGTTGTTTGAAGCTGTTGTGTTAGATAATAAAGCAGAATGACCCACTGCTACGTTTGATGCACCTGTTGTGTTAGTAGCCATAGAACTTAAACCAATAGCTACGTTGTTAGCAGCTGTAGTATTATTTTCTAAAGCATTAACACCTAAAGCTGTGTTGCTTGCTCCAGTAGTATTATCTAACATTGATCTTCTTCCAACAGATGTATTGTTAGCACCTGTTGTGTTTGATAACAAACTATAAAAACCAACTGCTGTGTTATTAGAGGCTGTTGTGTTAACTGATAAAGCACCATAACCTAAACCTGTATTACATGCTCCTGTAGTATTAGCATCTAAAGTAAAAACACCAACTGCTACATTACAAGCACCTGTTGTGTTTAAAAGTAAAGCATGACGACCAATGGCTGTATTTGCAGATGCAGTGGTATTAGTAAATAAAGCACCTTGACCTAAAGCTGTATTACAAGCACCTGTGGTGTTAGCTGAAAGTGTCTGACCACCTATTGATGTATTATCACTTGCTGTAGTGTTTGCCAATAATGCACAAAGACCAACAGCAACATTGGTTGCTCCTGTTGTGTTAGCAGTTAAAGCTTTAAATCCAATTGCAGTATTATCAGAAGCTGTTGTATTAGCTTTTAAAGAACATCTACCATATGCAGTATTATTTGAACCTGTAGTGCTAGCTTGCATAGATTGTCTACCCATAGCTGTATTAGAAGCACCTGTTGTATTAGCTGTTAAAGCTAAACTACCAACTGCTGTGTTTGGTGTTCCTGTAGTATTAGCAGCTAAAGCTCCTCTACCAACTGCAGTATTTTCAGCACCTGTTGTGTTATCATTTAAAGCACAAAGTCCAACAGCAGTATTATTTGCACCTGTCGTATTGCAACGCATAGCATCCATACCAATTCCTACGTTACTTGTTCCTGTAGTATTTTTATCCATTGCTCTAAAACCAACAGCTGTATTATTATCTGCTGTCGTATTGTCTTGCATTGCATTTATACCTATTGCTACGTTTTGTTCGCCTGTAGTGTTAGCATTTAAAGCACAAAAACCCATTGCTGTATTTCCACCACCTGTTGTGGTAGCTTCTAGAGCTTTAAAACCAAATGCAGAATTATTATTTGCTGTACTTTGAGTGCATAGTGCACCAGCACCTACTGCTGTGTTACAAGAGCCTGTAGAATTGGTTTTCATAGTATCATCGCCAATAGATACATTAGAACTTCCCTCTGTATTACCTTGTAAAGAATCTGTACCAATACCAACATTTCCCCCACCTGTAGTATTACTATCCATAGCTTCTACACCTATAGCAACATTACATGAGCCTGTCGTATTAGCACAAAGTGCTATTCTTCCAACTGCTGTATTATTTGCACCTGTTGTGTTTGATTTTAAAGAACAAAAACCTATTGCAGTATTATTATCTGCTGTAGTATTATCAAATAAAGCACAAGCACCTAATGCAACATTACATTCTCCTGTTGTGTTACATCTCATTGAATTTGCACCCATTGATGTATTTAAGCCACCTGTAGTAGTACCACCAAGTGCATTAAAACCATATCCTGAATTACACCCACCTGATGTATTAGCATCTAAACTATAAGCACCTGAAGCAGTATTAAATGTTCCTGTTGTGTTTACTTTTAAAGATTGAAAACCAATTGCTGTATTATTACAAGCTGTAGTGTTGTTTGATAAAGCATCTTTTCCAACAGCTACATTGCAAGAACCTGTTGTGTTTAATTCCAGTGATGTTCTACCTAAAGAAGTATTACATACACCTGTTGTATTAGTAAGTAAAGCACTTTTACCTACTGCTACATTATTTTCTCCTGTTGTGTTAGCTTTTAAAGATTCAAAACCTACTGCTGTATTATTACTTGCTGTTGTGTTTTGTTCTAAAGATTGATTACCTATAGCAGTATTACTTGCACCTGTTGTATTTGTACACATGGCTTTTCTACCTACAGCAACATTGTTAGAAGCAGTCGTAGTAGCACTCAAAGCTAATACTCCAATTCCTGTATTATTATCTCCAGTAGTTATTGCAGTTCCTGCTTTACTACCTACAGCAACATTACAATTACCACCCGCTTCTACTGAATCTAATGCAGTATCTCCTAAAGCAACATTATCTGTTCCTGTAGGATAGTTACCATCTAGTTTTATTGTGCCTGAATCTACACTAACATTACCTGCAATGGTTAGGCCATCTCCAGTAATTGTGCCTGTAACATCTAAAGCGGTCGCTGGACTTGTATTTTTTATTCCAACATTTTCTGAACTATCAATAGTTATTGCAACGGATGTTGCATTGTCATCAATACCTGTAGAAGTAAATCCAGAAACTGAGCCTTGTATATTTAATGCGACTCCAGATGGTATAGTAAAGGTATCACCACTGTCCCCCATTGTGACAGTGGTCCCAGATCTTGGGCTAAATTTGTTTACCTTTATTTCACTCATCTATTTCTTTTTTTCTTTTTTTACTTCTTCAGGAAGATTTGCTTTTAAAATATCCATGTAATGTTTTAACAAAATTTCATTATGAGAAAACTCAACTCTTAGATTATTTTGTTTTTGACTAATACCTTGAATATTACTTAACGCAGCTTTCCCGTCATCTGAAAGCTTAGTTTCATCGTATTGTTTGTCATCAATTGTGATCATTAGATCTCCTAGCTTGCTGTGTGAGCTTTACCAGATATAATAGCCGCATTAACTGCAGTCATATCTTCTGATGTCCAGTAATCTTTAGCAACCATAATTTCTAAATGTTCAACATTTCTATTAACACAATCTTGTCTTTCAGCTGCATCTTCGTCAGCCATTTTAGAACCATCAATGATACCATTGATAAGATCTACAGAATGACCCATAGCTGTGAAATCTTGTGCAATTTCTTCTGCTGTTTTTACTTCGTCTGACATAATTTCTCCTATATTGTTGAAGTTTCAACTTGATCTATTCTATCAAGTTTTTTGAAAGTATCAATCACTCGCCTAGAATCTACCATGTTGTTTCTAGGGTCAGAGTCATTGAATTTTGTTTCATCCCATCTTTTTTTCATATGGAAATGTAAGTTTTTATTATGTGTGTAGCCAAATTGAATCCATCTAGTTGATCCCCATATTACTACACCTGGTGTTTTAGTTGATGCTGACATATGCTGTAATGAACTGTCAATACCTACAAAACCAATAGCCCCTTTTAACATTTCATGAATCTGGGACCAGTGTAAATCACATCTAATTGTCCCTTGATAGTGGGGTTCATTTGGTAACACACAATTTATAATTGTTGTATCTTTATATTCTTCAAGCAACATGTTTACTACTTGTTGTGCTAAAAATGGTTGATAATTTCTATTAGGATTTATATTTTGATATTGTACTCCATCTGCATAATTCCATTTAGGTTGGCCACCACTAAACTGAATCATAATATATTTACCTATCTTATTATCATCCAACCATTTCTTTACACTTTCTTGATGGTGATCTGTATATAATTTTGGCACCATTGTTGTATCAAACTCTACATCATGATGTTCACAATAACTTTCTATTAAATGCTGTTTACCAAATTGAAAATTTGATTTGTATGGCTCACAATAAAATATATTGTTTGATGCTATTATTCTTGGATCTTGTAATGGAAGTGTAGATTCCAAGGCTAGCTTAACATTTGGGTTTCCTCTAAAACAATCTATGTAAGGTGTATATATTTGTACTTCACCTTTTTCTCTAAGTTTAGGTAATAAAGCTGTAAATGCACAACACTTACCAACGCCACCTTCTACAACATATGTATTAAGCATATTAGCTAGTTTCTAACGCTTCTATTCTAGATTTCAAGTCTTTATTTGTCTCTGATAATTCTTTGATTGCATTGACTAATACTGGAATTAAATGAGCTCCTGTTAATTTTAAATTTTCTAAATTATGATTATCTATAATAACAGGATTATCACCTTCTAATGCTAAAATTTCTTGCGCAGAAAAACCATATTTTTTCGTTCCGTGTGGTGTACTATCTTCTCTTGAAGTTTTAAAATCATATTTAATTGGTGTTATTTGATTAATAAAATTTAATCCATGAGGCACATCTTCAATATTTGTTTTATCTCTTAAATCTGAAGTCACTGTCCAATCAATTTTTATATAAGCATGAGTGTTACCATTATTACCAATAACAATATTATGAGCGTCACTCCCTGTAATTTCTTTTACTGCATCTACACCAGAGTTAATTCCAAGAGCAGTATTATTATTTCCACTAACTGCATTACATCCTGATGATTTTCCAATATATGTGTTACCTTCTGTTGAAGTAATGCTTGAACCTGCATTTCTACCAATTATTGTATTAAAACAACCTGATGTTAATGAAAGAGCTGCATTATAACCTGCTGCTACATTTCCACCTGTGCCTGTTGAAGCAACTTCCATTGCATTTACACCTATTGATACATTCTCTTTAGATGTAGTTAATGCGTGTAATGAGCATCTTCCAACAGCAAC